>JAEEGJ010008374.1_pt1 | contig 28566 bp, 20 predicted proteins | sample 8958761 | NCBI WGS metagenome assembly JAEEGJ01 (sample SAMN16246546, study PRJNA631951) | gut metagenome | biome: gut microbiome; feature: rumen; material: RS-attached | host: Bos | place: Iran: Karaj | collected 2018-10
CCAGCGTATTTCGCGCGTTTGAGGTCGCGGGCCAGGTCAAGCATGAATTGGATTTCCGTCGGAGTGAAGTCCAACAGTTTCAGGAAGCTTCTGTTTCTTAAATTGAATGCCATAAACTTTTTGTATTTAATAATGATGAAAATTTTCCGGCGGCAAAGATACATTTTTTTGGGGAACGTCTCACGTCTTACGTCTAAAAATTGTGTACCTTTGCCATTCAAAAATTGACGGAAAATGATGAAAGAGATCACCCATATTGCGTTGGACATGGGCGGCGTGGTGCTCCACATCGACCATGAGCAGGCCGTTTCGCGCTTTGAGGAAATCGGGGTCGCCAACGCCCGCGACTACCTCAATCCTTATCACCAACAAGGGCTCTTTGGACAATTGGAGGGCGGACAAGTCACAGCGGAGGAATTCGTTTCCGAACTGAGCCGTCTCATCGGGAAGCCGCTCACCCACAAGCAGTGCCTCTACGCGTGGCTCGGCTACCTCAAGGAGATTCCGCAACGCAACCTCGACACCATCCAACGACTCCGCGGAAAAGGATATCGCGTCTGCCTGCTCTCCAACACCAACCCCTTCTTTTTCGAATGGGCAGAGAGCGGGGCGTTTGACAGCAATGGCCATCCCATCCGCGACTACTTCGACGCACTCTACGTCAGCTTCCGGTGCAAACTGCTGAAACCGTCACGGGAAATATACGAACACGTGCTCCGCAGCGAAGGCATTCATCCTGAGCAGCTGCTCTTCATCGACGACAGCGAGCGCAACACCGAAGCCGCCGCCGCGTTAGGCATCCGAACAATGCACGTGGAAACAAACTCGGACTGGACCTCGTTATTGTAGAATGATGAATGATGAATATGAATATGTCTTTAAACATAAACAAATACAATACACCCACACTCTTACGAGCCTACAACTACTAACTGCTAACTACTAACTGCTAACTTATCCCGCAGCCACTCCGCCGTGTAACTCCCCTCGCATTTCACTAACTCCTCCGGCGTACCCTCAAACACGATGCTGCCGCCGGCGTCGCCGCCCTCGGGACCGAGGTCAATGATCCAGTCGGCGCACTTGATGAGCTCCGTGTTGTGCTCGATGACTAACACTGTGTTGCCGTGCTCAACCAGCCGGTTGAAGGCATCGTAGAGTTTATGGATGTCATGGAAGTGCAGACCCGTGGTCGGCTCGTCGAAGATGAAGAGTTTGCGCTGCTTGTCGTCGTCCTGTGCCAAGAAGTTGGCCAATTTCACGCGCTGCGCCTCACCGCCCGACAAAGTCGAGGAGGGTTGTCCTAACACCAAGTACTCCAACCCTACATCTTTCAACGGCTGCAAACGGCGCAAAATGTTCGCCGTGATGTCGTTGGGCGTCAGACTGTTGAAGAAGTCCAACGCTTCGTTCACCGTCATATTCAGGATGTCGTTGATGTCCTTGCCGGAAACCTTGATGTCCAAGGCATCATCGCGGAAGCGCTTGCCTTGGCACGACGGGCAGACCATCTCCACATCGGCCATGAACTGCATGTTAATATGGATGATGCCCTCGCCCTCGCACTCCTCGCAGCGGCCGCCCGCCACGTTGAAGGAGAAAAAGCCCGCCTTGTAGTTGCGCTGTTTGGACAACGGCTGGGCCGCGTAAAGGTCACGTATATAGTCGAAAATCTTGAGGTAAGTGGCAGGATTGGATCGCGAGGAACGCCCGATGGCATCCTGATCGACCATTACCACACCGTTGACCTTGGTCATGTCGCCCGACACGCCGCCGCAACGACCCGGCCTCGGCGCATTGGCATCGCCCAACAGTCGCGCCACTGACGGATATACAACGTCCGTCACTAACGAGCTCTTGCCCGATCCGCTCACGCCCGTCACCACCGTGAAACACTCCAACGGAATCTTCACGCTGATGTTCTTGAGGTTGTGCTCACGGGCATTCTGCACCTCGATATAGTTGCGCCACTTCCGGCGGTATTTCGGCAACGGAATGCGCATCACGTCTTTACCTTCGGCATCCGGCACCATGCCCCGCAAATAGCTGGCTGTCAGATTCTTTTTCTGCGACAACAACTTGTCGAACGTGCCAGAGAAGACTACCTCACCGCCAAACTGCCCGGCCATGGGACCGATATCGACAATGTAGTCTGCGGCTTTGATGATGGCTTCGTCATGCTCGACCACAACCACCGTGTTTCCGATGTCGCGCAGCCGTTTCAACACGTTGATAAGGTTCTGGGTGTCACGTGGATGCAGCCCAATGCTCGGCTCATCAAGGATGTAGAGAGACCCCACGAGACTGCTGCCTAACGAGGTGGCCAGGTTGATGCGCTGCGACTCACCGCCCGACAATGTGGAACAGTTACGGTCCAAGGTCAGGTACCCGAGTCCCACCTCGTCCAACAGTCCGATACGGGTGGTCAGCTCGCGCATCAGAATCTTGGCGATTTCCCGTTCGTTATCGTTTTGATATTCAAAGTTTTCGAAATATTTCTTCAGTTCCGAAACCGGCATGTTCTGTAATTCGGCGATGGACTTGCCGTTGACCTTCACGTACTGCGCGTCCTTGCGCAAGCGCGTGCCGTGGCATTCGGGACAGAGTTCGCGCCCGCGATAGCGCGCCTGCATCACCCTGAACTGGATTTTGTAAGTGTTGGCGGCAACGAAATCGAAAAACTGTGTGATACCATGCACATCGTGCTTCACATCGCCGTACCAAAGCAGGTTGTACTCCTCTTCGGTTAGGTCGTCGATGGCGCGATAGACGGGGAAGTCGAGTTTGGAGGCATAGCGGATGAAATGGCGTTTCCACTCGCTCATGACCTCGCCGTGCCAGCAGGCCACCGCGTCCTCCGCCACCGACAACGAGCGGTCGGGGAAGACCAGATCGGGGTTCACGCCTTCCACCATGCCCGTACCGGAACAGGTCTTGCACGCCCCGTAAGGATTGTTAAAGCTGAACATGTTCACCGTCGGCTCCTCAAACGTCATGCCGTCGGCCTCGAAAAAGTTGCTGAAGGACTTCAAAACGCTCTTCTCCCCTTCGCGGAGCACCGCACACACGCCCTTTCCTTCCGAAAAAGCAACATTCACGGCATCCGTCACGCGGGTCTGCTGCGCCGCCAAATTGTCGGACTTGAAACGGTCCACCATCACATACAGCTTCTTCGAATCGGGCTCTTTTTCGAACTTGATAACATCGTCAATCTCAAATAATTGCCGATCATACACCATTCTGTTGAAGCCCTGCTGCCGGAGAATCAGCAGCTGGTCGCCGACGGAACGCCCTTCGGGAATTACCATGGGGGCAAGCACATAAACGCGCTCACCGTCAGGCGTTTGCATGATGAAACGCAACACGTCTTTCACATCATGGCGCTTCACCTCCTGTCCGCTCACCGGCGAATAGGTGTGACCGATGCGGGCGAAGAGCAGTTTCAGGTACTCGTAGATTTCCGTCACGGTGCCCACGGTCGAGCGCGGATTCCGCGACAGGATCTGCTGCTCAATGGCGATGGCCGGCGGGATGCCGGTGATGGATTTCACATCGGGCTTCTTCATGCGCCCCATGAACTGCCGGGCGTACGAGCTAAGACTCTCCACATAGCGCCGCTGCCCCTCCGCGTAGAGTGTGTCGAAGGCCAGCGAAGACTTTCCGGAGCCGGACAACCCCGTGATTACCACGAACTTATTGCGCGGAATATCCAAATCGATATTCTTCAGGTTGTTGACCTTCGCGCCACGTATGGAAATTTTTTTCTCTTTCATAATTTGAGGGCGCGAAAATACGATTTTTTTGAAGTGGAATTTTCCCTACAGAGAGAAATTACGGAAACAATTGCTGTACCACACTTGCTTATTTGTCAGAATAATGACCTCGAAGTGACAATATAAGAATGTGTTGCCTTTCTTCTATAGGTTGATATATGATCCTGTTCTGTTTGTCTATGCGACGAGACCAACACCCAGACAAGTTTCCTTTCAAAGGTTCAGGGTGTCCGATCCCTTTTCTATAATTCTCTTTTATGGAAGCCAATAGTTTGGAAATCTTCTCTTTAACACGTATATCACCTGATTGTTGCCAAAAATCCAAGTCTATTTTGGCTGAAGGTAATAGAACTATTTCCATAAATTATCCAAATCCAAAATTTCATAATCACCCTTTTGGTAAGCAGCTCTCCCTTCTTCCACTTTACGAACTATATCAGGATTATATTCAACATCATCGGAGTTGTCAATTGACACAACTGCTCCGAGCTTCTTAATGACAGATAGGAGCAAATCTATTTCATGTCTGTTTTTTGTATAGGTTATCGTTGCGGTACACATAACTGTTCTTTTTATTACGCTGCAAAAATACAATATATATGGGACTTGGTCACTATTTGGAGTCGCTTTTTTTTTAGAAAAGTGACAAACAACACGATTCGAATATGTTATTTGTATTATTCAAATGTTTTTTAGCATGATTTCTAAATAAATAACATTCTGCGGATATGTATTGTTAATCAGTTATTGATTTCACATCTTCCGAGCACGTCCACAACCGGCACGTCAAACACCCCCTCCATCGCTTTGACGAGCATTTCGGACGGGAGTGCAAACCCGCTCGGTGCGACGGGATTAACTGTAACAGCTAACAAATTAGGACGTTTCAGCACGCGGAGTTGGCCGCCTTTGCTCAGGAAAAGCTTCAGATTCATCGGGGTGACGAACACTTTGGTGAAATCCTTGACGATAACCACTGAATTCTTCACTTCGGGTTGCATCCGCAAGAAATTCAGCATCATGTCGGTGAGGATGCCGCTGAGGAAAAGATGATTGCCATGCGAAAAAAGTTCGGCCTTGTATTTATCTGACAACAAGGAAGATGGGATATTCAGGGAAACAGGATTCCCGTCTTCCAACGCGAAGATGCCGTTTTCGATCTGCAAAAGTTCGTCGGTTTTGGAAGTCTCATATTCAGGGAGTTGCATTAGGTCATGCAGCTCGGAGGTCTTCTTCACGATAGTGTTGAGGTCGGGGGCAATTGCCGCACCTGTGGAGAGAATCAGCCCGTCAGCGATGGCCGGCGAGGCGTGGCTCTTGCGCGACAACGCCCCGTCCACGATGGTGAGGTCAACGCCGTACTCCTCCATCCTATCCAGCACCCTGCGGACTCCGCCTGTGGTCGCCGGTCCCGACAAGATAACCTTGCCCGCCTGCAACACTCGCGCCGTCACCAAGCGTCCTAACGAGGTGCTCTCCTCTGAAAGATCCAATATTTCCGAAAGCAACAACCGTTGCCGATAATGGTATTCCGAAGTCACGAAAATAGTCCCTTCATAGAGCTCGATTTCCGGCTTCTCCGTCTGCGTCACCTGATCTGTCTTCTCCCCGTCAATGCCTATGGAAGTCACCGCAACAACTTTATGTAAAGCTTCAAGCTTCTCAAGCAAATAATTGAGCGTCACCGTCTTACCAGTATTTTTTGCCATACCGGTAATGGAGAGCGTTTTACAAGTGAGTATGCGGTCTATAAAGGACATTTAATTGATAATTGATAATGCCGTGATCGGTAATTGCTTCCTTTATTCTACATTCTACATTCTACATTATGCATTATTCTCTCTATCTCCTCCACTTCCACGGGCACATCCGCCATGAGGTCAATGGGATTGTCGGCGACGACCACGTCGGTTTCGATACGGACACCGATGCCTTCCTCGGCGATATAGATGCCGGGTTCGCAACTCAGCACGTTGCCAGGTTGGAACACCCAATCGCGCTGGCCTACATCATGCACATCCAACCCGATGAAATGGCTGGTGTTATGCATATAGTACTTCTTGAAGCAAGGCATCGCAGGATCTTGATTGTCAATATCTTCCTGTGTATATAATCCCAGCTTAATCAACTCCTCGTCCATCCGTTTGAAAACGTAATCGTTAATTTTGTGGATGGTCATGCCGGGCTTGAAAAGCGGGATGGTCTCCTTGTAAATAGAAAGTACCGCTTCATAGACCGCCTTCTGTCGCGGGGTGAATTTGCCGTTCACGGGCACGGTGCGGGAACAGTCTCCGGCGTAGTTGGCGTACTCCGCGCCGAAGTCCATCAGCAGCAGGTCGCCGTCACGCATCTGCTTGTCATTCTTGATATAGTGAAGGATACAGGTGTCAGGGCCGGCGGCGATGATGGGCGCGAACGAATGTGTGGTGGCGCCGTTGCGAATCACCTCGTAGGTCATCTCTGCCTCAATCTCGTACTCGTATTTCCCTGGTGCAATGGCAGATAACGCTCTTCTGAACATCTTGCCCGTAATCTCGCACGCCTTCTTCATCGCGGCCAATTCCTCGGGCTGTTTGACGTTGCGCAGCGGATATAGAATCGGAGCGAGACGGCGATAGTCGTGCAGCGGGTAGTTCTCCTTCAGCTGCTTGGCGAAGCGGATCTCGCGGGTCGGGAGCTCCTGCCGGAAACGCGGGTCTTCGGGAATATGGAGATAGACATGCTCCGACTGCACCATTACGGCGTTGAGGACGCTCTCGAACTCCTCGTTGAACATCATGTTCCGCACGCCGGAGAGTTTCTTGGCATCCTCCTTGGATAGCCGGTGCCCGAACCAGACGATCTTCTCAGGTGAGGGATTCTTGATGAAAAGCACCTCGCGGTAGTCCGGGTTCGGGTGCCATGGAGCGAGCATCAGGGTCGTCTCCTCCTGGTCGATGCCGCACAGGTAGAGCAGTTCGGAGTTCTGCCGGAAAGGATGCGTGGTGTCGCCACAGCGCGGATACTCGTCGTGTGAAACGAGCAGTGCCACAGAGTTTTCCGCCATCTCACCGACTACATTACGGCGGTTGCGGGTATAGAATTCAGCTGACAAAGGTTGATAACGCATAATCGGAAATTTAAGCGGCAAAGATACTATTTTTAGTGATTTGTGATTTGTGATTAGAACATCGTAAACCGTCAATCCTTCACACACCGCACAGACTGAGCGTCGCCATATTCATCGTAAAATGCACTATAATTGATGGCGGCATCGTTTGCATGAATTCTCCAATAATGGATATAATTACTACCACCGAAATTTGAAGTATATGAACCAGTGGAAGTCCAGTAGAAGGAAACGTAACCCAATCCACCATAATTGGGCCCTGTATTGTCCCCTGTATAAAATCCTGCAGGAATCGCACTGAAACCGGTGCTGTTGTTACCGGACATATTGGCATTGCCCACCACACAAGTGTCCGAGAAGCCACTCCAGTCCCAGCCCACCGTGGCTGCCAACGACTTAGCAATCTGATCTATGAGTCCGTCACACAGATTCTGTCCCTGAGACTCAACAACCTGGAAAAGCTGCATGCATTCAGCACTGTTTGGCACATGCCAGCCATCGGGACAGATACCCTGCACACCTATCGGAGTCGCCGTACTACCGGACATTCCCCGTATCACCGCCACCCAGTTGTACAACAGCCCATAGTTGGACACGAGGGAGGAATCGTTCATCGGACGATATCTGTAACCCACTGTGGTGGAAAAGCCCTCCCCTTGTGGAATGAGGGTTCCATCAGCATACCTAGTTGTACGCAAGTTCTCGCGCATCCAGCATTGCTGGCCAATTTGCACGGTATTATACACGTTCCCGTCTATGTCAGTAAGCAACGGTGCGTCTGGACATGACCATACGTCGCCGTCGGGATTGACGGGTATGGTGAAAGTCCTATCCTCCCCGTATGCAATACCCTGATCGTTTTTTACGTATGCCCGCACATAATAGGTGAAATTGGAGGAGAGTCCTGTCAGTTGGCTTGAGAAGGCACCCATTCCATGGCCGTCAACTGTATGTCGTCCGAGAACCGTTGGGGAGGGTAACAATCCGACACAAACGCCACGGACTGCCATCGTGTCGCCACCGTCGTCGGTCACCTGGCCGCCGCAAACGACAGAATTGTCGGTGATGTTGGTAACATTTGCCGTAATGACAGTTGGAAGCCCCAACTGCGTGGATGAAAACGGCAACACGAAAAACTGCGAATCCGTGAGTGGCCGCTCAACACACTGGCTTTCTTCCTCCTCATAGTTGATGATGGCATACCCCACATATTGCATCTGGTCCCCGATATCAAACGGTCTGGTAACCAGGCCACGAGTGTGGTACTTGGAAGTCATTGTTTCACGAATGTCCGTCGCTGCGGCGCCCACATATTCAACCGTGTTGACATTCTCACCTTTGTTGCACACCATTTTAATGGATGAAATTTTCCCGTTCTGACGGGCGGTCATCACGTAGAGACCAACGTGGGCAAGGGCTACACGAAATTGGTGGCCACCCGGCAAAGGTGTATAATCATCCACCCAAACGACACGTCCGTTCATATCGGTGATTTCCAAATTCACCAACCCCTCTTCTGCCACCATCAAGGTCACGTCAGTGGTGCCGTTAAACGGATTAGGGCTGTGAGGCGACATCCGAAGAGATAGCCCGGACATTGTCTCCACATCCTGAATGCCCGTTTCGGCCTGTATGGTCAGTACCGTATCGGGCCAAAAGAGATATTCCTGCCAGCCTTTGGTGACATTAGTGACAGCCACGTATTCCAATTCTAAATGGTGATTGCCACCATCCCGTCCTGTGAAGGTAAGGGTGACAGACTGAGCAATGCCTGCAGATGCGAACAGCAATGCTATGCAAAGCAACAGTGTTGTTTTTTTCATGACTGTTTGATTTTTTTCTTTCTATTCAATATTCGCTCTTAAAAACGGTTGCAAAAATAGAAAAAAAGTTATAGTCCTTATCTTGTCAAAGTTTATCATCTCAAATCGGATTCGTTTTAATTCCATCTAATAAGTATGCAAAAATAGTAAATGTTACATGCCCGATTTTTTTTTTTGAAAATATTTTTTTCCGATGTAACATTTCCTGTTTTTTCATACTTAATGGGTAAAAACTAAAAATAAGGAGCTTATGATATACATCATCCATAACCGCATCGTGTGGATTTACAACGAACACGACATTGGAGAACCCTTCAGGCGAATGTTCTTCCCCAGCTGGAGGAACGAGCACCGGAAAACGACAACCGTGATAAGATTGTTAACACAAGTAATTGACAGCATGCGGAACTCAGAACCCCCGCGTCGTTCTCGCCCCCCCACCGACCACGCTGCTGCGCGGACGCACGGAACCCGAAGACGAGGGACGCGCGGAGGGCGAAACGCTACTACTCTTGGATGGGGAAGAGGTCGAAGCACTACCAGAGGATTTGGTTGTGGTCGTGGGCCTGCTGCCCGATGACGGACTGCCGCCTGACGATGGTTTGGCAGCTGTTGACGGGTTGCCGCTTGAGGACGGTTTGGAATTCGTGGACGGCGTAGAGGGTCTTTCAGTTACCGGCGGAACATTAGCCTGCGCCACTGGAGCGCCACCGCCGCCCGAACGCTTGTAGTTCGTGGTGCTGCCCACACGGCTGATCCGTGAGGAGATGTTGTGACCGCCAGTGGTGTTCAGGTCGTTGAACGTCACAATCACTGATGGCGTTTTGAGGTAGCGGCCGCCGCTGTTGCGCAAGCTGCCCACGAAATAGTCCCGCACCTTCGCCAGGTCGATGCCTAACAGAGGCAGGTTGTTCTTGCCGATGTGACGCAGCAACTTGTTGACCTTCTGTGCCCTGAGCATACGGTCATAAGTCTCTCGACTGTTGATGGTCGTACCACGCGGATAGGCAAGGTAGCGCACCAGTTTCGTATATTCCTCCTCGGAAAGTCCATTCAACATTGAACGCACTCCACGAAATTCCGCTGCCAAATCAGCCTTCTCATGCTGGTTGACATCCCGGTAAATCGCCCGTTCATGCTCGTCGGTGTAGGTAAAATTGTGCTCACGCTCGTGTTGCCGTAGCTGCTTGCTTACCTGCTCTTCACCATAGGCGGCGAAGTGAAGACTCGTAAGCGTATCGGAAAGCTCGTTTATCTTGCTGTCGGTCAAGTTTTTGAGGACATCCAGCAAGTCACGGCAGGGCTTGGCCAACAGATAAGGTTTGTTCGAGGGAAACGCGGAATGCAATAATTTGCCCTTATAGGTAATGCCGTTATCCATAAACAGCTGGTAAAGTGCGACATACTGCACCACACGGGCAATATCGGTGTTTCCGCAGTTGGCAAAATAGTTACCAGCCTGCCGCTCGTACTGCGCCCCGACACTGGTGCCGCTGCTCTGCGAATGGAAATAGGAGACCGGCAAAGCTCCCGTGCGGTTGAGCGTATAGATGGTATATTCGGGCAAATCAATGGCGTACATCGTGTTGGCTGTGTTCCAGTTATAGACCAACTCGTTGAGTCCCAACTTCTTGAACAGCGGTCTGTCGAAGGGGAAACGTCCCGGCGAGGGATATTTATAGCAGGCCTCTTGGATGGTGCCGTTCTCCGACCAGTCTTTGAGCAGCACATCAGTGATGGTGAGCAGATGTCCCAGTTCAGTGTTCTCCAACTCACGGCTGAGGTAGGTGGGGCACCAATCGCGCCCGTTGCCCATCTTGCCGGCCATGCAGTCGTTGATGTCGAGGCTTTGCGAAAGCTCCTTGCTGCTGATGGACGCGACAAGGAGGACGGTCTCCACGCGCAGGGGCGGCAGCGTCTCTAACGAAGCCTCGCGCTCGCGACCGATGACCACCAACGTGGCGGAATCCCGCAAGGCACCGAGAATGAGGTCAGCGTCAAGGGCGAACCGGCGAATGTCTCCCACCTGCTCGGAAAGGTCGCTGTCACGACGGATGCTCCACGCCACCAAGCCCGGCTCGCGACTGAAGAAGACCCCGCGCCTCTTATGCTGAAACATATCGCTGACTGTCAAATCATTGGCCGTGTCAGACTCATCAATAAAAGTTTCTCCTGCAGTGAAAAACCAGTCATCAAACTCGCCTAACGTGATTTGATAGTCAAGATTATCGCTCGTAAAATAGTGCCGTTTATCACCGCCCAGCAGATTTATCGCATTCGGTTTATAATCAGAAAGATACAGCTTCCGCGAAATTTTCGACACCAGGTTGTCAAGGTTCTCGGTGGTGGCGTTGCCCAACACGACGGCCATATCCGTGACATGCCCGTCGTAGCCGATTTTGAAGTTATGCCGCGAGGTCTGGTGGGTGAAACGGCTGCAAATCACCTCTAAACTGTCGGGTTCGAAAAACGGAGCCGGTTCGGCAATGAGGATGATGCGACTGCTGTCGGGGAAGGTGGCCGTGGCGATAGTCTGGTAGTGCATGCGGAATTGCTGCCGGAACGCGTCATAGACGGAATCCAGCCGCTGGAACGCCATGGTCGATTCCATATCCACATTCTGGTTAGGAATGTACTCTTTCTTGAGGAGGACGGCGGTCTGCTGCTTGATGCTCTCCGCCACCTTGGTGTGCCTCCCGAAAATAGCGAACAAGCCGATAGCGAGGAGAATCACCCCGCCAACGATAATCGCTGTTCTCTTTGCTGTCTTGGTCATTGTTTCATTCTAATAAATGCGGCTGCAAACCTACAATTTTTTCGGATTCACTGCGTCATCGCTATTCATCGTTATTCATCGCTATTCATCGTTTTTTCATCGCATCATCGTAGGCTATAATTTCGTATTTTTGCCGCCTAAAACGAGAACATGGAACATCTTCAAGTGAAGGAATACTGTTGGCATATCTTACTCAATATCAATGCCAACGAGAAGAAATGCGAAAAGAGATGGCAACCCATTGCCGCGAAGCTTCAAAGCCTTGGAATCCAGTTCGAGCTTCACAGGCTGACCAAACCCGGCGACGGGATCGCTACCGCCAAATCGCTGTGTCAGAACGGGATACGGCATCTCGTGGCCGCCGGAGGCGACGGCACCCTCAACGAAGTGGTGAACGGCATCTTCACCTCCGGAGTCAACACTCAGGAGGTCTTTCTTGCCGTTCTGCCCATGGGCCGCGGCAACGACTGGATCCGAACTCACCATTACCCTAAAACACCCGAGGAAACGATAGATCTGTGGGCAAAAGGGCAATTCATGCAACACGATATCGGTCTGGTGACCAGTACAACACCCGACCAACAGGTGGATGACCGCTATTTCATCAACATCGCGGGCTTCGGCTTCGATGCGGATGTGATATACGATGTAACCTATCACCCGCCCCACTTGTTCGGTCTCAACGTCTATATACTTTCCCTCTTGAAAACGTTACTTTCCCATAAACCCAAAGCCATACAAGTAACCGCCGATGACGGATTTTCTTTTAACGGGAAGGTCTTTATGGTGATTGCAGCTATTTGCCAGTACAATGGCGGCGGTATCCGTGAAGCCAAATATGCGGTTCCCGACGACGGCAAAATCGACCTGATCGTCGCCCCTGCCATGCGTATTCCTAAAGTGCTCAAACACATGAAGGACATGACCTCCGGAGATCATATCGACAAAATCAAAGAGATCAGAATGACTTTAACCACCCAGGCGGAAATCCATTCAGACCAGCTTCTCCGTGCCGAAACCGAAGGAGAGCTCCTAAAAGTCGGCGACTATCACATCAAACTGATTCCCAATTCTTTGAATGTGTTGACAGCCATCAGCTTCTCCCAACAAACCGCTTAAAGGGAGTGTACGCTCCATAAATCTTGTAACCATTTGCTTTATATGGAATTGAATAACAAGGATTTACTTGACTCATCCAAAAAAGAACCATCTCATATCCGAATCCGGGGTGCGCGTGTTCACAATCTCAAAAACATTGATGTGGATGTGCCGCTGCATAAGATTGTGGCCGTGGCGGGAGTGTCTGGCTCCGGAAAGTCGTCGCTGGCGTTAGGCGTGCTCTATGCCGAAGGGTCGCGCCGCTACCTCGAGTCACTCTCGACCTACACGCGCCGCCGCATGACCCAGGCCGCGAAGGCAGACGTAGATGAGATTCTCTATGTACCCGCCGCCCTCGCCCTGCACCAACGCCCCGGCGTACCCGGCATCCGATCCACCTTCGGCACAGGCACCGAACTCCTTAACAGTCTGCGCCTTATGTATTCCCGTCTGGCGAGCCACCGCTGTCCCAACGGGCACTATCTCCCACCCTCCCTTGCCGTAGCCGCCGGACAGGAGCTCGTCTGCCCCGAATGCGGCGAACGCTTCTACGCTCCCGGTGCGGAGGAGTTAGCCTTCAACAGCCAAGGCGCATGCCGCTGTTGCGGAGGCACCGGCATGGTGCGCACCGTCGATAAGAGCACCCTCGTGCCCGACGAGTCGCTCACCATCGACCAGGGAGCCGTCGCCCCGTGGAACAGCCTCATGTGGTCGCTCATGACCGATGTGTGCCGTGCCATGGGTGTGCGCACCGACGTGCCGTTTCGCGAACTCACTGACGAAGAGAAAGATATCGTTTATAACGGTCCTGCCGTGAAGAAGCACATCTTTTTCAAATCCAAGACCACCAACGAAGCCGGCGAACTCGACTTCACCTACTTCAACGCCACATATACTGTGGAGAACGCCCTTTCTAAAGTAAAAGACGAGAAAGGGATGAAGCGTGTGGAGAAGTTCCTGAAAGAGGATGTCTGCTCGGAATGCCACGGCACACGGCTGTCGGAGGCCGCCCGTGCCCCGAAGCTGCGCGGCATCGGGCTTGATGAAGCTTGCCAGATGACCTTGGCACGACTCACTGAATGGGTGGATGGCGTGCCCGCCTCGCTGCCCGAGGAGATGCGCCCCATGACCGAGAGCATCTGCGAGTCGTTCCGCACCGCTGCCAAACGGTTGATGGACTTGGGGTTGGGCTACCTCACCCTCGACCGCGCCGCCTCCACGCTCTCCACCGGCGAACGGCAACGAATGCAGCTCGCCCGCGCCGTCCGCAACCGCACCACCGGCGTGCTCTACGTCCTCGACGAACCCTCCATCGGTCTTCACCCTTCCAATATCGTGGGACTCAACGGCGTGATGCACGACCTCGTGGCCGACGGCAACACCGTGCTGCTTGTTGATCACGACACGCAGATCCTGCAGGAGGCCGACTGGCTCATCGAATTGGGTCCTGATGCCGGCGCGAAAGGTGGTGAGGTCATCGCCGAGGGTACCATCCAAGACATCATCCGCAACAGCGCGTCCCGCATCGGACCGTTCCTCACCCCCGAAAACGAGCACGGATGGAGCGAGCCCGACAAAGACCGACTGTTCGAATTTGGAAATATCCATCTGTCAACCAAAGAGATACACACAGTAAAACCATTGGAGGTCGAGATTCCAAAAGGGCGGCTCACCGTGGTAACAGGAGTCTCTGGATCCGGCAAGACAACCCTGATTTTGGAGAGTCTCGTGCCCGCGTTGGAGGCCCTGACCCGCGGCAAACGGATGCCCGACCACGTCACGGACATCCTCGCGGAGGGCATCGAGCACGTGAAGCTCATCGACGCCACGCCCATCGGCATCAACATCCGCTCCACGGTGGCCACCTACGCCAACGTCCACGACGAACTGCGCAAGCTCTACGCCCGCACGCCTGACGCGAAGCGGCACGGCTACAAGGCCGGCGACTTCTCCTACAATACCGGCGACCTGCGCTGCCCCGTCTGCGACGGCACCGGCGCCATCAGCCTCGACGTGCAGTTCCTTCCCGATGTGGATATTCCTTGTCCCGAATGCCGCGGCTCACGTTACGCAAAGGCAGCTTACGCCGTACGACACACCAACAAGCGCAACGAAACCCGCTCGCTACCCGAGCTGATGGACATGGACGTGAGCTCCGCTCTGGAGTTCTGCCAGGATATGAAGACCGTGTTCCCCAAGCTGGAGGTACTGCAAAGTCTTGGTTTAGGATACCTTACGCTCGGCGAAGAGACTCCGAGTCTGTCGGGCGGCGAAGCGCAGCGACTGAAGTTGGCCACCGAAATGGGACGACTGCAGCACGACTCGGTGTTCGTATTCGACGAACCCACTATCGGGTTGCACCCCTTGGACGTGCGCACGCTTTTGCAAGTTTTCGACACGCTGATCAAGAACGGCGCGACAGTCATCGTCATCGAGCACGATCCGGACGTGATCCGCGCTGCCGACTACATCATCGACATGGGCCCCGGCGGAGGTGAAGACGGCGGCCGCATCGTGGCCACCGGCACCCCACAGGATGTCGCAAACAACAACGAAAGTGTGACGGGAAAGTTTTTGAAAAAAACGGCCAAAGGCGAAAGGATCCAATAAGACTATCGCTCAAATGCGAAAATTTCAGTCAATAGCTTGTTTTCAAGAATGTCCGAGCAAAAGACCAACTCGGGGAATAGCGGAAGATGATGCCGCCGACCCTCGGATAAATCAACATGAAGGGTCTGTTGATATAGCAACCATACCAGCTCAGTACAATATAAGGAAACAGTGTCTTCAAGGTCAAACTGGCCGTCGAAAAGCGGATGACGGCCATACAGTCGCAGTCCATCATGAAGAAGCCTCTTGGTATCGTCTGGTGTAAGTGGATACCGGTAAATGCCGCCCATCACAGCACGGTCACTGCGGAAAAAAACACCGAAGGACTCTAATTTCACGCTGTCTTTTTCCTGTTTTGTGGCACGCTCGTTTGGTACGGCGTGAAGAACCATCCAACGCCCGCCAACATTCATCACCATCCCCACGTGGGTGTATTCACTTTTGCGATCAAAGGTGGTGACAGCGCGGCTTTCCCGGCTCTCCCCCCTACGGAAAACAAGATCGCCAGTCTGGAGCTGTACCGTGTCAGGCAGGACAAACTCCTCTACCCGACCACCACGATGACAACTTGTGGTCAAGAGGAGCAGCGAAAAAAACAAAGGTAGAAACAGCTCATAAGCCATTTCTACCTTTTTCAGCCTTAAAAAGGTGTTTAAATGTTGATTTTCCACTTGCCGTCAACTTTCGACAATTTGACTTTGTCAGTTGATTCTTTCGGCTCCTTATTCATGGAGCTTGTCGTAGTTCTTTTCACTTCAACCACAGCGTTTTCACCATCCTCAGAGATGGTTTCGGAGAGAACCTCATAACTTAACACTTTGTATTCAAGGTCTTTCAGTTTTTTTGCATAGCCATCAAGATCCTCTTGGGAGGTCAGGGTTGTATAGGTGACAGCTTTTTCATAATTTCCTGAAGACAAAGCATCGTGATAGGCTTTCACAACTCCTGTCGGGGTAGAAGTGGAATTGCAGGATGCCAGGCAGAAAACGGCAACCAGCGCACATAAAATAACGGATAATTTTTTCATAACATTTTTATTTAGTGAACAATAAGGGTTATTGGTTATAGGTTATGGGTTATTGAAGCTTGTGGTTAGTGATTAGTGATTAGTGAATTGTGAATAATGATTAGTGAATTAAGTTTTTTTTGTATCTAACATCTCTCTTATCAGCATTCTTCATTCTTCATTCTACATTCATCATTCAGCATTATTTAGGGAGGAAGCCGGCGTGGAAGGTGTATGGAAGCAGTGTGGACACGTTCTGCAGATAGTATATCGGGCCTTCCTGTCCGGCGAGGATGACCTCTATGGGGTGACCGAACTTCTGCTCATATTCGAAGAGCACCTGCCTGCAGCTTCCGCACGGGGAGACCGGCTCCTTGAGCGGTTCGTCAGGGTTGATGGCCGTGATGGCGATCTTGTTGAACGGCACTTCGGGATACATGGCCGAAGCTGAAAACGCCGCGACACGCTCCGCGCACAAGCCGCAGGGATAGACTGCATTCTCCTGGTTCGCTCCCGTAACAATCTTGCCGTTGTTCATCAAGATGGCCGCACCAACCTGAAAATGAGAATACTTCGCATACGCGCGGACGGCAGCTTCCTCGGCTTGCCGCAACAACTCTCGCAAATCCTCAGGCAATTCTTCACGATTGTCGTAAACCCGCATTTCCGTTTCTAATGTTATTTTCCTCATAAATACCTGTTAAAATTGCAGGTGCAAATATACAAAATTTATTTGATTGAGATAAAAAAACTATGACTTATGACTATAACTATGACTATAACTATAACTATGACTATGGGTTATCGAAAAAAAAGTATTTTTGCATTCTTTAACATTTTGAAGCGGACTTCACCCTTATGGCATACAACAAAAGAACAGAAACAATTAATATACTGAAAGTTACAATTCTTATTTTGGGTATTTTCACCATCTCGTGGAATATGGCGTTCGCCCAACGTCACGACAAGGGGGACACCACCCTACTGCTCTCCCCGTTCGATTTCGGACTGGCAGAAGCGGAAACCGACAGCGCCAGATACGAAGTTCTTTACGCCACGCACACCAAAGCCGTTGAAATGGGCGCCGACGTCTCCTATCAGGGTATCGCGACCTTGGTCATAGAGGTGACCGAAAGTTCACGTCCTATCCCGCTGACACGCCACAATGACTTCGCCGGGTTGCATCTGATCGTGAAGAACAAGCATAAGGCACAGTATCTTTTCTCAATGGCAGACACCGCATGGCAGAGCATCGAACTTTCTCCTGCTGCTGCCGATTCGGGGAATTTCTCTTCGAATCCTTTTTTGTCCGAAGGAACCTGTTTGTTGCTGCTGGAAGATCTGAAGCCATGGGTTGACAACCGCGAAGGCCATAGCTACGGAGCCATGAGGAAAGACATACTTTTCCTTCAAAACGGAAAGGCTCAGAACAAGCCCATCTTCACATACATTTCCGACTCAACCATTCTGAGAGCCAGCGCACACTTCACCGACAATGCACCGAAGATCATCACTGACCTGACCATCACCCGCGACACTTCCTCCACCTCTAAGACATACTGTTTCTTTATCAACGGGATCAACAATCTAAAAATCAGCAAATTAAAAATAAACACTCCTGACACCAAGAACCTATACGCCGATGCGGCCATCAACATAGAGAATTGCACAAATATCGTTTTCGAGGATGTGATCATCGACGGCACGTACTCCCGTACGAACAAATACGGATACGGAATCCAGATGAACAACGTGTGGAACAGCCGGTTTCTCCGTCTCACCGCAAATGCCAACTGGGGAATCTTCGGCACTAACAATCTCAACAACACAACTTTGAAGGATTGCAACATTAACCGGTTTGACATCCACTGCTATGGTCGCGACGTATTCATGTACAACTGCAAATTCAACAGTCTGTACAACCAATTCTCCTCTGTTTTTGGGACAATCCTGTTCGAGGAATGCCGTTTCACCGAATTCATCCCGGTCCTGTTCGAGCCTTCTTACAACGCCTACACCCCATTCGACCTCACCCTCAAAGACTGTATTCTCGACGCCTCTCCGTCTCGCAACTACCTGATTTCCACTGGACAACTGGACAACAAAATCAACTCCCGCCCCGAACTCAAACAGAAGTGCTGGCCAAACATCGCCATTCAGAACCTTATCGTGAATGTTCCCAACAACGTCTCGAAAATTATTCTGTTCAACACAAAAAAAGCGACTTCAGGCATCGCCGTAAACTACATTTCCGGCATCAAAATCGACGGTTTGCACTTCCATTACTCCGACACCACCCATCTGGCCGACTTTGTCATCTCAAACACCCCCATAAACACCGTCAAATCCATCAACTATGACATCCAAAAGGCCAATCTGATTCCTTCCGAAGAGAGAATGAAGGTGCAGTCCACCACAAAATCCTTCTATCCAGGAAGTATTGCATTCAAGCTGCGCCGCGACAAAAACGATGTGGTGAACATCAAACAATCACGCATCAACTACAACGTCAACGAAAACAGCCAGTACAACATCAAATACACCAACTGCAGCATCGGCATGGTCCGCTACAACACCACCAACAACGGCACCATTCGCAACTACGACCGATGCAACTTGTATCTGAACAACGGCGACGATGCAAGATATTACATTGACAACCATGCTACATATTATAAATGTACATTCATTCCCTGTAATGAAAAAATGTACATCAGTTTCTATGGTGTGAGCAACGATGTCATCATCAAAAACTGCAAGACAACCCGCAAAGGCCGCCTTTTCTACCAAGGTCATAACGACAACATTGAGCTGAAGGGTTATGTGGTGAAAGGGAACGAGAAGTACTGGCGGTAGGCTGGCGGTTGACCTTAGTTTCAGATTTCATGTTTCATGTTTCATGTTTCAAGATTAGTACCGAAACCTGAAACTTGAAAATTCTTACCGAACATATTGGAATTTGTGTATCTTTGCCATCCCTTTGAACGAGGGATATTTTTATTTTAGAACATTGATTTTTAATATTTTACGAATGAAAAGTAACCTTATGTTGACGAGTGTTATGGCACTCGGCTTTGTTTTTTTAGCTTCAACAACGAGTATGGCGACACCTGCGAAACCCAAAAAACCGAAAAAACAGACTTCAGGCATTACAGCCAGTAACTTAGACAATTCGGTGAAGCCCACCGCAGACTTTTACCAGTATGCCTGCGGCGGCTGGATGGCCAACAACCCGCTGGGTGACGAATACGCCCGCTACGGCAGCTTTGATGTGCTGGGCGAGAACAATCAGGCGCAGCTCAAAGACCTGGTGACCAAGATTGCTGCGCAAAAGAACACCCCCGGCACCGTTGAGCAGAAGATCGGCGACTTCTACAACACGGCCATGAACACGGAGGTCATCAACAAGCAAGGTGCACAACCTCTGCAACCGGAACTCCAGACCATTGCCAAGATGCAGCGCAATGACTTGTCTGTCAAGATGGCCCGGATGCTGATGGACGGTTCCACCCCGTTCTTCGCCCTATTCGGCTCCGCCGACCCCGACAACAGCAGCATGACCATCGCGCACATCTGGCAGTCGGGACTTGGCATCGGTGACCGCGACTACTACCTCGACAAAGACCAGCAGAACATCCGCGATGAATACGTGAAGCTGATGACCAAGATGTTCAGCATGTCAAATTATAGCGCCATCGCCGGTTTCAAAGGCAAAGAGAACGAGATGGCCAATCGCGTGATGGCTCTGGAGACCCTGTTGGCGCAATACGCTATCGACAAGACCGTGTTGCGTGACCCCTACCAGACCATCCACAAATGCACGCCTGCGGAGTTCCAGCAGATGATCCCCGCCATCAACGTGCAACAATACCTCAAAACCCTGAATCTGAAGGTTGACACACTCAACGTGAGCCAGCCCACCTATATCCAAGGTGTCAACAACATCCTCGAAGTCACGGACTTTGACGTGATCAAGGCTTACCTCGCCTGGAACGTCATCCGCGGCGCCGCCTCATACTTGAGCGACGAATTCGTGGATGCCAGCTTTGATTTCTACGGCAAGACCCTCTCCGGCCGTAAGGAGAACCGCCCGCGCTGGAAACGGGTCATCGACAACGTTGACGATTGCCTTGGTGAGGCTGTTGGCCAGATGTACGTGAAGAACTACTTCCCTGCTGAAGCCAAACAGCGTATGGAACAGCTGGTCAAGAACCTGCAGTGGGCCCTTGGTGAGCGCATCAAGGCTTCCACCTGGATGACCGACCAAACCAAGAAGAACGCCCTTGAGAAGTTAGCCGCCTTCACGGTGAAAATCGGCTATCCCGACAAATGGCGCGACTACAGTGCACTGACGATCGGCACGGAGAGCTATTACGCCAACGTGATGAACTCCCGCCGTTTTGATATGGCTTACAACATGAGCAAGATCGGCAAGAAAGTCGATCCTACCGAGTGGCAGATGACCCCGCAAACGGTGAACGCCTATTATGACCCCACCACCAACGAGATCTGCTTCCCCGCCGGCATCCTGCAACCGCCATTCTTCGACATGAACGCGGATGATGCCGCCAACTACGGTGCCATCGGCGTGGTGATCGGCCACGAGATGACCCACGGCTTCGACGACCAGGGCCGCAACTACGACAAAGACGGCAACCTCTCCGACTGGTGGACCGAAAAGGACGCTGCCACCTTCAAGGAGAAAGCCCAGCTCATCGTCGATCATTTCAACAGCATTGAGGTCGCCCCTGGCGTTTTTGGCAACGGTGAGTTCACTTTGGGTGAGAACATCGCCGACAACGGTGGTCTGAACGTGTCCTACACGGCTTTCCAGAAAGCCAAGAAAGACGGTCAGATCAAGGGGGAAATGGACGGTTTCACGCCAGAACAGCGTTTCTTCCTGGCTTACGCTGCTGTATGGGCCGCCAACATCCGCGAGGCTGAAATCCTTCGCCGCACCAAAACCGACCCGCATGCCCTCGGCCGCTGGCGCGTGAACGCCACTCTGCGCCACATCGACCCCTTCTACGAGGCTTTCAACATCCAACCCGGCGACCCGATGTACATGGCACCCGAGAAACGGTCGCACATTTGGTAATCATAATGGTTATGGGTTATTGGTTATGGGTTATTGAAGCCTGTTAATAGATCATAAACAGAAAGAAATATATGTCAGAAAAGAAAAAACTCGCCGTCATTGCATTCGGCGGCAACGCATTGCTGAAAAGCAAACAGAAAGGCACCTATCAGGAGCAGATAGACAACGTCACGGAGACGTGCCGCAACCTTATTCCACTGATAGAGAACGGTTACAACATCGTCATCGGGCACGGTAACGGCCCGCAAGTGGGCAACGTCATGCTACAGCACAAGGCCGGCAAGGAGACCTTCCAAGTGGAGGATATGCCGCTGAATTTCTGTGTCGCAGAGACGCAAGGCTCCATCGGGGCGCTCATTGAAGAAGGTCTGCGCCATATCTTCGCCGAGAAAGGATGGGTAAAGGACACCGTCACGATGCTCACCCACGTGGAGGTCGATGCCAACGACCCGCTGTTCCAGAACCCCACGAAGCCCGTTGGCCCATACGTCAGCAAAGAAGAAGCCGACCAGTACCATGAGGAGACCGGCGACATCTACCGCGAAGACCCCAAGGGCAACGGCTGGCGCAAGGTGGTGGCCTCCCCGAAACCGCTGCGCATCCAGAACGTCAAGTTGGTGAAACAATTGGCTGAGCAGGGCATCATCGTGGTGACCGTCGGCGGCGGCGGCATCCCCGTGGCCATGAAGGACGGCTACCTCAAAGGCGTGCAGGCAGTCATCGACAAAGACCTGGCCTCCGCACTGACGGCTGTGGAGATCGGCGCCGACGAGTTCTACATCCTCACAGACGTGCCGAAAGTCTATATCAACTTCCGCAAGCCCGATGAGAAGGCGTTGGACACCATCACAGTTAGCGAAGCCAAAAAATATCTCGAAGAGAAGCACTTCACTGAAGGATCCATGGCTCCGAAGGTGCGCGCTGCCATCCAATACGTCGAAAAGAGCGGCAAGACCTGCATCATCACCGAAGCCGGCAAATTGCACGACCCGAACTGCGGAACCCGCATCATCGCCGGATAGTCATCCGCGCATTACGAACCACAAAACGCACGTCCATTCTAACAGCATGGACGTGCGTTTTTGTTTTGATTTTCATCGTCTTTCATCTTTTTTCATCCAATCCCCCATCATCCCGTCATCTTGTCATCGTCCTCCCGCCTCATCCGACTCACCCGCATTCTCAAAAAATCCACAATCCGACTCACTCGGATTCAATTTTTTCTTCCCATCCGTATTATTTTTTTATATACTTTTGCCGCGTTTTAATTTCAAAATTTCAGAAGGATGAAAACCAAGTACATCGACCTGATTTCACAAACCTACGATTTCCCGCAGGAGGAGTTTGACGTAGAGGACAACAATCTGTTATTCAACGAAGTACCGTTGATGGACATCATCAAACAGTATGGAACCCCGCTGAAAATCACCTACTTGCCGAAAATTTCCGCCAACATCCAGAAGGCGAAGAGATGGTTCAATGTAGCTATCGCAAAGGCCGACTACAAAGGCAGTTACCACTATTGCTACTGTACGAAGAGCAACCACTTCGAGTTTGTGATGTCGGAAGTGCTGAAAAACGATGTACATATCGAAACTTCATCCGCTTTTGATATCAATTTGATCGAAACGCTGCATGAGCAGGGGCTTTTCGACAAGGAGAACTACATTATCTGCAATGGCTTCAAGCGGCAGATCTACATTGACAACATCGTGGACATTCTGAACAAAGGATACGTGAACACCATTCCTGTTTTCGACAGCAAGAAGGAATTCGACTTACTTGCACAGAAGGAAATCAACACAAAATGCAAAGTCGGCATCCGCATCGCCTCCGAGGAAGAGCCACGTTTTGAGTTCTACACCTCGCGCCTCGGCATCCGCTACAACGATGTTATCCCGTTCTACCGCGAGAAAATCAAGAACAACCCTAACTACGAGCTGAAGATGCTCCATTTCTTCATCAACACGGGTATTCAGGACACCGCATACTACTGGAACGAGCTCACCAAGTGCGTGAACCTATACTGCGACCTCAAGAAGATCTGTCCCGAGCTGGATTCCCTGAACATCGGCGGCGGCTTCCCCATCAAGAACTCGCTCTCCTTCGACTACGACTACGAATACATGGCCGAGGAAATCATCGCCCAGATCAAAATCATCTGCGACCGAGAGGGCGTGCAGGAACCCGATATTTTCACCGAATTCGGATCATTCACCGTGGGCGAGGCCAGCGCCGCGCTCTTCTCCGTGTTGCAACAGAAACGTCAGAACGACAGGGAGTTGTGGAACATGATCGACAGCTCCTTCATGACCACCCTGCCCGACACCTGGGCTATCAACCAGCAGTTCATCATCCTGGCTATCAACAACTGGGACAAGGCCTACGAGAGAGTCTTCCTCGGCGGCCTCACCTGCGACAGCCACGACTACTACAACTCCGACTCGCACCTGAACGCCGTCTTCCTCCCGCAAATCGACTCCGCCAACTATCCGGCGGGCGACAGTCCGGAGGACATACAATATATAGGTCTGTTCAACACCGGCGCCTACCAAGACGCCCTCGGCGGTTACGGCGGAATACAGCATTGTATGACTCCCGCGCCGAAACACATCATCATTTACAAAGACGAGGAGGGCGAACTCTGCACCAAACTGTTCGCTAAAGAGCAGAGTTACAAGTCGATGCTGAAAATTTTGGGCTATTAGCCGACAGAAACGAAAAAATTGTATTTTTGCAGCGGGTAAGTCTTATACGATCTGCTCCCTTATAACTCCCCCAGGACAGGAATGTAGCAAGGGCATTAAGGTTGTAGCGATGCGATATAAGTCGCTTACCCTTCTTTTTTTAATTAGCAGTTAGAAGTTAGTAGTTAGCAGTTGGTTTGTCGGGACGTATCGCACACGTCCATCAGAATTAGTTTTTTACAATATTATATAATTGTTGGATTATGTTATTAAAGATATACCCTGAAAACCCGAACCCGAAAGCCGTGAACACCGTGGTGGAGTGTTTGCAAGACGGCGGCATCGTCATTTACCCGACCGACACGATTTACGGCATCGGCTGCGACATCTTCAAGCAAAAGAGCATTGAGCGAATCATCTCCATCCTTGGCGAGAAAAAGAAGAAAGACGCGCTGACGTTCATCTGTCATGACATGAGCAACCTTTCGGACTACACCAAACCGCTGGACAACAGCGTGTTCAAGACGATGAAGCGGGTACTCCCAGGAGCGTTCACCTTCATTCTTGAAGCTAACAACAGCGTGCCGAAGCTGCTGCAGAGCCACAAGAAGACCATCGGCATCCGCATTCCTGACAACAACATCATCCGCGAAATCGTACGGCAACTCGGCCATCCCATCCTCTCCACCTCCGTGAAGGACGACGACGAGGTGATCGAATACACCACCGATCCCGAACTCATCTACGAACGCTACGGCGACTTGGTCGATATCGTCATCGACGGCGGTTACGGCGACAACACGCCATCCACTGTTGTGGATTGCACCGGCGGCGGGATTGAAATTGTGCGTGAGGGGAAGGGGGACATTTCGCTGTTATAATGCCCGGCTTTTTAATTCATAATTCATAATTCATAATTCATAATTGAATGACCACCATCTGTGCCATAGCGACACCCGCTGGACTGGGGGCCACGGCGATGATCAGAATCTCAGGACCGGAAGCGTTCGGGATTGCCGGAAAGCTCTTTTCGGCGAAATCTAACTTCGCTGAATTGGAACCGAATTATGCAAAATTTGCATCTTTATACGATTTTTCCAACGAAAAACAAGAACTTATCGATCAAGTTGTGGTGACAAAGTTCACCACACCTCACTCTTTCACGGGCGAGGATGTAGTGGAAATCAGCTGTCACGGATCCGTCTATATCCAACAGAAAATCATTGAGTTATTAGTCAAAAACGGCTGTCGGATGGCCGCACCTGGCGAGTTTACGCAGCGTGCGTTCATGAACGGGAAATTGGATCTGCCGCAGGCGGAGGCCATCGCCGACCTTATCGAGGCACAGTCGGAGACCGCGCACCACGCCGCCATGAGGCAGCTGCAGGGCGAACTGTCCGGCAAGATGGCTGTCTTGCGCGAAGAGCTGCTGCAAATGGCTTCCTTGTTAGAGCTGGAACTCGACTTCAGCGAAGAGGAAGTGGAATTCGCCGACCGCACCTCCCTCCTCAACCTGCTCGGACACATTAAAACGGAAGTGAACAGTCTGCTACAAAGCTACAAATGGGGCACCATGCTGAAAAACGGCATCCCCGTTGCTATCGTTGGCGAACCGAACGTGGGAAAATCGACCCTTCTGAACGCAATACTTCAACGGGAAAGGGCCATCGTGTCCGACATCCCCGGCACCACCCGTGACACCATTGAGGACACTTTCACCCTTAACGGGACACTGTTCAGGTTCATCGACACCGCTGGTATCCGCGAATCCGGCGACACCATCGAGCGCATCGGCATCGAACGCGCCTTCGACACCATCCGCAAGGCAGCTATCATCTTATGGATCACAGATGCGCGCAAAAACAACCAAGAAATCGAATTGGAATTATCCAAAATAACGGATTCAATCGAATCGGATGACAAAAAAATCATTCTAATCGGAAACAAAGCTGATTTGGTTTCAGATTCATCCAACCACATTGAAAACGCAATTTACATTTCCGCAAAGAAAGGAGAAAATCTGGAGTCAGTGCTTAACGAGATTGATTCATTCGTGAAAGAGAACCACATCCAGGACATCACCCTGCTGACCTGCGAACGGCACCAAGCTTTGCTGAACAGCATCCTCATCTCCATCGAACGAACTGAAAACGGTCTGAAGCAACAATTCCCGACCGATTTAGTGGCTGAAGACGTGCGCATGGCCCTGCACGACCTTGGCGAACTCACCGGCACCATCTCCTCCGATGACATCTTGAACAACATCTTCGGGAAGTTCTGCATCGGGAAGTAATAATTCATAATTCATAATTCATAATTAAAAAGTCCATCGCCACCATCGCGGCCATGGCCTCCACCACGGGAAGCACTCGCGGCGCGACACAGAGGTCGTTGCGGTCGGAGCCTTTCATCACAACCGGATTTCCATCGAAGTCAACCGTTTCGCGGTCGTAGCGCACCGACGGGATTGGCTTGAACGCGACGCGGAAGTAAACATCTTCGCCGTTGGTGATGCCCCCCTGGATGCCGCCGTCGTGGTTGGTGCGGAACGAGAAATCGGGGTTCTGCACGTCATGGTATTCGCTGCCGGACATCTCCGCCGCCCGGAAACCCAATCCGTATTCAAAGCCCTTCGCCGCATTGATGGACATCATCGCGTATGCCAGCCGGGCGGAGAATTTGTCATAGACAGGTTCCCCCAATCCCGCGGGAAGACCCTGTATGCGGCCCTCCACAAGTGCCCCCACGGAGTCGCCCTCTTGCGCGGGAGTCGCGATGCTAAGCACTTTTGAGGAAATTTGCACTCCCCTACCCTGCAGCCACAGCTTGGCGATAGCACCCGCCACCACCCGGCACACGGTCTGCCGCGCCGACGCCCGTCCGCACTGTTCGTTGTCGGTAACCCCGTACTTGCGCATGTAGGTGTAGGATGCGTGCGAGGGCTTTAGCACATGACGGTTGGCCTCCGAGACCTTCACATCCACATTGGGGATGCGAAAACGGATGGATTCGCCAGTGGTCACGTCGTTTTCAATGCCGGAGAGGAACTCCACACAGTCGGTTTCCAGTCTCTTCGTGGAAAGCGCGTCCCGGCTCGGAGCACGCCGGATCAGCTCGGCGGTAACGAAATCCATATCCACACGCAAACCCGCCGGACAGCCTTCTATCTGCCCCTCCAGTGCCTCACCATGAGTGTCGCCCCAGTCCGTTAGACGGTAGTATCTGCCGAATGTATCCATGCTTTTAATCGATAATTACGTGGCGGTCGAAAATAACTATGTAAAGGTTCTCGCCAATCATCTAATCATCTGATCATCTAATCATCTCATCATCGCCCATTCATCGCCTCTTCGCCACATCCGACACATCAACTTTCGAGGCCAACGGTTCCCACACGGAGAAAATCTCAGCTGCGGTATCGCCGTCCGCCCTTGTAACCAGATGCACGTAGGTGTTCTCCGCGACTTGGCGCAGAGTACAGGTCAGCGTCTCGCCGAGGTACGTCTCGTGCAGCCAGTGGATGATGAATCGGTTCGTGCGATGGGTGGTCAGGAACTCGTCGGGCACAGTGAGCATGGCGATGCTGATGTAGCTGCGGTTGTTAACGTGCCCGTTAAAGTCGAGGTCGAGCTGGTTCACCGTGTGCTTCACCTGCTTAAGTGCCTCACCTTCCTTGGGGAACCGCACCTTCTTATGACTTTCCGTCATCATTTCAGGCAGGACCGTGATTTTCGGGGCCACGTAATCAGTGGACTCCAACTTGCGGGTGTCGGCGTTCATCAGGTTCCAACAGCTGGTGCCCTTTGCAATCAGCACGCCCGTGTCCGCATTCGTCACACGGTAGTCGGCATAGACCCGCAGCGGCGTGATCTCACTGACCCAGATGGTCACTTCGATGTCATCGCCCCAGAACGTATCGACGGGCAGCATCTCCGCCCCCATCTCCGTGATAATCCACATCTTCCGCTCTTTGACCAAGTCAAATGCGGCCAAGTGCAGACAACCCATGTAACGGGCGAAACTCTCCTGGAAATATAGCAGCACCGCCACCGGACTCAGCCGGTAGTCCTTGTTCATGTCCTGACACGTGACAGTGTAAATATGGGTATAGGTGTTCATTGCGATTTACGGTTTACGATTTATGGTTTACAATTTATGGTTTACAATTTACGGTTTACGATTTGCGATTAAGAACATCCGCCATAGTCATAGTCATAGTCATAGTTATAGTCATAGTCATAGTTATATCTAAGCCAAAAGCCAACTACCTCTGTTTCTTCGACCGCGATTTGATCTCCTTGAATTCCTTAGTAAGTTTCGCGATTTCAGCGGCATTAGCATCCTTGTCTTTTTCAAGTTCCTCCAACAACATGGAAATAGCGGCGAAATAATATGTCGGCACTTGCTTGGAAAGATCGGCCTTCCGACCGTATTCCACCGCTTTGCGGAGATTGAGCAACTCCTTCTCCGTATTGTTCGCATCCTTATAAATGATGCCTTTATAGAAATAATTCTGGATAATATCCCCTTCCACTTCCGCATTATACTCGCTGTTGTAGAGCATTTGCAGAAGCTCGTTCGATTTG
>JAEEGJ010008375.1_pt1 | contig 28557 bp, 26 predicted proteins | sample 8958761 | NCBI WGS metagenome assembly JAEEGJ01 (sample SAMN16246546, study PRJNA631951) | gut metagenome | biome: gut microbiome; feature: rumen; material: RS-attached | host: Bos | place: Iran: Karaj | collected 2018-10
GTTTTCTCAATGATATTACGGAAAGTTATTTGTATGTTGTTTTCGGTTTGTTTGTCTAACTGCATGTGTAGTGACCGCCGGAAATGTAGGATTGACAAATAGTAAATAATTTAATTATAATAAAAAATTTAAGTATTTGCCGAATATGAGCCTTTTTTGTGAACTGGATCACTACATGATTTCACTCTAGCCTGTGGTATGTTTTCCTTGATTTTGATCCTGTTTTGGAGTATAAATAGCGGCATTCTGTTTTCTCTCCGGACCTGGCCTTCCGGAGCAGGAATACTCGAGTGTTTTTAAGTTTTGGAGTTTTTCATGTCTAGAGTTTGTGAAGTTACCGGCAAAGGCGTTGCTGTCGGCAACACCCGTTCTCATGCAAAGAACGCGACCCGCCGCCGCTTTCTGCCGAACCTGCACAGCCATCGTTTCTGGGTAGAGTCCGAGAAGCGTTTCGTTACTCTCCGCCTTTCCACCCGTGCTATCCGCACTGTGGACAAGGTCGGCATTGACGCAGTCCTGAAGGATCTGCGTGCCAAGGGAATGAAGATCTAAGGAGGAAATTATGGCAAAGGCAGGACGCGAAAAGATTCGTCTTAATTCTTCGGCTGGCACCGGTCATTTCTACACCACCACCAAGAACAAGCGCAAGACTCCCGGCAAGCTTGAAATGATGAAGTTTGACCCGGTTGCGCGCAAGCACGTAATCTACAAGGAAGGCAAGATCAAGTAATCTTGCTGCGCCGCGGCATCTTCGCTGCGGCCCGATATGTTTAAGACCCGGGCGAAATCCCGGGTTTTTTTATTTGGGCGCATGTGAGACTTTGTTTCCGCCGCGCCGGGCCTTTGTGCCGTTTCTGGGGGATATGAGATGCCCGAGCTTCCCGAGGTTGAGGTAACGATAAAGGAGCTGAAGCCGAAGCTTGTCGGCAGAAGCATAACGAGAATCGACGTGAGGAACCCCCGCCTCCGCTTCCCGATCCCCTCTGAGATACAGGAAATCGCCGGCGCCTCGGTGGAGTCACTGGAGCGGCGCGCCAAGTACATCTATATGCGCACTGACCATGGCACGGCCGTGGTGCACCTCGGCATGACCGGGCATCTCTCGGTTGTGCCTCCAGAGAAGGAGATCGGGAAGCACGATCACTGGGACATGCTGCTCTCTGACGGCAACATCCTTCGCTACAACGATGTCCGCCGCTTCGGGGCGCTCCTCTGGACGAAGGGCGATCCCGCGGAGCTTGCGCCTCTCCGGGACCTCGGCCCAGAGCCGCTCAGTGACGCCTTTAATCCTGAATACCTTGAGAAAGCCCTCGCGAAGCGGGTTCTCGCCATCAAGTGCGCTCTCATGGACAACCGCATCGTGGTGGGGGTCGGCAACATCTACGCGAACGAGTCCCTCTTCCGTGCCGGGATTGATCCGAGAAGGAAGAGCGGGAGCATCACCGCTGAGGAGTGCGGGCGCCTTGTCGCTGTCATCAAGGACGTCATCAGCGAGGCGATTGAGAGCGGCGGCAGCACGATAAAGGACTTCTACACGCCGGACGGGGAGCCCGGGTATTTCGCGCAGAAGCTTGAGGTCTACGGAAGGACCGGCGAGCCGTGCGTGAAGTGCGGCACGCCGATTGAGGCTGTGAGGCTCGGGCAGAGAAGCACTTTCTTCTGCCCGAAATGCCAGAAGTAGGCTCAGACTGAGGCGGCTCTTTCCTGCCGCTTCCTCTCAAGAAGATCACGGATGAGATCGCGCGATCCAGCGGGCACGAACTCCCCGATGTCGCCGTGATGGAAGGCGATGTCCCTCACAAGGGTCGATGAAATGTACGCGCAGCCGCTCGAGGCGGGGAGGTAGATGATCTCCATGCTGGGGAGCATGTCGCGGTACATTCCCGCAAGCTGGTACTCGTAGTCGAAGTCAGCGGCGCTCCTGAGCCCGCGGACGAGCACGTGCGCGCCCTTCTCCCTGAGGAAGCTCACGAGGAGCCCCGAGAAGCCCTCGACCTCAATGTTCTCAATTCCTCTGAACGACGCTTTGCAGATGTCGATTCTCTCATCGAGCGTGAAGATCGGGTGCTTACCGGGGCTCGCGGCTACCGCGACCAGCACGCGGTCAAAGAGATCCGCCGCCCGTGAGATGATGTCGTAATGGCCCTTTGTCAGGGGATCGTATGTTCCGGGTATTACCGCAAGCTTCATCTGCTGCCCTTAGTGTGGTTGAGGTTGGTCTCCGGCCTGCGGTCCTCTGTCCGGCCGGTGCTTCTCTATTATAAAGGTATAAGGCGCCTTTGAGGTATCTTTGTATACGAGCTGATGCCCCATGTTGCGGCAGAGCGCCGGCACGTCCCAGGTGACCGATGGGTCATCGCCCGTAACCTTAAGCTTCGCGCCGTCCGGGAGCTTCCGGAGCTCGCGCCTTATGAGCATCAGGGGCTCCGGGCATTTGATGCCGCAGGCGTTGAGCTCCGCGTCAGCCTCCGGCACCTTAAGAGACGAGTCCACAGCGCCTCCCGGCCTCCGCAATCTTCTCCTTCACCATCTCGCAGGTGATTCTCTCCATCGCACGGGGCGTTTTGACACGTGTCCGCCATGGGAGTGTCTCTGCGGGCTTTCCGTACTCGGCCTCGGCGAGCTCCTTCCAGACGCTCACCGAGAGGCTTCTGTCGCGGTACGGTCCGACCCGCTCTATATTGTGCGCGGCGTAGAGGCCTATCACGGGGATGTTGAGGGCCGATGCCATGTGGACGATGCCGGTGTCGGGGGAAAGCACCGCTCCGGCGCGGGAGACGAGCTCCCAGAGCCCGCGGAGCGAGGTCTTCCCGGTGAGATCGAGTGGATTCTTAAGCTTTGAGGCGATGAGAGCAGCTGCTGATTTCGTGCGGCTGTCATTGCCGCCTGTTACCGCGCAGCAAAAGCCCATTCCCTCGGCGTACGCGGCGCACTCCGCGAGCCTATCGGCCGGCCAGTCCTTCTCCGCCTTGCTTGTAACAGGGTTTATAAGGAGGAGCGGGGCGGTGACGCCTTTGAGAAGCTCGTTCACCTCAGCCGCGGCCTTTTCGTCAGGCGGGAGCGTGAGGCTGCCGCCCGTCGTTATCTCTGTTCCGGCGAAGTCGCTCATGAAGGCGAGGAAGCCGTCGAGGACATGGGGTGAGGCGGGGGACTTCACCTTGCGGTTCGTGAAGAGGAACTGGAGATCCTTCGCGCGCACGGAGTCGAAGCCGTACTTTGCTCCCGCCTTTATCCCGAGTGTGAGGAGCCCCGCGCGCATGGCGCTCTGCATGTTGAGGACCGCGTCAAAGCGCTCTCCCTTAAGATCACGCCAGATTTTCCGCATGCCGGCAAAGCCCGTCTTCTTGTCGTAGATGACGAGCCTCAGCCAGGGGACGGAGCTGAAGAGTGAAGCGGAGGCGGGGCCTGTGAGCCAGGTGATGCTGACATCAGGGCGTGCCCTGTGGAGAGCCGCCAGGGAGACCATGGCGTTTACCGTGTCGCCGATTGCCGAGAGGCGGACAGCGCATATTCCAGTCATTGTATGAAGTCCGGTTTTTCGGGGATTATATCAGCTGCCGGGAGACGCGGGGAGGAGCGGAGAGGGACTCTTCGCGGAAGGCGGCCCGGAGGGCACCGCGCGGATCCCGGCGCAGGTCTTTTCCGGTCTGCGCTGTCAGCCTGAGAGCCTTTCCGGCCTCAGGAAGAGCAGTCCTCATTTAAGAAAGTATGAAAAATGACCTGTTATGACATATTTCCCATCATTAAAATTTGACCTGGCAGTCTTTTAGTCCCATGATTAAAGTATGAGACAGGACGCTTCAGATGTGTCCTGTCTCTCTGCCGGAGCGCAGAACTCCGGCTATTGCAAAGAGGAGAACATTATGACTGAAACTGCTGACTCTATCTTCCTCGGCGACAGGCTCTGCAGCGCCTGGGAGGCTGCAGAGTGCTTCAGGGGAAAGGAGGTGAACGATCTCTCCGACAGGTTTGGGATCAGCATCTACGCCGCAAGGGTCAGGGAGGCTGAGGGCTACGGCGATGTATATGTCTTTGTGGCTGGCACGCAGAGCCTCAGAGATGCGTACATCATCATCGATCCGGATGTGCTCGCGGGGCTCAGGGAAAATCCGAAGGCCATGAGGCGGGCATCTGAGATGATCTCCAGCAAGTGTGAAAACATCAAAAGGTTACCCTGCTATGAACGCCCGACCTTATACGGTCATTTGAACGTTGCGTCCGCGCTTGAGGGCGGCCGGCTCCCGGACTTTTTCAGGCGCCGGTTCGGGAAGGATAACAGCGATTTTATCAGGATCTGAGCAGTAAGCTGCGCAGGGCGGCAGAGCCGGGGAATAAGGTATATCCCGGCTTTTTTTGCGCGTGCCGGAGAGTGCTTGCCGGAGAAGGGATTAATTACGGGAAATCCGTTTTTAATCTGTGGATCTGGTCTCTTTTGGCCGGAATTTTCAGATTATCTACAGGAAATCCGTTTTTAATCCCGAGTCTGCCCGAAAACTGCCCGGTGCTCAAAAGCGCAAGGCCCAGTCACGAAAGACAGCGAGACAGTTCATGGACAAAAATTGCCTGGCTTTTAAGGTTTTCAGCAGACTGCTGATGCGCTGCCTGTTCTGATAGAATGAGGATGTTCCTGACAGATTCACACACATCTATGTTGTCAGGGATGCAGTCCTAAAGATGCAGGGGGATACATCATGACGGAGAAAAATCAGAATCAGCCGCGGCTCGTGCCGAAAGCAGGAGATGAGGATTTTGTGACTTTCCGCGAAAACGGGATCTACTATGTCGACAAGACACAGTACCTGAAGCCACTCTTCGCGGGCACAGACAGCCGCTTCCTGCTGCTCCGCCCCAGGCGCTTCGGGAAGACCCTGACCATGAGCACCCTCCGCCGTTTCCTTGAGATGGACTACCGGAATCCAGGCGACACCTCGAGGCAGCAGGAGCTCTTCCGGGGACTTAAGGTAACGGAGGACCGTGAGTTCTGTGAGGAGCATATGGGGCGGTATCCGGTGGTATCACTCTCGCTTAAAGGTGTTAAAGGTACCGGTTTTGTTGAAGCTTACCGCAGCCTGGCAGGTACCATATCAAAGCTGGCGCAGGATTTCCGCTGGCTGGACGGCCCTGAGCTTGAAGAAGATGAGCGTGATTTTTTAAACATGCTTATTAAATACAAATATTTGAGGGATCCGGCCTGCATAGACTATGTGGGGCAGTCACTGTCTTTCCTGTGCCGGCTTCTCCGGAAACGCTTCAGCAACGGCCGCAAGCCTGTGCTGCTGGTTGACGAGTACGATGTCCCTCTGCAGAAAGCTGCCGTGGGCGGGTACTATGAACCGATGAGCGAGTTAATCGGATCGCTGCTTGGCGATGTGCTCAAAACAAATGATGACATCTGCAAGGGGATTCTGACAGGATGCCTCCGCGCAACCAAGGAAGGGATATTCACAGGGCTCAACAATCTGAGCATTGACACCGTGCTTACGAGGAGAAGCAGCCTCTGCACAGCCATCGGATTTACTCCGGCTGAAGTCAGGACCATGTTTGACTACTACGGTCTCGGGAAATTCTATGAGAAGGCGAGGGAATGGTACGACGGCTACTGCATCGGCGGAGAGGATCTTTTCTGTCCATGGGATGTCGCGAGCTACGTGGAAGCGCTCAGCGATGATGCTGATCCGGATACACTGGAGCCTGAGTCCTACTGGAACAACTCAAGCAACACTCCTGTCATCAGAGAGCATATGCCGCATCTTAACTCTGATGACGCGGATCGCATGGAGGTGCTGCTCGCGGGCGGCAACATAGAGGCAGAAGTCGATGAAGGAATGAGCTACGGCACGATCTCTATGAATAATCTTAGCTCCTCCCAGTTCTGGAACATCCTGCTTTATACCGGATATCTCACTCTGGCAAAAAGGGGATCCAGGCGCACGCATGAGCTGCGCATACCGAATGAGGAGGTCCGCAGCTGCTTCAGGTACAACATCAGCGACTATTACAAAGGCAATGGCTCCGGTGAGTATGTGACACTCGCCAGAAAGCTGATTGATCAGATCCTCGCGGGGGATTCAGATAACGTTACCGAATCTCTTCAGGACCTTCTGGAAGTGTTTGTCTCGGTAAGGGACAGTGCCACCAGGGCACCGCATGAGAATTTCTATCACGGTTTCCTGAGCGGCCTGTTTGCCGCAGCCGGGGATAATATAAAGAATTACAAATCACAGGCAGAGGCCGGCAGCGGCTATGCAGATATCACCTTCAGCTCCAGAAACAAAACAGAGGCTGTGGTGATTGAGATTAAATATACCTCAGACCATGGGACCGATCTGTCAGATCTGGCTGATCGTGCTGTCGAGCAGATAGAAGAGAAGAAATACGCAAAAGCGCTCTGCCGCGGTAAAACCAGAAGGGTTGTTGAATGCGGAATCGCTTTCCGGGGCCGCGAATGCGAAGCAGCCTGCAAAGAGCTGCTTTCTGATGGCGCTGAGGCATGAAATCCTGCCTGTCACCCGGGCAGGACGGCAAGGACCGTGAAACGGCTCCTGACGGCGCGGAGGCACACCGCAGAATCTTCGGCGGCAGGGATCTGACCACGGCCTTTGAGAGCGGCGTGTTCTCAGAGAGCGTCGCTGACGGCACATTCCGTGACATTTTCCCGGGCGACTTCATTGTGAGGCAGGCGGCTGTCCCTGACATCAGGCGCAATGGCGAGGTAGTGATTCCGGGGAGGGAATACACGGTAAGGTTCATCATCGCGGACCTTGATGCGGCACTGAGCAGCGGCTCCGGGGTGACAGCCCATCATGCGGTCATCGTGCCGGAGAATCCGCCTTTTGAGGCGTACATGAATCCGGATGAAACGACTGAAGGCGGCTATGCCGGGTCCTTCATGCGAAGAAATGTCATGCCCGCCTTTGCCCGCGGGCTTGAGGGCGCCTTCGGTCAATCACACCTGCTTTGCTTCAGAGCGGACGGTGAGTCATGCGCATGCAGGCTGATGACGCTTTCCATGGTGTTCGGGGAGACGCTCCCGGGTCCCTGGTCCTGGCCTGACTTTGAGAGGGACAGTTTCCTGGGCGCCTCGCAGCTTGCCGCATTCCGCCTTAATCCTGTCCTCCGCGGCAGGGGCATGTTTTACTGGCTGAGCGATGTCTCCCGCTATACGCTCTTCGCGCATGCCGCCGGCGTCGGCTATGAGGTCTTTGCCGGAGCTGATGACGTGTGGCTTGAGAGCGGGGTACGGCCCTTCGCGCTGCTCGTCTGATCGTAAGCGTGGAGTACGGCACATCCTGGTTTCACACTGGATTCTTCAGCATGAGTCAGCCCTCGTGCGTGAAAGCTCCTGAAGCTCAATGCTCTGCTGATGAGAGGCACTGGTGAGGGGAGGGCATGGGGAAGCAGGGTGAGCCGAGGCATGGCTCTTTGGGTTAACTACGGGAAATCCGTTTTTAATCCGGGGATCCAGCCTCTTTTGACCGAAAACCATGGATTAACAACGGGAAATCCGTTTTTAATCCTGGGATGTCCGTTAAACCCGCCATGATCGTGCCTTTTGCCCGGGAACTGACTGCCTGAGGCATTCTATCCTGTGCATCTGTCAGCCAGCCTGTGGCTGCTGCCCTGAAACTGGCTGCATCCTGTCATTCTTTGCTGTATAACTCCTGAGAACTACTCCCCCAGGCCTCTGCGGTATTCCGCACGCAAACTTGGGGGCCTCCTCACGCATCATGCCTCCTGAAATCCCTTGCCTGAACATCTGAGACATCCTGAATCCCCTCCTGCAGAGAAAAGTGAACCGGGTAGTGTCACTACCCAGTTGCATCCCGGCTCTGATGAGGTGTTTCTCCGGAGCAGGATCAATGCGTACGCGCTCTGGGACAGTGGCTTACCTGACTCCTTTGAGACCGGCACGGTGAGGGGGCTCAGGCAGATCCACCTCGCGCTCTTTGGCGGGCTCTATGATTTCGCGGGAGAGATCCGGATCCTCAACATCGCGAAGGGCGGATTTCAGTTCGCTATGGCTGAGTACCTGGAGAAGTCGCTTTCCGTTATTGAGAGAATGCCTGATGAGACCTTCTGTGAGATCGCGGATAAGTACATCGGGATGAACGTCGCGCATCCCTTCATGGAAGGGAACGGCCGGTCAGGAAGGCTGTGGCTTGACGCGATGCTGCGGAAGCGTCTGGGGCTCACACTGGACTGGAGCAGGATAGGGAAAATGGAGTATCTTCAGGCGATGGCGGAGAGCGTCTCGGACGGCAGCTGCATAAAGAGCCTCCTCCATGGCGCCCTGACTGACAGAGTGAGTGATCGAGGAATGTTCCTGAGGGGCATTGACTGCTCCTCACTATGAGGAGCCCTGAGCCGCTGGCTTTTCAGCGGGGACTGCCTCTGACAGACAAATCTGTCTCTGGGTTATACTGACCCGGTTCCGGTGCAGGAGAGTGCGTGACTGTTTCCGGATGAGAGCAGACTATAGCGGGATCCTTTCCCTTTGGAGATTGTATGGCATCAGTTAAGCGCGACGGAGATCGCGTGATTATCTTCGACAGCAGCATCCTGAGTGAGTGCACCAAAGAGATGTTCGATCCCTCCTGGTGGGAGAAGAGGGGGGATATTCTCGGGCACTCCTCCGGGCGCGGGAAGGCCTGGTTCGTGAGGGGGGAGAGGTTCCCCATGGTTCTTCGCCGCTACCGCCGCGGCGGCATGATGGCGAGGCTCCTCGGTGACCGGTTCCTCGGCGTCTTCCCGGAGAGCTCGCGCGCGTTCCTGGAGTACGCGCTCCTCGAGAGGATGATCTCCCTGGGGCTTCCCGTGCCGATGCCCGTCGCGGCCATCGCCGAGAAAAAGGGGCTCTTCATCCGCTGCTCGATGCTTGAGGAGAGAATTGAGGACTCCAGGTCAGTCGCGGAGATCATCGCGGAGCGCGCGCTTTCCGCGGAGGAGACTGACGCGATAGGGATGACCATCCGCCGCTTCATGGATGCGGGGGTATACCACTCGGATCTCAACATCAGGAACATTCTCCTCCGGGGGACGGAGGTGTTCATCATCGACTTTGACAAGTGCGCCCTGAGGCGCGGGGACGGCTGGAAGAAAAGTGTGTGGGATAGGCTGCAGCGTTCCTTCAGGAAGGAGAAAACGCTCTCTCCGCAGGTCTTTTACCAGGACAGCGACTTTGACGCCATAAGAAAGGCCTCAGGCATCTGATCCCTCATCGTCGGTCTTCACTCCCGCGAGCTCGTGGAGCTTCCTCGTGAGGGTGTTCCTGCCCCAGCCGAGGAGCTTCGCCGCGTCCTGCTTCCTGCCCTTGGTGTACTCGAGGGCTGCGTCAAGGAGAACCTTCTCGAATATCGGCTGCGCCTTACCGAGGAGATCGGTCTCGCCCGCGATGAGCTCGCGCGACGCCCAGTTCCTGAGGAGCTCATGCCACTCGTCGGGCGAGCGCTCCTCCTTATCTCCGCTTATTGCCTGAGGGAGCTCGGTAGTCTTCCTGTTCCGGAGCTCAGGCGGCAGATCCGATACTGAAATCTCGTTCGTGGCCGACATGACCGTAATCCAGCGGCAGACGTTCTCGAGCTCGCGGACGTTGCCGGGCCAGGGGAGCGACATGAGGAACTGCTCGGCCTGGCGGCTCAGCACCTTCCTCTCGCAGCCCAGCTCCTTCGCGATCCTGGTGAGGAAGAAGCGGCAGAGCCCCGGGATGTCCTCTGCCCTCTCGCGGAGCGCGGGGAGGTGGATCCTGATGACGTTGAGGCGGTGGAAGAGGTCGATTCTGAACGTTCCCTCCTGCACCATCTTCTCCAGGTTCTTGTTGGTCGCGGCGATGATCCTGACGTTGACCTTCACCGACTGGTGGCCGCCCACGCGGTAGAACTGCCCGTCGGCGAGCACGCGGAGGAGCCTCGTCTGCACGTCGGCCGGCATGTCGCCGATTTCATCAAGGAAAAGCGTGCCGCCGTCAGCCTGCTCGAACCGTCCGGTGTACGAGGTGCTCGCTCCGGTGAACGATCCCTTCTCGTGTCCGAAGAGCTCCGACTCGATGAGCTCCTTGGGTATCGCCGCCATGTTGAGGGCGATGAACGGCCGGTCGGCTCTGGGGGAGTGGCGGTGGAGGGCGTGCGCGACCAGCTCCTTGCCGGTGCCGGACTCTCCGGAGATGAGCACCGAGACCGAGGATCTCGCGAGGCGTCCTATCGCGCGGAACACCTCCTGCATCGCGGGGGCCTCGCCCACGATCTCCTCGGAGACGTCGACGCTGCCGCTGTCCCCCTCGCTCCTGCCGCTCTTCTTCCTCCTCTCGAGGACAAAGCTCTCGGCCTTCTTCACGAGGCTGATCGCCTCGTCGATGTCGAAGGGCTTCGGCAGGTACTCGAATGTTCCGCTCTGGTAGGCGTTGACCGCGTTCGAGAGGTCGGAGTGGGCCGTCGTGATGATGACCGGAATGTCGCGGTCGTGGGCATGGATCCTCTGCAGCAGCTCGAGCCCGTCGATTCCCGGCATCCTGATGTCGGAAATCACTATGTCGGGCGCAGTTCTCTCGAGACGCTCCAGAACATCCTCGCCATTCTCAAAACAGGTGCAGTCAAACCCCTCGGGGCTCAGCGCTTTCTCAAGCACCCAGCGGATTGACTCATCGTCATCTACAATCCATACTTTTGTTTTCATATGTCAGATTCCGTATTCGTCGGGTTCTCAGGCAACATCCTGCTCGGTCTTCTCAACCGGCAGGGATATTATGAAATCGGTGTGGCCGCTCCAGCTGACGCACTCAATCTTGCCGTCATGCTCGTCGATGATGGTCTGCGCTATCGCGAGCCCGAGGCCGTGCCCGCCCTCCTTGCGGCTCACCATCGGGTAGAAGACGGTGTCCTTGATGTCATCCGGGATGCCGGGCCCGTTGTCGGTCACGTGGATCTCGACCATCAGCCGGCGCACCTCGCCCCTGATATTGACCTTGAAGGCGGCGCGGGTCTTGAGGGTGATGAGGCCGTCCTCCCTCTGCCCGATGGCCTCGACGGCGTTCTTCACGATGTTGAGGAACACCTGGTAGATCTGCTCGGGGGCGACATAGACCTCAGGAAGGCTCGGATCGTAGTCGCGCTTTATCCTGATGTTCTCCGGCAGGCTGAAGCCGGTGAGCTTGATGACCTTCTCCAGGATCTCGTGGATGCTGATGAACTGCTTCTTCTCGGCGTGCTGGGGGCCTAAGAGCCTGTTCACCAGGTTCTTGAGCCGGTCAGACTGCTCGATGATGATGCGGGTGTACTCCTTCTGGTCCTCATTGAGCTCCCTCTCGAGGAGCTGCGCGGCGCCGCGGAGGCCGGAGAGCGGGTTCTTGATCTCGTGGGCGAGCTCCCTGATGAGGAAGCGGGCAGCCTTCTGCTGGGAGTGCTGGTGGATCTCGTTCGAGATGCGGCGGCGGCCGTTGACCTCGTACATCTCCACCAGCGCCAGGGTCTCCTCGCCCTCGCGCTCGAAGCGGTTCACGCACACGTCGACAGTGTGCTCGCCGCTCTTGGAGACAATGAGGACCTCGCTCTGGTTGAAGCTGCGCCCGGCGATGATGTCGTCCTGCACGCGCTTCAGGACTATGCTGCTCTTCTGGATGATGCGCCCGAGCTGGGCCCTCCCGGCATGGAGGGAGCTGACGCCGAGCATCTGCTCGGCTGCCGGGTTGAGATATTTGATTCTGAGATCCCGGTTGACGAGAATGATCGCTGTTGATGCAGAATCAAGTATCGCTGATGCGAGATCTCCCTTGGATGCCATTGAATGCCTCTCTATCCCTGTGCAATGCACCAATACAGTGAATTATATTCATCATTATGGTGCAGAAAGGCATCCAACAGACGGCTGCTGAACTGTCAGCGCCTTACTGAGACACGCTGTATGGTGAAACTGACCTCATCTGATGCAAGTTCAGTGCCGTTGGCATCCACTGCAGCGATCCTCGCGGTGTGGGTTCCGCGCTCAACGCGTGCAAGCGAGAAGCCGGTGCCCTGGGTTCCGGAGGAGCGGACCACGCCGTCAAGGTAGAAGGTGGTGGTGGCGCCGGAGGGCAGGTTCTTCACGTCAGCGCTGATGGTTACGGAGGCCTCGCCGGAGTTGTCGCGGATGACGGTGTCAGGCGCGGGGGAGGTGATCTTTACCGAGGGCTTGGCCGGAGCGGGGGCGGCGGCGCCGAAGTCAGTGCTGTCGTTCATCTCGGAGCCTACGGAGCTGTTGGACAGACTGATGTTGAGCGTCTCGGCCTTCACGCCGTCCGGGGCCTGATCACCGTAGTGGACGACGCCGTTCGCGTCAGTCCACTTCTGTATGGGAGCGGATGTAGGCCCCTCTGCCGCAAATGCGGACGCGGAAGCAAACAGACAGGCGAGAATAAAAACAGATAATTTCTTCATGCATTACACGGCGCGCCGGGGCTTAAGTCCGGAGCGTTCGTCCTCCTGTTGGTGAACTCTGCAGGGCCTGATCCGGGATCAGACTGGCTTATTCTGCATATTTTCAGGTAAAAACAGCCTCTTGTGACCCTGAGATTGTCAAAAGTTGGCATAACGTCACAAAATATATGCTGTGTTTTGAACATGAGTCAAATTATCATGTTCAGCATGCCGCACATTAGGGAAGGTGAAACCACATGAAGCTCCATGAGGCGCTGAGGGCGCTCTGCCAGAAACACGGAAACATCATCGTCCAGAAAAAGAACCTTGTCTACCTCATCTCGGACATGGGCGCATTTGAGGAGTTCCCCGGGATGAGGGAGGTGATGAAAGTCCTGGTCTCCGGGGGCTTTGCGAAGGAGCTCTGCAGCCTCTGCCTTAAGAATGACCGGGAGCTGTTCCGGAGCCGGGCGGCGGAGGTGAAGATAGCGCTCGCGGAGAAAGGGCATTTCAGTGAGGAGGCCGCAGGCTTCGCCGTGGACTCGGTCTCTTTTGCCTTCGGCTTTCAGGATTCCGTGAAGGAGCCGGATGAAAGGAAGACTGACTACAGAAAGCTTTACGCTGAGAGCGGCGGCGCCGCGCCCGGGAGCGGAAAGGGGCATAAGGTTCCTGTGGTCCGCTCAAGGTCCGGCAGGCATCTGGGGCAGCTGCGGATGAAGGCGGAGAAAGGTGATGCTGACGCGGGGTACAGGCTTGGAGCAGCGTATATAAGGGGCGAAGGCGTCAGTCAGGATCTGGAGGAGGGCGTCAGATGGCTTCGCCGTTCCGCGGAGCAGGGCAATGCTGAGGCGGAGTTCGGCATGGGCGAGCTCTGCATGAACGGGCTGGGCGTGGAGCAGGATGACGCTGAGGCTCTGAGATGGTACCGCCTGGCCGCGGAGAAGGGCGATGTCATGGCGCAGAACAACCTGGGCTCCATGTACTCGGACGGAAGAGGCGCCAGTCAGGATTTTAAGGAGGCATTCAGGTGGTGCAGCCTGGCTGCCGCCCAGGGCGTCGCTGAGGCACAGTCAAATCTTGGCAATATGTACCAGTTCGGGGAGGGTGTGGCGCAGGATTCAGCTGAGGCTGAGAAATGGTACCGCCTTGCCGCAAGGCAGGGCTATGCGGTTGCAGAGAACAACCTGGGCTGCCTGCTGATGAGCGGAACGGGCACCCGGCAGGACATTGAGGAGGCAGTATCATGGATCAGGAAGGCCGCTGAGCATGGGATTCCCCAGGCAGAGAACAGCCTTGCCGGCATGTACCTGCTGGGAGACGGCGTCAGGAAGGACAGCAGGGAAGCCCTGAGGTGGTTCAGGAAAGCCGCTGAGCACGGGCTTGCCGAAGCCATGTTCGGCCTTGGCGCGATGTACGATGAGGGGCAGGGCGTGCGTCAGGACCGGGAAGAGGCGGTGAAGTGGTACCGGAAGGCCGCGGAGCTTGGTGAGGCACACGCACAGAACAGTCTTGGCTGCATGTATTTTGAAGGCAGAGCCGTTGAGCAGAACCTGGATGAGGCGCTGAGATGGTACAGGCTGTCCGCGGAGCAGGGCAATGCCGATGCCCAGTTCAACCTCGCAGGCATGCTCCGTGACGGCGAGGGCGTGGAGCAGAACTACGGGGAGGCGGCGAAATGGTACCGCCTTGCTGCGGAGCAGGGCAATGCCTATGCCATGGATTCCCTGGGCTGCCTCCTCCGTGACGGCCTGGGCGTTCCGCAGGATTATGAGGAGGCTCTGAGTCTTTTCCGGAAAGCCGCGGAGCAGGGCAATTCTGAAGCCGATCGCAACCTCGGCGGGATGTACCTCTCAGGTCTTGGCGTAGAGAAGGACCCCGCTGAGGGCATGAAATGGATCAGGAAGGCCGCGGAGGATGAGGAAAAGACAGAAGATGAGAGCGGCTCTTCGGAATGATGCCCGCATGTCCGGCCATGGCGGTGAAATCCTGCCGTTCCGCCTGCTTTTGAATTTTTAACTGAGGGAAGAATATGAAGCTCCATGAGGCGCTCCGTGAGCTCTGCCAGAAGCACGGAAACATCATCGTACAGAAGAAGAACCTCGTCTACCTCCTCTCGGACATGGGAGCGTTTGAGGAGTTCCCCGGGATGAGGGAGGTCATGAAAGTCCTGGTCTCCGGGGGCTTTGCGAAGGAGCTGTGCAGCCTGAGCCTTAAGAATGACCGGGAGCTGTTCCGGAGCCGGGCGGATGAGGTGATGAAGGCCCTGGCGGACAGGGAGCATTTCAGTGAGGAGGCCGCAGGCTTCGCCGTAGATTCTGTCTCCTTTGCCTTCGGCTTCCTGGATTCCGTGAAGGAGCCGGATGGGCTGAGTGCTGGCAGTCTTTGCGGGAATGGCGGCGCATTCTCAGGGGGCGGAAGTGGGCATAAGGTCCCCCTGCTCCGCTCAGTACAGGCTGTTAAGGCTGAGCAGTTCCGGAAAGACGCTGAGAACGGCGATGCTGAAGCGCAGTTCTGTCTCGGTGCGCTGTACTACGGGGGATACTGCGTCCCGCAGAGCTATGAGGAGGCCTTCAGATGGTTCATGAGATCAGCAGAGCAGGGCTATGCCTCCTCCCAGAACGCGCTGGGACAGCTGTACCTTGAAGGGCACGGAGCCGCGAAGGACTGCTCAAAGGCCCTGGAGTGGTATAGAAAGGCAGCGGCTCAGGACCATCCTGACGCTCTGAAAAACCTGGGCTGGATGTATCTCACAGGAACTGGCGTCACTCAGGATTATGCCGAGGCTGCCGTATGGTACCGGAAGGCAGCTGAGCATGACAGCCCTGAGGCCGGGCTTATCCTTGGCAATATGTACTGCCTGGGGCAGGGCGTGCCGCAGGACTATGCTGAGGCAATGAGATTGTATCTGAAGTCCGCCGGGCTGGGCAATGCTGATGCGCAGAACAACCTCGGCGGGATGTACCGGGAGGGCTGGGGCGTAAGCAGGGATTATGCCGAGGCAATGATATGGTACCTCAAGGCCGCAGGGCAGGGCTGCCATGAGGCAGAGTACGCCATCGGCTGCATGTATTCTGCCGGAGAGGGAGCAAGACGGGACTGCAGGGAGGCTGCCAGGTGGTTCAGGAAAGCAGCGGATAATGGCCATGCCGAGGCCTGCTTCAATCTTGGCGTGCTGTACGATGGCGGGCTGGGCGTTCGTGAGAATCCTGCAGAGGCAGTGAAATGGTATCTGAAGGCTGCGGAGCAGGGCAATGCGGACGCGCAGAACAACCTGGGGTGCATGTATTCTGACGGCAGGGGCGCTGAGCAGAATTTTGATGAGGCGCAGAGGTGGTTCAGGAAGGCTGCGGAGCAGGGGAACGCGGCGGCACAGCACAGTCTTGGTGAGATGCTCTCAAATGGCGAGGGCGTGGCGCAGGACTATGCCGAGGCCGCGAAATGGTACCGGAAGGCCGCGGAGCAGGGGGATGCCGAGTCAGAGAACTCCCTCGGCTGCCTGCTCCGTGACGGGCAGGGCGTTCCGCAGGATTACACTGAGGCCCTCTCCTGGTTCAGGAAGGCCGCGGAGCAGAATTTCCCGGAGGCCGAGCGCAATCTTGGCGGGATGTACCTCTCCGGGCTCGGAGTCCCGAAGGATCCCGCTGAGGGCATGAAATGGATCAGGAAGGCTGCCCTTGATGAGGAAAGTCCGGAAGAGGAGAGCGGCCATCAGGAATGAGCCCCGGGCACCGGACAGGGAAGATTTGGCGTTATGAGGCCCATCTGGCCTTTGAGTGAGGAATTGACATGAAGCTCTATGAGGCGCTCCGGAAGCTCTGCCTTGAGCACGGAAACATCATCGTACAGAAGAAGAACCTGGTGTACCTCCTCTCGGACATGGGCGCCTTTGAGGAGCTCCCCGGGATGAGGGAGGCCATGAAGTCCCTGGTGTCGGGAGGGCTTGCGAAGGATCTGTACGCGGCAGGCCTCCGGAAGGACCGTGATTTTTACCTGGCGCATGCCGAGGATGTGAAAAAATCCCTGGCGGCAAAGGGGCGCCTCAGGAAGGAGATCGCTGATTACGCGGTTGACTTGGTCTCCTTTGCCTTCGGCCTCACTGACTCAGTGATAGAGCCTGCCGCGGGAAAGGATGGCTCAGCCCCTGCGGCTGACAGCGGGACCGGCGGTGAAGGCGGGGACAGCGTGCCCGGGACCGGACAGACGCCCGACAGGCGCCTTGAGCGGCTGCGGAGGAAGGCGGAGGGCGGCAGCGCTGACGCACAGTACAGGCTGGGGACGCTCTGCCTTGCCGGAGGTGACGGCGCAGAGGCCCTCAGATGGTTCAGAAAATCAGCGGAGCAGGGCAATGCCCTGGCGCAGACCGGCATAGCCGTCATGTACCTGGAAGGCAACGGCGTGGCGCAGGATTACGCTGAGGCCATGAGCTGGTTCCGGAAGGCTGCCGGACACGGGAGCCCCGCGGCTGAGGGCAGCATCGGCAACCTGTACCACTTCGGGCTGGGAGTAAGCCAGGATCTGGCGGAGGCCGTGAGGTGGTACCGGAAAGCGGCCGTGCACGGAAATGCAGCGGCTGCCAACAACCTCGGAATCCTCTTCAGGACCGGGGAGGGCGTAAGGCGTGACTTCAGGGAGGCGCTCGCCTGGTTCCGCATGGCGGCTGAGCAGGGGAGCCCGGCGGCAGAGTACGCCATCGGCAGCATGTACGCATGCGGCGAGGGAGTAAATGAGAACTGGAGGGAGGCGGCAATCTGGTTCCGGAAGGCCGCGCTGCACGGCGATGACACCGCGCAGTTCAACCTGGGAGTCATGTACCACAACGGCACCGGCGTCAGGCAGGATTATGAGGAGGCCGTGAGGTGGTACAGGATGGCGGCGGAGCAGGGCAATCCCAAGGCTGCGTCAAACCTCGGCAACCTGTACTCTGCCGGAGACGGACTGGAGCAGAACCTCTCCGAGGCGGTGAGATGGTACCGGATTGCCGCGGAGCAGGGGATCGCTGAGGCACAGGCCAACCTCGGCAGGATGTACAGCGAAGGACTCGGCGTCACGCAGGATTACGCCGAGGCCGCGGCCTGCTACCGGAAGGCCGCTGAGAAGGGCATCGCGGCGGCCGGGAACGCGCTCGGCTGCCTCCTCCGTGACGGGCAGGGCGTGCCGCAGGACTATGCTGAGGCCCTCTCCTGGTTCAGGAAGGCCGCCGGGCAGAATTTCCCGGAGGCGGAGCGCAATCTCGGCGGGATGTACCTCTCCGGGCTCGGAGTCCCGAAAGACCCGGCTGAGGGCATGAAATGGATAAGGAAGGCTGCCCTGGATGAGGAAAAGGCGGAAGATGGGAGCGGCTCCGGGGACTGAGGGAGCGGCGCAGTGCGGGACGCTGCCTTCGGGCGCGGGATTGGAGGAGAGCAAAGATGTTTCATGATGATCTCTGGGCGTACCTGGGGAATAACAGGAGAGACCGCCTGTACGGGAAGAGCCTTGTGAAGGATCTCATGCTCAACGACTATTGTCACGAGCTCGGGAGAATCATGGAGGCGCTTGCCGAGGAGGGCTTTGCGGAGAGGATCAGCCAGGCAGCCCGGTTTGGTAAGAAGGACCTGTTCCTTATTCCCGTGGAGGAGGCAAGGGAAAAGCTCGCCGGAGAGGGGACCTTCAGGCAGGATCTCGTGAATTACGCCGCTGACTCCGTCTCCTATGCCTTTGAGTTCCTTGATGAGGTTCAGGAAGTGCCGGAGGACGTCAGGGATGATCCATATGACGACCTTGAGAAGGACTACGTGCCCTACGAGGAGCAGGACGAACACTACAGCGTCGGCTTCATGCTTGACATCATTTACCAGTTTGATGACTTCCTCGATGAGCTGATGCTGGGACGCGCCTACGAGTACGGCGACGGCATAAGGCAGAGCTATCCGAGGGCCATGAAATGGTTCCGCCGCTCGGCGGACTACGGCATCGCCGAGGCCATGGTCGAAATCGGCAACATGTACCGCTGCGGCTCCGGGGTCAGGAAGGACAGCGCCGAGGCGGAGAGATGGTACCGGAAGGTCGCTGAGAGGCACAAGGACTGGAGCGACCTTGCGGAGGACATGCTCAGGAGCATGCAGAAGAGCGGGAAAATTACCGATCTTACCGGGCTGGAGAGGGTGAAATGGCTCACTGACGCGGACGCGCGGGGGAACGGCTCAGCGGCGCGGCAGCTCGGGGACATGTACGCCCATGGGGACGGCATAGCGCAGGACTTCGCTGAGGCTATGAGGTGGTACCTTAAGGGCGCGGAGGACGGCGATCCGAAATCCATGATCGCGCTCGGCCTCATGTACCGGAACGGTGAGGGCGTTCCGGTGGATTATGAGAAGGCGGCAGGGTGGCTGGTGAAGGCCTCGGAGAGCAGGTTCGAGCTTGAGGCAAGGTACTATCTCGGCATGATGTACCGGGAGGGTAAGGGCGTGAAGAGGGACCCTGCCATGGCTCTGAGGCTCCTCCGGAGCGCCGCCGCCTTCGATGACCCGGAGGCCGAGATCGCCGTCGCGGAGATGTATGAGAACGGCGAGGGAGTGCCGCAGGACCTACGCGAGGCCGTGAAGTGGTACGGAAGGACGCTCTGGCGGGAGATCCCCGAGATTCAGTTCCGGCTCGGAAAAATGTGCCGTGACGGACGCGGCACGGAGCGGAACCCTGAGAAGGCGGAGGAGCTCCTCCGCGCCGCCGCAAGGAAGGGGCACCGGGGCGCGGCTGAGGCGCTTGCCGCCATGGGCATCGGCTCTGAGGCCCACGGTGCCGGAGAGAGAACAGAGACCGCGGAGAAAGAGAGCAGAGGGAAAGAGGAGGGCGCTGATGTTTCATGAGGAGCTGAGGGCCTACTGCCGCAGGGGAAACTGCGCGTTCCGCCTCTCTCAAATGAGCCTTCCGAAGGATCTCATGCTGAATGAATACTGTCCGGAGCTTGGCAGGGGCATGGGGGAGCTCATCCGCGGAGGCTCCGGTGAGCGGCTCGGCGACGCGTTCGACAGCTCCTGGGATGAGGAGCTGGATGACTATGACCGGGAATCCTTCCTTCCTGCGGCAGAGGAGGTGAGGAAGGAGCTCCTCAGGAAGGGGGATCTGCGGCCGGAGCTCGTGAATTACGCCATTGACTCCGTCTCCTACGCCTTTGAGTTCCTTGATGAGGTGAAAGCCCCTGACTGCGTCCGGGATGACCCCTGGGAGGATCTCATGAAGGAGTATGAGCCCTACGAGGATGGGGACGGCATCTTTGACTTCAGCACTCTCCTTTACAACGCACAGCATTATGATGACTGGCTGGACGAGCTCATGCTGGGACATGTCTACAGTGACGGCGACGGCGTCAGGCAGAGCTATCCGCGGGCCATGAAATGGTACCGCATCTCAGCGGAGAACCGCTGCGCCGCGGCCATGAACGCCATTGCCGGAATGTACTCCTGCGGCACCGGCGTGAGGGAGGATGAGGAGACGGCTGCCCTCTGGTACCGGAAGGCGCTCAGTGAGAAATACGCGGAAGATGGCGACAGGAGCTGGGCGGAGAGCTGTCTTCACGATATGCTGTTCGAGGGCCGGATCACGTGGTGTGACGGGCAGGAGAAGGTGAAATGGCTCACTCTCGCTGACTCTCGGGGGATTATGTCCGCGGCGCGGCAGCTCGGGGACATGTACGCCCGCGGTGACGGCATAGCAGAGGATCCCCTGGAGGCGGAGAGGTGGTACCGGAAGGCGGCGGATGACGGGGATCCCAAGGCCATGATCCCGCTCGGGCTCATGTACAAAAACGGCACCGGCACTGGCCTTGACTATGAGGAGGCACTGAGGTGGCTCAGGAAGGCCGCGGAGAGCCCCTTCGAGCTCGCGGCAAGGTACCACCTCGGCACCATGTACCGCGAGGGGAAGGGAGTGCCGCGGGATCCCGGCGAGGCGATGAGGCTGTTCCTCAGCGCCGTGGCCTTCGGCTGCCCGGAGGCGGACTCGCGCTCGGGGAGATGCATGAGAGGGGCGAGGGAGTCCCCCCGGACCCCGGCGAGGCCGTGCAGTATTACCGGGATGCCTCGTGGTGGGGCTCCGCTGAGGCGATGTTCCGCCTTGGCAAAATGTACCGGGACGGCAGGGGCGCTGAGCAGGACCTCCGGAGGGCCGGGAAGCTCTTTGATGACGCGGCTAAGCTCGGGCACAAAGGAGCCGCGGAGGCCCTTTCGCGGATGCCGGGAGAAGACGGCGGGGCCCGGACGGCGCAGTGAAACAGCCGGCAATGCACGGGATGGCAGCGCCGCCGGGTCTCAGAATGAACTATAGTGTGAACAGGTACTGCGGATGGCAGGCAGAGGAGGAAAACCATGAAGCTGCATGACGCCCTGCGCGAGCTCTGCGAAAAGCACGGAAACATCATCGTACAGAAGAAGAACCTGGTGTATCTTCTTTCGGATCTCGGGGCCTTCGAGGAATGTCCCGAGTTGAGGCAGATCATGAAGGATCTGGTCTCGGGCGGGTATACGAGGGATCTTTACCAGCGGAGCCTCAGGAAAAATAAGGATGACTACCTCTCGCATGCCTACGCTGTCCTGGGATCCTTCCGGGATAAGAAGGACACTCCCAACGGGCTTGCCTTGTACGCGGTGAACTCAGTCTCATTTGCCTTTGGCTTTGCGGCGGCTCCGGAGTTCCATTATGGAGCCCCGGCCCCTGCTGAAACAGCTGAGGACACAGCCATGTCTGAGCAGACGGAAGAGGGCGGAGCGGAGCTCCCGGACAGTGATGAGGAGCTTCCGTCAGCGATCCTCGCGTACCCGAGAAGCCTGATGAAGGCCAGGCAGGGTGACGCTGAGGCCCAGGGCATCATCGGCGATTTGTGCCTCGATGAGGAGAATGGTGACGGCCGGTATAACGCCCTGGGGCTCAAATGGCATCTGAAGGCCGCCGAGAGCGGCAATGCGCGCTCCCAGCTCACCGCCGGGAAGCTCTACCTCGAGGGAGCGGGAATTAAGCATGATTACGCTGAGGCCCTTAAATGGTTCCGTAAGGCCGCGGAGCAGGGCAATGCAAACGCCATGAGATGCATCGGCAGAATGTACGAGAACGGCGATGGCGTCGCGCGGGATTACAAAATGGCGGCAGAGTGGTATCAGAAGGCCGCTGAGCTCAAGGACGAGATGGCCGGGTTCTACCTCGGCATGATGTACGAGAACGGGCATGGCGTCGCGAGGAGCCACGAGAAGGCGCTTGACTGGTTCAAAAAGACCGCCGAGCAGAGCCGTGCCGAGAATGAAGCGATCCTCAGGGCAGTGAAGGAGCTCGAATCAACGGTCTCCAGAATGCGCCCGTAAAAGGTGACATGCCGGGCCGTGACTGAGAAGCAGGATCCGGGCATCCCCGGCAGGTGAAGAAGTTCAGGATCATCAGGGCGGACTTACACCTGGATCCCGGATGAGGGGAGAGTTTCCTCTCAATATAAGCGGCAGGTACATCTCAGATGGCTTATGAGCTGGAAGCGCTGCAGCTGTTCATGAGACCTTTTGACAGCCCCAGCAGAGTCTGGGACAGGCTTTTCTCTGTGCAGCTGCTTGCCTGATACCTTAAATTCCTGACAGTGATATCAAAAAAACATTATATTTAAGCTAATTGACTCACGAACAGAGAAGAGGCGGAATGATGACGGACAGGGTGAAATATCCGATAGGCATACAGACTTTCTCGAAGATACGCGAGGGATCCTGGCTTTACGTTGACAAGACCAGGTATGTCTTTGATATAGCCCAGAAATATCAGTATGTGTTTCTTTCCCGGCCCCGCCGTTTCGGCAAGAGCCTTCTGACAAGCACATTTCACGCTTATTTCAGCGGTAGGCGCGAGCTGTTCCGCGGCCTGGCTATTGATCAGCTTGAGCAGGACTGGGAGCAGCACCCGGTGCTTCATTTTTCCCTGGCCACGGCCAAACTGGGCACAGTTGACGATTTGTTTATGCAGATTAACCTCCAGCTGCGCTTGATTGAGGAGAACAGCGGAATTGACAATAGCAGCATAAGCTTCCCTGGTGCCCGCATGCAGGCCGATGTGCTGGAGCTTTACCGTAAGACCGGGAAGCAGGCGGTCATACTCATCGATGAGTACGATGCCCCGATGCTCACCGTACTTCAGGACAGGGAAAAACTGGAACCTTTGCGCGTCGCCCTTCAGAGTTTTTACGCTCCTCTTAAGGACCTGGATCCGTATCTCCGTTTCGTATTCATCACCGGAATCACAAAGTTCTCCCAGCTGAGCATCTTCTCGCAGATCAACAATCTGGTAAAAATTTCGATGATGCCGGCATATGGAGCCATCTGCGGCATCACACAGGAGGAGCTGGAGTCCTGCTTCAAAGACGGCATTGCCGCGCTCTCGGAGGAGAGCGGGATGACGGAGACCGAGGTGCTTGCTGAGCTGAAAAAAAAATACGACGGCTACCATTTCTCCGGCAGGTCGCCGGGGGTTTACAACCCTTTCAGTCTCCTCTCTGCGATGGACTCCCGCGAGCTCCAAAGCTACTGGTTCGACACCGGCACGCCGGGGTTCCTCATAAGCCAGATGCAGAAGTTCCATACCGACATCACGCAGCTCGACGGCAGCGGGGCTCTGGCCTCTGAATTTGATGCCCCTACCGAGAATATGCACAGCATACTGCCGCTTCTCTATCAGAGCGGGTACCTCACGATAAAGGGCTATGACAGGACTTTTCAGCGTTACACGCTTGGTTTCCCCAACGAAGAGGTGACAGTCGGCTTCACCCAGATGCTTGTCCCGTTCTATGTGTCCGAAAATGTCAATATGACAAATACGGCCTGTTACCAAATCTGCATGGCGCTGATGGAGGATGACATCGGAGCCGCCCTCACGGCTGCCCAGAGCTATTTTGCCAGCATTCCATATCAGGAGGGCACGCTTAAAGACGCTCCTGCTGCAGAAGGACACTTTACAGCCATGCTCTATGTGATGTTCTCGTTCCTCAATCTCTACGTTTGGTCACAGGTGCGCGTTGCGAAAGGCCGCATGGACATGCTCATGAAAACGCAGAAGACCGTCTACGTTATGGAACTCAAGCTCGACGGCAGCGTTGATGAAGCCCTCTCGCAGATTGACGAAAAGGGCTATGCGATTCCATGGCAGGCTGACGGCAGAAAAGTTGTAAAGGTCGGAATCAATTTCTCGTCAGAGCAGCGGACCATCAGTGAGTGGAAGGTAAAGGCCTGAGGCTCGCAAAGGCGGAGCCTGATCCTGCAATGACTCAGGCTGCCGCATCAGGGCCTGCTACCCCCTGCGTTTTCTCCTAAATGGCTGGTGAAATTTCCTGCAGCATTTCGCTCCGGCGGCTCTGCTCCCGTGCGGCCGGCCTCTTCACAGAAATTTTACCTTCCCGGGTTTCTCTCCTCTATCTCCGTCAGAAAGCTTCCGCATTTCCCCGCAAAACCCTGTCCGGTCTCAGTTTTTCCATGCACCGCGGAGGAGCGTCCCTGGCGGCGGAATGATTCATCATGGCGCAGATCCGGCCTTACACACTTGGGGGTCGTTTACTCGGAGGCCGCGGTTCTTTACGATACGGACAGTGAGCGGGATCACATTTTCCGGCATGCAGGTTGCACTCTTCAGTCTGCTGCATCATTGGAAGCGCGGCACTGCTCACTGGATATAACTGATTACCGGATAACAAAAATAAAAAATAAAGGACAGCGTCACCGGGCTGCGGGCGGCGGAGCCGCCGGGGCCCGGTCTCTGTCCGGGAGCCCGTCACGGACTGCTGCAGTCAGGTGCAATCGTGGCGGGTCTTTGTTCAGTCTGAGGTGCGGGACATGTGCACTTTTGCCCGCACTGCCGATCCAGAGAGGAGGACTCCGGCTATGAGAACAGATAACACGCTGCAGCAGATGACGGGAAAATCCGGTATGGAGAGCCTGCAGGAGCAGCAGCTCGCCGAGCTTGTTAGGCTCGGCCGCATGTACCTGAAGGAGCACGGCGCCTCACAGGAGCAGTCAGCGGCTTATATTGACGCAGTGAAGGCTGCAGAGGAAGACCTCAGGGCCGCGAGGAAGGGCAATGCCGAGGCGGCAGAGAGGCTCGGCATCAGGTATCAGCGCGGAGATGGCGTCGAACAGGATTACGCGGAGGCGCTGAAGTGGTTCAGCGCCGCAGCTGAGAAGGGCAATGCCGGTGCTGAGTACATCCTCGGCTTTATGTATGAGAACGGGCTCGGCGCGGTCACGGATCTCGCCGCGGCGGTGAGTTTCTACAAGAAGGCCGCGGCGCACGGCTCAGCCCGCGCCGAGAGGAGCCTCGGGCGCCTTTATGAGGGCGGGCTAGGCGTCACGCAGGACTTTGCCGAGGCGGTCAAGTGGTACAGCAGGGCCGCGGCTGACGGAGACGCCGAGGGCGCCTACCGGCTTGGCCTCAGGTATGAGGCCGGCGACGGCGGCCCCGCGGACTTCCAGGAGGCCGCGAGATGGTTCATGAAGGCGGCCCTGCAGGATCACGCCGGGGCAGAGGACAGCCTCGGGTACCTCTACCAGACCGGGCAGGGCGTGGGGAAGAGCTACACAGAGGCCCTGAAGTGGTACCGGAAGGCCGCCGGGCAGGGCGATGCCGGGGCGCAGAACAACCTCGGCTACATGTACGACTGCGGGCTTGGGATCAGGCAGAGCAGCGAGGAGGCTGTCGTCTGGTACCGGAAATCCGCCGCCCAGGGCTTTGCCTGCGCCGAGTCGAACCTTGGCTTCATGTACGAGAGCGGGCGCGGAGTTCCGCAGGACTACGCTGAGGCTCTGAGGTGGTACCGGAGGGCAGCGGAGAAGGGCAACGCCCGCGCCGAGCACCGCCTTGGCTATATGACCGAGAACGGCTGCGGCACTCTCCGGAGCTACGCTGAGGCCGCCGAATGGTACAGGCGCTCCGCGGAGCACGGCTTCGCCGCCGCGCAGTACAGCCTTGCCGAGATGCTCTATTACGGCCGCGGGGTTGACCGCGACTTCGCCGAGGCGGTGAAGTGGTACCGGAGGGCTGCTGCCCAGGGCCACGCTGACGCGGAGAACAACCTCGGCTACATGTACGAGAACGGCCGCGGGGTCGGCCAGGATTACGCCGAGGCCGCCAGGTGGTACAGGAAGGCTGCCGGGCACGGCTTCTCGAGGTCGCAGACCAACCTCGGCTACATGTACGAGACCGGGCGCGGCGTGGAGCGCGACTACGCGGAGGCCGCGAAGTGGTACCTGAAGGCCGCCGAGCAGGGCTTCGCCCCGGCGCAGAACCATCTCGCCATGATGTACTACTCAGGGCGCGGGGTCTCCCAGGACTACCGTGAGGCCGCAAGGTGGTACCGCGAGGCCGCGGAGCAGGGCAACCTCTATGCCCAGAACTGGCTCGTGTTCATGTATGAGCGCGGCCAGGGCGTCCCGCAGGACTACAGCGAGGCGATGAGGCTCTACAAGGGAGCCGCGGAGCGCGACTACGCCGAGGCGGTGAAGTGGTACCTTATGGCCGCTGACAGGACGCAGGGCGGGAATGCACATGTGCAGGCGCACGCGTAGGGCCTCGCAATAATCCCTGCGGCGCATGATGCCGCAGGATCAGGTGCCTGCGCATGAGACCGGGGGAGCCCCCGGATCATGCCGGGCTCTTTTTGTTCCATGATGCGGTGACATCCGTCATTCCGGAGAGTTATTCCTGCCATGCAGGAATGCTGAGTACGCGGCCGCCGGCTCTCTTTGCTAATTCGACAGAGATCAACAACGCTCCTTCCGATAACGGGTAACATCATTCTGCTGCTGACAGAATGAGGCAGGTCCTGCCATGGAGGAAAAATGTTCTGCAGAAAATGCGGCTCGCCGATCCCGGATGACTCTCTTTTCTGCCCGAAATGCGGCACCCGCGTTGACGTACCGTCAGGCGGACCCTCCGGATTCCGGTACGCGTGGCCGCCTGATCCGGCCGTCAGGCAGTACGGCCTTTTCGAGTTTGCCGGCTGGTTTGCCGTTAAGGGGCGCATGGCGAGGAAGGAGTACTGGCAGAGGGAGCTCACCATGTTCGCCGCAACCTTTGTCATCGGTCTCGCCTGGGGCTTTGCCGGATGGAACGTGGCTGCCCTGTACCTCACGCTCATACCGGCGTACATCTCGAATATCTGCATCCACGTGAGGCGCCTCCATGATCTCGGCGTGTCAGGCTGGTGGTTCCTGCTCGTAATGCTTGCCGGAGGGTTCACGGCAGGGCTGTTCGGCAGCGACGCGGCAGTATGGCTCTACAACATCGGCATGCTCGCGGTTTTCGGAAGCGTCCCGGGGACGCATGGCAGGAACCGGTTCGGCCCGGATCCGCTGTCAGGCACATTCGAGGCCTGAAGGGTGCGGCTCCGGGATGATTTGAAGCAGGCGCCTCTTAGGGAGGGAAAATGATCTGCAGAAACTGCGGTGCGGAAGTGCCGTTCGGGGCAGTCTACTGCCCGGTTTGCGGCACGCCCGCGGAAGAGACGGACGTCAGTCCGTTCACGGGCGGGACTGACTCCAGGGATGTCCCGGCAAGGCCGTACAGCCTGCTCTCGCCCATCGGCTGGTTTGCCGTGAAAGGGAGAATGGGGAAGAGGGAGTTCTGGCGGAGGCAGGCCTGGCTCTTTTTCCTCCTGTTCGCGGTCCTCGCCGTGTCCGCCCTCATAGAGGGCCTTCTCTACTCGTCTGCTGACACCGGGGCTGTGCCTGGCGCCATCAGGGCTCTGGGCGCTGCGGCTGCCGCTCTGTCAGCCCTCACAATTCTCATCAGGCGCATGCACGACATCAACTGCAGCGCCGCCATAGCTGTCCTCGTATACCTTTTCACCGGGCCCTTCTGGTACCTGATCTCAGGCGTCATCAGCGGGACTCCGGGACCGAACCGCTTCGGGCCGGATCCCGCGGGAGAGGCTTACTGAAGGCTCCTGCTGCCCCCAAGCGGAATGGCGCTTCACGGCACGGTCAGGACAGCGGCTCTCACTCCGCCGCGGCGCTTTCCTGTTTCCCGGGAGGCGCGTCATCGGTGAAGCCCCTGCCTTTCCCCGGCACGAACATCTGGCAGCGCCCGAGGGCCTCGTTGGTCCCGACGTAGAGAATGGGAATTATGACGCCGTTGTTCCCGGTCCTCGCGTAGTCGTAGACTCCGGTGAGCCTGTTCGGGAAGCGGTAGAAAATCCTTGAGGTGTCCTTCTCTCCGGTCTCGTATTTCTCGAAGGACTTCAGCATCGCGTCAGGCCGGAAGGGAACGGGCTTCCCGTCCTTCTTCGAGAAGAGCATTACCGACTTGTAGGCAAGGTGCCCGTTCGCGGCGAAGACGAGGCTCGTGCGGTAGTCGGGGCTGAAGCCCGGGCCTCCCGCGCAGGTGTTCATTCCGGTGAGCTGTGCCTCCGGGTAGGCAAGCATGAAGTCCGCGAGGAACTGCTCGTTCTCCGGGAGATCCCAGAGCGCGTCGAACTGCTCGGCTGCCGAGGCCTGCGCAAAGGTGAGGAAGGCAGAGGCGGCAAGCGCCGCCGCAGCCCTGATGAGTGAGGATCTTTCTCGCATATCGTCTGAGGGGGAGAGCGTCATTTTTTTTATTTAATTTTTTATCCCGGAAAATTTTTTCAAAAATATTGAACTTTTTCTTCCGCGGGTTGTCTAAATTGACAGAAATTGGAAAAAGCAATGCTTTACACCCGGCTGGCCTGCCGCTCGGACCAGCCGGGTTTATTTTATCTTATATCCGCCTGCTGTTCATGTTTTGAGCAAATCCGCCGCTTCCTGAAAAAATTCCAACCTGTGCGGTTGAACTGCGACTGAGAAGGCAATACTCCAGTCATGCTGACACGTGCCTTCCTCTTGGATCTAAAATAGATCCGCTCATTTAGATGTCACATCTATCTTTAAGAGAGGAATCCGCCATGACCAAACTCACACTGAAAGTAATCACTCAGATTCTTGACGAGAATGGCAACCCTGTGAAGTCTTCTTCCTGTTCAGCTCCTCTGGGAGATGTCGATGAGTTTGATCATGAAGCCAAGAAAAATGGCTTCGTGCAGGCCTTTGACAGCGTTGAAAAACAAATGGTCAAAGTCCACAGGCAGTCAGGCAATGACATGATGAGCGGCTTCATTAACGCAGTCAATGAAAAAAAAACGGTCAGGAAACAAAGCAAAGGGAAAGCTTCT
>JAEEGJ010008376.1_pt1 | contig 28555 bp, 17 predicted proteins | sample 8958761 | NCBI WGS metagenome assembly JAEEGJ01 (sample SAMN16246546, study PRJNA631951) | gut metagenome | biome: gut microbiome; feature: rumen; material: RS-attached | host: Bos | place: Iran: Karaj | collected 2018-10
GAATGCGGTCTGCCTAAGGACATGGCCGCCGAGCTGTTCAAGCCGTTCGTGATCCGCAAGCTCATCGAGCGCGGCATCGTGAAGACCGTGAAATCGGCTAAGAAGATTGTCGACCGCAAGGATCCTGTCGTTTGGGATATCCTCGAGAACATCCTGAAAGGTCACCCGATTCTGCTGAACCGTGCTCCTACGCTGCACCGTCTGGGTATCCAGGCCTTCCAGCCGAAGCTCATCGAAGGTAAAGCCATCCGTTTGCACCCCTTGGTGTGTACGGCATTCAACGCTGACTTCGACGGTGACCAGATGGCTGTCCACGTACCGTTGGGCAACGCTGCTGTGCTGGAAGCTCAGATTCTGATGCTGGCTTCGCACAACATCCTGAATCCTTCGAATGGTGCACCTATCACGCTGCCTTCGCAGGACATGGTTCTTGGCTTGTACTATATCACCAAGCCTCGTAAGAGCACGCCCGAGCATCCCGTGAAAGGTGAGGGTATGTCGTTCTATTCACCGGAAGAGGTGATCATTGCCCATAATGAAGGCCGTGCCGACATGCACGCTGTCATTAAGGTGCGCGTCAAAGTGCGCGAGAATGACCAGCTTGTTACCAAGCTCGTCGAGACCACCGTGGGCCGTGTCATCTTCAACCAAGTGGTTCCCGAGGACTACGGCTTCATCAACGAACTGTTGACCAAGAAGTCGCTCCGTACCATCGTCGGTGAGATGGTGCGTATGGAAGGCACTGCCGTTACCACCAAGTTCCTTGATGACATCAAGAACATGGGTTACTATCAAGCTTACAAGGGCGGTTTGTCGTTCAACTTGGGCAACGTTCTTGTGCCTCAAGTGAAGAGTGGCCTCATCTCTGATGCTAATGCCAAGGCCGCTGAGATTCGTGAGTTCGAGAAGATGGGCTTCATGGGTCCCAACGAGCGTTACAACCAGATCGTTGACCTTTGGACCGACGTCAACGCCAAACTGACCCAAGAGGTGATGAAGGTGCTGTCGAGCGACGACCAAGGCTTCAACCCTGTGTACATGATGTTGCACTCTGGCGCTCGTGGTTCCGAGGCTCAGGTGTCACAGCTCTGCGGTATGAGAGGTCTGATGGCCAAGCCTATGAAGGCTGGTTCAGGAGGCTCCGAAATCATTGAGAACCCGATTCTGTCGAACTTCCAAGAAGGTCTGTCGGTGTTGGAGTACTTCATCTCCACTCACGGTGCCCGTAAGGGTTTGGCCGATACCGCTCTGAAGACCGCTGACGCTGGTTACCTGACCCGTCGTCTGGTCGACGTGGCGCACGATGTCATCATCACTGAGAAGGACTGCGGCACGCTGCGTGGTATGACCATCAGCCGTGGTGAAGAACGTAAGGAACCTGGCAAGCACTCCTTGTTATATGACCGCATCCTCGGTCGTGTGGCTTTGCATGATGTGCCGCATCCCCATACTGGTGAGCTTCTTGTCGCCAGTGGCCAGGAAATCGACGAGGCTATCGCTGAAGCTATCGACGAATCGCCGTTGGAGAGCATCGAAATCCGTTCCGTGTTGACTTGCGAGTCGAAGCGCGGTGTGTGTGCCAACTGCTATGGCCGCAACCTGTCGTCGAGTAAGCTGGTTCAGAAAGGTGAGGCTGTGGGCGTCATCGCCGCTCAGTCTATCGGTGAGCCTGGTACCCAGCTGACCCTGCGTACCTTCCACTCTGGTGGTAAGGCTTCGAAGGGCTTGGTGGCCAACAGCACCGAAGCCAAGTATGACGGCTATCTCGAAATCGAAGAGCTTCGTTCCGTTGAGGTCGACAAGGACGGCGACAAGTATCAGATCGTCATCGGTCGTTCGGCTGAGTTGAAGCTGCACGACAACAATACTGACGTCGTTTTGATGACGACCAACATTCCTTACGGTGCCAAGCTGTTCTTCAAGTCTGGCGACCAAGTGAAGAAGGGCGACAAGATTTGCGAATGGGATCCTTACAACGCCACCATCATCTCTGAATTCAGCGGTAACGTCCGCTTCCAGAACGTAATTGAAGGTGTGACTTATCGTAACGAGACCATCGCTGAGACCGGCTTCGATGAGCGTGTCATCATTGAAGGTAAGAGAGGTGCCAAGAACCCGCTCATCGACATCGTTGATGAGAATGGCGAGACCTTGGTTTCTTACGACTTGCCTGTCGATGCCCACGTCATCGTTAACGAAGGTGAAGCCATTGCGGCTGGTGACCAACTGGTGCGTATCCCGCGTAACGTCTCTGGCGGCGGCGATATCACGGGCGGTCTGCCGCGTGTGCAAGAGCTGTTTGAGGCTCGTAACTCCATCGACCCGGCTGTCGTTTCCGAAATTGATGGTATCGTCCATCTCGAGAAGAAACTGAAGCGTGGTAACCGTGAGGTCGTTGTGACGGCCAAGACAGGTGAGGAGAAACGTTACCTCATTCCTACTTCGAAGCAGATTTTGGCTCAGGAGAACGACTTCGTGAAGGCTGGCCAACCGCTTTCCGAAGGTGTTATCACGCCTAACAGCATCTTGGCCATCATGGGCCCGATGAAGGTGCAGGAATACATCGTCAACGAGGCTCAGAGCGTGTACCGTCAACAAGGTGTGGTCATCAACGACAAGCACTTTGAGGTTATCGTGCGTCAGATGATGCGTAAGGTCGAAATCATCGACCCAGGTGATACCCGTTTCTTGCAAGGCGAGTTGGTCAACAAGTTGACCTTCCAGGCTGAGAACGACGACATCTACGGCAAGTTCTTCGTTGAGGACAACGGCGCTTCCGAGAAGCTGATGAAGGGCGAAATCGTTTCGGCCATGAAGCTGCGTGAGGAAGAGTCCGCGTTGAAGCGTAAGGACTTGACCCTGCCGACGGTGCGTCCTGCACGTCCGGCAACGGCTACCCAGGTGCTGCAAGGTATCACTCGTGCTGCTTTGGCTACCGACAGCTTCATCTCGGCTGCCTCCTTCCAGGAGACCACCAAGGTGTTGACCAACGCCGCCATCGCTGCCAAGAGCGACTTCCTGCTCGGCATGAAGGAGAATGTGATCGTCGGTCACAAGATTCCTGCCGGCACGGGTCTGCGTGAGTATGAGGACTTGATTGTGGGCTCTCGTGAAGAGTACGAGGAGCTGCAAGAAAAGGCCGCTCTCTAACAAGTGTTGAACTGAGCGGGGACGGTCAAGAGGCTGTCCCCGCTTTTTAATAAGTAGATGAGCAGAATTTGTTTACAGAAAAGGCAGGAGAATTTGGCCGTCAGCAGTCAGCCATCAGCAGTCAGCCTTGGTGCTACCGAGCTGATAGCTGACGGCTGATAGCTTACAGCTAAGAAGCTTATAATAATGCAGTTTAATTTTGAATAGATACTTACTTACAATAACATTATGGAAAACAACAATCAGAAAAACCAACTGAATATCGAAATCAGCGACGAGGTGGCCGAGGGCAAGTACTCCAATCTCGCCATCATCACCCACTCGCCCAATGAGTTTATCGTCGACTTCGCCCAGATGATGCCTGGCACACCTAAGGCAAAAGTCCGTTCAAGAGTGATTATGAATCCTTTGAACGCCAAGCGTTTGTACAAGGCTTTGGCCGACAACATCGCTAAGTACGAGCAGCAGTTTGGCACCATCCAGGATTTGGGTAGCAATGTCGCCCAGTTCCCGATGGGCACGCCTACTGCACAGGCTTGATCAACATCACGAGTCATTATGAAATCGACCGTCTATGTCATTCCCTCGGGAATCTATAGACGGTCGATTTCATAACTATAAGCATCTGTAATGCAATGAAACATGTCCTCTTTTTACTGCTAGCATTGATGGTCGGCCCTCTTTTGTTGGCTCAAGAAAACGAAAGTCAATTGCCCGATACAAGCCTATTTGAAGCCCATCATCATATCGAAGGCAATGACACACTTCCGTATCGACTCTATCGTTCAGAGAAAGCCGATACAATGACTGAAGCTTTACCTTTGGTCATCTTTCTGCATGGTGCAGGAGAGCGTGGCAACGACAATTGTATGCAGTTGAAGCATTGCATCAAGTATTTCCTTGACGACACCGTGACAAGCCGTTATCCTTTTTTGTTGATGGTCCCGCAATGCCCAAATGACAGACGTTGGGTGAACACCGATTGGAGTCTGCCTGAGCACTCGATGGACAGCATGCCTACAGCCGAATTGCGTGGCGTGATGACTGTACTTGACAGCCTTGTTGGTGTTGGTGTCGTTGATTCAACTCAGGTATACATTTGTGGCATTTCCATGGGAGGCTTTGGCACTTGGGATGCACTGCAGCGTTGGCCAGGGAAGTTTGCGGCAGCTATTGCCATCTGCGGTGGAGGAGACCCAGCATACGCCGAGGCCATGAAGGACATCCCCATTTATATCTTTCATGGATTGCTTGACGAGGCAGTGATGCCTTCTCGGAGCATACAAATGTATGACGTTTTGAGGGAAGTTGGCAACGAGGAGGCTGTCCTCGTTACATATCCAGAATTAGGTCATGTGTGTTGGGATGAGGCTTTTTCTACAGCGGGGCTGTTTGAGTGGTTGTTTGGGAAGAGGAAACTGAGTGCTTCTGTTCCAGAGGATTGATCCTTGACCGAAAAAATGTGTGATTACATTATATTGATTATTTGTGTTTTACACTACAATTTGCAAAATTCTTTGTCGATTTAGTCTGAATATCAGACCTTTTGTGTACTTTTGGAGTCCCTTGTGAATGAAACAAGGCACCGAACCTGGAGAAAACCTCCTGTCATATCAAAGGCGGCAGTCGGTTGATAATTCTTTGGTTGGTTCGGCACCTTGACTCAACACATAGAAGCGTCGTCTGCTTTATTCTTTCGCGGGAATTTCAGACGGCGTTTCTTTTTTGCCCTTACGGCGGCGCACCTTGGCGTTCTCTGCCCTGATTTGGGCATCGGCGAGCCGGGCAAAAGCTGCGTAAGTGGCGAGGTCCTCGTTGCACTTGGCTTCGAGATGCACCACCAGCTTTTGGTTGATGTATTCGACAATCTCGTCCTTCAGGTCAGTGGCCGATAGGGTCTTGTCCTTCTGTAGTTGGATCTGATACTCCAGCTGTGAATTGTCGAATGTCTTTTGTGCATCACGAAGCTTATCCACCGCAGTCTTCAGGTCGACCAAGCCTTCCAGGTGGGAGGTTGTGTCGGCTTCGGAGAGACGACGGAGCATTGCGGTGATCAGAGCGGTTTTGCTCTGGTAATTGCCTTCCTGTATCGAAGAAAGGAAGTTCTCAAACACAGGACATAACACAGTCCAATGTGACTGGACGGTTTCGTCGGACAGCTTGTCGTAACCCTTCTTAAGGTTGACCAAGGCACTGACACAGCGGTTGCGATGCGTGTCTTGTACCTCAAGCGAGTTGATGAGACGGTTGTTCCGTAACGAATCCAGGATACGATCTGACAGGTCTTTCAGGTCTGCCATCACGTTGCGCAGACGTATGTCTGCATTCAGCTCGGTTGCGCAGCTCTCGTATGAGCCGCACAAGTTGTGGGCCAGGCCCGCCACTTCGGCGACCTTCAGCCCTCTCATTAAGGAAGTCATATTCTTCATATTAAAAGAGATTATGACCGCCACCTTTGATATATTTCTATCTCTCTTGCCCAGCGGAACGCAGGTTGGCTTTTTTCCGTGGTCAAAAAGGCAAGCGGAGAGATTTTCCACGTTTTTCGCGTGCAAACGCCCCAACCGTTGTCGGGGCTGCACTTTTCCTGCGCAAAACACTCGCGCGGTGGTCTGGCTGACCCTTTTCTGTCGTGAAAAGGCCAAGTCGGCAAAAGGTCTTCCCATGCACGCTCCGAGCGGGCACGATGCGGCGTCCCCGCCGGTAGCCGGAATGGGGCTTCGGGCAGAGGCATATAGAGTTGCCGTGGTAGTGATGTCAAAATGTAGTATCATCGTCTATAGGTTGTTGATTGGGTTCTTCTTCAGGTAGGCATTTGTTCTCTTGCCTTGAGAAATGCGACTGCAAGCGTTCCTTGCGGTTGCGCACTTGCCGTTGTCGCCGTTCGCAGTAGTGGTCGAGTTCGTCGAGGCTTATGGCTTCCACGCCGTTGCTCTCGGCATATTGGCCCAGACAGCCGGAGTCGGTTAGCAGCATGTAGCCATTGCTTTTGGCCAAGGTCACCGCGATGTAGTCTTCGATGGTGAGGCGTCGGCTTTCTTCGCACTGAGTGAACTCTTGATGGTAGGTCTCCCATTCCTTCAAGGGAAGTGTGATTTCGGCAAGGGTTTCTTTTTGTTGTTGGAGACGTTCCATGGTGCCGCGGCTCAGTTTGGCACCTTGGTAGAGGTCGAGGGTGAATAGGGTGATGCCGATGGCTTTGCCCCTTTTGGGCATGTCCTTGGCAATCAGTTCGCAAAGCGTTTCTATAGAGCAAATAATCTTCATTTTGTTTATACAAATACTAATTGTTGAATGGTATCCACCTCAACGCCGAGCAGCGAAGCTGCCTTGGCGTGGGTGATGAGTTCGTTGCTGAGGGCTTGCAGCACGAGGCGACGCAAGTAGGTGGTTGTTTCAGGTTGCCAAAGGCTTTCGCGCACCTGATCGCTGTAGTCTACGTTGGTTTTCTTTTTTAACTTAATGTTGAAATGTTTGAAATAGGCATCGTCGATGATGCCGTGTTGGTGGGCTTTGTACATCAGCGCCTCGACGGAGATGCCGTAGTCGCGTTGTAGGCCTTTCAGCTCTTCGAGGGTGAGGGTCTTGCGATGGTTGCCCAACCGAGTGTACAGCACCGAGACGGGGATGAGCATCTCGCTGGCGAAGGTGTTGCAGAGGTGTTCGACGTCGGCGCCGATTTCGAAATGGAGGATGAGGTGCGCCAGTTCATGGAATAGGGTGAAGCGTTTGCGCTCGGGGGTGTAGGTGGCGTTGAGGACGATCAAAGGGGTGTCGCCAGCCTTGGTGCTGGTGCCGTCAAATTTCTCGTCGGCCTCCACCTCGACGATGCGGACGCCGAGTGATTCGAGCAGTTCGATGGGGGCGAAGATGGGCGCGTTGCCCAGACCGAGTTCGCGGCGCAGGCGTCGGGCCATGGCGTCGGCTTGCAGGTAGGTGGCGACGGTGGTGTCGCTGTAATCGAGTTGGAAAGGTTGGTTGATGTTGCACACCTGTTCGATGTCGTTGATGCGTTCCATCTGGTCGGTGGCGGATTGTTGGATGGCGGCGATTTGTTTGTTGCCTAGGGATTTGCGTTTGCGGAACTCCCAGGCGTTGGCGGGGATGCTGACGGTGAAGGGGTGGTGGAAATAATCGACGTCCACTCCTAAGGCGATGGCGAGGGCCGCCTGAACCTCGCTTGTCGGCATCATCTTGCCCGTTTCGTACTTGGCGATGGCGTTGGCCGACAGCCGTATGTCGAGCCTCTCGCTCAGCTGACGTTGCGAGAGGCATCGCATCTTTCGGGCGTTGACCAGGCGTTGCGCAAATACCGTGTTCATTCCTTCATTCATTTTGTTTCATTTTGTTTTTGTTGATCTTGTCTTTTCTTTTTACTTTTGCATTTATGCTTGTTCTTTTGTACTCATTATTCTTGTTTGCGATTATTTCCATAGTCTTTCGGTTTGCAAAAATACAAAAATTTTGAAATATTGTAAACTTTTGAAAGAAATTAATGAAAAAAAGTTGTTTACAATACGGAAATGTTCCCATCTTGTTGGATAGGGTAGGTTGGCGACAGCAATGGGTTGGCTTTTGGCAAGTCTACGATGGGTAAAGGTATGCTTTAGCGGCCATGTCGTGCCGATGTGGGTTTGTATGATGGAGGGCGTCTATGGCTGTGGTTTATTGTATTTATCTCTTTTTCAACACTATATCCGACAGCAAACGACAGCAAACGACTACAGTCGACAACAAACGTTTAATCAACGTCTTTATCTTGACAGAGTTTTCATCTTTGCAACGAGAACGATAATTCATATCTATCATGGAAGCGCAAGACAACAAAATTATTGAGATTCCGTCAGGCGATGGCAAAGAAGATTTCAAGATCAGGAAACAAATCATTTGGCAATTTTATCAAGATTGGAAAAAGAAGAACCCGTCACTGAAAAGGTACAACCTGTCTCTGAAGGACTTCATCAATATTAGATTTGTCTCAATAGATGAGACCAGTCATCAAGCAGCGAAAAGCTATCTTTCCACCTTGGCAGTACTCCAATTGGATTCCATCTTAACAATGGCGAAGAAATATCGAACAGTAAAAGCCAAGATTAAAGACAAAAATCAAAAGCAATTCAACAAACTATTGTGGATGAAATATGATCTCCCTGGTGTTGGTGAAGTCAAACTGATGGTCGGTATAGTAAGACGAACCAAAGACAAAGTACAATACTGTATTACTGTCATCCAGGCATAACAATAGAAAACGGATGGAATCTAAAGAGTCCTGTTCCGGTGTTCTCTCATCCTAATTCCATCCGTATGGTTTGCCGCAGAATGCAGGAGGTAAGTCGTACTGAAACGATAGGCCACCGCGCGGACTTTCGGAAAGTCATACCTGATTCCTGACTTATTTCTGCCTGCAAAATTACAACTTTTCCATGAACCCGCAAGAGGATAAGTTTTTTTCTTTTTCGGGGGTGATACAGCAGCCATGTCATGCCAACGTGGGCTTGTGTGATGGCGGGCATCTATGGCTGCGGCAACCCAATAACTCAGCAGTCATGTCATTCCTGCGGAGGCTTGTGCGTGGGATTGGAATCTATGGCTGCGGTTAAGCATAAGCCAATTCGCATATTATAAAAACCCGATATTGCATATCGGGGTGTGGTGGGGGCGTCCCTTTGGGACTTGGACTGACGCATTGTTAGCATCAGCGTCCCCGCAATGCCAGACACAAGACAAAGACTTCGGAGGAATTCGGAACAATTCTAATACAATTTACTCGACAAATATTGAATAAGCTGTGTAAAGTATTTGTTTCGATTGTCACTGTAAGTGGCGTAATTTCGACTGGCAGAATAGAACCATTTAAACAATTCTGGATCGTCAGTTTCTTCAAGCATTCTGTTATTTCCCTCTACAAACATCTTATACAAATTGCAGTTGTGAAGAAAATTGTATTCCGTTGTATTGTGAGGATAGTGAGCCAAAACTTTCTCAAGCATTTCTAATTTCAATATCTCTTCAGAAGAGAGGTCGGTCAATTGACCAGCTTTGAAATGCCATCTATAAAGATAGCCCTCAAAGCCATCTTGATTGCAATATGGAAAATGCTTGTTTTTTACAACATAGTCAATAAATGCTTCCAACCAATCGTCAAATGTCTGAGGCATTATTATGTAATCATCCTTATATTTTCTATTCGGATATCCAACATAGTCACCATAGAAGAGCAAAAGTTCTCCCGATGCTATCGTTTGCCAAATTATAGCAGAAACACTTTTCTCATTCGAATCTGGTCTACTTTCTAAAACTTGCTTTGTTATGTCTTGAATTTGGACGGGTACTTCTGCTTTCTTGACAATTTCGATTGCGATTTCTCGAATGCTACCCACAAGCTCTCCCCATTCCTTCAACCCCCAAAAAGAAGATCTTCCAATAGAGATAATACGAGGGTCTCTAGTAAGAAAAGGGGTAATTTGCGATGGGTCTTTGAATTTGCAAGATAATCCCATCTCAAAGCAACTTATTTGTAGTTGATTGAAGATTTCATCACGATGCAGCCTGACACCTGCTGTTTTCAGAATCTCATATATTTTGCCACTATAATCAATCTTGTTGGCTCCTACCACTATTGTGTCATTTTCAATTTGAACATCACAAAGTGTTTGAAAAAGCCATATGAGTAGCCACCGGACTTTCTCCTTCTCAATTCCAGTCGGCCTAATTCCATTCCAATAATTCTCATTATCAATAAAATAACTAATAATTGGAATGAAAATATTTTCCGTTTTTTTTACTTTTTGCAACCGGAGGACTTCTTTAATAGCTCGATTGTAGTTGTATTTTTTCAATCGGTTATCAACATAGAAATCTGGTGTCAAAAATTCCTTTGAAAGATAATATGCAGACAATTCTTTCTTATTGTAATCTATCCAAAAAGCCTTAAAACCCTTCAAATGAAATACAAAAAAAAGATAATTCTTTGAAATGCATGGCACATCCTCCACAAACTGACAAAACCCTTCCATATTCCAATGATTCTGGATATACTCTATAAGAAAATCTCTTTCCTCAATAATGCAATGCGTCTTCAAATTACTTGTAAAAAAAAACGGATTATTATTGTCGATTTCGTAACTTTCCCAGTTTTCGAGTTGTAATAGGTGTATAATACCACTACTCGCGTGTTTTATTCTTTTAATAGCCTTCTCGTATATCTGGCGCGTTCTCTCCCGTGTCAAATCAAACTCAACAGCGGTTTTGTCTATTGACATTGGCACAGTAGGTTCCACTGACCACACTTCAAACAGCGGTAATCCATTACTGTCAGGATGAATAGAAAAACTCTTCATTCCCCATACCTTCTTAACCACCTTTTGTTCTCGTTCTGTCAAATAACTCAAAGATTTGTACAACAGAAAAATCATGGGGAAATGACTGAATTTTTCTTTGAAAGCAACTGTATAGTCTAAATCAACTCTTGAATAATTTCCGAGTACTGGAGTGTTAGAAATTAGGGGCTCTAACGTCTGTTGTTTTATGGCCTTTTCTTTGCGATAGTTTCTCACAATCATACCAAACCTAAGTCCTTTAGAGATGACGACTTCCTCTATTTCCCATAGAGAATTCTTACCTAAACCACGCAATCTAAGTAGGTCAGTTTTGTCGAATGCCACCAAATCACCTAAAGTCTCTATTTCAGCTGTATGTAAGCAATTAAATGCGCGGGCAGATAAACCAAGGTCATCAATTGGAATATTTAATATGGAAACATCAACAATTTCATCTTGCTCATCATCCTTAGTTGCATCACTGAGAATTGTAGTATCATTATCTAGTAAATCTTTTGGCTTTGTGTTTTTTTCTTGTAAAAATGTCCTTATATCAAACCCAAACCAAAGTCCTTTAGAAATGACAGCTTGCTCTATTTCCTGTAGGGATTTCTTCCCCATATTGCGAAACTTAATAAGGTCAGCTTTATTGAATACCACTAACTCTCCTAAAACATCTATTTCAGCTGCTTTTAGGCAATTTAGTGGGCGAATAGAAAGGCCAAGGTCTTCAATTGGAATGTTTAATATGGAAGAAGGGTCTTTTTGATAGCACAATACTAAACTTGATATTTTTTCAAGTTCTTTTATCGTTTTTTTCCCACAATTCCGAAGGCTGGAGAATTGGTGGTTTTCTGATGAAATAAAAAGAAGAAAATCCTTATACTCATAGAGCTCATTGTCTAATAAAATATTCTTTGCCCTTACGGACAGAGCATCACGAAGTCGTTCATAGTATTTTTTCCCACTATTATTACTCTCATCCTCTAATGGAATTTCGCTATGATGTATGGATTCCCGAAGATTATTATGGTACTCTTGTATGTTATCCATCATTGTGCTCCTTTCTCCGCAACTGTTTTGTTGGGTGCTGGTCGTATTCCTGTTTCAGATGGTATAATTCTGTTCCTGGGGTGACAATGTCTTTCCGATAATTCATATAGCAACGGAGCAAGTCTCCCACTTCGCCATTCGTGTATTCGAGGATGGTATCTTCATTGAATACATTAGTATGAATAATAGATAAAACATTTTCCCATTCGTCTGCCGTCAATTTCGCTTTGCATTTCTTCCATAAGGCGCGCCAGTGCTCTGTCCCTCTTCCATTTTTCTCGTCTAGCCACTTAAAGAAGAAACGGTACAAAATAAAGGTTTCAGGCATTTCGAGCAGATCAAAGTATTCTTCCTCAGTATGGCCAAATGCTTCACCGAAAAACTCTACACCTTTCCCGACTTTGCCTTTCGTACTATTCAGAATGGCTTGGATTGCTCGGATATACTTTCGATTCCAATGCTCACCAATATAGTCCCTGTCGTGACTGTTTTCTCCATGCAACGGATGATACTTCATGGGGAATGAATATATATTCACCCCTAATTCTTCGCATAACTCAACATTAATCTTCAACCTTCGGTATAGGTCTATGGGTTCATCCTTGAAGTTATAAAGAAGATAGTTGGAGAAATCTTTGATTCCTGCAGCGACGCTCCATCGAATTGCCTTCTCATAAGCAGGCCGTGTTTTTACATCGTCGAAAGCGATTCGCAATGGACGTATGGCTATAGAGGCCAACAGGCGGGCTTTCTCTGCTGTAAAAAGTCGAGCATCTACACCTTGATTGAAGTCAACATAACGTTGTTTCAACCCCTTATAGAAATGCTTATCGTAATAAGGCTTAATCTCGCCATAAGCAGCAAGCAGATTCTCTTTTTTAGATGTTATCAACTTTTTGATATGATATTTTTCAAGTATTTTGTACACCTCAAATGACTCGTCCTTGTTACTTAGGGATTCGTAAAACTCGCTCATTAACGACTGTGTCTTCCTAATATAAGCACGGTCATTCCAACCGTCACGTAGATTTCTTACTGAAATTTCCAACATATTAGGTTGTGCGAATTTGGCACCTCGTTCAAAACCGCAAGCTTTAATCTCGTCGATAATATCTTCGAATCGCTCTGATGCAAGGACATTGTTGTCCATCAGCAGGAGGTCTTTTTGGTCGCCATATCGTTCGCGAATACCGTTTATGCGATCAGTTAGCGAAATATAAGGGGTGTAAACAGGTTCAAGTGTGGGAACAGCACAGAATGGACAATGACGAATGCATCCTCTCGACATATAACCATAGAAAGCATTCGACATGGGATATTTATAATCTATCTCGTCGAGGATAGAGTAATCCAACGGCAACTCGTCAATAATCTGAGTATCTCCCTTGTCGAACACACCTGGCTTGTTTAGCACACCCACCGAGGGTTTTACACCCGTAGCTTCGTACAACTTGTCTGGCTGGATGGATGCTAGCACACCGCCTACATTTAGGTCTTTAGGCTTTTTGACAAGCTGCTTCGCGAATAATATTGTCTCAACTGTAATGTCCCAATAAAAGGTGAATAGTGTTGTAACACATACTCGATCCCATTCGGGATGCAACTTCCAAGTACCTTTCCAGTAGTAGTTCTTGTAATCGTCAAGTTTCCCTCGAATCAGTAATTCAAAGTCAGAGTCCTCCACGCCTATACTATCCAGAACCTCATGTTTGCGAGTCTTTATATAGTCAAATATTCTATCTTTTCTAATACCCCAATCAATTGAGTTGTCAATCAACTCTAATTCAGCAACACATTTGTCTGCAATGCGTTCAATCACAAAGGAAGTCAAATCACCTTTGTAGAATACGACATCCCAATTGCCAAGATTTCTATAATAGGTTGATATTTTCATCAATCCTATAGGGGGGAATTTATTGGCATAATTTGGCTCTATGAGCAGAACTTTTTTTCTTGCCTTCGGTCTCATTGTATTATTTGAGGCTATTCACAGCGATTTCCATTAGCTGGATAACACTCTTTTTATTGGAAGAAGGACACACAACAAGCATTGTACTAAACACGCGCTTCAACAAATCAATCTGCTCAGGGCTGTAGTTTTTACCTTCAAGCGAAGCCAGTATCATATCCACTTGTGATTTCGGTTGAGCAGAAACCTTGGTTTTTTGCGGAGTAACAGGCGGTGTACTGGGTACAATTGTCGGCTGCTGTGGTGAAAGTGATGAGGTCGGTGTGGCCTCTGGTTTTATTCCTGAAGAGGATGAACTATGAGAATTAGTGGGAGAAGTAGTGTATATTGGCGCATGAGTTATTGATTCAGCCATCATATCTAGTATATCTGGATTCTCTTCCTGTGGCTCTTGTTGTGGCACAAGAAATTTCTCAACTTCGACTTTTAATTCATCATTATACTTGTTTTGATAGATGGTTATAATATCATTTATTTCCTCTTTGCCATTTGGTGTAGCAGCCTTGTTAAATTTATCAATATGTTCTTGCAGCTTTTTTGTCAACTGAGTTTTTGCATTTCCAAATTCAGGGTTATTGAGTCTATTGACAAAATCTTTGGCATCTTTTAACGCTGTTTTTAATTTACTGGCACGATAATAAACTTGATGCAATGTATCAGCAAAGTATTTTTTAATTTCAGTTATCAATGCGTCAGCTTCTTCTCCAGCAGCCAGTCCTTGTCTTCCACTATCTGGGACAATATTATCGTTGGTGATGAATATTTCTCCGTAGAAATATTTGTTGCCCCTACTTTCTTTGAAGCAGGTGTTGAGTATGTTCTTGTCAAGTGAAATATTGTGTTTGCGCAATCTTATTCCTGCGCAACCATCTTTGTCCTCATTGATTTGTACAGAGAACTCCGTCACGGCATACCAGCCCCATCCAAGTGAGCCAAATTTCGGGTGTTTGGGTAGTTCAAAGTATCGAATCCTCTCAATAGGATCGCCAGTGCCAACGATTGTTACGCCATATCCCTTTTCGATATCTGAGTGGTCGTTGAGAGATACCCGAATCTTATCAATTTGTTTGTGCTTCTTGACAAATTCAGTTTGAGGGCAGCTATTGATTAGGGAGTTGAACGGAACGGAATAGTCGATTGGGGCATATTCCGTTATGTAGTTCTTAATCTCATCAATATCAAGCAGTATTTCACGAGAATAGATGACATTTTTAAGGCGAACGGTGAACTTATGTTCTTCTGCTTTTGCTGGGGAAGTATGCGTTGTGCAAATTTCGCGCATTGCATCTTCGGCTGAAATGTCAGTTTCTTTTTTCTCAACCATTTTCCTCAACTTCCGTGTATCAAGTGAGACAATGGTGGAAACATCTTCACCCTTATAGGTGGTCTCAAATTCGAGTATTTCACAATATCCGCCCCCAGAAAGGCGACCAACGCCAAACTGACCAGCAGTATCAACACCATTTTTTACACTATTGGCAATGTCGGTGAGAATTTTCACTGCTCTGTCACTACGAATGCCTGTACCGTTATCCTCGATACTAATATCGTTTTTAGTGATAATGATTGACACTCGGCCATCTTTCTCTTGAGAAAGAATGCCTAACTTTACTGCCTCGTTGATGGAGTCAAGTGCATTCTGAATATATTCTCGGTAAATGCAGCGAGGATTACTGTATAGCTGTAACATCAGCATCTTTAACAAATCAATGCCGATGACTGGATTATCAATGTTTTGCATACTATTAGCCATTTGGATATTGTTTATATGCTGGACGAGGGAATCTGATATTAACGAGAGACCGTAGCGCTGGGTTCGAAATAATGTACTCTCCCGGGCTCAATCGGGTCATCATGTTCTGATACACTTTTGGAATATATCGGTAGTCGGACTTTGAAACTTCGATAGCATTGGTGCGACCATAAGCTTGGGTAGCACAGTTGCCCTTCACTCTGTCGTGGATTGCACTTCTGAATTGCTCAACAGAGAATAGGATAATACCTAATGAACGTCCACGTTCAGCAATGTCAAGCAGCTGTTGAAGGATGGGAGAACTCTTTGGAACATCATTTGAAGCATACTTATTCAATTCATCAACGAATAGAATAACCTTGTCAGGAATATTGTCACGCTCTGCTCCTAATTTCATGTCGTAAATCGCTCTCGCGACACTTCCAAAAACGAAACTTTGAGCATTATCATCAAGGCGGGCGATATCAATAACCATGACCTGCCCGTTGGTAAGGTTGTTGGAAATTTCGTCTGTCAGGTCGATTTCTCCATTTTCTTCGTTTAAATTTGAAATGAAAATGTTGCTTTGGATAGCTTTCTTTACACACCTTTTGAACTTACGCCAACTGGTCACCATTATTTCATTCTTTTTCCCACCATTCGCTTCGGTCTTTGTACATTCGTCAATTTTTTCAAGTAGAGTGGGCCAACTATCAACGGCATTAAAAGGTTCTTGTCGGTTGATGATATAATTGACGCAGCTTTCAAGTGTCCCACTGGAGTCATCTTCGTTTGCCAATAGGAGGTCTATCTTCTCAATGCATTTTTCATACGTAAATTTGTACTTCTTGGCCTTGCCTGCCTTTATCTGCATTTTGACATCATCGGGGTGAGCATAGCTTTGGACATTAGCTGTAATCTTGTCCTTACTGTATGGATAGTAGTATCTAACGTTTTCAAATGGTTGAGCGGAGAGACCCAAATCAGAATATATTTTTTGGTCTTTGCCGGATAGCTCGGTATTGGGTTCGTCTATTGCCATCAAATCTCGGCCTTTGACGTTGAAGAAAACAAACGCCACTGTTTCGTTATTCTCGGTACGGAATTTTTCTTGAATTGCTTTCAACAAGAACATCGAGAATGATGTCTTTGCTGCAAGACCTGAAATACCTGATACATTGATATGTGCTCCATCAGGTCCCAACAAGAAATGTGAATTTAGAACAACTGGTACTTTTATCGAAGCATCACCTTGATACATCTGCAAGTAACCACACACCAATGGATTTTGTACATCTTTCTCGCTTAATCCCAATGCAACCTTGATGTCGTTCTCATCGCAAAGAGAGACACGACGGTCATTCAACACTGGGGTATAAATGTTCTGTGTGTTGCATGAAACACGAACTTTCACATAGTTCATCCCAAGTCTGTTCATGTTCCCGACATTGTCATCTATAGCACCAAAATCACTTGAGATATAACTTGTGAAGTGACTAGGGGAATCCGTCACATGGTTTATCTCTTCTATTACACCATAGGTGGTTGAGTTGCATTCGTGCTCAACCTTTACGATGTCGAAAGGACTTAGTATTTGACGTTTGTCTGTCCAAAAGTAGAACTCGTCAATGGTTGATGGTGAACTTTCTGTTGCGGATACTTTACCGATAATCTTAGTCATATCAAAAGAGATTTAGGATAATGTTCTGATTTATATAATTTGACTTGCAAAAGCTTTCTGTGAGAAATACTGGATAAAGATGATTCGCCCATCTGTTGTCTTTTCCGTAACAAGTGGGATATGCTTCTCGAATAAGATTGGCACTAATTATGTCGACAAGTTGAGTGTCGAGAACACCACCCTTTTCTTCTAAAACCATTTCGCATTTGATAACATCAGAGAAGTTGGTCTCTCTAAAATTGCTATTACGAAGCCTTAAATACCACATGGCAAACTCGGATTGGCTTCCAGATGCTGGATAGCGATATACCTTAGTCCGTTCATAAGGTTTCAAATTTGCAATGGTTTTTGAAAGACGATGCCCTTTGAAGTCTCTTAACAAGTCTGGATTAAACAACTTCGACACCCCAACAACATGCTTGTAGTTGGATCGAAGTTGGTTCCATTCAGTAGTCGAAAGGTTTGAATAGCTAGAGTTGTATTCAATAGAGCCGTCTTTGATGAGAAAATGCTCATTGTCCAGGCAATTGTTTTTGCACAGTTGAGCAACCATCAACTGCTCCTCATCGGTCATCTCGTTTTGTATCTTTGCTGTGCCGCTGTTTTTATATCCGTTTTTGTCGGCAGTAATATCTTTTGAGCCATCCGTGGGATAGAGAAGTATCTTGTCTATTTTGATACCATGTTCCTGTACAAAAATGTTTTTTTCCAACTCCTCGTTTATCTTCTCGCAATACATGCGACAGAAGTTTGCTTCTTTATCATCATCATAATTGAAGTTGCGAGGTAAAGAGAGCAGTACCTTGCGTGTAACGGAATGGCATTTGAAAGTGTCTCTATCCTTTCTCTCGCAGCAACCTACGACAATTTGACCAGCGAGGAACGGAAAGATGCGATTCCCAATAGCTATGTCGTCTACCTTGTACACATGTCGGGAACCATCAAGAAAGAATGAAAACAATGGAGTGCTGGCCAACTTCATCATATGAGCATTGATTAAGACAGTCTCTTTTCTAGACATGTCTGACTCTGCAATTTGGGCACTATTCAGTTGAAGGGCTGGCTTGTCGTCGTAATCGAGAGTATCTTGGTCATTTGAATCAAGAATAAGCTTTTTGGTTTTATAGCAAGAATACTTCCCTTCGCCATCTTTCTCTATAAAGTCCAGTATTTTCATTTGTGTCTCTTTTCCGGACTCCCATAGGAGTGTTGGTTGGGCTCCATCAACCAAATAACTCAAAAAAAGACGTGGAGCCAGTTCTGATGCCCGTTCCACCTGTTGAGGCCTTCGCATTGCCCTGATTGTCGAAACGAGCAACGCTGAAAACCCCACGCCAGATGAATATATAACGAAGTATATAGTCACCAAATGGGGCGTCCTCGTTGCTTTGTTTTTGACAATCAGTTTGAAAGTTGCGAAGTTCCAACAGGTCAAAACCAAAGCGTTCAGAAAACGCCTTTGTCAATAAGTCCTGCTTAATACCACCTACGGTGGTTCAAAGCAGGCGCAAAGTTAGGAAAAAAACGAATACGGATGAAAAAGATGGAAAAATACCCTGCACAGATGGGCTCATGGGTTGAAAAACAAGAATGAATACAACTAATATAAAAAATCCTTATTTTTGCGAGGCTAATGCTCCGTCAAGATCGGAGTTCATTAAGATATTTCGAATATAAGAATGAATTGCATCGACTATTGGAGGAAGATAAGGTAATGCAAAAGTAAGCTGAATTTATGACAGAAGAACAAAAAAGAAAACAAAAGCTAGAAGCTGATAAACGTGAGCTACAATGGACAAAGGCGCGTGTTGAATACAACAATTCGTGGCCTGCGAATGGTGTTTGGTTTAGTGATATTCAAAAAGCATTTGAAAGATATTTGAATGAAAACAACTTTACACAAATTTTTGAAGTAGTGAAATTGAACGACACTGCCAAAGATGTCCTCTTTAAACAAGCCAAGCTCAATAAACTGGTTTCAGGTATTGTTGATATCTATGACGAGCTGCCATATCGTCCTGATGAGGGATTTGACATTGCTTGGAGGTCGTTGGAGATATTTATGAACCACCAAAGAAATATTGCGTGGAAAAATGATTGTGACAAAATACCACATCTGATTAAGCGGACGGTGAATGATATGGTGATGCCAACGGTCAAAGGTGATAGGCGTGTTAAGGATTTGTGGGAAGACTATTTGAAAAGTGTTCCGCTTTCAATGCTTGTCTATACCATCTTGCGTTGTTATATTGAGCATGATTTGGCTATCAACACCCAAATAGACAAAGTGTCAGAGAGGGCAGAAGACTGTTTGACCAAGGCGTTATATGATGATATCAAAGCCAAATATAAATTAGAGGAGAAAGTGAAACCAGAGGTGGGGGTATTGAGAAAGGCAGCATTGTTGTTACAGCTAATATTAAAAGGTGAGGAAGTTGAGGTTAACGGATCAAAGTATCAACTAGCTATGGAAAAGCGTTTGGAGTTCATGCTGAGCTGTGTACTATACACATACCGTTGTGAGCGCTTCCATGGCGATTACTTTTCACCGTTCAAAAGCGATCGGGCTAATTTGGACACATACGCTTTCTCGTATTATCTGTTGTCGTTCTGCTATATTTATTTGTGGATACTTATACATCGTCATTGTGAGACTTATAATCTTGGAGAGATTTGTTCACTGGATAGCATTATGATTGCGGCCAAGAACATGCAGGATAGAATGCAACCATTGATTATGGAAGGAAAGAGATGATGAACAGAGTGTTTGGACGAGTTGTGTTCTATTCGGCCTCTGATTTGTCGGCCAGCGGTCATTTGCAGGATGGAGAACTAATATTGAGAAGCTTTGATCCACTTCAACCCCCTCAGGATGTGAATGAAATACTGGAGTTGTATAATATCCAATTGTACATCGATTCAGGGTGTGGTCTAAAGACCTGGTCGGCGAATGATGTTAAGTCATTCAAGGAAACTGTTGATAAGTTCAAACCGTTTATTGTTGGCTGCATGAATCGCATTGATGAGCATTCGTTTACTTCGGTGTACCACCAAGTGGAGGATGAACTGAAGCCTTCTTTCTGGAAGGTTTTCTCGATGTATAAAGTGTATGAGAGGGTACCGGCATCGTTGATAAAGGTTGAACTGACGAAGGATGAAAATCTGATTGACATGATTTTGGAGAATCCTGCGTTGGTGAAAGCATACGATGATGTCATTGGAGACTATATGCGTGGGAACAAGGACTGTATCGACCTCCTTCTATCAGCATATCTTTTAGAGCTTGATTTTCCCGATAAGAAACCCAACATACCCGCGAGCCTGACATTGGAGGACAAGGACCAATTGATAAGTGCCTTTATTGATTCCGCGACACCCAATATCAGTTTATTGAGAATTATTGAACAGGCGAAAGACTGTAATGAACTGCAAATATCAGCAGAGAATCGGCTAAAAGCCAAGCAAAAAGCCGAAGCGCTTTATGCCCAAATGATGACGGATGCCAATAAGTTTCATTACTCTATAGGTATTGAGTTCCAGAATCCAGAAACGGATAAGGAAGTGCAAGTGGTAGTAGGAGCGAACTATGACTATACTTATCGTTACAAGGAAAGCTCAATCAGAGGATTCAATGATGAGCAACTAATAACTATGTTCGTTACCTATTATGAATACTTTGATAGTAAGATGATGATGACTATGCCGTTTAATTATGAGACAGACATGGTATTGCTTGAGTTTTTGGCAGGTTATCACAGCAAGAGAGATTATCCCATTACCACTGCATTTAACTTTAAGCAGCAGGGGACGGTACTAAAGATGGCTTTCCACAGGGGGGTTCTTAAAAGAAGAGGAAAACGTTTGGAAGATATACTATCTTGGTATTACCAAGTGCATTTGAGAGATAAGTATGGTTTGCCTACCAATGAAATATCATTAGCTACGGAAGATGCAGATGTTGTTCATAAAATACAGATACTTAACCCCATCATCGAGAATGTCTTGAAAAGATATGACCTGTTTGCAAATGCAGGTGAGGTAGATGAAGGTTTGTTGAAATATTATAAAGGTGTTCATCTAACTGATACCAAGAGTATATTGCACAAGAAATATGTGTATGCAGTGGATGGATGCCGTGAAGTGTTTTTGCCAATCAGAATTTTATTCCATCAAGGAGAAATGATGGATAAATTGCCGAATAGTTTTACTGGCTTGCATAACTTATTCAATACCATCCGACATTATAGGGTCAAATATGAAGATTATGATGCGCGTCAAAAGGAGAGGCTTGATTATCTGATAGGGCAAGGATTGATAAAGACAGATAGTAACGGCGTGATTGTATTGGCTGACGGTGGGAGAATTGCGGCATTGTATGACCTGTTTCATGACAGGGTTATTTCTTATTGGTCGCATCCAAAGGTAGTTAAGGATGCCGTGGATGACATGATTAGAAAGGGAATGCTCTATTCGGAGGATAAACTATTCACCCATCCAGAGAAAAATTACTTGAATTTCCTTCTGAATGACAAGCAGTTTACTAATGGTCCTGCTTTCAGGAATGTCTACATGCATGGTGATGTGCCAAATGTAGGGGAAAATGCTCATGAGGCGGCGTACAACTACCTGTTGATGGTATTTGTCTGCGTGCTGCTTAAAATTGAAAGCGAGTTTAAGATTAAAAATCAAATCTAATTATGGTTCAGAGAGGGTATGTGGAATGTCCAACCTGCAGGAAGGTGTACCAATTAAAGATTCAGTATGACCAAAATGCTCAAATCTTTGACTGGCCTATCTGTTTCGAGTGCAAAGAATGTGGGGATATACTTGAGTTCACTTATGGACAGAAAGGACTGAGACCAGTAGGAATTGATTATAAGCCACAACAGGGAGAACCGCCCGTTACCACCCTCGGTTATTCATCCTCACTTCCTATAACAGATGAAGTTTACCTTAAAGAACTGAATGATACTGAATCTATGGTGCTATATTCCATATTCTTCAATCTACAAAGGGGACATTTTACGTCAGAAGAAATTCATGCTTTTGATATCTTTTTAAGACAAATGCAAGAGAACTTTCTTCCTTACAGAGGAGTGATGAAGGCGTTGCTACCTATAATGGTTAAAGGTAACACCGCCGCTTTCAGTAAGAAATGGGCAGGTTTATTTGACATAAAAAAATACAAGCCCATAGAAACTGCTCGGAAAATGAAAGAAGGCTTTTATGAGTTAGTCGAGAAAAGTTATTTGAATATCATCCCAAGTGCCTACTACAAAAATTGCTATCAGCGGTATGTGCAGCCCCTGTTCGAATATATAAAAAGTTCATCTTTTGAGGATGTGAAGTCACTAAAAGAAAGACTTGACGAAAGCGGAAAGATATCGTTGTGGTATAAAGACACTGCACTGCCTTATGTCGTTGATAGGTTGAATGATATTCAGAAAATTATACCCTCAATGATTTATGCAAGTGCTGGAGTGAGTGATGTACAACAAAGAGGGGACTTGAAGATAGTTACTATTTCCTATAAAGAAGCCATTTCGTGTTATGTAAGGGGATATGAGATCTTGATTAAGGGATTGAAAACTATAGTAGGAGTTAATAATCTTGTTGAGAATGGTAATATTGATACTTTTACGAACCCTAAACTTGGTGGCATTACGTCAATCACTAAATTCGCAGAATTGACAGGTGGCAAAATGATAGAGCATTTGGAAAATTACGTAACCATAAACAGTTTTTTGGATGGAGCATTGAATAACAAAGTGAGAAACGCAGCTGAGCATGAAGGTATCAGGTATGATGCTACTAATCAGCATATCACTTGCCATTATGACACCAAAGATGATTCTAAGGTGTATGAGTTAAGCCTGATAGCCTTGTGCAAGATGTGCTATATTCAGTTGCTGCATATTATTGAGATTACACTTTTGGCCAGAAAGATAGTTGAGAAGGCACAATGAAAAAAAGAAAGTATGGTAGCTACAAAGGAAACAGTAGATAATTTCATTCAAAACGCATCACAGACCATAGAATATTTTTATACAAAAATATGTGATGATAATTATCGTTTAGAGCATTATGGCGAAAAATCTTCGAATCTGCTACGTTGTGCTGTTGAATTAAGAAGGGATATTCGGTTTGTATTGATTGACCTGCTAACCAGCCTTAGAGCATGCTTGAAATCAGAGCATTACTTTGAGAAAATATACCATATTAAGAATTTGGAAGGCATTCGCATCGAAGGGTATAATTTGTTGTGTGGATTTAAGAAGACTAAACAGTATACTGTTTGGACAAGACTCGGAATCGCACTTCAAGCTAAAATCGCAAATGAATCAAATATTGAATTACAGTCATACAATGACTTGGAGCTTTTATATGAAAGAATTTCAGGTCGATTTGACTTAGTCCTTGCAACTAATCAAGAGAGAACAAGTAGAAATCTAACATTTCATTATGATGATGACCTTCTGAAAGTGTATGAACAATTGGTTGCTGTGAAGAACAGAGGTGAGGATGATCCTATTAAAAGAGTTGTTCCTTGGATGGATTTACTATTATGGGTGCAGTTCCTATGTGATTCTATAGAGTTGGTTGAAAGTAAGCATGGATATAAGTTACCAGATGTAAGCACATATCGTCCATCTCGGTTAAGACCAGTTCTTTTGCGTTTCTATAAACAAATGGCAAAGGATCTAGAAAAGCAGGATAAGCTCCATTGTGCCTTAAACATGGCTTTTGAACATGTTGATGACATTGACTGGTCTGCACTTCAGAAAAAGAAGCTATTAAAAATTCAAGAGTTTTTGTCTGGCTACTCTCAAAAAGATGACCAGACAAATGTCTTCAGTGATTTCGTGGACATTTTCAACATAAACATTCTTATCTATCTCCTTTTTGCTGATATCGCATCGGTGATGAATGCATATATGAATGCGGGTTGCGATGTAGAGTACCCTTTGACATTCAGACGATTGTCTATATCAAAGTATGCTGCATTAAGTCATCTGGTTGGGTATGATGATAAGGAAAAACAGGTCGCCTTATGGCCGTTGGTTCAAGCTACGATACCGAATGATGCTTCTCTATTTCGTCTTGAAGCGGACCATATTCGCGAGGGGTTTGATAGTTTGGTACAGGAGAAAGATATCCAGACGCGGGCTTTATATGTTCACTTGATTGATAGATACTCTCATGAGAGCAATGTTCCTGCAATAATGGAGAAGATGGATGGCGTGGATTGGATTAATGAGTTCAAGGAACTTGTTAGGCTTGTGCAGGTACTAGGAAGTGCTAAGAAGTTTTTGGAAAAATGGATGAGGGAACTGGCAACAAGGGTTGACAAGATGACAAAAGAAAGCCAAGCGAAGAGATTGGAACAAATCAAGGCTTTTAGGGAGTTGATCAACAATGCAAAGTGTACTGATGAAGTACGTAAATCTTTTGATGAATCAATGGATAAAATAGAGGAATTGATTTGTTTTTGAATAGGAGGGCCAAAGTAGGTGAAGAGGCAGACATGCCACAAAGAACCAAGGGACAGGGAACAAGCACCTAATAACCAAAACAAATCACAAGAATTGAGAAGACATTCGCCAATACCAAATAGAACAATCAATTACGGAAAGCATTACACTTTACCTCCTATACAAAAGGGCAACTTACTATCCAATACAAGCAAAATGTCATATAGGGCGGAAGCCGCACGATGTCCTTCACTACGAAAAAGCTTTTCGGGTGGATGACATAGTTTCCTGCCGCGTCAAGCCCAAAATATCGCCAATCATTTTCTGTTTTCACAACCTAAAAACTATTATTTATATGCAATTTTCGTGATTTTTTCACGAAAATACGAATTATATATTGATTTTCGGTTTTTATTTTATATCTTTGCAGCCGGATTTCATTTTAAACAACGGCAACCATGATACAGGAGTTTCAAGTACAGAATTTCTATAGCATCAGGGAACGGCAGTCCATCAGTTTTGTGCCGACCAATGACGACAATATGCGCGGGCAATATGTCCATGAAGTGGCAGATGGAGTCGGGCTACTGAAGGTAGGCATAGTGTATGGTAGCAATGCCAGCGGTAAGACCACCTTGCTCCAAGCCCTGTCGTTCTTCCGCAGCGTCATGATCGACAAACCTGAATCGAAGATTGACGACATGGGATACTTCCCATTCCTGCTCGACAAACACAGCGAGGGGGAGCATTCGCACATGCAGATGACATTCTGGGTAAAAGGAGAAAAGTATATTCTACATCTTGAATTTGATAGCAAGCGGATTTACGAAGAGTCGCTGCTTGTATATACCAGCGCTCGCCCTGCCTCACTTTACAAACGTGTCTATCAACCGGAGTCAGACCATACGGAGGTGACCTTTGGCAATAACGCCGGAATAAAAAAAGCCGACCAGCGCGCTATCACTGGAAATACGATCAACAACTGTACGGTAATGGCCGCCTTCGGACAGTCGAACGCTCGTGCTTCAAAACTTAACGATGTGTTTGAGTTTTTCTATTCTGGCTTACATGCCGTTTTGAGTCCAAGGAATTCCTTGTCGTTCGATGTGAAAAGCGAACTCAGGAATGACAAGGATGGCAAGAAAAAGCGATTCCTGCTCCAGTTGCTGAAGGCAAGCGACTTTAACATCGTTGACATGACACTTAACGAACTTGAAGAATCCATCACGCCCGAAATGGAAAAGGCTATCAATAGTGCTCCCATATCCGAAGAGGCGAAGATAGAGATGCTCAAGCGCGGCACCATCAAGCATGATGACATTATGTTCAGACACATAGGCGAGGATGGAGAATACGAGTTGCACGAGCAACTGGAATCTGCCGGAACGCATCGGTTCCTGGGAATGTCGATGGTGCTGTACTATGTATTGCACACGAATAGTTTTATTCCCATTGATGAGGTGGAGACGAGCATCCATTATGAGCTCCTTTCGTATTTCATCAAGCTGTTCCTTGCCAATAGCGAAGGTTCGTCACAGATACTGATGACCACCCACGACATCAACCTGTTGAACGAAGATTTCATCCGCAGAGATGTGGTGTGGTTTACGGACAAGAGCCAAGTGGGAGCCACCCAACTCAAACGGCTCTCATCACTCGGCCTCCACAAGACCATGAATCCATACAACGCCTACAAACAGGGCAAGCTGGTGGATCTGCCTTTCCTCGGAAGTGTTTACCTTGAAACAGAGTAATTGGATATGGCAGTAAAAAAGAGCATAGCAATCATAGGCGAAGGCGAAACTGAGTGGTGGTACTTTGAGACCCTCCGTGTCGCTTGTCGCTATAAATTCAAGGTGGCCCCCGACTTCCCTCAGCATTCCGACATACCTCACATGGCGAAACTGGCAGAGGACTATGTGAAACGTGAGACGGACTACGTGGTATGCCTCGTGGACATGGACCGTCTGCTCAGACTGCCCGCAGAAATGGCAACTTATCAGCAACTGAGAAAGAACAGCAGTCAAAATGTGATTTGGATTGAGACAAGCCCATGTACAGAGTTTTGGTTTCTGCTTCACTTCCTGCCTCAGCTTTCCACCAAGCATTATGCTTCTTACGAGGATGTGTTGCCAGATTTGCAACGTTATATGCCTGGGTACGAAAAGACGGCACGTTACTTCAAAAAGAACAACCTATACGAGTACTTGACGGAGCATGGCGACCTGCAACGCGCCATTGGCTATGCCAAGGAGCTGACGCGTCTTAGCGAGGCCACGCCCGAGGATAAAATTGCCTATAGTCAGATGCATCTGGTATTCGAACTGATAGCTTCGATGAACGAAGAGGAATCTGATAAAACGACAATAAAAACGGAAAAACGAAATCGAAATGAGGAAAATCGGCGACAAATCATCGATTTTATCGCCGATAACGGAATTTCAGATGCGAAATCTATTTCGAAAGCCATCGGACTCAAGCCCTCGAGAACCCGTGACTACCTCAAACAACTCGTGGACGAAGGCATCCTTGAGGTGGAGGGAGAGTATAAAAGTAGGAAGTATAGGATTAAGAAGTGAATGGTTGGCATGGGCAGGGTTTGGCGCAGAGATATTGAAAAGTAATTTACGCGAAGCTCCTAATACTCTTTCCCACGTTGATGAAATGGTCGGCCACACGCTCGGCGTTTTGCGCCAATGAGATGTATTCGGCTCCCACTTGAGGCGTGCATTGCCCCGCCACAAGCCGCTGGATGTGTTGTGATTCCATGGTTTCCGTAAAGCTATCAATCTGTTCCTCAATCTGATAGGCATATTCAAGCGCCGTAAAGTCGAGGTCATGGTAGGCTTTCATGACTTCGTGGTAGAGTGCCGTGATCTTCCGCTCCATCTCCTTGATTTCCAACACAGCTGGCACAGAGAACGTTTCATTTTGGGTTTGCAGGCTCTCCGCATATTCCACGATGTTTTCGGCATAGTCACCGATGCGTTCCAAGTCGCTCACACTTTTCACGCTGCAACTGAGGTACTTACTATCCGTTTCGCTAAGTCGCTTGGCAGAGAGCGCTGCCACATATCGGGTCAACTCGCTGTTCAGGAAGTTAAGTTCGTTTTCGGTCTTCTTGAACTTTTCCAAATCGCTGAAATCCAATGTGGTGACGATATGGATGGCACGGCAGAAGTTGTCGTGTGCCAACGCGCCCATGTTTTCGACTTCGGCCTTCAGCTGCCTGACAGCCAAGGCGGGTGTCACCAACATGGAGTCGTCAAGGAAATGAAGGTGGAACTTGTCGTCGCGATACTCATAGACATCGTCGGGGATGATGCGGCACACCAAGCGTACCAGGCCATTGGTCAGCGGCAGTGCGACCAAGGTGGTGCAGACATTGAACACGGTATGGAACATGGCCAACTGCACCTGCGGGGCGTGTGGGAACATAGCCTCAAACATCTTCCCAAAACCCCAATTACCTTGGGTGAAAAGATGAAGAAGCAAGGCGATAAGCAAAAACAGCACCACACCCATCACATTGAAAAACAAATGGATGAGAGCTGTCCGTTTGGCGTTTCGGCCACTGGTCATACCTGCCAGAATCGCCACCACGCATGAACCGATGTTGGAACCCATCGTGAGGAAGATGCCTTGGTCGAGCGAGAGCAAACCCGCCACCACCATGGTGATGGCGATGGAAGTCAGCACCGATGACGACTGGATGATGGCCGTGAGCAATGCACCGATGAACACAATCAGCAAGGGGTTACGGATGGTAGCCAAAAACTGTTTCACCGAATCCAAGGCGGCAAATTCATCCATGGCGCCCGACATGATGCCGAGACCGACAAACAGCAAGCCAAAACCCGCAAGGATGCTGCCGGTTTGTTTCCACTTCTCGCGCTTCGAGAACATCATCACGAAGGCTCCGATACCAGCCAGGGCGGAGAAAAGCGCTGTCGTGGAGATGCCGTGGCCGCCAAACATGCCCAAGGCCACCAGTTGCGCCGTGACCGTGGTACCGATGTTGGCGCCATAAATGACCGTGGCAGCCTGGGCGAGCGACATGATGCCCACATTCACGAAGCCGATGACCATCACTGTCACCGCACCCGAGCTTTGGATGGCCGCCGTGCCCACCGTGCCGACGCCCACGCCGAGCCACTTGCTATTCCCCAGCTTGGCAAA
>JAEEGJ010008377.1_pt1 | contig 28555 bp, 16 predicted proteins | sample 8958761 | NCBI WGS metagenome assembly JAEEGJ01 (sample SAMN16246546, study PRJNA631951) | gut metagenome | biome: gut microbiome; feature: rumen; material: RS-attached | host: Bos | place: Iran: Karaj | collected 2018-10
GTGATGTTCAGCGCGCTCGTGCTGGTGCTCAGAACATCGTTCCTAACTCAACTGGTGCTGCTAAGGCTATCGGTCTCGTTATCCCCGAGCTGAACGGTAAGCTGATCGGTGCTGCTCAGCGCGTTCCAACTCCTACAGGTTCTACCACTATCCTGCACGCTGTTGTTAAGGGTGAGGTTGCTGTTGAGGATATCAACGCTGCTATGAAGGCTGCTGCCAACGAGAGCTTCGGTTACACTGAGGAGAAGCTGGTTTCCAGCGACATCATCGGTATGAAATTCGGTTCACTGTTCGATGCTAACCAGACTATGGTAAGCAAGATTGGTGATGGCAACTCTCTCGTACAGGTTGTTGCTTGGTACGACAATGAGAATTCTTACACTTCTCAGATGGTTCGCACCATTAAGTACCTCGCTGAGCTCAAATAAGAGATTATTTAGTTCAAATTTTAAATATTTGCCGTTCGATTTTGTCGGACGGCATTTTTTTTGTATATTTGCACCGTAATAACGAATAATCCCAAACCGCAACCGAAGATGAAGAAGTTTTGTTTTATTGTTTCAATGCTTATCACAGCCATGACGCTGACGGCTCAGGATGCCGTTGTTGAGAGTGTTGGACTCGAAGAGATTGAGAAAGGCTGGAAGACGAAAACCATTGACAATGTCATCAATGGAAGTCTTGGAATCATGTTAGAGCGTTTTGACCAGACTTGGCCTACTTGGATGGTTGGGGACGTGCGAGTGACGATGGAGAAAGGACTTTCCAAAGAAGTTTTAGAAGAAGAGACTGATCTGACAGTCATCGTGGATACTAAGAATGGGTATGTAGAAGTGAGCGACGCTGGTACAGATGGCGAGTATATGTCTGCCTGTGTCTGGAATCGTAATAACGGACATCGTCTGTTGGCTGTTTGCTTGGGAGATCCTACTGATCCTTTTATTGAATTTGTCTGTTTCTATGACTATGATCCCCAGAAGAAAACCCTGACTCCAGAACCTGATCTTCTGGAATTCAGGGAGTGGACTACTAAGGAACCGTATTATCACAGATTACCTCAAGTTGGTAAGGATCTTGTGATTGAGGATTGGGGCGAAGGTGGTCCTCTGCTCCATACCTTTACATGGGATGGTATGAAACCCGTCCTGTCGAAGACGGAACCCCTTCCTGATGAAGATTAACAACCGTATCATTACAATAAAAGATATGAAGAAAACAATATCATTAATGGCACTGCTCATCGTCTGTCTGACGTTGCAGGCACAGAACAAACAAGAGCAGATCAAGCAGATCCGTGAGGCTTATGCCCAGGCAAAGGCAGACATAGCCGAGAACGGCAAGAACGGGAATCCGCGAATGGATATGGAGATTGCCTTGAATGACGGAACAGAGGTCAGTGAGGATTTTATCATCAATGACATAACGGAAATGACCTTCTATTTCAAACGGATACATCTGAGGGGCGACACCGATCTCTTTGATCCTCGCTGTTATTTCATCATAGAGAACTGGAGTGCCAACGGACATACCAGCTATCGTGAGATGCTCTTTGATCCTTTCACGAACCGTTTGCTCTTTTCTTATATGCATGTTGAGACCCATGCAGGCGGCATTATCGAGTCGCGGTTCTATTATGATGAGAACGGTCAGCTTATTGAACAGAAGTATAAGGAGGGTGATCGTGAGACTACATCTGACGGTCAGAGCTGGAGCACTGCCGAGAGTGATTTGGCGATGGCAAAGAAGAACCTTGCTATCTTTGACAATCTGATGAGTCAAAAGGGTGTTTCTACTGAGAGTTATACCCAGTCGCAGACTGCTGGCGTGGCAGAGCAGATGAAACAGATCCGTGAGGCATACGCTGAGGCCAAACAGAAGATTGCTAATGACAAGACGTCTGAGTTACCCCGTAATATGCTGATTGAGATTCATGACCAGGAAGATCCTGAGATGCCGGCACAGACGGATATCAAGAACTATTGGTTTGAGCCGGTAGGCGATGGGGAGCAGACCCGTAATGGTTGTTACTTCATATCATCGACTACTGAACTGGGCGATCACCATGTCTACAGCGAGTATCTCTTCAATCCTAAGACTTCGAAGTTGATGTTCTGCTTTAGTCAGCAGACGCAGAACGAAGGTCCTGCCCTTGAGTGGCGCTACTACTTTGATGAGAAAGGTACCTGTATTCAGGCGAAGGGATCCGAAGGTAAGTACGGCCCTGGTTTTGCCGACAAGATGGCGGCAGCCGTCTATCTTAAGATCTTTAATCTTCTGGCCAATTCTTAGACCCCTTGAAGAAGATGATCACGATATTGGGCCCGACGGCTTCTGGTAAGACGCCAGTAGCAGCACGGCTGGCGGCAGAGATTGGCGGGGAGGTGATTTCAGCCGACTCCCGTCAGGTGTATCGTCGCATGGATATCGGCACGGGTAAAGATCTGGCCGACTATATGGTGGACGGGCATCAGATCCCTTATCATCTGATCGACATTCGGGAGCCGGGTACGAAGTACAACCTGTTCGAGTATCAGCAGGATTTCTACGATGTGTATCAGGATATCCGCAGGCGGGGGAAGGAGCCAATCCTCTGTGGGGGAACGGGACTCTATATCGAGGCGGTGCTGAAAGGTTATAAACTGTCGCCCGTGCCGCAGAACCAACAGCTGCGCGACAGTCTCGAAGGAAAGTCGCTGACGGAGTTGACGCAACTGCTTACGGAACTGAAAGTCCGGAATGGCTCTAACATGCATAATACGACCGATGTCGATTCGTGCCAGCGCGCCATCCGTGCGATCGAGATAGAGACTTACAACCTGGAGCACCCCACACCCAGGCGTGAGTTGCCGGCGGTGGATAGTCTCATCATTGGTATCGACATCGACCGTGACCTGCGTCGGGAGAAGATCACCCGGAGGCTCAGGAAACGACTGGAGGAGGGGATGGTCGATGAGGTGCAGGCCCTGCTCGATGAGGGTATCCCTGCAGAAGACCTGATCTACTATGGACTGGAATATAAGTTTCTCACAGAGTATCTGACTCATCATATCTCCTATGACGAGATGTTCACACGGCTCGAGATTGCCATCCATCAGTTTGCCAAGCGGCAGATGACGTGGTTCAGGGGGATGGAGCGTCGGGGCTTTGAGATTCACTGGATTGATGCAACACTTCCGATGGAAGAAAAGATAGAAAGGATAAAAGAACTATGGCAGTAGAAACGACAAAATGGGGCATCATTTATTGCCCGAAGGCTGGTATCACCAACAAACGCAAGCGCTGGGAGAAGATCCAGAAGGTGCTGGATGAACGGGGCGTTGCCTACGACTTCGTGCAGAGCGAGACCGCTGACAGTGTGGAACGTCTGACGAAGATGATGGTCAATAATGGCTATAAGACCATTATCATCGTAGGTGGTGACTCTGCATTGAACGATGCGGTGAACTGTCTGATGATGGAGGAGAAGGAAGTCAGGGAGAGCATCTCGCTGGGTGTGATCCCCAATGGTATCATGAATGACTTCGCGCATTTCTGGGAGATCGACGGCGATAAGATCGAGGAGACGGTCGACTTCCTCATTAAGCACCGTGTCCGTAAGGTGGACCTTGGTTGCGTGCGTTACTCGAATGCCAATGGTGACCGCTGTCATCGCTACTTCCTGAACTGTATCAATATCGGTATGACGGCTGATATCATGAACCTGCGCCGACAGACACGTCGCCTCTTCGGTTCTCGTACTCTGTCGTTCATCTCTTCATTGTTTGTGATGCTCTTCCACCGGATGGAGTATAAGATGAAACTGAAGATCAACGACGATGTCATCGATCGTAAGGTGATGACTCTCTGTATCGGTAGCGGTCCCGGTTACGGACAGACTCCGAATGCCGTGCCCTATAACGGCATGCTCGATGTGTCGGTGGTCTATCATCCAGAGGTCGTACAACTGATAGAGGGTATCTGGCTGCTGGTGACGGGCCGTTTCCTGAATCATCGGAGTGTGCATCCCTATCGCACGAGGGAGGTGCTGATAGAGTCGGCCAAGCATGCTTTGGTCGGTATCGACGGACGTTTGATGAAGACACCGGTGGGTCCGTATCGCGTCAGTGTGGAATTGGAAGTCATTAATTTTCTTATTCCAGAATGAAATAAGGAGGCTGAGGTTTCGGCCTCCTTTTTGATTAATAATTGTTAAACATATGGGTATCCTTTGCAGGATCCGTATTTTTTTCTTACCTTTGGGGGGTTAAAGACTAATATATTCAATAATTAAATACCCTTTAAGGAACTATGAGCTATTTACGATTTGAAAAAGCCGTGATGACTAATCTACAGGAAAGTCTCCGTCGTGAATTACTCCGGACCAACCGTTCTGGTGCGTATAGCAGTTCTACGCTAGTGGATTGTAATACGCGTAAGTACCATGGTCTGCTGGTGGTTCCCGTGCCTGAGCTCGATGATGACAATCATGTCCTCTTGTCGTCGCTCGACTGTACGGTCATCCAGCATGGAGCCGAGTTCAACTTGGGACTTCACAAGTATCAAGGCAACAATTTCAGTCCTAACGGACACAAGTACATCAGAGAGTTTGATGCCAGTCTCGTGCCAACGACAACGTATCGCGTGGGTGGTGTCGTGTTGAAGAAGGAAGTGATCTTCCACCATTATGAGGACCGTATCCTGATCCGTTATACCCTGGTGGATGCGCACTCTGCCACGACCCTGCGTTTCCGTCCGTTCCTGGCCTTCCGTTCGGTTCGTCAGTTTACGCACGAGAACTCAACGGCCAGCCGTGAGTATCATGAGATCGACGGCGGTATCAAGACCTGTATGTATGCCGGTTATCCCGACCTCTATATGCAGTTCTCCAAGAAGAACGAGTTTATCTTCCAGCCTGACTGGTATCGTGGTGTGGAGTACCCGAAGGAGCAGGAGCGTGGTTATGCCTCTAACGAGGATCTGTACGTGCCTGGTTATTTTGAGATGCCAATCAAGAAGGGCGAGAGCATCATCTTCTCCGGCTCTACCTCACAGATCAAGACTTCATCCTTGAAGAAACTGTGGGAGGAAGAGGTTGAAGACCGTAAGCCGCGTGACAATTTCTATAATATCCTGCTTTGCGCTGCCCATCAGTTCCACTTCCGCGACCGTCGCAGTGGCACTATGGAAAAGATTGACAAGAAAGACGACCGCTATCTGCTGGCAGGTTATCCTTGGTTCAAGGCCCGTGCCCGCGACACGTTCATCGCGTTGCCGGGACTGACGTTGGCCATTGACGAGCGCGACTACTTTGAGCTGGTGATGAAAACAGCGGAAAAAGGTCTCCGTGAGTTCATGGAAGGGAAGCCCCTGTCGGTGAAGATCTATGAGATCGAACAGCCTGATGTGCCCCTCTGGGCTATCTGGGCTATCCAGCAGTATGTGAAGGATGCCGGAAAGGAGGAGGGCTATCAGCGTTATGGCAAGCTGGTCAGCGATATTGTTGACTATATCATCAAGGGTGGTCACCCCAATCTGCGCCTCGATGATAACGGCCTGCTTTACTCCAATGGCCGTGACCGTGCTGTGACATGGATGAATTCCACCGCCAACGGCCGTCCAGTAGTACCGCGTTCCGGTTATATCGTAGAGTTTAACGCCCTGTGGTACAACGCCCTGAAGTTCTGTGCTTTGATGGCTGCCGAGAAGGGTGATGCCAAGGGCGCAGAGAAACTGGAGGCACTGGCTCAGAAGACAAAGGCTTCATTTGTTGAGACTTTTGTCAATGAATATGGTTATCTGCTCGACTATGTGGATGGCAATATGATGGACTGGAGTGTTCGCCCGAACATGATCTTCGCCGTGGCTCTCGACTACTCGCCGCTGAGTCAGGAGCAGATGAAGAGCGTGGTGGATATCTGTACGCGTGAGTTGCTGACACCGAAGGGCTTGCGCTCCCTCTCTCCGAAGAGTGGTGGCTACAACCCGATGTATGTCGGTCCACAGACCCAGCGTGACTATGCCTACCATCAGGGCACCGCATGGCCTTGGCTCGGTGGTTTCTACATGGAGGCTTGTCTGAAGCTCTATAAACGTAGCCGTCTGAGTTTCATCGAGCGTCAGCTCGTGGGTTATGAAGATGAGATGGACTATCATGCTATCGGAACGATTAGTGAGTTGTTCGACGGTAACCCGCCATTCCACGGACGTGGTGCCATGTCGTTTGCCATGAACGTGGCAGAGATTCTGCGCACGCTCAAGCTGATCGATAAGTATTCATATCAAAAATAAGGAGGAACGACGATGAAAGTATTAATGTTTGGATGGGAGTATCCTCCTCATGTGTTTGGTGGACTCGCCACTGCGAATTATGGTATCTCTGAAGGTTTGAAAGCTCAGGGCGATATTGAGACGGTGCTCTGTCTGCCGCATCCGTTTGGTGATGAGAGTCAGCATGCCTGTCGTATCGTGGCCATGAACGCTGTGCCCATTGCTTGGCGTGATGTCGATTACGACTACGTGAAGCAGCGTGTGGGTAACATTATGGATCCTGACTACTATTTCAAGTTGCGTGATCATATCTACGCAGACTTTAACTATATGAACGTGAACGATCTGGGTGCGATGGAGTTTGCCGGCGGTTATCCTGGCAATCTGCACGAGGAGATCAACAACTACTCGATCATTGCCGGTCAGGTGGCCCGTGCCGAGGAGTTCGATATCATCCACGCCCATGACTGGCTGACCTTCCCTGCTGGTATCCATGCCAAGCAGGTGAGTGGCAAGCCCCTCTGTATCCACGTTCATGCTACTGACTTCGACCGTTCTCGTGGTAAGGTGAACCCGACGGTCTATTCGATTGAGAAGAACGGTATGGACTGGGCCGACTGTATCATGTGTGTGTCAGAGTTGACACGCCAGACGGTCATCAACCAGTACCACCAGGATCCTCGTAAGTGCTTCACCGTTCACAATGCCGTTTATCCGCTGCCCGATGAGTATCAGGCCATTCCGCGTCCCGACCATACGGGTAAGGAGAAGGTGGTGACCTTCCTGGGTCGTATCACCATGCAGAAGGGCCCAGAATACTTCGTTGAGGCTGCCACGATGGTGCTGCATCGTACCCGCAACGTCCGTTTCTGTATGGCTGGTTCCGGTGATATGATGGATGCAATGATCCATCTGGCTGCTGAACGTGGCATTGCAGACCGTTTCCACTTCCCGGGCTTCATGCGCGGCAAGCAGGTCTATGAATGTCTGAAAGCATCTGATGTATATGTGATGCCTTCTGTGAGTGAGCCGTTCGGTATCTCTCCGTTGGAGGCTATGCAGTGCGGAACCCCGTCGATCATCTCGAAGCAGTCGGGTTGTGCTGAGATCCTTGACAACTGTATCAAGGTTGACTACTGGGACATCCACGCCCTGGCTGACGCCATCTATTCGATCTGCCACAACGAGTCGCTCTTCCAGTATCTGAAGGATGAGGGCAAGCGCGAGGTGGATCAGATTACCTGGGAGAAGGTAGGACGCTGGATCCGTACACTCTATCGCCGCACACTCGGCTGGGAGCAATAACATTAAACATTAAAGAATAAACATTAAACAATAAAGAAGTTATGAAAACGATTTGTTTATATTTCGAGATACATCAGATTATTCATCTGAAGCGTTACCGTTTCTTTGATATCGGTACCGATCATTATTACTATGATGACTACGAGAACGAGCGTAGCATCACTGACATTGCAGAACGCAGCTATATGCCCGCACTGAATGCACTCCATGACATGATCAATGAGAACGGCAAGTACTTCAAGGTGGCCTTCTCACTCTCAGGTACAGGTATCGAGCAGTTAGAGATGCATGCTCCCCAGGTGCTGGAGAAGTTGCAGAAAATGAACGAGACGGGTTGTGTAGAGTTCCTCGCTGAGCCTTACTCTCATGGCCTGTCATCTCTGGCCAACGAGGAGACTTTCGCTCTTGACGTGAAGAAGCAGGCTGCTAAGATAGAGGAACTCTTCGGTAAAAAACCGACCGTACTGCGTAACTCTTCACTGATCTATAGCGACGATATCGGTGCACAGGCCGCAGCTATGGGCTTCAAGGGTATGCTTACCGAGGGTGCCAAGCATGTGCTCGGATGGAAGAGTCCGCACTATGTATATAACTGTAACATCGCTCCGAACCTGAAGCTCCTGCTTCGTGATGTGGAGTTGTCGGATGATATCTCTCTGCGCTTCAATAACTCAGAGTGGGACGGTTATCCTCTCTTTGCCGATGCGTATATCAATCGTATTGCCAGCTTCCCTGATGAGGAACAGATTATCAACATCTTCATGGAGCTCTCAGCCCTGGGTATTGCCCAGCCGTTGAGCAGTAATATCCTTGACTTCCTCAAGGCACTGCCCGCTTGTGCCAAGGAGAAGGGTATCAACTTCATGACACCGACGGAGATCTGTAAGGCCTGCAAGAGTGTTGGTCAGATCGACGTGCCCGATACCCTGTCATGGGTGGACGAGGAACGTGATGTCAGCTGCTGGTTGGGTAACGCTATGCAGCGTGAGGCTTTCAATAAGCTCTATAGTGTGGCAGACCGTCTGCGCATCGCCAATGATCCGCGTATTAACCAGGACTGGGACTATCTCCAGGCTTCCAACAACTTCCGCTTCATGACTACCAAACCCTCAAACGTAGGTCTGGATCGTGGTATCTACAGCGGACCATTTGATGCCTTCACCAACTACATGAATATTCTTGGTGACTTTATCAACAGAGTGAATGCCCTCTATCCGCTCGATATCGACAACGATGAGCTGGAGGGCCTGTTGACAACCATCAAGAATCAAGGTGATGAGATCGAGATGAAGGACAAGGAGATTACCCGTCTGAAGTCTCGTCTTGAGAAACTGGAGCCCGCAGAGAAGAAGCCTGCGGCTAAGAAAAAGGCTGCTCCGAAGAAGAAGGAAGCAGCAGAGAAGAAATAAGTTGAGATAAACTCATAAACTGGAAGAAACAGGGCGTCATAAGATGATGACGCCCTGTTTTAAGACCAACTGAAGACTACTTAAAAACAATGAAGAAAAAACTACAAACAAACAGATGGTTGGTGACAGCCCTTCTTCTGTTGCTGCTGATGGCGTGGATGCCTGTCGCAGCACAGAACCCTTTCAAACAATTGATGCACGAAACCGATCCTGCGTACTTCAAGACCGATGAGGCCCGTCAGGTGGGTGATCAGTTATTGCTCTATCAGCGTGTGACTGGCGGTTGGCCCAAGAATATCGATATGGCACGCCCCCTTACCAGCGATGAACAGGCACAACTGTTGATTGACAAAGAGAAACCCGACGACTCCACTACTGATAATGATGCCACGAATATTCAGATGATGTTCCTGGCGCGGCTCTATCAATATACAAAGGATTCCCGTTATCGGGAGGCTTTCCGCAAAGGTGTGGAGTATCTGTTGAGCGGACAATATGAGAATGGTGGATGGCCGCAGTTCTGGCCTGAAATGCACGGCTACCAGATTCATATCACCTTCAACGACGATGCGATGGTTAACACGCTGAACCTGTTTCGTGACATGATTGCTCAGAAAGAGCCCTATCAGGGAGATCTGACGAATCAAGCGTTGCGGAAACGGATGGCGGAAGCATTTGACAAGGGTATCGATTGCATCTTGGCGACGCAGATTGTGAAGGATGGTGAGCCGACGGTCTGGTGTCAGCAGCACGATCGCGAGACGTTGAAGCCTGCACCAGCCCGTGCCTTTGAGTTACCTTCCTATTGTTCGATGGAAAGCGTCTCACTGACACGTCTGCTAATGGAACTGCCTAATCCTGATGACCGTGTGAAGAAGGCAGTTCATGCGGCTATGCGCTGGTTTGATAAGTATAAACTCACTGGCTATAAGATTGTACGTGTAGGAAGTCGTGGCAGTTACGATCAGGATACGCGTCTGGAGAAAGATCCTCAAGCTGAACCAATCTGGGCCCGCTTTTACGATCTTGACTATTGTGAACCTTTCGTCTGCGACCGTGATGGTGTGCCCCGTCGCCATCTGTATCAGATCGGTGCAGAGCGTCGCAATGGCTATAGCTGGTATAACACCCTGGCTGCGAGTCTCTATCCGCTTTATGAGAAGTGGGCTGAGAAATATGATCCTGCCAATAAGGTGCCCATCAGTCTCCACACGAAGGGTGCCAATGAGAATGGTACCATCGACTGGTTCCGTAAACCTGTCATTAACATTGCTGATTTCGATGCCGTGGTAAATCCTGGCGACAGCATTCAACTGGCTATTGAAAAGGCCCCTGTACAACCCACAGAGCCCTATAAGATCCTGATCCGCAAGGGCACCTACCATCAGAAGGTGATTATCGACCGCCCAAACATCGTGTTGGTAGGGGAGGAGCGTGACAGTACGGTGCTGATACTGGCAGAGACCGCCAAGACACAGACCATTACTGAGTATCATGGCAAACCGGTGGGTAATGGTGTCATCGTGTTACAGGATGGTGCCGACGACTGTATTATCAGCGGGCTGACCGTCTATAATAACTATGGAACGGTGGTAGAGCCAGGTAACACTACGCACCAGATGGCGATATTCGGCAAGGCTACCCGTACCATTGTCATCAACTGCAATGTCTGGGCTGATGGTAATGATGCCCTCTCGCTCTGGGCGCCGGAAGAGTGTAACGGTATGTATTACCATGCAGACCTCAATTTGCGATGCCCTGGTGTCGATTTCCTCTGTCCACGTGGCTGGTGTTATGCTGTGCGTTGTCATTTCATGGGTGACAGTCGTGCCATCATCTGGCACGACGGACGAGGTGACAAGGACAGGAAACTGGTGATCAAGGATTCCTATTTCGATGCCAAGTCGCCTACTTTGCTTGGACGTTACCATCATGATTCGCAGTTCTTCCTTTTGAACTGTCGGCTGTCGAAGCAGATCCTTGATACGAACATCAGCTATGCCTATAGTGACAAGGTGCTCGATCCCTGTCCTTGGGGGCTCCGTACCTATTATTATAATTGTAGTCGTGAGGGAGGCCATAGCGGATGGCTACGAAATAATCTGGAAACTTCAGAAGAGGCTCCGGAGTTTCATGCCGTCACCGCCCAATGGACCTTCAAAGGTAAATGGGATCCCGAGCAACGGATTCGTGATCTTTGGTCAGTCTTGGCATATTAAAATGTAAATTCACTGAATTTACTCACCAAATTCACTGAATTTGGTTTGCAAATACACTGTATTTGATTATTGACTTATTGGTATTAAAGAATGCACATGGTATTTCCCATGTGCATTCTTCTAATTAAGATTGATTGTGATCTTGTTTAGAGCTTTGTCGGCACTGCTGTCGCCAACCATGATTTCGTACTTGCCTGGTACCACACGCATGGTGTTTGTCTGGGCATCCCATCCTTCGAAACTGCTGCGGGGCAGGTCGATGGTGATGGTCTTGGCCTCGCCAGGAGCCAACTGTACTTGCTGGTAGGCGCGAAGCGTCTTCTGCGGACCTTCCACATCTGCCGTATTACGGATATACACCTGAATGGTCTCCAGACCTGCCGTTGCACCTGTGTTCTTGACGTTCACCTGTACCTTTCCGTCTTTATATTCGGGCTTTCCAATCTCAAAGTTCGTGTAGCTGAGACCGTAGCCGAAGGGGAACAGGGGCTCACCTGTGAAGTAACGGTAGGTGCGGTTTTTCATCTTGTAGTCAAGGAAGTCGGGCAGGTCGTTGGTGCTCTTGTAGAAGGTCACAGGCAGCTTGCCGCTGGGGTTGTAGTCGCCGAAGAGAACTTCTGCCAATGCCTGACCACCTAACTCACCACCATACCAAGCTTGGATGATGGCATCGCAGGATTCACGTTCTGGTAGTAAGCCCATAGCCGAGCCTGAGCAGTTGACGAAGATGACTTTCTTGCCTGCCTGATGGAGCATGGCCAATGTTTCACGCTGTGCCTTAGGTAGTTCGATGCTGGTGCGGTCGCCACCCTTGAAGCCTTCTTCATCCACGCGCATCTCTTCGCCTTCCAGTTTGGGAGAGATACCACCCACGAAGATCACGGTCTCTGCATCACCGATCTGTGCCAGCAGTTCCTGATAAGTGGGGGCTACTTTATGCTGGATGTCGAAGCCTAAGAATGCAAAGCCATTCTCCTGTACATAATCGATCTGGATGCGATATTGCTGCCCTGCCTTGACAGCCATCTCTTTCTGGGCTCCTTGGATGCGCTGACGTACGCGCCAGATATCAACGATGGTATCGCCATTCACCAGCAGACGGACCTTGTCGTCACCGTTGATGTTGAAGATCACGCTCTCATCGCGTGTAGGGGTGAAGGTGGCATCAAGTCTTGCAGAGAAGTTTTCGAGATTCACGCCTGGGGCAAACACTGTGTTACCGCCGTTGCTTAGCATGATCGGTGCTGTGAAATCGGTTGTGGCAACAGGTGTGCCCTTCATCTCCGTATTATTATAATAGGTGGCCTTCATACCCTTGTTGCCAAGTGGAGTCTTTAGTTCATCGAAACGACTCTCAAACGCTTCGTTACGTGTCAGTCCGCAACCGCTGATGAACTTTGCCTGAGGTGCAAATTGCTGGATGCCCTCCATGGCTGTGATGGTACGGGTGGCAAAGCCACTGTAGTTTCCCCACATCATCACAGAATCGATAGCGTTGGCACCAAGTACGGCAATCTTCAGACTCTTCTTGAGCGGCAGCAGCTGTTGCTTGTTCTGCAACAATACGATGCTCTTACGGGCCATGTCGAGTGCCAGCTTCTTATGGGCGTCACAAGCCACGACGCTCTCAGGGATTTTGGTCCAGGGATTCAAATCGTCGCTATCGAAGTCGCCCAATTCGAAACGTGCTATCAGCAGGCGACGCAAGCTCTTGTCAAGGTCGGCTTCCTTGATGTCGCCACGGCGTACGGCCTCGGGCAAGTTCTTATATTCAGAACCGCATTCCACATCGGTGCCTGCCAGAATGGCTTTAGCCGATGCCTCTGCAGCATCCTTCGCTGTGTTGTGCCACTTGGGTAGGAAGTCGGTAATAGCGCCGCAGTCGCTGGTGATTAAGCCATCGAATCCCCATTCGTCGCGCAGGATTTGCTGTTCATAACGTGTCTGAGAACAACAGGGTTGCCCATCGATACGCTGATAGGCGCACATAATCTCTGCCACCTTTCCCTCCTGCACCAATGCTTTGAAAGCTGGCAGATAGGTTTCCCAAAGGTCACGCTCAGGCAGATTCTCAACGTTGAATTCATGACGATTCCACTCTGGGCCGCTGTGTACGGCAAAGTGCTTGGCACAGGCTAGCAGTTTACGATACTTACTAATTCCCAGATCTTCACCGTTATAGCCCACGCCTTGCAGACCACGTACCACTGCCAGTCCCATCTTCGCAGTGAGGTAGGGATCTTCGCCATAGGTCTCCTGTCCACGTCCCCAGCGAGGGTCACGGAAGATATTGATGTTCGGCGTCCAGAACGAGAGGCTCTGGTAGCGCTGGATGTCACCACTGCGCTTGGCCTGACGGGCCTTGACACGGGCCTCGTCGCTCACAGCAGTGAATACGCGGTGGAGTAGGGCATCATCCCATGAGGCTGCCATGCCCATGGTGATGGGAAAGACGGTGGCAAAACCATTGCGCCCGATGCCATGCAGGGCTTCGTTCCACCATTGAAACTGGGGGATGCCTAATCGTTCAATGGCAGGTGACGTGTCCATCATCAGACTCACTTTCTCTTCGAGTGTCAGTCTGCCGAGCAGATCATCAGCTCGTTCGCCAGCGCTCAGACTGGCATTCTGATAGGGGAGGGATTGAGCTGTAGTCATCAAGGCACATACGCTCAAAAGGATTGTTAATAGCTGTTTTCTCATCTTTATCAGTTTTTGTTGTGATTGCAAAGATACGAACTTTTTGCGAATCAACCAAATAATTAGAAAGAAAATAGCGGAAAGCCGTATCAGGTTTTCCGCTATGATTAAGTTAGAGGTGTAGGATTAAAACTCGCTTGTAAATCCGTAACCGTTGGTAAGACCTCCGATCAGACCGTTCTGTGAGATGGGAACGAGATAGATAGGAGCAGACTTGCAGTCCCAACCCTTAAACAGGTCCTCGTAGTAGAAGCCGTTAGTCTCTTCCTGCTTCACGATAGCCTTACCCCATTCCTTCTGGTAGTAGCCTTCAGGTGTAGCAGTGATATTGGTGAAGAGACCCTTGATGGCGATGTTACTATTGGGGAACTTACCATCCTTATAGGTCTTGTATGCATCCCAGTCGTGCTGACCGCGCCAGCCGGGGAACTGTGTAGCCTCCAGATCGGTGGTGGGCTCGTAGCCACCCTTCAGCATAGCCTCTGGTGTGGGATCGGTAATGCGAGAGGTCATACCCATTGCTGTGGGATCTACACCTTTATAATAGATGTAGTTACCGATGGTGTTACCATTCTCGAAGGTATAGTAGCCATTGGCTTTCAGACCATCGATCATCTTCTTGGTCAACTCCTTGATAGCCTTTACCTTCTTGCCAATGAAACCAGTACGGATCAGGGTCCAGCGACGGTCACCCTCACCAGCGAACTCGAAGCCACGCTCGTCAACAACATCCTCCAGTGTAACGCCACTCTTCGTGCCAAGACCTGCACGTTTGTGAATCAGGTTGTAGAAGCCGTCGGCTGTGGCCTGGTCGGGAGATGTCTTCAGGAGTGCTGCTTCTGCAATACCCAGGTAGATCTCGGAGAGACGCATATAGGGGGCGTTGATACCTGACATACGCTGCTTGGTGATATACGGATTAACCTGACGGTTCTCGTCGAATTTACCACAAGCGATACCACCACCGTCGCCTGAGGTCTTCATGTTGAAGCCCAGGATTACCTCATAGCAGCAACCCTTACCGTCGTAACCAGCTTCCTTCAGGTCGTCACGAATGCCAGCGGTACCGGCCTTCAGATAAGAACCTGTAACGGTGCAAGAGATGTCGCGACGTACGTCTTTGGGATCAAACATGCCATAGTAGAAGGCGGGGTTGATACGAGCCTGACCATAAGACTTACATACACCGAACTTGTTTGAACTGGTAGCGGGACGGCCGATAGCATAGGGGCGCTCGCAGTTACCAGTGGTTGATGAACCCTGCACATTCTCGTCCTCAAAGATCGACTCATCGGCTACAGTACCATCAGGACCGTGCATCTGAGTGAAGAAAGTTGAGTAGTCATTGTCATCAAACTTAGCAGCACCAGGATTCTCTGCCACATACTTGAGGGCCTGGAAAGCGATATCATAATATGACTTATAATCCGTGGGGCGAGCGTATGTTGCATCATTTACATCGGTATAATCAGGATGCTTCTCCAAGCGTGAAGCAGGGGTTACATCCAGACGATAGGTCTGATAACTTCCTGCCTCCATGGCAATTCGACCCAGGAGGGCATAAGCATACTGCTTCGTGAACCTGGTCTTGTTGCCGGCAGTGAGTTCCGGGCACAGATCCTTTGCAACATTCAGGTCTTCGATCAACTTGTCGTAGATGTCAAGACGTGAGGTGAAGTTTTGGGGCTCATCGTCGAGCGTGAAGACGTACATGACATCGCCATAGTACTTAATCAGTTCGCGATAGCAGGTGGCCTTCATGCAGAGGGCCTGTCCGTAGATCTCTGCAAATCTTTTGCCGTACTTCTCATCCTGCATCATCTCGTCTGTAATACCATCTGTCAGGACGTTCATCGTCGGGATGATACCGTAGAGCAGTGCGAAAGCGGTCTTGTCATCAGCAGTTCCAAGGTCCTGCAGAACGGTGAATGTAGAGATGACGTCAGAGGCGCCGCCATTATAGAAAGTCTCTGCTTTCAAACGACCAGTGTTCTGTTCACCACCATGACGCTCGATATCAGATCCTGCGGCATCCAAGGTGTAGAATAAACCGTTGCCAAAAATCTGGTCTCTGAGTGCCGCATGAAAATTTGCGTAAGCACCGTCCATTGTTGTCTGACAACCATCGATAGATGAGGTTGCCAACTGGGCAGTAACAGTTGAAGGAGAATTTGTTTCGAGATAATCGCCGCAAGAGTTCAAGGAGAGAACTGCTGTTGTGCATAGGGCGATACCTAATATTTTATTTCTCATTTTTCTTATTTTTTAGATGTTGTTTTAGAATGCTACATTAAGGCCGAATGTGAAGGTACGGCTACGTGGGTATGAGTTATAGTCGAAGCCCGGCGTTGGGAAACCTGAGTAGTTAGGATCCATTGCAGAGTTGGTGTTTACGTCTGGGTCAAGACCTTTATAGCCACTGATGCAGAAGAGGTTACCACCTGTGAAGTAAACGCGAGCGTTGCTGAGACCGATCTTACTGATCAGCGTCTTGGGGAATGTATAACCAATGGTCAGTGACTGGAGGCGCAGATAAGCAGCACTCTCAATGTAGTTGTCGCTGACAACAGGTGCATCGTTTGAAACGTAGCCTAACAGTCCGTACTCGGCACCAGCATTAAGTGCTGCGAGTTCTGCAGGATCAGTAACGGCGTAGAGGTTGCCATTTGCGTCGATATCATACATTCTCCAATGGTTGTCGAACTTAGACTCCAGACGGTTCATTGCAGCCCACTTCGTGTTGTTTCCGCTGTGTACCGAACGTGCGAAGTTGGCATTGAATACCTTGCCGTCGAGCTGATATGCGAAGTTGGCGTTGAAATCAATGGCCTTATAGCGACCTGCGAAGTTGAAACCGCCAGTGTGCTTAGGAGCCATGCGACCAATGATGGTTACATCGTTCTGATCGATCTTGCCGTCTTCGTTGGTGTCCTTGTACTTAGGCATACCGGGGAATGCTTTCTGACCATCAGCCAGTTTGTAGTTCGTGCTGCCGTGATAGGTTGTTACATCGCAGTCCTTGACACCATCTTTCAGCGTCCAAACACCATCCACTACGTTGAAATCATCCACCTTGTAGAATCCATCTGCCTGATAACCGATAATCAGACCTACAGGCTCGCCTTCTCTGATAATGTAAGGCTTTGACGGGTTCATGGCGGTAGAGGCAAATCTCATCTCGCCATCCATGTTTGCATCGGCAGGAACTTCCTCAACCTTGTTCACATTGTAGTTATAGGTAATGCCGAAACTGAGGTTGAAGTCGGCTTTATCGATGATGTTGTAGTTGAATGCGAACTCGATACCCTTGTTAGAGGTCTTGGCAGCATTCATGAACTTGTAAGAGAAACCTGAGGTAGAGTTAATGGGCACGAGCATCAGACAGTCCTTCGTGGTGTTCCAGTAGAAATCGATAGCACCGTTGAACTTACCATTCAGGAAACTGTAGTCGATACCGATGTTGCGAGAAATGGTCTTCTCCCATGTCAGGTCGGGATTACCCTTCAGGTTGCCAGTGGTATAGTTGAAGCTACCATCGCTCTGCTGTTTAGATACCCACTGATCGATGAAAGCACTTGCATCGATACCATCGTTACCAGATGTACCGAATGATACACGAAGTTTCAAGTTGTCGAGCCACTTCTGTGCGCTTGCCATAAACGGCTCGTCAGAGATACGCCATGCAAAAGCACCTGCGGGGAAGTAGCCCCAGCGATTACCTTCTGCAAACTTGGAAGAACCGTCAGCACGCATGGTGAAAGTAAGCATGTATCTGCCTAAGAGGTTGTAGTTGGCGCGGCCGAACCAAGAGATGGTGTGTGAAGCAACACCGATATTGTTCGTGAAATAGCTCTGGTTACGGTCCTGAGCCATCTGGATCTGTCCAAATGCAGTCTCCTTGCCCCAACTGGTGGGATATTGATAACCAAGAATTGTAGATGTGTTAGAACGGCTACCGAGGACTTCATTACCAATCAACAGGTTCAAAGAGTGAGCATCACTCTTAAAAAGATCAGCAAAGTCGTAATTCAGAGTGGTTGTCCATGCGGTGCTATAGCCATCGCCCTGAGCCAACTTGGCTTGTGAAGTGAGATCACGACCAGTATTTGGACCTGTCCATGTCTCTGTCTTACTCCAGTTGCGTGCCAAGGCGAGTTCTGTCTTGGCAGTCAGGTTCTTGACAATCTCCCAGGTCAGAGCGGTGTTCAAACCAACGCGCTGCTTCTTGGTCAGATAGTCATTGTCGCTGATGACTGCAATAGGATTGTACTGGGGCTCAGCAAAGATGTTACCTTCACCGAACTCTGTTGTAGCACCATTTCCAAGAGGATTGTCAATCGGGTTGAACATCCAAGGATATACCAGTGTGTTGTTGATGTTAGCTGAAGTACCGTTAAAGAATCTGTTCTGTTTGGTAGCCGTCTCATTGTCGCGAGCCTCGACATCCAACTTCAGACTCTTGTTAATCTTCTGCTGTAACTTCAGGCTGATGTTCCAACGGCTGTAATCAGAATTCTTCATCGTTGAGGCATCGTCGGTATAGTTGGCAGAAGCAAAGTACTTCGTCTTGTCTGTACCGCCGCTTACTGACAGGTCGTGGTTCCACATGTGACCGCCCTCAAACACATCGTCCATGTAGTTGTGAGAAGAAACATTCTTGTAGTCGTTCAGGTGGTTGCCATTGTCAGCCCCCAGTCCATAGTATCTTGCCATGTTGTCGCCATAGCCGACAGCCTGCATATACTCCCATCTGTCACGAACATAATAATAGGCGTCCTGTGATTTCATGAGCGTAGGCTTGGCCTTGATCTGATAGTACATGTTGTACTTCACAACAGCCTTACCTTCCTTTGCACCCTTGGTGGTGATCAGGATAACACCATTAGCACCACGGGCACCGTAGATAGCCGTTGATGAGGCATCCTTCAGCACGTCGATGCTCTCGATATTGTCGGCAGGGATGTCGTCGATAGAGCTAACGGCAACACCATCAACAATGTAGAGCGGGTCATTGCTCTGGGTGATAGAACCACCACCACGAACGCGGATCGTCATGGCTGCGCCTGGACGACCGTCCTGTGCGGTGACGTTCACACCTGACAACTTACCCTGCAGCGCCTCTGTAACAGTGGATACAGGAACGGCAGCCAACTTGTCACCAGTAACAGATGATACGGAACCAGTCAGGTCCTTACGCTTCATCGTACCATAACCGATCACTACCACGTCCTCGAGGGTTGTATTGTCCTCCAGGAGAGTGATGTTGAAATTAGTAGTGTTGCCTACATTGACTACCTGTGTCTGGAAGCCGATGTAAGAGAACTGCAATTGTGCGGATGAAGGTACCGACTTCAGAGTGAAGTTACCATCGAAGTCAGTTACTGTTCCAGTAGTGGAACCCTTAATCATCACGCTTACACCAATCAGAGGTTCACCGGTTCCGTCTTTTACGACACCAGTGACGTCGTTCTGGGCAAAGCCCGTTAGCCACAGCATACATAATAGCATGGCTAAGAAGATTCTTCTTTTTTGCATATCTTTTAATTAGGTTAAAAATATATATTAAATATTGTTTGTTTTAGTCTGACACTTTCTCATATTCGAGTGACGCCCAGATGAACGGACCGACGCCTTTGGCATCGTTGTCGCGGATGGGCTCCGAGAGATAGTATTCATAACTGCCGTTGCGACGCTTGTTCTCCTTTACGCTACCCTTGGGATTGATCTTCTTCATGGCAGCGATGACCTGAGGCGTGGCTGCAGGACCGAGACCTGCCACTTCGCAGCACTGGGTCAGGGAGATGGTTTTGTCAGCATTCACACGGATGAAGTTCTTGAGAATACCCTGATAGGCCTTGATACCTGCATTGCGGTATTTCTCGCCAAGATAGCCCTTGTTGTAAGCTTTCATTAGTACGTAGGCAAACATAGAAGTGCAGGTTGACTCCAGGTAGTTTCCTTCGCGACCAGGTTCATCCATCACCTGATACCAAGCGCCTGAAGCTTGGTCTTGCCATTTGATCACTGCGTCCAGATCTTTCTGCAACAGGTCAAGTACCTCACCACGACGGCTGTAGTCTTCGGGCAGGGCATCCAGTACCTCGATGAGTGCCATGGAGTACCAACCTTGGGCACGGCCCCAGCAATGCTGTGAGAGTCCTGTCTCCTTATCGCTCCAGAAGGCATCACGTGTCTCGTCATAGGCATGACGGTTCAGACCTGTCTGGGGATCCAAAGTGCGCTCGTAGGTGATCTTCAGTTGATTCACAGCATCATCGTAAATCTTGATAGCATCCTTCGGCTTTAACTGAGTAGAAGCAGTGAGACAACGGAAGGGGAGCCCCATGAAGATGCCGTCGAGCCAGACCTGATAGGCATAGATGGCCTTGTGCCAGAATACTTTGTCAGTGATGGTGCGAGGCTGATTCTGCAACTGCTTCATCATCGTGTTGATAGCCAGTTTGTTTTTAGCCTCTGGATAAAGATTGTACATGCGTGTTACGAAATGACCTGTACGGATGTTGTCAAGGTTATAATCCAGGATGTTATAACCGCGGATGTCACCTTTCTCATTAATCATGGTGTCAGTATATTCCTGACAGTATTTGCGGATATCTTCACCACCATAGGCAAGATAAGTATCCAGCATGCCTTCGAGCTCGATACCCATTACATAACTCCATTTGGGACTCTCTGAGAAGTCGAGCAGAAAACTCTTCGGCACGCGTTTCATCTCTGAATAAGTGAGCCACTCTGAGTAATGCTCATAAGGTGCCTTCAGCAGTGAGAGACTACCATTAATGAATAGATTCTCAAAGTTTATGTTGCGGGTCTTGCCAGACATGAAGTTACCGTCCTTGACACCATTGAACTTACAATCCTTGACGGTGATATCATAGACGTAGGTGTCTTCATCAAGACCGATAATCTGCACACCATATTGTGAAGACTCACTGGTTACATTCTCCATATAGACGTTGCGGACTGTCGGATAATAGCCGCGGCAGCAGATCTCTTTGGGTTCGTAATCGAGATTGATCTTCAATACAGATTCCTTGCAGACACCAACCTTTACATTACGCATGTTGATATTCTCGATGATACCACCACGGCAGGAATTGGTCTTGATGCGGAGCACACGCTCCAATTCTGGAGAATCCATCACGCAGTCGTGGGCAAACACATTCTGACAACCACCGGAGATCTCAGAACCGATCACCACACCGCCATGTCCGTTCTTCATCTCACAGTTGCGGATAATGATGTTCTTAGAAGGCATATTACGCTCTCGACCATCACGGTTTCTACCGCTCTTAATGGCGATACAGTCATCGCCAGTGTTGAAGTAGCAGTCTTCGATCAGTACGCGGTCGCAACACTCGGGGTCGCATCCATCACCGTTAGGACCGTCGTTGATCATTTTGACACGACGCACGGTAATGTCTGTGGAGTGGAGGGGATGAATCACCCAGAAAGGCGAACGGAGTAAGGTCACATCTTCTAACAGAATGCCTTCGCATTTGTTGAAGCTGACCAGCTGCGGACGCAAACCATCCTGTGGACCGAATACGCGCTCGGGCGTGCGTTCCCCTTTTTCATTATACATAGGGATGCCATCCTCACCATTTTTCAGCAGACGGGGACGTGACTCGATGCGCTGGCTGATCATACCTTCTTTCCAACCAAAACGGGGATTACCATTCCAAGGCCACCAGGTATCATTGGAACCGCCACCGTCAATGGTGCCTTTACCGGTGATGGCGATATCCTTTGCCTTGAAGGCATAGATGCAGGGGGAGAGGTTGAAACATTCCAGTCCTTCCCATGAGGTCTCCACGATGGGGTAGAGTTCAGGCTGAAATACAAACTCAAGTGTTGCGCCCTCTTCAACAACGAGGTTCACACCGTCCTTCAGGGTGATGGCTCCAGTAAGGAACTTCTCACCAGCAGGGATAATCACCTTGCCGCCACCTTTCTTTGAACAGGTATCGATAGCTTTTTGGATAGCTTTCTGATTTTGGACAGCAGGGTTAGTTGTTTTTGCGCCGAACTTAGTAATTGGAAAGGCCTTTTCCGCAAACTGCGGCACACGGATGCTTTGCTCTATTTGCTGATACATCCCCTCATCCCAGTCTTGTGCAACTGTGATGATGGGTGCCAGCAGAGAACACATCCACAATACTAATAGTTTTTTCTTCATATTTAGTTCGTAGTTCATTTCTGAGCACAAAGGTAAGCATAAAAAATGAAACTACGAACTAAAATATGCAAAAAATGTCACGCAAACGTTTACCTAGAAAGAGCCTCGAAGAGTTTGTCAAGTGCCTCATCGGCATCTTTGCTCTCATTTAATAGGGTAACGAACTTTGAACCGATGATGGCGCCGGCGGCATTTTGCTGGGCGGCCTGAAGGGTTTGCTGATTACTGATTCCGAAACCGATCATCCGCGGATTCCGCAGCTGCATGGCATTGATACGACGGAAATAGGCCTGTTTGGCGTCATCGAAGGATTTTTGAGCGCCTGTAATAGCAGCTGATGATACCATATAAATGAAACCGTCGGTATGTTCATCGATAAAACGGACACGTTCCTCACTGGTCTCTGGCGTGATGAGCATGATGATACGCAGGTCGTAACGGTCTGCTACAGGTTTCACGATGTCGAGATAGTCCTTGAAGGGCAGGTCGGGAATGATGGCTCCGCTCACACCGCTTTCGGCGCAACTCTGACAGAAAGCCTCGATGCCGTAGTGTAGGATCGGATTCAGATAGCCCATAAGTACCAAAGGCATTTCGACTTCGTCTTTGATGCTCTTCAGCTGCTCGAAGAGTTTTTTCAGACTCATGCCGTTTCGTAAGGCCTGGGTAGCTGCACTCTGGATGACAGGACCATCAGCTAACGGGTCGCTGAAGGGGATGCCTACTTCTACCATGTCGATACCTCGACGCTGGGTTGCCAAGATAATATCTGTTGTACTCTCAAAAGTCGGACAGCCGGCACAGAAGTAAAGCGAAAGCAGCTTGCGGTCCTGGGTATTTGCGAAGAGTTGATTGATTTTATTCATGATGCAGTTGTTTTAAGAAATTACTAAGTTTTGTGATGTCTTTAAGAGCAGGTGCCTGTTCGAAGCGTGAGTTCAGGTCGATACCGATGCATTTGGAATGATGGAAACTGTTGACAGCTTCTACATCATCAGGACCGATGCCTCCACTGAGCAGGAATGGTGTCTCCCCGTGGTAGGATGAAAGCACGGACCAGTCGAACTTCTCCCCATTGCCGCCAACAACCTTTCCTTTTGTGTCGAAGAGGAAATAGTCAACGATGCCTTCATACGCCTTCGTCTGATTGAGATCTTTTACATCGGCGATATTGAAAGCTTTGATCACAGACAATGGCTTCAGTGCTTCGGCAAAGGCAGGCGTTTCATGTCCATGCAGTTGGATAAGATCGAGCTGATAGTCACTGACATGCTGACGTATATACTCCAGGCTTGCATCGACGAACACCCCTACACGGCGTATTTGCTTAGGCTGATAGGTTGGCACATCGGCTACATAACGGCTCGATTTAGGCCAGAAGATCATACCCATCCAGTCGATACCAAGCTGTTCCACTGCTTGGATGTTGACGGCATCCCGCATGCCACAGACTTTGATTATCATAGTTGAGATAAGAATTGATGAAGTGCTAAACCAGGATCCGGCTCCTTCATGAATGTCTCGCCAATGAGGAAACCCTGATAGCCGACGGCTTTAAGCTGACGGATGGTGTCGATGTCGCTGATGCCACTCTCACTCACCTTAACAGCATCTGCAGGCAGACGTTCAATCAGATTAAGCGAGTTATTCACATCGGTAATGAAAGTACCGAGGTTCCGGTTGTTGATGCCGCACATATCTGGTTCCAACTCTGCATACTCTGTTTCTTCTTCTGTATGCATCTCCAACAACACCTCAAGGTTTAGTTCGTGGGCTTTGTTGATAAGGTCTCTGCATTTCTCCTTGCTGAGACAGGCTGCGATGAGTAATACGGCAGAGGCACCACAGACTTTGGCCTGATAGAGCTGATATTCATCGATAATGAAATTCTTATAGAGTATAGGAATATATACCTTCTCCTGTCTGGCCATTCGGATGTGGGCATTGCTACCACCGAAGTATTCTGAATCTGTCAGGATACTCAGGGCTGTGGCACCGTTTTTCTGATAGCTGTAGGCAATCTTTTCTGGTGAGACATCGCGGGCGATCCAGCCTTTTGATGGTGACTTGCGCTTAACCTCTGCAATGATGCCAGTGGTAGCGTTAGTCAAAGCCAACTTCATGGAAACAACTTCTGATCTGTGGAGAATCTCCACGCGACTCTCTAGGAATACCAGTGGAAGCTCTTCCTTAAATTTCTCTATTTCCTTCTGTTTGTGAGCAACGATCTCATCTAAAATATCTCCCATAACCTTAACTATTTAATTCTACAAACTTTTTGAATGTGGCAAGTGCCTTACCGCTGTCAATACTCTCTCTGGCAATAGCGATGCACTCTTCAATACTCTTCTGCCCTTTTTCCAGTACCTGGATACCGAAGGCGGCATTTGCCAATACGATGTTCTTTTGTGCAGGCAGAGCCCGATTCTCCAGCACGCTATCGAAGATTTGGGCAGCTTCCTCCTCGGTTGCACCACCTACCAACTCCTCTGGTTTGGCAATATCGAAACCTAAATCGGCAGGGGTGAATACCCGCTCATATTGTTTGGTAGTTACCTTGAATGGTCCTGTCAGTGAAATCTCGTCGTAACCATCTATGGAATTAACGATACCATAATCGATACCGATTTTCTGATATACATTATTATATAAGCGCATCTGATCGAGGTTGGCGACACCGAGCAGCTGACATGGGGGCTGACTGGGATTCACCAGCGGACCTAAGAGGTTGAAGATAGTCGGAAACTGAAGTGCCTTGCGGATCGGGCCGACAAACTTCATAGCCTTTGCGAAAAGTTGGGCGTGCAGATAGACGATACCTGCTTCGTCTAGCGAGCGGTTCAGACGATCGATATCATCAGTAAACTTGATACCATGATGCTGAATTACGTTGGAAGCACCACTCACGGAGGTGGCGGCATAGTTGCCATGTTTTGCCACCTTGTAACCTGCGCCTGCAATGACGAAACAGGATGTTGTGGAAATGTTGAAGGTGTTCTTCCTGTCACCGCCTGTGCCCACCACATCGATATAGCGGTCTGCTTTCAACAAGGCGGGAACACCTGTTTCCAGGATACCGTCACGGAAACCGAGCAGTTCATCTACGGTTACACCGCGCATCTGTAAAGCGGTAAGCAGTGCTGTGATCTGCTCTGTCGGATAATCCGAATGGGTGATACCGATCAGGATATTCTTCATCTCTTCACGGGAGAGCTCCTCGTGGTTCAACATTCTGTTGAGTATATCTTTCATTGTCTGTGCCATAACTTCATTATTTTAATGTATAATCTTTAATGTTCAAAGGAACAACCAGTTTTGCAGCATCTTTCTACCGTCGGGTGTGAGTACGCTCTCAGGATGGAACTGGATACCCCTGATGTTTAATGTCTTGTGGCGGAGTGCCATAATCTGACCTTCATCACTCTCTGCGGTAATCTCCAGACAATCTGGAAATCCTTCTTTCGATACCACCCAGGAATGATAGCGTCCCATTGTGATACGTGTAGGCAGACCACTGAACAGGGGATCGTTGCCAAACTGCGTACCTTCTGTTGCTACACCATGGAACACGTCACTCAGATTCTCCAACTTTCCACCGAACACTTCGCCAATGGCCTGATGACCAAGACAGACACCGAGGATCGGCTTATGTCCTGCGTAAGTGCGGATGACATCACAGAGCAGACCTGCCTCCGAGGGAATGCCAGGACCTGGTGAGAGGATGATCTTCGAATAGGGCTCCAACTCAGACAGTTCGAACTGGTCGTTACGCAACACAGTCACTTCTGCTCCCAGTTCCTTTACCAGATGACTCAGATTATATGTAAACGAGTCGTAGTTGTCGATAATTGCTATTTTCATCGTCTTTATGATTTGTCTGTTCTGTTATCATTACATGTCTTCTGCCATCAGGATGGCTCTGCGCAGGGCACCGAGTTTATTGTTTACCTCCTGCAACTCGTATTCCACATCGCTCTTAGCCACGATGCCACCACCAGCCTGGAACCACAGTTCTCCGTTTCTGGCCACAAACGTACGGATGGTGATGGCCTGGTTCAGTGAGCCGTCCAGTCCGATATAGCCGATACAGCCGCCATAGGCACCTCTGTTATGTGGCTCATATTCCGAAATGAGCTGCATAGCTCTTACCTTAGGTGCTCCACTGAGTGTTCCTGCAGGGAAGGTATCGATAAAGGCCTTGATGGGATCAGCACCTTCGTCAAGCGTTCCACTTACACGACTCACGAGATGGATCACGTGAGAGTAGTATTGAAGATCTTTATAGAAGTCCACCTTTACACCATGACAGTTACGCGACAGGTCGTTACGGGCCAGATCTACCAACATCACGTGTTCGGCATTCTCCTTAGGATCGTTTCTCAGATAGTCGGCCCCCTGACGATCTGCTTCGGCATCACCTGTCCTTTTAGTCGTTCCTGCAATCGGGTCGATATAAGCTTTGCGATCCTGAATGCGACAGTGGGTTTCTGGTGAAGAGCCGAAGATGCGGAAGCCGCCGAAGTCGAAATAGAAAAGGTAGGGTGAGGGGTTAATACTGCGCAATGCACGGTAGAGTTTGAAGTCGTCACCCTCATAACGCTGTTTGAAACGACGGGAGAGTACGATCTGGAACACGTCACCTCTTAGACAGTGCTGGATACCTTTGCGGATATTCGCCTTATGCTCCTCATCGGTGAGTGTGCTTGTGGTGTCACCCACGGGATGGAAATCATAGGTCTGTATGTTGGTGCGGTTCATGGCTTTCTGTAACTGATCCAGTTCCTCTGCCTCACCTAATGTCACCAGCGTCAACAGGTTGTTGAAGTGGTCAAACACTATCACCTCTTTATAGAGAATATAGAGCATATCGGGTGCATCGTTCTTGGCTTGGGTCTCATCCTTGACTGCGATGTTCTCGAAATAGCGAACGGCATTGAATGAGGTATAGCCGTATAGACCGCAGATCTTGGCTTGTTCTCCAGTCACCTCGATGCGGTCTATGAGTGCATGGATAGCCTTATCACAGCCGTATTCGTTGCTTACTGCATGGCGCTCCTTACTGCCGTCAGGGAAACTGATGGTTGCCTCACCATGTCCGATAGCGACAGAGGCGATGGGATTGATACCTATAAACGAACGGGAGTTATCCTTCTCGTGATAGTCGGAGCTCTCCATCAGGGCACTCTGTGGGTAGAGGTCTCTCAACCGCATATACACGCCTACTGGTGTATAAAGGTCTGCCAGAATCGTCCGGCTGTGAGTCGTATATTTAAAAGTTTCCATATTCCTTTGCCATTAGTTTGTTATTCAGATAAGTCTCTACATCCTTGTCGCCACGTCCGCTAACAGTCAGCACCACCACGTCTGTGGGTTTGAAGGTGAGTTTCTTCAGTGCGGCGATGGCATGTGCCGACTCGATGGCAGGGATGATACCCTCCATTCGTGTCAGTTCGTAACCACCGTAGATAGCCTCGTCATCGTTGATGCTCAGCACTTCCGTACGCCCTTTCTTGGCCATGTTGCAGTGCATTGGCCCAACACCAGGATAGTCCAGTCCTGCAGAGATGGTGAAGGCTTCCTCTATCTGTCCGTCTTCGTTCTGCATCACTAGCATCTTGGCACCATGTAGGATACCCGTTGTGCCTTTATGGATGGTGGCAGCAGTGTGGTTGGTCTCCCAACCATGTCCGCCAGCCTCTGCCAGAACAATCTTTACACGCTCGTCGTTCACATAATGATAGATGGTACCAGCGGCATTCGATCCGCCACCGATACAGGCGATGAGGTAATCGGGATAATCGCGTCCGATCTTCTCCTCAAGCTGCCATTTGATCTCCTCTGAAATCACGCTCTGCATCCTGGCCACCAGGTCAGGGTAGGGGTGTGGACCCATGGTCGAACCTACGATGTAGAAAGTGTCGGCGGGATGACAGCACCAGTCGCGGATGGCCTCAGAGCAGGCATCGCTCAGTGTCATGTTTCCTGTCCTTACAGGATGTACCTCTGCCCCCAGCATCTTCATACGTTCCACGTTGGTGTGCTGGCGTTCCACATCGGTGGCACCCATAAAAACTTCGCACTTCATGTTCATTAGGGCGCAGACTGTTGCGGTGGCTACACCATGCTGCCCTGCACCAGTCTCGGCGATGATACGGGTCTTACCCATCTGCTTGGCGAGCAAGATCTGTCCGATGGTGTTGTTGATCTTGTGGGCGCCTGTGTGGTTCAGGTCTTCACGTTTCAGATAGAGCTGACAGCCATAGTGCTCACTCATCCTTTTGGCAAAGTAGAGGGGAGAAGGACGACCTACATAGTCCTTCAGGAGTGCGTGATACGCTTCTTTGAACTCTGCCGACTCGATGATGGGCAGATAAGCCTCCTGCAGATCGTGTACGCACTTGTAGAGTATCTCCGGCACGTAGGCACCTCCGAATTCTCCGTAAAAACCTCTTTCATCTACAAAATAGTTCTCTTTC
>JAEEGJ010008379.1_pt1 | contig 28552 bp, 26 predicted proteins | sample 8958761 | NCBI WGS metagenome assembly JAEEGJ01 (sample SAMN16246546, study PRJNA631951) | gut metagenome | biome: gut microbiome; feature: rumen; material: RS-attached | host: Bos | place: Iran: Karaj | collected 2018-10
GAGAGCGACCTCGTCACCAACGAAGTCACCATCCCCTTCATCCGCATGTTGGCCGGTCCACTCGACTACACCCAAGGCGCGATGAAAAACGCCAACAAAAACAACTTCGCCGCCATCTATACCGAGCCGATGAGCCAAGGCACGCGCTGCCGCCAGTTGGCTGAATATGTGATCTTTGAGTCACCGTTCAACATGCTCTGCGACAGCCCGAGCAACTACATGAAAGAAGACGAATGCACCCAATTCATCGCTTCCGTTCCCACCACTTGGGATGAGACCATGGTGCTCGACGGCAAGGTGGGCGAATACCTCGTCATCGCCCGTCGCAAGGACTTCCATTGGTATGTGGGGGCCATCACCAACTGGGAGGAACGCGACATCGAAATCGACCTCGGTGTACTGCCCAACTTCGGCGCCAAGTCGGGACACATCTTCCGCGACGGTCCCAACGCCAACCGTGTGGCCAAAGACTATGTGTCAGAGCAAGCCCAAGTTTGGGGCAACAAGGTGAAAGTGCATCTCGCAAAAGGCGGCGGTGCCGTAATGGTGTTTTAATACGACAACCATGGAAAGACAATATCGTTTCCTGGCTTTCGACTGCGGCACCACCAGCGGACGCGCCATTTTAGGCATCTTCGCTGACGGCACTTTCCGCTTGGAAGAGGTCTACCGTTTCCCCAACCAGACCCTTGAAATCGGCGGTAAGTACTATTGGAATGTCTATGGCATCTACGAGCACCTCCTCAAATGCCTGAAGGAGCTTGGGGAACGTCATATTCCATTGGACTCCATCGGCATCGACACTTGGGGTGCCGACTTCGGCTGCATCGGCCACGACGGCACCTTGTTGGGCCTTCCCCGTGCCTACTGCGACCCATATATCGATGACGTTCCAGAGCAATTCTTTCAAAAGGTGTCGAGCGAACAGCTCTATGCGATGACAGGCATCCAGCCCACAAACCACAACAGCATCTTCCAGATGTATGCACAAGCCGAGGAAGGCAGCGTGGCTTACCGTCATACTAAACGCATCCTCTTCATGCCTGACCTCCTCGCCTACCTGCTGACACGCGGCAAAGTCTGCGAAACCACCATCGCCTCCACCTCGGGCCTGATAAACCCCAAGACACAACAGTTTGTGCCATCACTTATGGAGGCAGTTGGCCTCACCGAAGACCAAATCCCCGACAGGGTACAGCCAGGAGAAGTCATAGGTAAGTTGCGTTTCAACATCGCCAAAGAGACAGGTTTGGGCGAAGTGCCTGTGGTCGCTGTGGCAGGCCACGATACGGCCTCAGCTGTTATCTCTGTTCCTGCTGCAAACGAGCATTTCGCTTACCTCATCAGCGGCACGCAAAGCCTCATAGGCATTGAGGTTACTGAACCTATCATCACTGAGAGGTCGGCACAATTCAACTTCTCCAACGAAAGCGGCATTGAAGACACCACCTGCTTCCAAAAAAGCATTGAAAAGACAGAAGACGTAGAGCAGTATAAAGAAGTGCTGGACAGACTTCAGGAATTCGCTCCATTCAATATCGAGAAACTCTATGTCATCGGCAACAGCTCAACCAACGACCAGCTCAACCAATGGATAGCCGAAGTTATTGGAATGCCCGTTGTGGCAGGTCCGACCGAAGCCACTACCATCGGCAACCTGATGGTGCAGGCCAAGGCAGCAGGGTTGGTCAAAGACAGATGGGAAATGCGGAAGTTGATAGCCGAGAATTTGCATTGACGAAACAAGAAAAGAGTGCCTTATGATAGACGACTATTTCGATAAGGAATACTGGGTAGTGGATTTCCTCCCTAAACAAGTGCCGGAGAACGGAGGCGGAAGGTTCTTCTCTGTGGAGCAGTATTACTTAGAGCCCTCGCGTTATGCTGTCCTACGGGAACGGTTTTGCGAAGTTCTATTGAAGCTGTATTGCTACTATGATCTGCGTTTGTTCATAGGCAATGACACCGAAGGTATCTTCAACCCTGAGCCAGAGATGTTTGCCGACCTTGTCAAAGGCAACCAAGACCATTTATGCATCCTCGTCGGCACATCAGAAGTTCTTGTTACTTTGAGTCGCGATGACACTTGTATGACCGTTTACGCCCCGTCCGAAGACCTGCTGGAATTGATTCGGACGCTTGCTGGGGCTGTGGGGTTGTTTGTTTGGAAGCCAAAAAACGCTTAATTCTATACAAATTTTGTAACTTTATTTTGTAATTTCGAATTTTATATTATCTTTGCGGCATAAAACATAAATAATGCCGTTATGCGAATCATCGCAAAGAAGACACTGACCCAATATGCCAAAAACCATCCGCAAGCAGCTGGAAGTCTTAACGATTGGTTTGAAAAGACCCGAAAGGCAGAATGGAACAATCTGACCGACATTAGGCAAACCTTCAATAGTGTGGATTATGTTGGCAACCAGCGTTATGTGTTTAATATCAATGGGAATAACTATCGCCTTGTAGTGCTGATCCTCATGACTTCCAAAACGGTTTACATTCGCTTCATCGGCACACATGCAGAATATGACAGAATTACGGACATTGAAAACATTTGAGTCATGGCACAACTAAAAACAGAAGAGGCTTACAATGCCGCAATGCAACGCATCGAAGAACTTTTGAAGGTGGTGACAGATGAGACCCCAATCACTGACCCTAACTATCAGGAACTCGACATCCTTTCCGACATGGTTGAGGAATACGAGGACCTTCATTTCTCCTTTAGCAAACCGACATTGCCTGATGTCATTAGGCTCCGTATGTATGAGCGCAGTTTGACACAGGCCGCCGTGGCAAAGCTTCTTGGAATCAGCCCATCGAGAATGAGCGAACTGATGCATGGTAAAATGGAGCCTTCTTACAAACTCTCCCGTGACCTCTGCCTTAAACTCAATATCGAGCCTGCAGTAGTACTGGGAGTTTGAGAAGATTCGACTTTCGCAAAACCATCGCGTTTATCCAATTGACACAGGGAGAGCCGATTGTTGAAGTAGTTTAGTAATATCATGTATTTGATTTCCAATATGTTATTGATTTTCAATTCTTTTTTTATAATCAATAGATTGTAAATCCATTATAATTATGTAAATAACTATTTAGAAAAATTTAACAATTTTTAACGAATTTTCTTTTGCTATCCATGAGAAATCCTATTCCTTTGCACTCGATTCAAATACAGACCTTGATGCTATAGAAAAAGAAAAATCGACAACTCGAAAAAGAAAAACCGCAATCATTGATGTGGACATTCCTGAATGCTGGAATTTGCAAAACATGATTGTTTCCACAAAAAACAAAGAACCAAAAAACTATACGGATTATGATTATTGACAGCCGAACCAACAAAGTCTATCTGGCGCAAGGATTACTCCATTATATGCCAGCCTACTTGAACCTTCTGAAAGCATTAACAACGGAAGGCATTAACAATGCGTTTCTTCCTTTGACAGAATCGGTAAAACACATTTGGGCACGAGACTATATGCCCATCCAATTAGAGCAGAACATATTCCTTCAATATCGGTATCAACCTGATTATTTGAAAGACTATGAAGATTATATTCCAAATTACGATTTCATTTGTAAAAAACTGAAATTGAATTGTATCAAGACTGACATTATATTGGACGGAGGAAATGTAATAAAATGTGGGAACAAAGTCATTATGACAGACAAGATTTTCCCTGAAAACTTTCATAAAGAAAAAACTGTATTAATCAAAGAATTGGAAGAACTATTCCAAGCCGAGTTGGTACTGATACCTTGGGATCGTTATGAAATGTATGGCCATGCCGATGGAATGGTCAGATATATCCGAGGAAACATTGTATTATTGAATAATTATGTGGATTTTGACAAAGATCTCCGACAGCATTTGCTTGAAAACTTGTCTGCACACTTCATTGTTGAAGAATTGGAATACGAATTGCCACTCAGTTCAAAAATGTCGTGGGCTTATTTGAACTTTCTTCAAACAGAAAAATGTATTTTTGTGCCTGGATTGTCCTGCAAAGAAGACCAAAAGGCTGTTGAGCAGATACAACAACTCTATCCGCAGCAAAAGGTAATCTTGATAGAGGGATGTAGAGACATCGTAAAGGATGGAGGAGCATTAAACTGCATCAGTTGGAACATCTTGGAAGAAACATCAGATAAACAAAGACAATAACAAATCCATTAGCACTATGACAACAAACCTTACTGATGAATTCGTAAAAAAACACACTTTAATGGAGTGCTTGAAAGAATTTGATGGCGCACATGGGAACACAGAGGAACAAAAACTCAAATCATTGGAAAAGCCTTTTGAAATGCTTGCTAAAAAGATGATTTATGGTGGTTTTATAAAAGTTAGAGAAGAATATGCTATCTTCATTCACACTCTTGAATTCTATTATCATGAAGAAATAAATCATGATGGCATACAAATAAAAGATGAAATAGTGTACCATCGTAATGATAAGTTTAAAGATAGACAGGTACCGTATTTTCCACTAATGACCCTTCATTCACATTGGTCAGGTTTCGATATTACTTTTGAAAACCCCGAGAAACATTATCGAGCATCAGCACTAATCCGCAAATATGCAGTCTATGACATTCAAGCAAAAAAATTTGTCCGTCTAGATACTTCAGGCGGTGGGGTGAATTACATTTTGCAAGATGAGCCTCGGTACGATGGCCGTTCCACATACCTCCAATTCTATCTTAATGGTTTTCCAATTGATGGAACAAACTCCAAAATCAAGTGGATACCTTTTAATAATCCATATGATGGAAAGGTTGAAAATAAGCCTAGACAAAATGCCCATGACCATAATTGGGCATATTGTAGCGATGATATTAAAGGGTTTCTAATAGAGATTATAAAGGGTGTTTAAAAATATTTCTATTGGAATCATATTAATGAATGTATTTTCGTGAGTCAGAAGATTTATCGTTATGAAGAAAACTATACTTATACTAGCCATCTTAGCAGCCATCGGCCTAACCATTACCTGCTGCACCAACAATCTAAACATCACCATCACTAACCCCAATGTGGAGCAACAATTCCACGAGCAGCCTTTGGCCACGGCACAGCCGCGATTCAGTTGGAACTATGAGACCACGGAAAACGAAGTAGTCCAAAAAGACTATCACATCATTGTGGCTTCGACTATAGAAAATGCCCAAAAAAGCATTGGCGACCTTTGGGATTCGGGCGTGGTGCCTTCCAACCAGATGCTTTACATTCCGTATGCAGGCAAAGAACTGAAAAGCCGCGACAAAGCCTATTGGAAAGTCATCACGACCATAACCGCCAAGGGCAAAAAAGCCAAAGTGGAAAGTGAAGTCAAGTCGTTTGAAATCAGCCTGTTGAACCAAGATGATTGGCAAGCCAAATGGATTGGACATGAGTTTGAGGATGATGTGTTGGTAGGGAAAACCCGCTTGGCTGCCCGTTATCTCCGAAAAGAATTTGCCCTCAAAAGCGAGGTTAGCGTGGCAAGGCTATATGTCAGCGGCATGGGCGTTTATAGTGCCTATCTCAACGGCAGCGAAGTCGCGCAAGAAGAGCTGCTGAAACCTACGCTTTCGTGGTACTCAAAGCGCGTATATTTCAACACCTACGATGTCTCGGAGATGCTCCAGCAAGGCGACAACGCACTGGGCATCATCCTTGAAGGCGGACGCTACACATCCCTTCGCTACAACGCCACCAACCCCAACTGGGACGGCTCTGATCATGTGTTTGGCTTCGGCACGCCACGACTGCTTTTTCAGCTCGAAGTGACCTATAAGGACGGCCAAAAGGAGACCATCATCAGTGATGAGACTTGGAAGATTACTAACCGTGGCCCCATCCGCACCGCCAACGAATGGGATGGCGAGACCTATGATGAAAACTTCGATCTCGGTGACTGGAACAAAACTGGTTACGACGACAATGCTTGGCTTCCAGTCGAACTGGTAGAAGCTCCCGAAGGTGAACTCACTGCTCAGCCCAATCCCAACATCACTGTGATGGAAAAACTGAAACCCGTCAGTCTGTTCCAAAAAGGCGACAAATGGTACCTCGACATGGGTCAAAACATGGTCGGCTTCATCGATATGAAGGCTCGCGGACAACAACCAGGCGACAACATCATCCTGCGCTTCGCCGAGCTTTTGACTCCCGACAGCCTACTTTATACCGCCAACTTGCGTAGCGCGGAATGTACAGATCGATACATCGTCACTAACAACTCTAAACTTTCAACTGACTCTAAACTCTCAACTCTCAACTCTGAACTCCATTGGCATCCGATGTTCGTCTACCACGGTTTCCGTTATGTTGAAATCTCCGGCCTGCGCGAGACACCCAATTTGGATGACTTCGAAGGCTGGGTCATCTACGATGAGATGCCCGTCACGGGTTCGTTTGAGACCTCCAACGAAATCATCAACGCGGTGTACCACAATGCCTACTGGGGTATCCGTGGCAACTACCGTTCCATGCCCACCGACTGCCCGCAACGCGACGAGCGTATGGGCTGGACAGGCGACCGTACTACAGGCAACTACGGCGAGTCGTACATCTTCGACAACCATCAGCTTTATGCCAAATGGATTACCGATGGTGACGACAGCCAACAGGAGAAGGGATCGTTGGCCAATGTCATCCCGCCCTATTGGCGCGGCTACACCGATAATATGACCTGGCCAGGCGCCATGGTCACCGTGACGGATATGCTCTACACCCGCTTTGGCGACATGGAGCCCATCCGTCAACATTATGCTGGTTGGAAAAAATGGATGCTTCACATGAAGAATGACTACATGCGAGCAGGCCTCATGCCTCGCGACACCTACGGCGACTGGTGCATGCCGCCAGAGTCGCTCGAACTCATCCACTCCAACGACGCGACCCGCATCACCGATGCGACGGTCATCTCCACGCCGTTCTACTGCTACCTCTGTGGCAAGATGGCCAAGTTCGCCGAGATTTTAGGCTTCGACGAAGATGTGACATTCTTCCAGCAGGAAATCACCACTTCCACCATCGCCTTTAACGACAAGTACTTCAACCGCGTGACGGGCGTCTATGCCAACAACACTGTCACCGCCAACATCCTGCCCTTGTGGTTTGGAATGGTGCCCAAAGGCTTGGAAGACAAGGTGATGAATAGCATCGTGGACAAGACCGAGAACGAATGTGGCGGCCATGTGTCGACGGGCGTCATTGGTATCCAGCAGCTGATGCGTTGCTTGACGGAATATGGTCACGGCGACCTCGCCTTCAAGATTGCATCCAACGACACCTATCCCAGTTGGGGCTACATGTATCGCAGCGGTGCCACCACCATTTGGGAACTCTGGAACGGCAACACCGCCGACCCTGCCATGAACTCAGGCAATCATGTGATGCTCCTTGGCGACCTTATCCTCTGGGAATACGAATACCTCGGCGGCATCCGCGCCTTGGAGCCGGGTTTTAGCAAAATACAACTCAAGCCTTATCCCATTGAGGGTTTGGACTTTGTGAACTGCTCGTATAATTCCGTTTCAGGTCGCATCGAAAGCCACTGGAAACGCGAAGGCAACCGTTTTGAATGGGATATTGTCATCCCAGCCAACACCTCTGCAGAGGTCTGTCTGCCTACGGCAAACGGTTATGAGGTGAAAACCTACGGCAGCGGCAAATATCACCTGTCGTCGGAACTCTAAGTACAAAAACTGCTAAAATCACTCAGCGGGCTCGGCTGTTGGCGTAGCCTCTTCCGTTCCAAACCAAGCATTCAAGGTTTCGTCTACCTTGGCGTTGATTTCAGGCGTAATCTTGTTCTGCATCTTCTTGACCACATACAGCACAGCCAGGCCTTCGTCCAAAAGGCCTAAGATATGGTGTGCCTTAAAGGGAATCAAACTGAAGGGCATGACGGTGTAAAGGATAGCGCCCACGATCAAGGCTTTCTCAAGTGTGGTGGTCTCACCCATGGTCAGCACATAATAGAGCTGAAGTAAGGGCTTGGTAGCCACACGGCCTGCCTTTTTGGCATAAACGCCAATTTTGCCGAAGACATCAGATGACTTGGCTTTCCAATCGACACCTTTCAGCTTTTCCAATTGTTTATTGATGTCTTTACCAGCAATGGCGTATGCCAGGATAGTGATGCAAATGATGGTGATGATCATATCAATTCTAATATTTGGTTTATTATCAAAGTTGCCACAAATACTATTCCATTTTTAACTGTGTCACGACTTCACGCGTCCAGGATTCTCTGCAATAAATTTGCTCCAGTCGGGCTTGCGGTGCGCCTTGGCTTTCTCGGTGGTGTGCTTGGTGTAGTTCACATCCTTGCCCTTGCTGATTGAATGACACACTGCAGCAGCCACGGCATCGGTGGCGTCGAAGAATTTGGGGTCTTCATCGGTCTTGAGGATGAAATGCACCATCTTGGCTACTTGTTCCTTTGAGGCATTTCCATTTCCAGTGATATTCTGCTTGATGGTCTTGGGCGAATATTCGAAGATGGGGATGTCGCGATAGAGCGCGGCGGCCATGGCCACCCCTTGGGCGCGTCCCAACTTCAGCATCGACTGCACATTCTTTCCAAAAAACGGTGCCTCGATGGCCAATTCATCGGGATGGTATTCGTTGATGATTTCCAGCACGCGCTCGAAGATTTTCTTCAGCTTGAGTGCCTGGTTTTCCAGTTTTTTCAAGTTGATGACGCCCATTGTGAGGAGCTCCAACTGCTTGCCTTGTTCACGGATGACGCCATAGCCCATCACCATCGTGCCTGGGTCGATGCCTAGTATGATTTTTTCTTGGTCCATTCTCTATTTTTTGCAAAGGTACGCATTTTTCTCTTACTCATATTGTTTGCATATCGCATCTAAATCTCCGCTTCTTTTCGTTTGGAATGATTATTGCGTTCTTTTTTAGTACTTTTGCATCGAAAGTTTAACCATAATACAGAAAAAAACATGAAAGCATTACGAGTTTTGTTTTTGGCCATAGCCCTGATGATGGCTTCGGGTGCCATGGCTCAGACCGTATATAACAGCAGTGGTTCGCGCTGTGGTACAATTGAGACTGGAGGTACCATCCGTAACTCCAGTGGCTCCAGCGTCGGCAAGTTCGACAGCGATGGCACCATTCGCAATAGCTCGGGCTCCAGCATTGGCAAGATTGATAGGGACGGCACTATCCGCAATAGCAGTGGTTCAAGCATTGGTAAACTTGACAGCGATGGCACGGTGCGCAACAGCAGTGGTGCCAGCATTGGCAAGGTAGAAAGCGATGGCACGGTACGCAATAGCACTGGTGCTAGCATTGGCAAAGCCCAAGGCATTCCGCGCGAATGGGTGGCCGCGTATTTCTTCTTTTTCCCGTTTTATTAATTGAGCTATGATACACATTGACGGAATTAAAGACGAAATGATTGCCAATAACCTGACTCCTTTCAGATTTACACACCCTGGGGAGATTATCAAAGATGAGTTGGAAGACCGTGGCATTTCGCAGCGCGAATTTGCCCAAAATGTGGGTATGTCTTATTCCGTGCTCAACGAACTGCTCAATGCCCACCGTCCTCTTACCACCAATACGGCCTTGCTCTTTGAGGCGGCTCTCGGCCTGCCCGCCGAGTTGCTGATGCGCATCCAGACTAAATACAATCTTCAGATGGCTCGAAAAGACAAAGAAATCATTCGCTGGATGGCCAAGATTCGGAATGCGGCGGTGCTGTAATAATCAATAACACTTTACTTTATGAAAAAGATATTATTTACATTGCTTTTCGGTTTTATCATTGGTTTTGCGGTCAAAGCGCAAGAAGTGGAAGATATGATTGTCTTTGCCGAAGACTTGGATAGTTGCAACTTCGTTCGGCCTGATGTGATGCCTAAGGATTTTCAATTGGATTACGCATCCCTATTTTATTACTCGCGTATAAGTCCAGTTTTGGATTATCCTGAAGAAGCAAAAAAGAACCATATTCAAGGGAATGTGCTCCTCACTTTCCGTATCACAAAAGATTGTAAATTAACTGATTATAAAATTTTCAAGGGATTGGGTTATGGTTTGGATGAAAAAGTTCTCGAATATGCCCATTTGATTAACAATCCATCCGAGGCAGCAGAATATCAAGGAGAAAAGGTGGATATATTGTATATGATGAGAGTCTCTTGTACTTATGAACCAGCTTGGCCCATCACAATAGCACGGAATTTCAGCCTTGAAAAGTTGCTTGATGAAGAGGCTGTTTTAATTGGAGACCATACGGACCCAATCGACTTTGAATGCAACATACCTTATGTGCGTTTCAAGGTGAAGAGCCGAAACGGCAAAATCGCCAAAGTGAAATTGGAAAAAAGTTCTGGATTTAAGTCTTTTGATGATGAAGCGGTCATGGCTCTTTGGAATTTGGAGTATTGGAAAGGTGGTCGCATGGTAAAGGACGCTGAATACATAGTCCCTGTTCGATTTGATGCAAATTTAGAAGAATAATAGTTTTTTCGTTCGGTCGGATTTGCAATCGGACTGTAATGAACCCGCGGATTTGTAATCCGCATAGTTTCACTTTTTAGTTTTCGGATTACAAATCCTTATATCCAAGTCCAGCGGATTGCAAATCCGCTGGAACCAATGATTTACAAAAGATTTGTTTCCTTCACCCAAACAACTCTGCTCCCAACTCATACACTGAAGCCACCGGCACAATCTGAATCTTAAACCGCTTGGTGTCCAAGCCCTTGGCATTATACTTCGAAACAAAAATCTTCTCAAAACCTAATTTGTCGGCTTCGGCGATGCGGGCTTCGATGCGAGTGACGGCACGAAATTCGCCCGAAAGACCCACCTCAGCGGCGAAAGCGTAACGCGAAGGAATAGGAATGTCGGCATTCGATGAAAGCACGGCCGCAATGACAGCCAAGTCAATGGCAGGGTCATCCACATGGAGGCCACCAGCAATGTTCAGGAACACATCTTTCACGGAGAGGCGGAAACCTGCACGCTTCTCCAACACAGCCAGCAACATATTCATCCTGCGGATGTCGAAACCTGTGGCGGAGCGTTGGGGGGTGCCATATGCGGCACTGCTCACCAAGGCTTGCGTCTCGATGAGCATGGGGCGTTGGCCTTCCATGGTAGCGGCGATGGCGATGCCGCTCACTTCCTCGTCGCGCTGTGAAAGGAGGATTTCGCTGGGGTTGGTCACCTCGCGGAGGCCTGAGGCGTTCATCTCGAAGATACCCAACTCGGAGGCCGATCCGAAGCGGTTCTTGATGGTGCGCAGGATACGGAAACCATAGTGACGGTCGCCCTCAAACTGCAACACCGTGTCGACGATATGCTCCAAGATTTTCGGTCCGGCGATGCTGCCGTCCTTGGTGATATGGCCTATGAGGAACACTGGCACTTGATAGGCCTTGGCAATCTTGTTCATCTCGGCAGCCGTCTCACGGATCTGGGAGAGGCTGCCCGCTGTGGCATCCACATAGGGCGATTCAAGCGTCTGTATGGAGTCGACAATCACGATGTCGGGCTGCACATTTTTGAAATGCTTCAGAATCTCTTGTGTGTTGGTTTCAGTGAGGATGAGGCAGTCGGTGTTGTGGATGCCGATGCGCTCGGCCCTCATCTTGATTTGGGTCTGGCTCTCCTCGCCGGAGATGTAAAGTATCTTTTTCCCAGCAAGTTGCAAGGCCGTTTGCAAAAGCAGGGTCGACTTGCCTATGCCGGGTTCGCCGCCCACAAGAGTCAGAGAGCCAAGCACCAAACCACCACCAAGCACGCGGTTGAGTTCCTCGTAGGGCAAAATGATGCGTTGTTCCTTGGCATTGCCAATCTCGTTGATGGGCGTGGGCAGACTTTTGTCCATCTCCATTCCGACACTTTTCTTCACCGATTTGCTGTCTTTTCCCGTGACGACGGTTTCTTCCACGCAGGTGTTCCATGCACCGCAGGCAGGGCATTTCCCGAACCATTTCGGCGACTCATTGCCGCATTCCTTGCAGAAAAAGGCGGTTTTCTCTTTTGCCATAGTGTTTGCCTTAATGACTAGCCAAGGTACACAACACCATCCTTTACCCTTATTGCGGGCTTGACCCGCAAATCGAAGATTCGACATAGTCAATCTCCCAAGCGCGGAGACGAATCCCTTGTGCTTGGGAGATGGCGGATGTTCCTCCGCCATGAGGGTAATAGTGTAAGGGTTGTGACCCTCGGTCCAGTATCTGTTTATGCTGCAAAAATAAGAAAAACACCTCGTAAAAGAATAGAGTCCAAGTTTTTTCCTATTTTTGTCCCAAATTCGTAGAATCAACGAAGTAAATCAAAAAGTTGGATGAAAAGACATTTACTCACCTTTATAGTGTTGCTTTTCTCGCTGCATGCATTCAGCCAACAGGGTGATGTGGTGCTGTGTGAGGGCTTTTTCAACCCTTGGCTCGAAGAAGGCTGGGATGCGAAAGGCGACGACTGGGTGGTGTGGTATGTCTCCAACACGACTTTTGCAGGCTGCAAACCACATGAAATGCAGATGTACCCTGACTTCAACTTTGAAGGTACTACTCGCTTGGTGACCCCTATCGTGGAGTTGGACAAATACGATTTCATCAATTTCCAGTTCAACCATGCCCTCGAAGCCACTTTAGGTAAAATCAATGCACAAATCGGTATCGGCATTTCCACAAACGGCGAAGATTGGGAAAGCATCTGGGAAGACACTTTGGTGGGAAGTATCGCACAAAGCCAATATCTGCTTACCTTCGACATGGAGGAATGGACTACCAAGTCACCTCAGTTTTGCCTTTATTTTAAAGGACACGGAGCTTATGTCACAAGTTGGTATATCGATAATATCATCGTTTTTGCTTCGAAGAAGAACAAGTATGGCGGCATCGACGACACTGACGAAAATGGTTTCATTGCTTCGGCATCACACATTACCACATTAAAAGGTCCTTCGGCGGGTACGGTGACTCATTTCTCGAAGATGAGGAAGTCGCGCAGCCGCTATGCCCGAGTGGTGGAAGGCCGACAGAAAAGGTGGTGGCAATTCTGGAAATAAGTATGAATATGAGAAAGCACATCATAACGTTTTTGCTGGTTTTTTTATCGTTGGTGATGATGTCGCAGACCTTCACCGACAGCAATTTACCCATCGTGGTCATTGAGACAGACGGTGGTGTCAGCATTCCCGACGAGCCAAAGGTGTTGGCCACGATGAAAATTATCTGGCATCAAGATGGTTCTCGCAATTATTTGACTGATGTTGATAGTGCTCAATACTTGAATTATAACGGGCGTATCGGCATTGAACGGCGGGGCTACTCCTCGCAGATGGCCTCTGCTAAGAAACCCTATGGCTTGACTACGCTTCAAGACGATAATGTCACCAATAATAATGTCAGCATCCTTGGAATGCCAGCCGAAAATGATTGGATTCTCAACTCTTTGGCATACGACCAAACGGGAATGCGTGATGTGATTGCCTACGAACTGTCGAACCAAATTGGCCAATATGCCTCACGAAGTCGGTATTGCGAGGTGGTCCTTAACGGTAATTATCGCGGTCTCTATGTTTTCATGGAAAAAATCAAGGTTGACAAAAACCGTGTGGATGTCGAGAAAATGGACGAGACTTGCAACCAATCGCCTGAGGTAACTGGAGGTTATATAATTCAAGCTAATCGTTCAGACTACGATCCATTGGCCTGGCAGATGCAGACTTATCTTTTCAACTGGTGGGGACCTGTCTATACGGAATTTCTTCATCATTATCCAAAACATGAAAACATCACCAACACACAAAATAACTATATTCATAATGTGTTCCTTGACCTTGAAAACACAGCTCATAGTTACAACACATCCATCACTACAGGCTTCCCTTCTGTCATTGACATCCCATCTTTTGTCGACTTCATGATTATGGCTGAGTTTACCTCCAATGTCGATGTGTACCATCTGAGTACTTTCTTCCACAAGGACCGTTGTGGTAAGCTGCGGGCTGGTCCCATTTGGGACTACAACCTTGCTTTTGGTTATGATGCTTTTGGTGACAGAAGCGGCTATGATGTGTGGCAGTTTGATAACGATGACAACGTAGGGCCGCGTTTTTGGAAAGACTTGTTCGACACCGACGAGTTTCGCTGTTATTTGTCAAAACGCTGGCATGAGCTGACCGAAGAAGGCCAACCTTTAAACTATAATACTATTTGTGGTCATATTGACGAAATCGATGCACTGATTGCGGAAGCCATTATGCGCGACGACCAACGTTGGCACCAAATGACACAACATGTGCAATATGTCGATGAAATGAAGGATTGGCTTCGGCTTCGCATCAACTGGCTGAATGATAATATAGGAACATATCAGAATTGTGTTGAGGTCAACCTGCCGCCTTTGGTCATCTCGAAAATCCACTATCATCCCACGGATTGGTGGAGCATTGACGGTGACCACCTTGAGTTCATCGAAATTTCCAATAACGGCGATACGGAGGTGGATCTAACAGGCATTTATTTCCGAGAGTTAGGCCTTACCTATCAATTTCCTAATGGTACACATCTTGCTGGTAGACAATCTGTTGTACTCTGTTCCGATTCTTTAGTGTTTAGCGAATACTATAACATGATTCCCTTTGGACAATATATGCGCAAGCTTGACAATAAGTCGGAAAACCTTGTGTTGATCGACGCTTGGGGTAACATCATTGATCAGGTGCATTACGCCGATAGTTTGCCTTGGCCTACAGAAGCGGACGGTGAAGGTCCTTATCTCCAACTCAAGGATCTCGACTTCGACAATAGTCTTGCCGAGAACTGGACCACAGGCGATGACTTAACGAGGATTAAAAAATATGCTGACAATAAAAACTTTGCCATCTATCCCAATCCCACTTCGAGCAAGGTGTGTGTTGAACTTTCGGAAGCTCCCATCCGTTGCCAGATTCTGAATCTGACAGGCGATGTGGTTTTGAGCACAGCCGTTTCGAGTCCTCGATTTGAGCTCGACTTGAATCATTTGACTTCTGGTTTGTACCTTATGAAATTTCAGATGGCCGATGGGAAATCGGTTTATGAAAAGGTGGTAAAACGCTGATTCTTTATAATTCCTCTCTAAACTTAATGTCCTTAACATTAAGCTGTAAGTTGGTCTTGCCTTGCCAAGTATTGTATTCCAGATGGTAGCAGATGCTAAAAGGCTCGCCATTGTGGATGCGGTCGAAAAGGTCGCCCTTTTGGAAGGCGATGCCCGAGAAGGGAGCCACGCCTTGTTCGGCGTCGCCAACCTGCGACACGTTGAGTTTCAGGTGACGGTGGCCGCCTACGGGACGTGATCCGCCAGCGTCGATGACGTTGTCCGTCCAAAATACGGGAGCCATGTTGCCAGGACCGAAAGGCGCGAACTGGTTGAGGATGCGCATGAACTTTGCGGTGATATCACTGAATTTGATCTTCAAATCCACCTCAAGCTCTGGCACAAAATCTTCATCCACAAGATGTTCACTAACGTATGCTTCGAAACGATGACGGAATTCAGGCAGGTTTTCCGGCTTCATTGACAATCCGGCTGCATATTTGTGACCACCGAAATGTTCCAACAAGTCAGAGCAATGGTCGATGGCATCATAGATGTCGAAACTCTTGATGGAGCGTGCTGAGCCTGTAACGAGGCCGTTGGCACGGGTCAAAACGATAGTGGGACGGTAATAATAATCGGTGAGGCGTGAGGCTACGATACCGATGACGCCGCGATGCCAACGTTCGTTGAAGACCACGGTACTCTTGGCATCGCGAAGCTCTTTATCAGCGTCAATCATACCTAAAGCCTCTTCCGTAATGCGGTTGTCGAACTCGCGGCGTTCGTCGTTGAGATCGTTGATGGAAGCAGCCAATTTTTCGGCATGTTCCTTCTTGTCGGCAATAAGCAAGCGCACTGAGTCGGAGGCCTTGGCAATGCGTCCGGCGGCATTGATGCGAGGACCGATGAGGAAGACCAAATCGCTGATGGTAAGTTCTCTAGTCAGCACGTTTTCGTCTTCGTCCAATTGATCTTCATCGCGGCGGTAGATGTTGGCGTGTTGCAGGATGGCCTCAATGCCTGGACGGGGTTTCTTGTTGAGCTGTTTCAAGCCGAAATAGGCCAGCACACGATTTTCGCCTGTGATGGGTACGATGTCGGCAGCGATGCTTACAGCTAAGAAGTCGAGCAACTCATATACTTTTTCAATGGTGCCATAACCCTTCATAGAGAGCGCGGTAACCAGTTTGAAGCCTACACCACAGCCCGAAAGTTCGTCGTAAGGATAATTGCAGTCGGGACGTTTGGCATCAAGTACAGCCACGGCATTAGGAATGATCTCGCCTGCACGGTGATGGTCACATATGATGAAGTCGACCCCCTTGCTATTGGCATATTCGATGCGTTCCACAGCCTTAATGCCGCAGTCGAGTGCGATGACGAGTTTGAAGCCGTTTTTAGCTGCATAGTCAATACCTTTGATGGAGATGCCGTAACCCTCTTCGTAGCGGTCGGGGATGTAGAACTCGATTTTTTTCTTCTTGAAAAACGACTTGAGATAGGTGTAAACCACAGCCACAGCTGTGGTGCCATCTACATCATAGTCGCCATAAACCAGTACTTTTTCGCCGTCATTGATGGCTTGGATGACTCTTTCAACGGCTTTGTCCATATCCTTCATGAGGAAGGGGTCGTGCAATTGGGAGAGCGAAGGACGGAAGAAAGTTTTGGCCTCTTCGTAGTTTGTAATTCCGCGTTGGACAAGCAAAGTGGCAAGGTTCTCGTCGATATTAAGCACCTTGACAATCTCGGTAACTTGTTGTTTGTTAACCGATTGATTTAAAATCCACTTTGTTTCCATTCGGATAATTTTGAATCGGTAAAAATAAGAAGAAATTAAATACAAAAAACTGGAAATCGTAGTTTATAATCAACATTTCTTTTATAGCATTCATTTTCAACAAATTATTTTTTTACTTTATAAGGTAATTCTATATAACAATTCAATTTTTGGATGGTTGAAAATTGTTGAAATCTTTGTTCAAAAAAAATCCTTTCAGCCCTTGCGCGGTGTGCAGATTTTTGATAATCTTGCAGTTTAAAATAACTTTAATTTTCTACCCTTGAAAAAGATTAAAACTGCTTTAATATCAGTATTTTATAAAACTGGCATCGACACTATTGTCAGTTTGTTGAAGCAAAATGGAGTACAGATATACTCTACAGGTGGAACTTATGACTTCATCAAACCTTTAGACCCCTCGGTGAAGACCGTCGAGTCGCTCACGGGCTATCCGTCCATTCTTGGTGGTAGGGTCAAAACCTTGCATCCTAAGGTATTCGGTGGCATCTTGGGACGCACCCAGCTTGAGTCGGACCAGAAAGAGATGAAGGACTACGAAATTCCTGCTTTCGACCTCGTTATCGTAGACCTCTATCCCTTTGAAGAGACCGTGGCCAAGACCGAAGACGCTTCGCAAATCATCGAGAAGATTGACATTGGCGGTATCTCGCTGATTCGTGCCGGAGCCAAGAACTTCAATGAGGTACTCATCGTGCCTTCGCAGAAATATTACGGTGAACTCATCCAATTGCTCAAAGACCAGCAGGGTGAAACCTCCATTGACGACCGCCGCCGTTTTGCTGCCTACGCTTTTGGCGTGAGCTCGCACTACGACAGCGCCATCATGAACTGGTTCACAAAAGACAACGACAACAAGCCTTTGAGGCTTTGTGAAGAAGAAGGCACCACCTTGCGTTATGGCGAGAATCCGCATCAGACAGGTACCTTCTATGGCGACTTGGATGCGATGTTTGAGAAACTTCATGGCAAAGAATTGTCATACAACAACTTACTTGACCTTGATGCGGGCTTGAACCTCATCCGTGAGTTTGACGAGCCCACCTTCGCCATCCTCAAGCACAACAATCCATGCGGACTGGCTTGCCGGAAGACCGTCAAAGAGGCTTATGTGGACGCCTTGGCTGGTGACCCTGTTTCGGCTTTCGGAGGCGTATTGGTCTGCAATCGCCCCATCGACCTCGAAGCCGCTGAGGAAATCAACAAGCTCTTCATCGAAGTCATCGTGGCACCGAAATATGAAGATGGTGTGCTTGACCTGCTCTTCTCCAAGAAGAATCGCGTGGTGTTACGCCTGAAGGCTGACCTCTATAGGACTCAGACTGTGAAGACCGCTTTGAACGGCTATCTTGTGCAAGACCGCGATCTGCACACCGAGACTGCCAATGATTTCAAAGTCATCACTGAAAAGGCACCAACCGCTGACGAGATTGAAGACATGGTTTTCGCCAATAAAATTGTGAAGCACAGTCGTAGCAATGCCATCGTGTTAGCTAAGGGCAAACAACTCTATGCCTCGGGTATCGGTCAGACTTCGCGTGTGGATGCGCTGCGCCAAGCCATCGAGAAGGCCAAGTCGTTCGATTTCGATTTGAAGGGTGCCGTGTTGGCCTCCGATGCCTTCTTCCCCTTCAAGGACTGTGTCGAACTGGCTCATGAAGCGGGCATCACCTCCATCGTGCAGCCCGGCGGCTCGGTGCGCGACCAAGAATCCATCGATTGCTGCAACGAACACGGAATCAGCATGATATTTACAGGATTTAGACATTTTAGACATTAACGAATGATTGTAGAGACGCGGCGCGCCACGTCTCTACAAAGGAACAATTAACGGATAACTGAACAACTGACAACTAATCACTAACAACTGAAGATTATGGGAGCATTTTCATTCCTGAACAAAGAAATCGCTATTGACCTTGGTACGGCCAATACGATTATCATATACAACGACAAGGTCGTCGTCGACGAGCCTTCCATCGTGGCACTGCAACGCGACACGAAGAAAATCATCGCTGTGGGCAAGCGCGCCATGATGATGCATGGCAAGACCCACGAGAACATCAAGACCATCCGCCCATTGCGCGACGGTGTCATCGCTGACTTTCAAGCTGCCGAATACATGATGCGCGAGATGATTAAGATGATTAATTTCAAAAACACCCTGTTTCCGCCTAGCCTGAAGATGGTCATCTGCATCCCTTCGGGTATCACCGAGGTGGAGGAACGCGCTGTGAAGGACTCTGCCGAACAGGCTGGTGCCAAAGAGGTGCGTCTGATTCACGAGCCTATGGCTGCCGCCATCGGTATCGGCATCGATGTGCTTGAGCCGACGGGTAATATGATTATCGACATCGGTGGCGGTACCTCCGAGATTGCCGTCATCGCCTTGGGTGGTATCGTCAACAACAAGTCCATTCGTATTGCTGGTGACGACTTCACCGCCGACATTGAAGAGTATATGCGCAAGCAGCACAACATCATTGTGGGTGAGCGTACCGCCGAACGTATCAAGATTGAAGTTGGTGCCGCCATCCCGCAGTTGGACAACCCGCCTGATGACTATGCTGTGCAAGGTCGCGACATGCTGACGGGTATCCCGAAAGAAATCCGCGTCAACTACGCTGAAATTGCCCACTGTTTGGATAAGAGTATCATGAAGATTGAGACAGCTGTGCTGAACGCTTTGGAACAGACCCCTCCCGAGCTGTCAGCGGACATTTATCGCACAGGTATCTACCTCACTGGTGGTGGTGCTTTGCTGCGTGGCCTCGACAAGCGTCTCAATGCTAAGACTAAGCTGCCCATTCACGTGGCTGAAGACCCACTGCGCGCCGTTGCCCGTGGTACTGGCATCGCACTGAAGAACTTCGACCGCTTTACATTCTTGATTAAGTAAGACACAAGACTCCGAGACTGCGGGACCGCGAAACAATGGGGCATTACACCCCGAAGTCCCGAAGTCCCGCGTCAAAAAGAAGCCTATGTACAACCTGCGGCGTTTTATCATCAAGCATCACTTCGTCATCTTGTTCATTCTGCTCGAGGTGATTTCCGTCTTGTTGCTCGCCAACAGCCAACGCTTCCATCGCGACCGTATGGTGAACACCACCAACGATGTCGTGGGTAAAATCTACGAGTGGGGCAGCGAGGTGGGTAACTACTTCCACCTCAACAATGCCAACAAGCAATTGGCAGAGGAGAATGCTATGCTCCGCCAACAACTGTCTGTAGTTTATGACACTACGACTTGCACTTACGACATCGTTCAAGGTGACACCTTATTTAAATACATTCCTGCCCAAGTTGTTAACAACAGCACCAACCAAGCTAACAACTACATTATTATTAATAAAGGTAAACTTGATGGCATTGAGCGTGACATGAGCGTCATTTCCACTGATGGCATCGTGGGTGTGGTCACGGATGTCAGTCGGCATTATGCTTCTATTATGAGCTTGCTCCATAGCAAGTCGGTAGTCGGTGTGCGCATCAAGGAAAGCCAAGAACTCGCCAGTCTGAAATGGGAGACCAACAACTATCGTTACGGTATGGTGGAAGACATTCCTACACACATCCTTTTACAGAAAGGCGATACCATCTTGACGAGCTCGCATTCCTATATTTTCCCCGAAGACCTCATGGTAGGTACGGTGGAAGAGTTTTATCCCACCGCTGTCGATGCCTTAAACAGAGCTAAAGTTAGGTTTGCCACTGACTTCGCAACTTTGAGGCATGTGTATGTCATTAAAGATTTGCACAAACCCGAGCTTGATTCGCTCAAAGCCAGACTCCAATGATATGAACAAGACTGTACTTCAAATCATCCGTTTCGTCGTGCTCGTACTCCTTCAAGTGCTGGTCATCAACCATATCCGCCTAGGAGGGTATGTGCATCCCTATATCTATTTGGTTTTCATTATGTTGTTGCCGTTCAGCACACCTAAATGGCAGCTGTTGGTTTTGGGCTTTGCTTTAGGTTTGACCGTCGACTTGTTTACGGGCACCCCCGGACTTCATGCAGGAGCCACCACCTTGATGGCTTTTTGCCGACCGTTCATCATCAGCCTCATCTCGGGCAACCAAAAGTTTGAAAATATCACAGAGCCGAACCTTGCTCAATTGGGTGGACTTTGGTTTTTCCGGTATGTGTTATGTTTGGTGTTCATCCATCATTTTGCGTTGTTTTTCCTCGAGTCGTTCAGTATTAGGCTCATCGGACAGGTGTTGTTGCGCATCTTGCTCAGTGTGCCCGTTTCCATCTTCCTGATTATGATGATTCTCTACATCTTCAAATCGGAAAAGAAAAAAGAATAATATAAATAACTGATTTATAATGAAAAAACACTTACTATTCCTGCTTGCTGTGGTCTTATGCCTGACAGCCTGCAATCAAAACAAAACCTTTATGGTCAATGTCGGCTTGATGAACGGTAACGAGAAAACCGTTTATTTGCAGAAATTTGTCGACAATGTGTCTGTCACCATCGACTCAGCTGTCATTCAGAATGACTTGGCCACTTTGACCGCACCTATTGACAACCCTCAAATCCTTTATGCGTTAAAGGTGAAAGGAATGAGAGGCTCCATGCCATTCTTTGCTGACAATAAAGATGTCAGCTTTGTGGGTGATATGAATACCCCCCAAACCGTTGAAATTATGGCATCGGAGACACAAGCTGAATTGGATGCTTATAACGATCAACTGAAGGCTTTTGATACCCAAATCCGTGACCTTTACACCGTCATGCAGCAAGCCTTTTCTGACAACGATTCCCTCAAGATGGACTCGCTCAACAAAGTCGGCACAACGTTGATGGAGCAACAAGACAATTTCCGCGATGATTACATCAAGGCGCATCCTGAGAGCTTTGTCACGCATTATATCCTTGATGGGGTGAAACAGGACTATCCTATTGATCAATTAAAAAAAATGGTCAATAGTTTTACTACAGAATCTATCTATCGTGATCACCTCACTGATTATATTGCCAAGCAAGAGCGTTTGGAAGTGGGTCAACCCTTTATCGATTTCACCCTGCAAACCAGGGAAGGGGAGAAGATCAGCCTTGCCGAAGCCATCGCCAAAAACGAACTCACTTTGGTTGACTTTTGGGCTTCGTGGTGTGGTCCTTGCCGCAAGGAGAATCCTGTCGTGAAGGCTGCCTATGAGCAGTTCCATGAGCTTGGCTTCGATGTCATCGGTGTCAGTGTTGACCAAGATGAAGCCGCTTGGCTGCAAGCCGTCGAGGAAGATCAGTTGCCTTGGACGCAGGTGCGCGACAGCGAAAATAAGGCCAGCGAAGACTATATGATTTATTATATCCCGTCCAATTTCCTCTTCGACCAGAGCGGCACTATGGTGGCCAAAGGCTTGAGAGGGGAAGACTTGACGGCAAAACTTGCAGAACTTTTGCAATAAATATCGGCCCTTCGACAGGCTCTGGGACCTTGGCTTTTACAAAGGTTAAGGGTGTCTGAGCTTGTCGAAGGCTCCGCTTTAAAACGGAACAACATGAAAACAAAAACCTTACTTATCGCGGTTGCGGCTATCATCTTAGCTGCCTGCACCTCAACCCCTAAGACTGAGACTTTTAAGGTCAATGTGAACCTTGCCAATGCCGATGGCAAAATGGTCTATCTGCAAAAAGACGGACAAACGCTTGACTCGGCTGTGATTGCCAATTGGGACGCTGTGTTTGAGACACCAGTTTGCCAAGACAACGAGATGTACGGCATCATGCTGCAAGGCTGGCGTCGTCCTTTCCCGTTCTTCACGGACAATGTGGACGTAACCCTCGAAGGCGATGCCCAGAATCCCAATGCCATCTTGGTGAAAGGATCGGAATCGCAAGACCGACTCAACGCCTTTACTCAGAGCTACAACGACCTTGAATCCAAGTTGGAGGCCGACAGCACGATGGCCCAAGCCGATAAGGACGAGGTCTTGAAGATGCAATGCTTTGACTATGTGTGGGAAAACCCCACCGACCCTGTGGCGCATTATGTGCTCTATCGTTACAAGTGGGCTTTTGGTCCCTGCGAGCTGCGCACGATGATCGACAACATCCACCATGCCGACAGCACCCTCAGCACCGCCAACCTGAGACTGGCCGAGGAATATGTAGAGAAGCAAGAGCGTGTGCAGGCGGGTCAGCCCATCATCGAATTCACCCAAAACGATGCTGACGGCAACCCCGTGACACTGTCGCAGTTGGCCGAAGGCAAACTCCTGCTTGTCGACTTCTGGGCTTCGTGGTGCCCCGACTGCCGTAAGGCCAATCCCGATGTGGTGGCGGCCTATCAGAAGTACCACGACCAAGGCTTTGACATCCTTGGTGTTTCGTTTGACACGAACAAGGAAGCTTGGCTTGCTGCCATCGAGAAGGACGGTCTCATTTGGACCCATGTCTCCGACCTGCAAGGCTGGAGCAATGCCGCTGGTGCTTTGTATGCCATCGCTTTCATTCCTCAGAATGCCCTTATCAAGGACGGTATGATTGTCGCCCGCAACCTGGAAGGGGAGGAGCTGATGGAGGAGATTGGACGGCAGTTGGAGAAGTGATTTGAGCAGATTCTGTAAAATGAAAAATGACGCGGTATAATTCGCGTCATTTTTTTAGTATCCAAGTGCCCACGCCACAAACGGCGGGTTAGGATAATCTTTTTTGCTGTATTCCAAAGGCTGTCCATCGCTGATGCGAAGCACCTTGCCGCCAGTGGCGCGGAGAATGGCATCAGCGGCAGCGGTGTCCCATTCCTTGGTCTTGCTGTAACAGACATAGACATCAGCACTGCCTTCGGCCAGACGGGCGAACTTGAGGCTGCTGCCTTGGGTGTCGATGACTAAGTCGGGATGAGCGGGACGCAATACCTTATTAATATATGCGTCCACCTCGGGCGTGCGGTGCGAACGACTGACCAATACGGTGAAAGTTGAGCGTTTAGAGTTTAGAGTGTAGAGTTGTTGGTCTTTTGAGGTCCACATCTTATCAAGAACAGGTGCATAGATTACACCTAAAACGGGTTGTTTGTCGTCAATCAGGGCAATGTTCACTGTAAATTCACCGTTGCGGTTCACAAATTCAACCGTGCCATCCAAAGGGTCGACGAGCCAATAACACTTGAATTGTGAACGATCGGGGGGCAGGTCTTCCTCGCTGACAAAAGGTATTCCTGTGGGTTTCAGTATCTCCTTGATGATATTGCTGGCGTGGAGGTCGGCCTGGGTGACGGGCGAGTCGTCGTCCTTGGTATAGACCTCGAAGGGTTGCGCATAGACCTCCATAATGGCCTTCCCGGCCTTGAGTGCTGCCTGTTGGGCTAATTTCAGTAGTTTTTTCATTTCCATGCTGCAAAAGTACTGAAAATGCAAAAACAACAAATATTTATGAACTACAGATTGTACAGATGATACAGATAGTCGACACAGAAATGTAAGGAACACAAGCGTCCTATGATTACAGATTTCTGCTGAATTTGTCTGTAAAATGGGATGCTTGCATCCAAATAATTTTCGAAAACACATCCATAAAATCTGTTAAACTGTAGTTAAAAAATAAAAATAATTCATTGTAATTCAACTAGATGAGAAAATTTTTACAAAAATGTTTCTTTTGTCCGCTTTTATTCCACTAATTTTGCACGCGCAAATTGAGGGTTGCAGGAATAACCTTTAGAGAAAATAAAGAGACTATGGCAAAGAATTTAGTTATCGTGGAGTCACCGACCAAGGCCAAGACCATCGAGGGCTTTTTGGGCAAGGAATATACGGTGAAAGCAAGTCAGGGCCATGTGCGTGACCTGAACAAAAACACCTTAAGTGTCAATATCGACAAGAACTTTGAACCCGAATACGAAATTCCCGACGACAAGAAAGCCCTTGTGGCCGAATTGAAGAAATTGTCGAAATCCGCAGATACAGTGTGGCTGGCGTCCGATGAGGACCGCGAGGGAGAATCCATCTCGTGGCATCTCTATGAGGTGCTCGACTTGAAAAAAAAGGACACCAAGCGTATTGTCTTTCATGAAATTACCAAAACGGCCATCACTAACGCCATTGAGAACCCGCGCGACATCAATATGGGTCTTGTCAATGCGCAACAGGCTCGTCGTGTGCTTGACCGCCTTGTAGGTTATGAGTTGTCGCCGCTGTTGTGGAAGAAAGTGAAACCCGCCCTCTCGGCAGGCCGCGTGCAATCGGTGGCTGTGCGTCTTATTGTTGAACGCGAGGAAGAAATCAAGAATTTCGTGCAAGGCAGTGCTTACCGTGTGACGGCACTGTTCGCCTTTACTAAGGATGGACAGGAATACAACCTCGCCGCTGAGCTACCACATCGCTTTGAGAATGAGCAGGAAACGAGAAAGTTCTTGGAGTCGTGCATGAACGCCGACTATAAGGTCGATAACATTGAGAAGAAGCCCACCGTGCGCTATCCTGCACCACCGTTCACCACCTCCACACTCCAACAGGAGGCTGCCCGCAAACTCGGCTTCTCCGTTGCCAACACGATGCGCATTGCCCAGCAGCTTTACGAATCAGGTAAGATTACCTATATGCGTACCGACTCGGTCAACCTGTCGAGCCTCGCCCTCGGTATGGCCAAGAAAGAAATTGAGAAGAACTATGGCGCCGAATATGTCAAGACGCGCCAATATCATACCAAGTCAAAGGGCGCACAAGAGGCCCACGAAGCCATCCGTCCTACTTACCTCGACCAGCAAACCATCAAAGGCACGGCCGATGAGCGCCGCCTCTATGAATTGATTTGGAAACGCACTATCGCCTCGCAAATGGCTGATGCCCAAATGGAACGCACCAATGTGAACATTGGCATCTCAACCAATGACAAACAATTTGTCGCCACGGGCGAGGCCATTCTTTTCGATGGTTTCCTCAAGGTATACCGTGAGAGCTACGATGACACGACAGAAGAAGATGCCGCCATCCTTCCGCCTATCGAAATAGGTACGCCGCTCGATATGGAAAAGATGGAAGCCCAGCAACGCTATACGCGTCCGCCATTCCGCTACAACGAGGCCAGCCTCGTCAAGAAGATGGAAGAGTTGGGCATCGGTCGTCCTTCCACCTACGCGCCAACCATTTCCACCATCCAGAAGCGAGAATATGTCACCAAGGGCGATGTGAAAGGCACTACGCAAGAGTTTCAGATTATTACACTGAAAAACAATAAGATAACAGAAAAGAAAGGCAAGGAAAACGTTGGCACTGAGAAAGGCAAGCTGCTGCCTACCGACATCGGCGTGCTGGTCAACAAGTTCTTAATCCAATACTTCGAGAGCATCGTCGACTACAACTTCACAGCCAACGTAGAAAAGGAATTCGACCAGATTGAGGAAGGCCAGCGCGAGTGGAACACAATGATTCGCGACTTCTACAAAGGCTTCCACAACCAGATTATCTCCACGACCGAAAACTCAGGCAAGTTCAGTGGTGAGAAGATGCTCGGCATCGATCCTGCCTCGGGCAAGAAAGTATATGTGAAAGTAGGCCGTTTTGGTCCGGTAGCCCAGATTGGCGACACCGAATCGGATGAAAAGCCTCGTTTCGCTGGTTTGAAGAAAGACATGAGTATCGATAGCGTCACCTTGGAGGAAGTGTTGAAACTCTTTGACTTCCCACGCATTCTTGGAGAGTATGAAGGCAAGGAGATTGTTGTGGCCGTAGGTCGTTTCGGGCCGTATATCCGTCACGATAACAAATTCTATAGCCTGGCCAAGACTGACAACCCCGCTTTGGTGGAATACGACCGTGCCGTGGAAATCATCAACGAGAAACGGCAGAAGGATTTAGAAAATATCATCCTCACCTTCGACCAAGATCCCGACATGCGTGTCTTGAACGGTCGTTTCGGGCCATATATCGTATACAAGAAAACCAACTATAAGATCCCGAAAGGCACCGAGCCCTCCACTTTGACCTACGAACAGTGCTTGTCCATCGTAGAAGACCCGAAAAACGCACCGAAGAAGAAAACGGTGAAGAAGAAATAACCAAACGAAAGCGGTGGAATCAATTCTGCCGCTTTTTTATTGAAATCAAGCCGCAAACCGAATAAATTCCTATTTTTGCAATCTTGAAATTAAGGTACGGCCCTTCGACAAGCTCAGGGACCTGCAAAAGCTAAGGTCGTTGAGCCTGTCGAAATGCTACGCATTCAACGTAGTTAAACGCCGACTAAATATTGAATCTTTAAATCTTTGAATTTTAAATCTAAAATCTGAAATACAATGGAGAAAAAAGACTTACTGAAAGACGTTGTCGAACATATCGACATTAAGAAGTACGACTCGACCGAACTCATCAATGCCATGCGCAAGATATCGTTCACCTCGCGCGACACAGCCCGTGCCGCCGACATCCTCTGCCAGATGATCGCGGAGAAGGACTGCACCAACATCCTCACCATCGCTGGTTCCACTTCGGCTGCCGGCTGCATGCAGGTGTATGTGGAGATGGTTCGCAATAAGATGGTTGACGCCGTGGTCAGCACGGGTGCCAGCATCATCGACATGGACCTCTTCGAAGCCCTCGGCTACAAGCACTACATCGGCACGAAGGAGAATGTCATTCCTGACACCAAGCTGCGTGAGCTCTACATCGACCGTATCTACGATACCTTCATCGACGAAGAAGAGCTGCAAGCCTGCGACCAAGCTACCTGCGACGTGGCCGACACCTTGGAGTGCCGTCCCTATAGCAGCCGCGAGTTCCTCTATGAGGTCGGCAAATGGCTGGCCAACGGTCACGGCGTGAAGAAGGAAAGCCTCATCCAGACCTGCTACGAATGCGGCGTGCCGATCTTCTGCCCCGCCTTCAGCGACAGCTCGGCTGGCTTTGGTATCGGCAAGCACCAGTGGCTCCGCAAGAAAGCCGGCAAACCTTATGTCAGCATCGATAGTGTTGCCGACTTCCTCGAACTGACTGAGATCAAGATGAACAGCCCTCAGTCGGGCCTCTTCATGGTCGGTGGTGGTACGCCCAAGAACTTCGCCCAAGACACCGTTGTCTGCGCCGAGATTCTGGGTCACGAAGTGCCCATGCACAAATATGCCATCCAGATCACCGTGGCCGATGTGCGCGATGGCGCCTGTTCGTCATCGACGCTGCTCGAGGCTGGTTCATGGGGCAAGGTGAGCGAAGAGCTCCAACAGATGGTCTATGCCGAAGGCACCACCGTCATCCCCGCCATCGTCAGCTACGCCTACCACAACGCACCGTGGCGTGAGCGTGAGTATAAGAACTGGCAGAAACTTTATAAATAATGCTGAATTAGGAATTATGAATGCTGAATGGGAGCAAAGCCTAAAGTGCATTGCACCATTCAGCATTCCACATTCCACATTCAGCATTGACTTCGTCGAATCTTCGATTTCCACATTCAGCATTAAAAAATGGACATCAGCATCTTCCTTGAACCCGTCGCTGAGAAGTGTTTCAGCACGGTCTATCGTCCAGGAAAGAAGACCTTGGGCGAGAGCATCGACATCTACCGCAACGAGGAGACATTTCCTGACCTCGAAGGCGTAGATTTGGCCATCATCGGCGTCAAGGAGGAACGCGGTGCGGTCGACAACAAAGGCTGCGCCGATGGCGTGGACTACATCAGAAAAGCCCTCTATCCGCTTTTCAACCATTGGCCCCAACTTCATAT
>JAEEGJ010008380.1_pt1 | contig 28551 bp, 21 predicted proteins | sample 8958761 | NCBI WGS metagenome assembly JAEEGJ01 (sample SAMN16246546, study PRJNA631951) | gut metagenome | biome: gut microbiome; feature: rumen; material: RS-attached | host: Bos | place: Iran: Karaj | collected 2018-10
CTCGACCACGCTCACGGTCGAGGAGTGCGACCGAGCGATGGACGGCATCGTCTGCGAGCGGTGGCACAAGTACCGCGGCTACGGCAAGGCCAAGGGGCGGCTCGACCTCTCCGAGGCGCCGCAGGCGTACAAGGACATCGAGGACGTCATCGCGTCCGAGCGCGACCTCGTCGAGCCGCTCGTCCGCCTCGTGCCGCTCGCCAGCCTCAAGGGCTGACGGCGGCTACAGGTCCTTGAACTTGAGCCCGAAGCGGGCGAGGTACTTGGAGAGCCGGTCGGAGTCGTTTGTCGACTTCTTCGACTTGCGAGAGACGGCGAAGAGCCGTTTCGCCGCGTCCGCGGCAGAATCCGAATCTCGGCAGACCGAGACGACGTGCGCAAGCTGCACGAGGTCGAATTCGTCGAACCGTGCGGCATAGCCCTTGCCAAGGATGTCCGCCAGCGCCTTGCCGTCGTCGGCCGCCGCCAATGCCGCGTCCGCGCACAGCCGCGTACCCTGCGAAGACCGGACGATTTCGTCCGCCACCACGTCCTCTGTGATGCGCCCGCCGTCGGACAAGGTCGCCATGCGCACGATCATGGCGTTCAGGTCGCGAAAGTTTCCCGGCCAGCGGTTGGACGGATCTAGCGCGAAGTCCATGAAACGCCTGTACGCCTCCTTGCTGAAGGAGATGTGCTTGCCCGACTTTTCCGAGAATCGCGCAAGTTCGTAGGTGAGGTTCGGGGCGATGTCCTCGCGCCGCTCGGCGAGCCCGGGCAGGTTGAAGCTCCAGAGGTTGATGCGCGAGAGAAGGTCTGCCCTGAAATGCTTGTCGGCGACGTCTTCCGCCAGATCGCGGTTCGTGCCGCAGATCAGCTGGAAGTCGCTGTGCACGTCGGCCGATGCTCCAAGCGGACGGAAGGTCTTCTCCTCAATTGCCTTGAGCAGCATTGCCTGGGCCTCAAGCGGAAGTTCGCCGATCTCGTCGAGGAACACAATGCCACCGTCGGCCTCCTTCAGGAAACCGTCATGGTCAGCTCCATCCCCGGAGAACGATCCATTGCGGTGCCCGAAGAGCGCCGACTTGGCGAGGTCTCCGCCGAGGGTTGCGCAGTTCACCGCAACGAATTTGCCCTTGATCTTGTTCGACTGCTTTTTGAGAAGGTATATCTGCTTTGCGAGCTGGCTTTTCCCTGCGCCGGTTGGACCGGTGAGAAGAATGGGATCGGACGAACGCACTGCCACGCGCTCTATCGTCTCGATTAGCTTGTTGAAGTTCTTGTTCTTCGTGTCGATGCCCTGCTTGAGGAAGGAGAGGTCGTTCTGCCGCTCGACCTCGAAGCGCTTGGCGAGCTTGTCGTAGCGCGAGAGGTCGAGGTCGATGATGCTGCAGACGCCGCGCGAATCGCGGGAATGGCGGACGTGTCCCTCCTTGGGCGCTGTCTGCACGAGCTTCGCCTGCAGGTGGTGCGACTCCGCGAGCAGGAAGAGGCAGATCTGCTCCACATGCGAGCCTGTCGTGATGTGGATGTAGTAGTCGGTTCCCTCCTCGTGGAAGCAGGGCTTTTTGGCGTAGTCGTAGAACTTCTCGTAGACCTCCTCGAAGTCCCAGGGATCTTTCAGCTCCACGATGTCGAAGACGACCTTTGTCTCCGGCGAGACCGTCGCGATGTCCGCGCCCACCTGCTCCGCGAGCGGCTTGAATTCGGCATTGAGGATCAGGTGGAGTTCGTCGATTCGCAGCGCCTCCTGCTGGACGAGGCCGATTGTCGGCCGCCACGTGTTCCAGCGCGCCGGGCTTGTCCCGCCATGCGCGTCCTTCTGAGTCCCGAGAACGGATATGACCGTAGTTTTCATACTATAAATTCTATCACATACGCTAGAATTCTGGATAGCGCGGCGCGGCGGCCAGATGGCGAAATTGCGTGCAAAAATGGTATAATCTTTAGTGAATGAAGAACCTCACCAAGACCGATTTCAAATTGTGCGACATCTATGCCGCTCGGCTCGCCGCGCTGCGGCCGCTCCCCGTGGCAACGCTTAAATCGCTTCGGGAATACTACCGCGTAGGCCTGACCTACACGAGCAACGCCCTGGAGGGGAACTCGCTCACGGAGAGCGAGACGAAGGTCGTGATAGAGGACGGCCTCGCGATTGGCGGCAAGCCGCTGAGGGACATCTACGAGGCAACAGGACACGCAAAGGCCTACGATTTCCTATACGAGATTTCGACGGAGAGGCCGGTGTCCGAATCGGACATCCTTGAACTGCACCGCCTTTTTTATTCGCAAATCGACAAGGACAATGCTGGGGCGTGGCGGAAAGTGCCCGTGTTCATTTCCGGCTCGCACCGTGTTCTTCCAGCGCCCGACAAAGTGCCTTCACTCATGGCGGAGTTCGTTGAGTGGATGGCTGAAAACGAAGGGAAGCTTCACCCCGTGGAGTTCGCGGCACGCGTCCACCAGAAGTTTGTCTACATCCACCCGTTCGTGGACGGCAATGGGCGGGTGGCGCGCCTCCTCATGAACCTGGCGCTACTCCGCGCCGGATGGACGATAGCGATCATACCGCCAATCTGCCGCCACGACTACATCGCCGCGCTTGACAAGGCCGGGCGTTCGCCCGCGCCGTTCGTCCTCTTTGTCCGTGACAGAATCATCGAGACCCAACGAGAGCTCCTGCGGCTCATGGGACAGTCGATAGCAATCCGGGATGGTGATAGAGTAAATGGCGGAAACGATGATAGAGTAAATGATAGAGTAAATGACGGAATCGCAAAAGACATTCTCCAAACCGTCATGTTGCAACCAGGCATAAGGAGCAATGTGATAGCGACATACATCGGCAAGAGCATACCGACTGTCTCGCGATACCTCAAGGTGCTCAAAGAAGCCGGGAAGATCGAATTCCGCGGCGCCCCGAAAAACGGCGGATATTACGCCGTATAACGATAGTATTGCGTTCGCGAGGTGTTTGACGCCCAGCTGGTGTCAGACACCTTAATTCTTTTTCCGCCCTACGGTGTCAGACACCATCTGCGTTTTGCAACTACGGTGCGAACAACTATTTTAAACTTGGCTGTTTAGCGCTTGGTAAGGTCTGATATCAATTGGGTGTCAGACACCCCGACACCTCCTTCCGCCCCATGGTGTCAGACACCTGGCGTGTTTTTCAACTACGGTGCGGACATATCTCATTCATAATTTAGAATTATTGAAACGCAACAATATCCGATAAATCACGCTTTCGCCAGAATACGATGCGGAAATCTGAAAACGCCTTGGTGTCAGACACCCGCGCAGTCTTGGTGTCAGACACCCTACGGGCTGGTGTCAGGCTCTCCCACGGGCTGGTGTCAGGCTCTCCCACGGGCTGGTGTCAGGCTCTCCCACAGGCTGGTGTCAGGCTTCAATTGGGTGGGTGTCAAATCGCAGTCGAGCATACTTGCAACTACGGTGCGGACAGAAATTGCCGGAACGCGGACGGCCCGTCCGCCACACATTGGTTTTTGACGAGTGTGTTGGCAAGGGTTGCATATCGAAATTTCTAGTATCTAGAAGTTTCTCCATGTAAATACGGACCGCCATTTCGTCGCAGAAAAACATTGAATTATTTCAGATTTCGAAATACCAATATTCTATGAATTACTGTCAAATAATATCACCCAGTTGGCACGGCTTTTGCAGTATAATAACTGCGCCGCTTGGCGCCCCCTGCCGGCACAAGGGCCGGCAGGGGGTGCGGGAAGCGGTGGATTCAATCAACTTGCATTGGGAAAGGAACACGAAATGAAGAAACTGGTTTCTATTGCGCGGGCGCTCAAGGAGAAGAACCGCGTGGCGGGCCGTCTCGCAAAGGCGCGGGAAATCATCCAGCAGGAGAACTCAAAGGACAAGAGCCTTCCTCGCCGCGTCGATGTCGAGGCCTCGTATGCGGAGGCGAAGATGCTCGAAGCCCGGCTCGTCGCCATCAAGTCGGCAATCGCCCAGGCCAACAACCCGATTGTGGCGAAAATCATCGAACTCGACGAGGTGAAGTCCGAAATCGCCTTTCTGAACAGCCTCAATGTCAAGGAGGGGCGCTTCGAGGAGGTCGCGTACGGAAACAAAATCGTTCGCGAGATTGAGGCGGTCGTGGGGCAGGCGCGCGTGCTTGCGGAAGTCGCCGAACTCCAGAAGAGGGCAGACGCCCTGCAGGATGCCCTTGACGAATTCAACGCCTCCACCAAGGTCGAGATTGAAATCGATGACTAATCCATTTGGGAATGAATGGCGGGGTCTCCTTAAGCAGTCCTAAAAACTGCTTGGATCAGTCCTGAAAACTGATCGAAATAACGATATTGAGACCGCAGGCCGGCATAGGCTGTCAAACCGCAAAGGTTAAGGGCTTACACCTCAAGCCTCACGCCTCAAGACGTAAAACTTGTCCGACTCCGCATTCATTTCCCGCCCGGCCCGGGATGCCGAAAGAGAAATCCCAAGGTATCCCGGGCCGGTTTGTTTTTGAAAGAGAGTTATGAACAAACTGATCACAATAGATGGTACCCAGGGCGAGGGCGGCGGGCAGATTCTGCGCACGTCGCTCTCGCTCTCCGCGATCACGCAAACGCCGTTCAGGATGGTGAATGTGCGCGCCAGGCGCGAAGTGCCGGGACTGAAGCGCCAGCACCTGACATGCGTCAGGGCTGTCGCCGAAGTCTGCGGCGCGCAGGTCGAAGGGGACGAAGTGGGCTCGCTCGCCCTTTCCTTTTCCCCCGGTCCGATTCGCGGCGGCGAATACCGTTTCGACGTGGGGACGGCGGGAAGCGCCACGCTTGTGGCGCAGACTGTGCTGCCCGTTCTGCTGATGGCCGACATCCCGTCGTCCGTGACGATTTCCGGCGGGACGCACGTGCAATGGGCGCCGATCTGGGAGTTCTTCGCCGTCGCCTATCTGCCGCAGCTTCGCGCAATGGGCGCGGAGATCGAGGCCGAACTGGTGCGCCACGGGTTCTATCCGGCTGCCGGCGGGGAAATCAGGCTTTCAATCAAGCCCTTCGACAAGGCAAGGGCGAACAAGTCGTGGTCTTTCACCGGGCTTGGCGACTACCGAGGTGGCCGCGCCGTCGGCATCGTGTCGAACATCCCGCGCGTCATCGCCGAGAACGAGGCCGAAATCGTCTCGCACAAGCTTCTGGACCTTTCGTTGCGGCAGGAGGTGCTTGAAGCGCAGTCGCCCGGACCTGGCAACTGCTGCTTCGCGCAGCTCGACTTCGCGAACGCCTCGGTCGTCGTTTCCGAAGTCGGAAGCTACAACCGATCGCGCAAAGCGGTGGCCAACGGCGTCGTCTCGCAGGTGAGGCGCTTCCTGAAGGCCGGCGCGGCTGTCGAGGAACACCTCGCAGACCAGCTGCTCGTACCGCTTGCGGTCCTCCTCAGCCGCCACGGCGGCTCCCCCGAGGACCTCGGCACGACCATCGAAAAGGAGACGCTTCACTACACGACGAACAGGGATGTAATCGGGAGGTTCGTATGTTAACCCCCGGAGTGGACGAACTGGAGGTTCGCCCAGTCTGTCTCCGCGCCGTTTCGAAGGGCTGCGGCGAGACGGTCGAGATACTCGGCGCGCGGCATGTCCGCCGCGCCGAAATGCGCCATATGGTCCGAATACGTCTGGCAGTCAATCATCGGGCAGCCTGCGGCGAAGAGAGCCGGCGCAAGCATGGCGAATGCGCACTTTGAGGCGTCCGTCACCAACGAGAACATCGACTCTCCGCAGAAAACGCCCCGTATGGAGACACCGTATAGGCCTCCGACCAGTTCACCATCTGACCACGCCTCGACGGAGTGGGCGAAGCCTGCCTGGTGCAGATTGACGTAGCCGACTCGAAGTCGGTCGTTTATCCATGTCGAACCCTCCGGCCGCGGGACCGCCGCGCAGGCCGCGATGACGCGTTCAAAAGCCCGGTCAACGGTGATTTCAAAGGGGCGCTTCTTGAGAACCCGCTGCAGGGACCGTGGAATCCGGAAGTGCTCGGGAAGCAGGACGAAGCGCGGATCGGGGGAATGCCATGTGATGTGGCCGCGGAAGGTGCTCCAGGGGAAAATACCGCCGGCGTAGGCCTCGAGAAGCCGGGGCACGGTGTAGTCGCCGCCAATTGCAAGAATGCCATGCTCGTCCGGGCTCGCAAGGCGGGCGGACGGGAAACGTGGGTCGCCCTTGTCCAGCAGGTAGATGCTCACCCGATGTTCTCCACGGTGGCTTGAAGGCCACCGGATCGTAGGCTGGCCGCATGTTCCTCGGCCTTCTTCCGTTCTTCTACCTCGGCGATGGCGCGACCCTTTGTATGGGCTTCCAGCATGATCTTTTCAGCCAACTGCATACTGTGGCCAAACACGGAGCATAGCATTGAGACGACATACTCGAAGGTGTGCACGTCGTCATTGAAGAGGATGACCTGGGAATCCCAGCCAAGTCCGTTGCCCAGGCCATTGTCTTCGTGGACCGTGGGACTTGTCTTTCTGCGTGGAGGGGCTGTACGTGGAGGCGCTACTGTTGGCATAGTTCTGTTCTTTCATTGTTTTGTCACTGACACTATTTTATCAAAACGGCGGCAAAAACGTGGCATTTGCACTGGTGCACTAGGGTGCACCAGTGCAAATGCCATGAATAAGTGGAGCATGAACATACTATTATTCTAGCGAAATGGTTGAAAATTTTCTAGGCCTACAACTGCCCACATACACCCCGTCGGCATGACAAATTCTCATAAAACCCAGCATTTCAGTCATTTATTTCGAAATAGACTCTTTTTCCGCAAATTTGGCACGGTGATTGCGATAAGGAAGTCATTGAACCATAAACTAGGAACCAAGAACTAGGAACTAAGAACCAGGAACCGAGAACCAGGAACCAGGAACCCGAAACGAGGAACCCGAAACGAGGAACGACTATGAAGTGGGAAACAACAGAAGAGGGCGCACTGCCCGTGAAGAGCTGGTGCGAGAACTGCGAGGAGGGCGCGCTGAAGCAGGCGGGAAATCTCGCCCGCCATCCGGCGCTGTTCCATCATGTGGCGCTGATGCCTGACGCGCACCAGGGCTACGGCATGCCGATCGGAGGCGTTGTCGCCGCCGACAATGCCGTCATTCCGGCAGCGGTTGGCGTCGACATCGGCTGCGGAATGATCGCGACGGAGACCGACATCCCGGCCGAGGCCTTCGCGGAGATGCCCTTCCGCCGCGCCTTCCAGGAGAAGCTCAAGGAGCGCATCCCCGTCGGGGAAGGCGAATCGCACAAGAGCGTCCAGAAGTGGGAGGGCTTCGAGGAGTACCTCGCCAACAACGGCGAGCGCTGCCAGATGTGGCCGTCGAAGCTCGACCGCGCGAACCTCGGGACGCTCGGCGGCGGCAACCACTTCATCGAGCTCCAGAAGACAACGTCGCTCGACGGCGCGGGCGATCCGGAGGGCGGCGCGAAGGTCTGGCTGATGATCCACTCCGGCTCGCGCAACCTCGGGAAGCGCATCGAGGAGCACTACCACCGCATCGCGGCGAAGATGTGCGCGCGCTTCCGCGTGGCGCTCGCCGATCCGGACCTCGCCTTTCTCCCCATCGAGGAGCAGGTCGGGCACGACTACTTCACGGACATGCTCTTCGCGCTCCGCTACGCCAAGGAGAACCGTCGGCGCATGATGGAGGCGATGAAGGAGGTCTTCCTCGAGTTCGCACCGCAGGCGAACTTCCTGCGGACAATCGACATCCACCACAACTACGCCGCCTTCGAGGAGCACTTCGGCAAGAAGGTCTGCGTCCACCGCAAGGGCGCGACGAGCGCCAAGCTCGACGAAATCGGCATCATCCCCGGCTCGATGGGGACGGCAAGCTACATCGTGCGCGGACTCGGCAATCCCGATTCCTTCATGAGCTGCTCGCACGGCGCCGGCCGCAAGATGAGCCGCATCGCCGCCTCGACCCAGCTCACCGCCGAGGAGTGCGACAAGGCCATGGAGGGGATTGTCTGCGAACGCTGGCATCCCTACCGCGGCTTCGGCAAGGCAAAGGGGAAGCTCGACCTCTCCGAGGCCCCGCAGGCCTACAAGGACATCGAGGACGTCATCGCCTCCGAGCGCGACCTTGTCGAGCCCCTCGTCCGCCTCGTGCCGTTGGCGAGCCTGAAGGGATAGCTCTGTGCGTCGGCGACATGTCGCCGACGCACAGAGCAAGTACGAAGTACGAACGACGAAGGACGAAGGCGGACCATGAAAGTCAACTTCTATCATGGCTATGATGGCGGCAACGACGAAGAACAGTATGGCGACCCCGAACTAGACAATCGGGCTGAGCCGATTGTCCGCAAGGGCGGCGAGGTTTTCAAGAGTTGCTACGACATTGAGTGGTGCTATCATGTCTGCCATGTCATCGATCCGGCTCGGTCGCTTGCAAAACCTGTGGCCGATTTGCTGGATGGCAACATTGGAGAACCGCACTGGACAGCTTGCGACATGCTTTCCGTCCTGATTGCCGACATGGGGATCAATCGCCGACATCCCTCCCTGGAAGACGCCGTTGCCTTCTGGACGATGTTCCCCGACGGCGTGTCAGAGGCGCTTTCCAACTGTTACATGAAGGACTGCTCTCTGCTCGCCAAACACGGCGACGTCGTACGAATCCTAAACAATCCGTTCTTCTACAAGGACCGCAACGCGAACGAGCGTCGTCTTGTAGAGATTGCGGAGGATTCCGGTCTTCGCTTCGCGCTCGACCGCATCGCCGTCATCCCGGGACCAGAGACTATCGCCCGCGAAATCGCCATCTTGAATCATGGCATCAGGGATTCAAACAAAGTGGAAGATATCGCGAAGAAACTTACGCCCTCTATCGCAGAGACGATGGAGGAATGGGGGCTGAAGTCGACGGTGTAGTAAGGACCTGCATACGCTGTGCTCCCAGAATCGACACGGAAAACAACTATGAACCCCATTCCCGAGAAGGTTCTTGTAGAGTGTCAGGCTATTTTCGCGATAAAGGGCCTGAATTTTGACCAACGCATAGGACAATTTGGTATCATGGAAAAATGAAAATCTTCATACTACGCTGGAATCCCGCGATCTCGTCCTGGACGGACGAGAAATTCCGCGAAGCACTTGTCGAATGCCGCGAAGGCCCGTTCGCTATGGACTGGAGTATCCGCGACTGGGAGTCCGTCGAGTACGGCGACATTGCCGTGCTATGCCGTGTCGGCACAGACGCGGATGGCATTGTGGCCGTCGGGTGGTTTGATGGCCGCGTGGAAGAGTCCGATTCCTGGCGACGCGCCGGCAGCAAGTGCCATTACGCCTTCTTCTGGATGCGGCTTGCGCAGGATCCGGTGGCAACGGGTCTTCTCATGGCCGCCGTCCTGGAAAAGAAGGTTCCCGGCATCGGCTGGCATGGCGGCCATTCAGGCGTTGTCGTTCCGCCCGAGTCCGCTCCCGCCCTTGCGCGAGTCATCGCCGACGCGTTGGAGAGCGGACCGATTCTGCCGGGCGCCGCCCCATTCGAGTGTCTGCCGGATGGACCGAAAACGCTTGCGCGGAATCTGCGACTGTCTTTCTGCCCCGAATCGATCATTGACGAGTTTCGCAGGGCGTTTCCCGGCCACAAGATCACGTTTCACCGCGAGGACGACCCAGACGGCGAGTCACCCGACTGCGGAGAATGCCGCATCCTCGTTTCAAATCCCAACGGAGGCTGTCCGCTTCGCATAGATCTAGGCGAAGATCCGACGCTTTTCTTCGGCGGATCGCACATCCACTTCTTCGACAACGATGACGACTGGAGCGTTCTAATCGACTATGCAAAGCGGATTGTGGCGGGTTCGATGCGTGCGCTCATTGTGTCATCGGCCGGCGAATGGAGGTGGACGAGCTTCGACGGACACGCCATCCGTACGGACACGGACGCCTTTCGCGTCATCGCGAACGATTGTTCATCACGGTCCGGCCACAATCTTCCCATCTTTGCCCGGAAGGGCGCGACGCTTGAATGGACGGCCTGGGACCCGGCGGACAACCAAAAGGTCGAATTGTCCGCCGACTGGTTCAAAACCATCGCCAGACCCACCGGCCTCGACGCGGTCAGGGCTTCCCGTGAAGCGGAGAATCAGGGGGAGAACGGAGCTTTCGCGTCATTCGAGTTCGACTTCCACGGGGACCAGATAGAATGTCGGAAACGAGGAAGGCGGTGGACGGTCGAAAGAGACGAACTTCTGTCTCGAAATGAGCGGCCCGCAATGGCATCCGCATCAAGTTTCAAAGCTCTCCTAGAGACCGTCATTCCTAACTGCCGCAAGACGACTGTCCGCGATGCGCTCGCGGGCGTCCACGCCTTTGACGTCGAGGGGTGCTGGACTTCGCAGGACAACTTGGAAACCGTCGGCGGCAAAGCCAAGCGCTGCTGTGGTGGAACAGATAATGCCTCCGCCGAATGCGACCGTTTCGTCGTCGAGGTTCCTCTGGATTGTGTCGGCCTCTACGGCGTGGCCTTTTATTCGGCTAACGTTCCGTCACATTTCCTATCAGTCTCCCTCGACAAGGAAGAAATCGAGGCGGTTTTCCCGGTCTTCGAGGAGATGAACGCGAAGTTCGGGGTCGGCATCGACCGCTGCGAGGAGGCAATCATTCCTTCGCGTTTCGCAGCAACCGCATGGAAGACACTTCGTGTTTTTCGCAAACGCGCGGCAGATACGGCTGTCCGCAATGCGGTTGATAAACTGCTCCCCGTCTTCAAAAAGGCGGCCGAACTTCATATGCCCATCGCGCTTTGGTTGTAGAGACCCAAGCGCGACGGTACCGTGTTATACGCGCTTCGCCTTGACATCGAGAACGATCTTGCAGGAGCGAGAAGGAGCCATGCGCGTGGTTGGCCGACGCATGGGGCCAGACTGGAGTATCGCGCCACCCCGCACTCCAGCGGTTCCTCCGGGAGTACTTGCGCCGCATCTGCGCTCACCGGGACTCACGGGGTCAAAGTCAGAGCGGACTACCCCGTTTCGTCAAAAACATTAAACTACAAAGCATGGGACTTGTCAAGCAGGAATCCCAGTTTCACAAACCAGAAAACAAAACTCAAGTCTGCCATGATCCCTCTGTGAGCGCACACCGCTGTGCACGGAAGGGGTTCCGTCGGGTTTTCATTGTGGTTTGCAGATTGTAAGGCAGCATGCCGTATAGTCGGCACGGCACTTTTCTACCTTGTCATGGTCGCGCATCAATTCAACTTGTAATCGAATAAAACAGGAGATTGCCATTGCGATTCGATTATAAGTTTGATAGAATATAAAGGCTGACAATCTAGAAGCATGGGAGGAAGCAATGGTAACAAGGAATGATTTACTTAAGAAAGTACGTCCCTTTGTGGGATTGGACATCGTAAAGGTCTTAACAGGCCTTAGGCGAAGTGGCAAATCTGTCCTTATGAGACAGATTAGGGACATGATTCTATCGGAAATTGATTCTGCTGGAAAGTTCGTCTATGTCAATCTTGAAGAGGACGAGAACAAGAAGTATATTCCCCAAGGCGTGCTTCATGACTATGTGGTTACATTTGCCGAAGGTAACAAACCTGCAAAGACATATGTGTTCCTTGACGAAATCAGCGATGTGGAGGAATGGGAGAGAATGGTCAACTCCCTCCGAACGCATGACAATATCGACATCTATATTACAGGATCCAATTCAAAACTTCTTTCTGGGGAACTCGCGACATACCTGACGGGACGCTTTGTGGATATAAGGGTGACGCCGTTTTCTTTTCGCGAATTCATCGAGGCATTCCCGGCGAAAGAAACGTCTGTTGCTTTTGATGCTTATCTAAAATTCGGCGGAATGCCGTTCCTGTCGCACCTTGGCTACAACGAAGAACCATCACGCGAATATCTTCTAGACCTTTATTCCTCGATTCTGCTAAAAGACATCGTGCGCCGACACAAGGTGCGCGATGTCGATCTTCTTGAGAGGATCATGGCATATGCAATGAGCGAGGCGGGACATGTGTTCTCAGCAGCGAGCATACAGCGCTATCTTAAAAGCGAACACCGATCGGTCGCATTCGACACCGTGATGAGCTACCTTGGTTTCGGAGAGGAGGCGTTCCTTTTCAATTCCGTAAAGAGAGAGGATCTGATAGGCAAGCGCATTTTGTCAGTTGACGAGAAGGTGTATGCTACAGATCATGGGATGAGGCGGGCGGTTGTAGGAGGCAACGCCTTGCGCGACATAGACAGGATGCTGGAGGCCATTGTATGCCAGGAGTTCGTCAGGCGTGGCTATAATGTACGTATTGGCAGGGTGAAGGAGAAGGAGGTTGATTTCGTATGTGAAAACGGCGATGGGCGAATGTATGTGCAGGTTGCGTATGTCATGGAAAGCGAGGCGACGAGGAACCGGGAGTTTTCGGCGCTGATGGCGGTTCCAGACCAATATCCGAAAATGGTGCTTTCGCTAGACAGGGTGAACTTTTCTGATTCGGGCATTGTACACCTTTACCTGCCGGACTTCCTTCTTGCCTGAGTGTCCTCTCTTCGGAAATCTAAATTTTCAAACACAAGAAAGACGGAAGACTAGGAAACCAATAGATGACCGTTGAATCAAAAGCAATACTTGCAGAATTGCGGGCCGTTGCCTCGGAGGAGAAGCGGATGGTGCTAGCGCGCTTCTTCAAGACCGGTCCGGGCGAATACGGGGAAGGTGACAGGTTCCTGGGCGTCATGGTACCGCAGATACGCGCCGTCGCCAAGAGCCACGCCGGCGCATCCGCCGCAACCGGGGACGCGCTTGTCGCCTCGTCGTGGCACGAGGCGCGCGAATGCGGCCTCTTCCTGATGTGCAACCGGTTCCAGCGCGCCGCCGCCGCAGAGCGCGCCGCAATCCATGCGCGCTATCTGGCCGCCGCCGAAACGGGGCGCGTGAACAACTGGGACCTCGTCGACCTCTCATGCCAGACGCTCGTCGGACAGTATCTCGCGGACAAACCGAGGGCACTCCTCTACGACCTCGCGGGAAGGGCGTCGCTCTGGGAGAACCGCATCGCTATCGTCTCGACGCTGTACATGGTCCGTCGCAACAACATGGACGACGCCTTTACGCTCGCCGAAAAGCTCCTTCGCCACCCGCACGACCTCATGCACAAGGCCGTCGGCTGGGTGCTCCGCGAATGCGGAAAACGTGACGCGGACCGTCTCCGCGCCTTTCTTCGCGAACATGCCGCCGCCATGCCGCGCACGGCCCTCCGCTACGCAATTGAACGATTTGACGCCGACGAGCGGCGCCGCTGGCTAGCTAATCTGTGACATACTTGATGTCGTCGAGGAAGAAGGCGAAGGGCTCACCGTCATTGGCGAGGGTGAAGCCGAAGCCGGTCTTGATGCAGGAAAGGTCGAGACCGTCGAGCGGGATGCGGTAGCGCGTCCATTCCTTCTTGAGGATGACGTTTTCGAGCTTGGCCTCCGCGGTGTCGTTGAAAGCCTTGTCCTTGAGACCGCCCATGAAGAAGGTCACCTTCTCTCCGCCGTCGCGTCCGCGGGCGCGGAAGACGAGTGTCGTGGCCTTGGAGAGGTTGCTGCCGCCGGGCTTGTCGCCCCAGTCGTTCGGCGGGTCCTGCCAGAAGATGCCGGCCCAGCCGATGTGGTCGAGGTAGTCGATTTTCATGCAGCGCGTGCCTTCGAAGGGCGACTCGGTGCAGGCCTCGTTGACCTTGAGGGCGCGCGTGTTGCCCATGTAGCCCGACGGAATCCAGGGCCCCGTTTTGTCGTCGAAGACGGCGAAGGGCATTGCCACGGGGCGCAGCTCCCGCTTGGGCTTCGGACCGGGACCTGTCAGCGGGACGTTGGCGTATGCTGCGCCGCCCTTGCCGTCGAAGCAGTAGGCGTAAAGCCGGTAGCTGCCGCCGCCCGGAAGCTTGACCTTGACGCGCTTGGTGCCCTGTCCTTCAACTATCGCTCCGTCCCATCCCTCGGGCATCGGGAGGCTAATGCCGACGCTGCCGTAGTTGTCCGTGTCAGAGATGAGCGCCCACTTCCACTCAAGCGGATTGCCGTCTGGATCCTTTCCCTCAACAGAGGCCTCGATAATCTCGCCTTCAACGGTGAGCGCCGTCTTCTGGCAGCGGATGGGCTCGATGAGGGGGACGTGATTCTTGATTGGAGCGCGACCCCAGGCCTTTTGCATCGCCTCCGTGGATGCGATGAAGATGCAGCCGGGGAGGAGCATGCCGTGCCATGTCGGCGTCGCCTCGACTTTCCATCCCCAGGTGAACGCGAAGGAGCCGAGGCACATCTTGCCGCGTTCGGCGATGACGCCGTTCGCGTAGCCTGATGCGAAGAAGTCGCCCTTCTGCGTGGAGGTCTGCTCAATAGGCAGCCCGTTGGCGGCATCCTTGGGGCCTTCCCAGCTGCCGAGGGCGCCGAATTCGGTGACCATGTAGGGGCGCTTCATCCCGGCCTTGCGCCAGCGTTCGCCGACCGACCCGCAGCCGCCGTAGGAATTGATGCCGATGAAGTCGAGGTGCGGCGCGTAGGCGTCGAACTCGCGCGGCGTCGCTTCGGGGATTTCCGCGACCACGGTGCAGACTGGGTGGTTGGGGTCGATCTCCTTGACCTTGACAGCGACGCGGTCGATAAACTCCCACATCTCGCGGCGGTGGGGATTGTTCATCTCCATCTCGTTCCCAAGCGCCCAGCAAAGGATGGCGTCATTGTCCTTGAATGAGCGGACAGTCGCGAGGATGTCGCGCTCGGTTGACGCGAGAGCCGAGGCGTCCGTGTAGTTGAATCCGTGCTCGGTGTGGCCCAGCCAGAAGCCGGCCATCACCATGAGGCCGTTTTTGCGGGCGTCGGCGAGGTCTTCGGCAAGGCGCTCCGTGCCCCATGTGCGGAAGGCGTTGGCGCCGGTCTTGGCGAGGAGGTCTTTCGGCGCGGAACCGCCGGCGCCCTCGACGAAGAAGGGCTTGCCGTTGACTGTGAGCCGCCAGGCGCCGTTTCCGCCTTCCACGCGGACCACGGAAGCCGCGAAGAGAGTGGAAAGTGAAAAGTGAAAAGTGAAAAGTGTCAGGAGGAGGGTGCGCGTTGTCAGGTTCATGGTCTAGTCCTTTCGTTGTGGCGGGCGTGCTATCGGAGGATGACGACGGTGTGGTGCCCCTCGACGACGATGGAGCCGGATCCCATGATGATGCCTGGCAGATCGGAGGCCCGGTACGTGCCGGTGGACTTCCTTGTATTGCCTACGATGAGTTCCTTGGCGGACAGCGTGCGGCCATCGGTATAGACGCATTGCGTACCGTTGGTGGAGGCGATGGAGAGCGAGTCGATGCGGGCGTTTGCCGTGAGGCGAATCGCGCCATTGCCGGCAAGCTGCCACTGCGTCTGGACAAGCGAACGGTCCGTGTCCTGCATGGCGGGAAGGTGCGTGGCGGACGGGACGGCGTCGGCGGCCTCCGCGACGCGCCATGCTGCGGCGGAATTGCCGTAGCGCCAGACATTGTCGACGAGAACAATCGGCTTGGCGCCGGGCGCGACGAGGCAGACCGTGCCGGCCGCCGCAGGCGAGATGTCGTGTAGCACCGCCTGCCCGGCGTCCTGCATGGAGCCGCCGTAGGCCGAGATGGTGCCGCTAAAGTCGGCGAATGTCACGTTCGCGCCGGTGAGGGCGACCTTGACACGGCCGCCCGAACCAGGGCCGAGAAGGCCGTTGTTGCCGCCGTTGGCGTCGATTGACCCCGTGCCCGCAAGCGCGCCGGCCGTGATGTTGATCGAGCCGCCGGAACCTGCGCCGCCAATGGTGTTCTCCTGGTCGAGGGGCCAGCCAAAGCCGCGGGAGCAGACAAGGCCGTTGACCGTAAGCGTCCCGCCAACGGCGAGCTTGATGATGCCGCCGCCGGCGTAGAGTTCGCTGTCGCCCCATGCGCCCGAGCCGTAGGAGAGCGGGTCGAGGATCGAGCCGTAGGAGACGAAGGAGACAGTGTTCGACGGGTGGCCGCCGTCGCCCGCGTACGAACCGCCCGCGTCGCGCTTGTAGCCGGGACCGTTGCCGCGCGCGAAGCCGCGGGAGCGAGAACTTGAGGAGTCCGAACCTCTTCCGGCCTGGATGGAGGCGTCCGCGCCGACGGTGAGGTCGCCGCCGATTGCGACGTTAATCATCGTGGAGGGGTTAGCCGCCGGACCGGTGTGCGTCCAAGTGCCGCCGTCAAGCGTGGCGTTCCCCGCGATGGAGAGGAGGTTCGACGGGGTGCATTGGAAGGTCACGGACACGTCGCCAATCTGCTTCCAGGCGGCCACGGTGGCGTCCGCGACGTTCCACTCGAGGTCGTGCTGCGCCTTTTCCTTGACAACGTAGACCGCATCCGACGCGCCGGGGACGACGCCCTTCGACCAGTTGGCCGGCACGGAGGCGAGGGCGGAGACGGTGCCGAGCCAGACGTTGCCGTTGGCCGTCGCGAAGAAGGACTGCGGAGCCAGCGAATCGTAAATCGCGTCAGCGCCATCGCCGAGGCGGAACTGGTAGTAGGTGAGCGCGCCCTCTGTGCCCGTGGCCGCGAAAGAGTAGGTTGTGGCGTCGGCGGCCTCGGCCGCGACAAGGGTCGTCGTGAGGTTGGCGGGATCGTCGCCGACAAGGGCGTAGAGGGCATGTCCGCCGCCGACCTCGACCATGACGGAGAGCGTCGCGGAAAGTCCGTTCACGACGGCGCTCGCCGCGTCTTCGAAGGATGCGGTGACGGCCGAGGCGAGAAGCGTGGCGGTCATCGTGTGGTCGGTGGTGTTGGTCGTGATGACGACGCGCGAGGCGTCCGTGAGGACGGCGCCGTCAACGAGGATGCGCCCCTGCGTGAAGAGCGCTGCGAACTCGTCGTTGGCGTCGGGCGCGTCGCCGGAGGGGTCATAGGTGTAAGTGTACGAGCAGGGCGCGCCGGAGTGGAAGTTGAAGAAGGGGGCGGTGGCATAGAAGCCTCGCGGAACGGCGTTCCAGCGGTCCGTGGTCGTCGCCGTGATGTCGGAGCCGCGCACCTCTATGGCGTTGCCGGAGCCGACGAAGACGGTGGCGGACAAGGTGCCGTTACGGATTGTGCGGGCTGCTGTCTGGTTGATTTCACCGCTTACGGCAAGTGCGGCGCCATCGACGGAAACGTTCCACTCGACGAGGTTGAGGTTGCCTGGGAACCAAGTGCAGTTCGTCTTGATGAGTATGGTGTCCGAGGAAGTTGGGACAACGCCTAAAGACCAGTTGCCTGCGGTGGCCGCCAGACCGTCGCCCGCCTCGCCGAGGAAGATGGCTGAGTAGTCCGAGGCGAAGAAGGTCTTGGCCTCTGTCTGCGCGACGACCACGTTGCCGGTGACGACGCCAAAGGCGTAATAGTAGAGTGTGTCCGCGACGAGGCCTGTCAGGTTCGTGGTGAAGACCGAGCCTTCGACGGCCGCCGCGCCGAGGGACGCCCCATTGGCGAGGTCGATGGCGTTGCCGCTGGTCCCGTATGAGAAGACAACCGTTCCGGCGCCCTCGCCGATCTTGCGGAGCGTGGTGGAGAGTATCGCGGACGATGAGGTGACATTGGCCGCCGTCGGGGCGGAGAGGGCGAATGCGGCCACCGCGTTGGCGAGGAAGAACCGCGAATGGTCGGCGTCGACGAGTTCGACGGTGAAGAGGTCCTCGAAGTCGGCCTGGGAAACCGTCTCGCCATTGTAGCGGAACTTGCCATTCGCGAAATAGGCCGTATAGACGTTGGCGGCCGCGACAGGCATGGTGAATGTCGCTGTGGAGTTGACGGGGATGTCGATGTAGACGCCCGCGTTCTGGTAGTATCCGTCGAAACCAGTGCCGGTGCAGGTGAGTGAGCCCGAAACGAACGACACAACGATGTCGGCCCCCTGCGGCGCGTAGAGGGAGCAGGTGATTGCCGTGCCATCGATTATGAGGCCGTCCACGGGGTGAAACTCGCCAGTAGCCGTAATCGAGCCGCCATCGTAGGCGTCGCCGGAATTAGAGGTGTAGACGCCCTCAACGGTCATCGCGCCGCCACTGAAAGTGACGGGAATGGTTCCGGGCCAGGCGCCCGTGCGGGTGATTGTGCCGCCGTTGTCGAGGACGATCTCGCCCGCGTCATCAACATTCTGCTGGCCGCAGCGCAGCGTGAAGACGCCTCCGTTCCTGATGGTCATGGTGGAACCGAGGCGGAAGGTGCCTGCAGAGCCAGTATCGTAGCTGCCGCCGTCGAGCAGGAAGTCGCCGCGGATAAGAGGCCAGGCTTCGCCGGTGATCTGCGTCAACGAGGCGCCGCCAGATATCGTCGTCGAACCTGTTGGGACCCAGTCGCCGCCCGGATTGTACGACACGGTCACGCCGGAGCCGCTGATCATGACATCGTCGGCGGGGGCGTTGCCAGGCGAGGTTGTTGCCGCTGCGCCATCGAGGTTCCAGTTCCCCGCAGTGAACCAGAGGCCGTCGTTGGCCGCTCCAGTCCAGGTGTAGGTGCCCGCATACACGGTCGCGCCAATCGCCGCAATTGCGCAAAGTGCCGTAACCAAGGATTTCTTCATGTGTTGTTCCTCGCTTGTTGTGCGTTGCCAGAAGAAGCGAAGTGCCTCATCCACTGTCAAAAATTATATCAAAGGCGGCGAAAACGCGCACATCCAAAAACGCACAAAAAATGTGACGAATTGCGGCACTAGCAACTTGCTCTTCAATTCATAATTAAAAATTGACATCCCGCAGTAGTTTATGGGATAATGCTTCTGTTATTTGACGAGGCTTCGGCCGTATCGGACGACAAGACAACATCAACGCTGCAAAAATCACCAATGGGCATAGTACGACGCTTCTTCTGCCTGGATGTCGCGGACGGCGAGGTTTCCCGCCTTTCGCGCGCCGCGCGCGTTGCACATGTCCTCACCGCACCCTGGGCGCTCATCCCCTGGGGCGTAGTCTTCTTCTGGTTCGCGTCCTGGCTTGACTGCTTGGTAAGATTCGCCTTCCCTCCGACAGAGGTTTCGCGTCGGCCCGAGGCGCTGCTCTTCCTCCAGGGTGGCACTGACTGGGGCGGCGCCGAGGAGTTTGTCCTCTCGGCAATCGCCCTGCCTCTCTTCGGTCTTCTCGCCGCCATACATCTCTCACTGCGCATGCGGACGCTTCCTACGGCTATGTCTTTCCGCCAACGTCTCGACATTTCCTGGCGCATCATCAGCACATATTGGGGCTTCTTCGTGATGGCGGCGCTGATTGTGCTGCTGCCACCTTACCAGACGCCGGCGTGTTCTTGCGAATATGACGTGCGCGTCCTCTTCATAACTGCGACAGTGGTTTTCCTTGCGACGCATTTCCTCATCGTCTGGCTCGCGGGGACGAGCCTCCCCAACTGGTTGAAAACGCTTCTTGCGCCGTCCTTCCTCGCCCTGTGGCTTGTCATGGGATCCGATGGCCAAACGCCTCGCGCGGGCCAGATGCTTGCCGCCGACGAAGAGCCCCTTCCCGCAACGCGCGGCCTGCGCCACGGCACGATGCTGGCTTGGCGTCGGCTCTGCCTCCTTACGATTGGCCGCCGCGAACGACGAGCCGATCCCGAAACGGCCTCCCTCTGGTACTGGACGGACGGCTCGCGGGAATTCGGCAAGGAAAGGGCGACATCGCGGTCGGCGCGCGCCCTGCGCCGGGAGTCCCTGCCGTGGCTTGACGGCCTCGCCTTCGTCGTCCCCGTCGCGACGGACGACACCCGGCCCTGCCCCTTCCCTTACTACACGCGGCCCGACTTTCGTCAGTTCTGCGGCTACATGCTCAAGACCGAGGGCCGTCTGCTGCCGCTTTACTTCGGCCGCATGGACGTCCCGCGCTTCAGGTCGCGAGACATCTGCCTTAAGGAGGGACAGCCTTACTGGACATTCTCGCTGACTACGGACGGGGCGACGGCGCGGCTGATGCCCTTCTCGCCCGTCTGTTGGTGGGAGGACCCCGTCGACGAACCCGACATCGGCGCTCCCGCCATTCTCCATCCCCAAACAGAGCCTGTCCCCACACAGCTCTGCTTCTCGCGTGACGTTCCGTACGCATCCCTGACCAACTGGATTCTCCGCTTAAACGAAAACGGCTACCGCCCGCTGCACATCTGGCTCCGCGGCTTCCGGCACCGCGAATAAGTCCGTGGTCAAATCAGGTCCTTCAGCGCGTCCCTGCGCCATTGCCTCGGGGTCATCCCCGTGCGGGACTTGAAGACGCGCTTGAGGTAGGAGTCCGACTCCCATCCGCAAAGGTTCGCGATTTCCCCGATCGGAATGGTGGGATCGCGGAGGAGCTGGCAGGCCTGGGAAAAACGCACGTCGGCGATTTCGTCGAGAATGGTGTGGCCGGTGGCTTTCAGGAAGCGTCGCTCCACAAGCCGCCGGGAAAGGCCCGTCGAGGCGATGACGTCCGCGGCCCTGAGGCCGCCGCAGGCGTCGCGGCGGATGCGCTCCACGGCCTTGACGATGCGCCAGTCGTTGGAATCGATCAGGCGCGTGGACTGGCGGCGGTGGAGGATGGTCGGGCCGAAGGCAAGGTGCTTGGACTTCATCTTTGGCTGGGCGATGGCCTCGGCGAGAAGCTCGATGGCGAGACGGCCGGCAATCGAGAAATCTATCGCGATGGAGGAGATTGTCGGGAAGTTCGTCTCGCAGATGAGCTCGTCGTCGTCCACGCCGACGACGGCGCAGTCGCGCGGACACTCCAGTCCCGCCATCTCGATGGCCGTCAAGACCTGCTTAGCCACGTAGTCGTTCGCGGCAAAGACGCCAACGCGGTGGTCCAGGCGGCCGAGTTCCGCAGTAAGTGTCTTTTGCTCCTCGAGTTCCTCGCTCCAGGGAGCGTCGATCATCGTGCAGTCGCATCCCCTCTTGCGAAGGGCCTCGGCAAAGGCGCGTCCCCGTTGCACGCTCCATCCCGTGCGCTTGCGCCAGCCGGCAAAGGCAAAGGTGCGGCAGCCGGCCGCGACCAGTTCGCCAACGGCCATTTCGGCAATGGCGGCATCATCGCTCGCCACTTCCAGGCGCCGCAGCTTCCGCGAGGGAGGCGCAGGGTCGAGAATGACAGTGGGGAGTTTCGCCGGAATATCCGACGGGGGCGACGCAAGGCCGCTGCACTCGTAGATGCAGCCTATCGGCTTTCTGGATTCGATGAAGTCGGCGACGGGGCGCGTTGTGCGGTCGCGCTCGATTTCGATGACGTGCCAGCCATGTCTTCTGGCCTGCGAGAAGACGCCTGAAATCTTCGCGATCTGCGCGCCGATGTGAAGCTCGGTTATGAAGAGGACCGTGTCCATTACAAGGCGCGAACAAGGTCGTCCATAGTCCCGACCACGCCGTCAAACAATTTGTACATCAGTTCCGGTTCCACCATCTCCGGAATGTAGGCGATGACTTTCCTCCCCGCGCCGGCCAACCAGCCGGCCTCGGTGTGGGCGCTGCGGCCGCAGGGCAGGACGAGAACGCAGGTGTCAGCCCACTTCAGCGCCTCCAGGTCTGCCGCGAATTGCCGTTCGGCGAGCGGATGGCGCAAGCCCTCGGCATACTGATCAAAACTCCAGTTCGGGGCGTTTTCGTCAATGTCGGTCCAATGGAATCCTTTGCCGCCGTGCGGTGGGTTGCGGAAGTCGTAGACGTCGTGGCCTTCGTCTCTGAGTCGGCTCACGACTTCGGGAAAGTACTTGTTCCTCCAGCTGGAGGCGACATAGATTTTGGCCACGTTCGCCTCCGGGCGCTACTTGTAGTTCCTGATTCGGACGTCGATTCCGGTTCCGGCGAGGAGGTCGGCGACCTTCTTGACGGGCGTTTCGGAGTAGTGGTACGGGAAAAGGACTTTCGGCTTGATTGTCTTAGCCGCCTTAGCGGCCTGCTCCGGCGTCATCGTGTAGGGCTGGTTGCAGGGGAGGAAGGCGACGTCGATGTCTTTGATCGAGGCCATTTCGGGGATGTCCTCGGTGTCGCCGGCGATGTAGATGCGAAGGCCGTCAAGCGTGAGGATGTAGCCGTTGTCGCGTCCCTTCGGGTGGAACTTGTCGCGCCCGGGAGTCGTGTTGTAGGCGGGCACGGCTTCGATGGAGACGCCGTTGTCCAACTTGCGGCTGTCGCCGTTCGCGAGCGCGGTGCCTGCGCCGAGCATCTTGCGCACGTTCGGATTGGCGATGATTTGCGTCCCTTCCTTCTGCAAGGCGGAGATGGCATCGCTGTCGAAGTGGTCGAAATGCTCGTGCGTGACGAGTATGAGGTCGGCCTTCGGAAACGCCGAATAGTCGGTCGCCGGCGCGCATTTCTCGCCGACAGGGTCGATCTGGATTTCAAGCCCGTCGAACTGGATGCGAAGACTGGCGTGCTTGATGGCCGTTATCACGACCTCCTTGCCGTTCGGCGTCTTGAATGTGTCCGTGGCGAATGAGTTGTTCATGGCTGTGTCCCCTTTGGGTGTGGTGGTTGCCTCCTTCGCGCATCCGCAGAGCGGCAGCGCGGCGAGCAGTGCTACAAGTGAGGAGTGAATTTTCATGGCGTATATTCTACCAGTTTTACGAAAAAGTTTCCTTGGTATGCAGCAGCAGCTTGTCGCCGGCCTGGAGGCGGGTGGAGCCCTTTGGGATGATGGTGCGGTTCCCGCGCTTCACCATGACGATCATCGTCTGGCGCGAGAGGTCGAGGTCGCGGATGAGCTTGCCATTCCAGGGGTTCTTCTCCAGCAGCACGATTTCCTTAAGGTTGATCTTCGTGCGGTCGAGAACCGGTTCTGCGCCAAGCACGATGATGTCGCCAGTCTGCAGCACGAGGCTGCCGTTCGGGACGAGCACGTCGTGTCCTCTATGGATTGCGGTGAGGATGATGTCGTGCGGAAGCCGCAGCGAGGCGATGTCGCGCCCCGCCCAGTCGTCGTTCTCCTCCAGTTGGAACTGGATGAAGTCGATGTCCTGCTCACGCGCCTTGTCGAGGCTGGCCTGGATGCGCGCGTACTGCTCGACGAATCCCGCGCTGATGATGCCTGTCGGAATCGCGACCATGCCGACGCCGAGGAACGTGATTATGGCGCCAAGCATCTTGCCGAGGGTGGTGATGGGGTAGATATCGCCGTAGCCAACGGTGAGCAATGTGGAAACGGACCACCAGATTCCGGAAAAGGCGTTCTCGAACATTTTGGGGTTGCTCTCGTGCTCGACGCTGTACATACAGAGGCTGGAGGCGAGCATGAGGACGAGGATGATGAAGAGCGAGGAGAGCAGCTGCTGTTTCTTGCTTCCGATGACCTCTGCAATGGCGTTGAGGGAGTCGTAGTAAGCGGTGATGCGGAAGAGGCGGAAGATACGGACTACGCGGAAGATTCTGAACGCGACGGCGCCGGCCGGGAAGAAGACCGGCATGTAGTTGGGCAGGAAGCTCAGGAGGTCGACGATGCCGCCGAAGGAGAAGACGTATGCGGCGAGCGAGCGCAATTCCCCCTTGCGGGGATGGGTGTGCTTCGCGGCGACGAGCCGGAGGAGGTAGTCCACCAGGAAGCAAAAGGCCGTAACGGCTTCGATTCCGTCCAGCAGGCGGGCGTATGCCGCATTGACGCTCTGGAAGGTGGCCAGCACGACCGCCACCAGATTGACGATAATGACGCCTGTGATCAGGAAGTCATAGCCACGGCTTAGGAGATCGTTCGACGCGCCGATCTCCACCATGCGAGCCAATGACTTACGTACGGATGTAAATGATGTCTTATTCATGGCGTGTTATCCCTCCCATTTAGAACAGCGCGGCCGTTTTCTTCGCATAGTCATCCGTCATTCCAACGATATGGTCTGTTGCGGCATGCAGCCACCATACGACGTCGCCATGGTGCGCCGCGATGGAGTCTTCCGCATACTTGCGTCCCCAGGTCATTTCGGAAAGTTTGGCGTCGCCGCTGCGCAGCGACCTAAACTCCTTTGCCGTACTCAGGTTAACAGCCAGCTGCGAATAACGGGTGAACAATTTGTCCATGATCCCGAAACAGGACACCTCCGTCATCACTTTGCTTCGCTCGCTGAAAATGGCCGCATACTGCTTTTTGAGCGTGTCAAAGGCCTCTTTTTTGCTGAAATCCGAGGAATCGGTCAAGGCGCATGGGAAACTTCCCTCCATTATGCGGTCGTAATTCCTCGTGAACGCCGCAAAGGCGCTTTCGCACAGCTTTCTGACCGCATTCCCGCGGAGGTGCTGTATCGAATGGTCCGCGACCGATTCCTCCGCGACTTCCGCCAGGCAATTCTTCATGCTGTCTTCCGACAGGATGTGCAGCGTCACGGCATCCTCGACGTCCATGATCTGATAGCAGATGTCATCGGCGGCCTCCATAAGGAATGAAAAGGGATGTCGCGCATACTGTTGCCCGGAATTGTCCGTTTCCTTCAGGCCCAGTTCGGACATGATTTTGTCGAACCGGTCCGCGTCAAATGCGAAGCAGCCGGCCTTGTCGGGTTTCGGCCCATGCCCGACGACCCAGGGATACTTGACGAGTGAGCCACAGGTCGCAAATGTCAGGCGGAAATAGGCGCTGTCCCGCGGCGTCGGGTTGGAAACCATTCGGAAAGCCTGCGCATTGCCGTCGTAATGCTGCCAGTCGGCCGGGTCGATGCCGCCGGCCTCGCTCCAATCCGCGCTTTCCGCCCAAGCCTTGATGGCGTCTTCCCCGGCGTGGCCGAAGGGGGGATTGCCGATGTCATGCGCGAGGCAGGCGGCCTCTATGACGTTGGCGACGTCAATCGGCGAAATATCTTCGGGCAAAGCCCCTTTTTCCTTTAGAAACGCCGCGAGACTCAGGCCGAAAGTCTGCCCGACGGATGCCACCTCCAATGAATGCGTCAGGCGATTGTGGATATAGTCGATGCTGGCAAAGGGGTGGACTTGCGTTTTCTTTGACAATCGCCTGAAAGGCGTGGAGAAAACCACGCGGCTATAATCCTGGCCAAACGGGGAACGGGCTAAAATGGAGGGGGTGCCACTCTCTAATATGCCGCCTTCCGCTTTGTCGCTAGGCCGTTTCTTGCACAACAGCTTTTCCCAGTTCAAGTGCATGGTTTACGTGTTCTCCGTTTCATTTTGCAGTGGCAAGCAGAGATTTCGCCGCTTCGGCAGGCGAGGCGACATCGAAGAATGCGATGCGGATTCGCGGCGATTCCGTTTCATGGAGATAGAGAGGCTGAGCAAAGGACAATTCGCCAAGTGCGGAATGCCAGGGGTATACGAGGACTGCCACGGCGGCTTCGTGGTGTCGCTGGTAGGCCGCCAGCTGGTAGAAGTCTGCCTGGGAAACACCTGAATGCGGACGCGAAGAATCAAGTAGTTTCCATTTCGTGTCCATAACGGCGAGAATGGCGTCGTCATCATCGCGGCGAAGCAGAATGTCTGGCTGTATAACCAATGAATCGACTGGCACGGTTGAACGAAGCCAAATGTCCTTTGACTGTGCGACAACTCGGATGTCTGGCGTTGCGGCTTGCCGCAATGACTTTGCCACATAGCGCTCAAAGAGGGCTTCCATCGGGAAGAGAAATGCCTGTGCGCATTTTGTGCCGGGAAGATTCGCAAGTGAATGGCCACGGAGGAATACGCCGCACCATACTAGCGCCTCGCGGTAGCGGATGTCTCGCGGCGGCGGGGTGCAGGCGGCAAAATCGGCGGCAAGATTTGCCGAGACCGGCACATCCTCAAACGCGGCGACAAGGCGATGGGCGGCGACTTTGTTCTCATCTGAGGCGGAATGCGCCAGTACGAAGTCAAGGCCTGAACGGAGAAGCCGATTCGCGGGCGTGTCGGAGCGGAACGAATCGTATGCGACGAAAAAGCGGTCCCGCCGAACAATGTTCTCGTGCAAGTGCTGTGCGACGAGCAGCTTTCCCTTGAAGAATGGCTCATTGCCTTCCATGCGTGAATACCCGCCTGCGAGTCCGTGACGGACGATGTCGGACACGCATGCGAGAAATACCTTGAAGAACGCCTCCAGAACGGGTAGCCTGGCAAGCCTTTGGTCAGATTCGGAAACGCTCTTTGCGTCAAGGTCAAAGGCCGCCCGAAGCATCTTGAGCAAAATGGCGCGGAGCCGTTCCTTCTCCTTGTCGGAATCACGTTTGAACGTCCTGGCCAGTTTCGGGAGTATTTCAATCTGGTCGCCGTTGGCGAATGAAATCGTACCGACATAGTTGCGGGACGAAACGACGTCACCAATCCCGCGCCGGTGCGAAAGCGAGAGAACGGCTGCCGCATCGTCGGCGTCACCCTGCTGAGGCTGCGCCGCAATCAGGTCCTTGAGCGCCGCCAGGTGCTTTTGCGGAATACGGGTGAGACCGATAGGTTCGGAAGCGTCGGAAGCCGCCTCGGAACTGTAAACACCCTCGAATTCCGCAATGGACCAGATCATGCGTAGATTCCAATGTACGATTCGGCCCTGCCAAATGCGTCAGGATTGATTTTGTATGTCGGCTTGTCAAGGTCGATGTCGGTTGGGGTGCCAGCGAAGAGCGAGGAGTGCTTTGCCACCTCCTGGACAAACTGGTTTTCCTTGGGCTTCGCGTTGTCGCCTAGGACAAGCCGAATCTTTGAATAGTCATCAAAGAAGTACTCCTGCAAAAGCGGCACGACCTTGTTGCGGAAGATGTCCGCGAGAGCGTCGAGCGTCGGATTCTTATGGAAATCGCCCATGAAGTAGGCATGGCCTATTGTGTGTTCGCGGTCAAGAAGGAACTCGATGCGGTCGTTAATGGTCTGGAGCATTTTTGGGAGGTCAATGCCCGTTTCTTCAACCTCGATGTCTTCGAGTTTATCTGGCTGGGGCATCATCTCTACGAAGTTGAAGCGGCGGCGCAAGGCCGTGTCAAGCAAGGCAATGGAGCGGTCCGCCGTGTTCATCGTGCCGAGAATGTAGACGTTCTTCGGAACGCCGAACTCCTCGCCCGAATAGGGCAATGTGGCCTTGGTCTCCTCGTCAGCTCCCAGTCGCTTGTTCGGCTCAATGAGCGTAATCAATTCGCCGAATATCTTCGATATGTTTCCGCGGTTTATCTCGTCGATGATGAAGATTCTTGAGATGTTTAGGTTTGTATCTTCCGTAACCGTTTCTTCTGAATCGCCGTCATCGGAAACTTTGTCGGCAGTATCAGGAACAGTTTTTGCGAATTCAGTTTGAACTAGCGAAAGAATTGCTTGTTTTGTAATGTTGGTTTTGTAAAAGGTTGATTGTGCAAGACGCTTTCCCCCATTTACGTCAAGGATATTTATCCGTACATTAGAGACAACCCATAAGACCTTTCGAACACGGTTGAAATAACCATATTCTGGTTCGTCAAAGAGTATCGATTTTCCTGTCCACTCATAATTCCCAGTTATTACGCCTATTCCATCAATCTCAGTGTCGGAGCAAAGAGAAACGACAATGTCGCCGATTTGGGCTGTGTATATAAAGCTTTCAAGTTCAGATTTGCCACCAGTGCAGTCGCCTATTCCCTTAGCATAGTCAAAGTCTTTCTCTGGTATGGAACCATATTCATCCCATCCGATACGCATATTACCTTCGCTAAAGCAGTCGAAATGTAATTGCTTCAAGTTTTCAAGTTGTCGCTTGCCCCTGCTTTCGCGAAGGGAACCACCAAGGGAGACTTTCCACACGATGTCGTTGGCACGATTAAGCACATTTAAGGCTGCAGTGCTAAACTCTTCTTGTGAAACTGGAGATTCTTCGATAACAGGCAGAGGAACGGAGGGCGGTTCTATTAGGTCAATGTTGCAAAAGGCCTTAAAGACGCCGTCGTGAATTGAGTATTTCACATCTCCCGAGGTGTTCTTTGTTACTTCGTCATCGATTCTATTCTTACACTGCCCTAAATCGTCCTTTTTGCTCGAAGAATCTCCTGTTCCAAGAACAGGCCTAATGCCCTCGATGAAGTCTTCGTAGCCATACGATTGGTGGAAAGTTGTAAAGGCTATGCGGCCCAGTTCCTTGTAACGATCAAAACGGTTTTTGACTTCGGCGTATTTGTTTTCTGCCTCCGCTCGGATGGTTTCGATCGTTTTGTCTTCTATGATGGCGACGGCATAGACTAGCGCGTTGAATGTCTTCCCTGTTCCGGGAGGTCCGTAGAGGATGGTGTTGAGGGAACTTGCGGCCTTCATGGCATGCTCTTGGTTTTCGCTTGTGGTGGATGAGGTTTCCTTGCCCATGGAAGATTCTGTTTTCTTGAGCTTGAGTTCTTGCTCCAAAAACGCTTCAAAATCATATTGGGAAAAGTCTGAATTCGCCATCTGTTCTTTTTTGCGATTGAAAAACAACCGCAAGGACCGATTGTTCTCGTAGGGATTGGTTGGTTGCATGCCAATTGCGGGAAGGATTATTTCCAGCCATTTGGCACTGTTGATTACGAAAAACTCATCGGGAAAATAGAGGGTTAGTAGCTTTAGAATAAAGCTGTCGCCAATTTGAGCGGGACGTGCCGCCAAATCCTGGCCGTGCGAAACAAGAAAGGCATGCAGTGGTTTAATAATGCATTCGCGAATCGCGTCGGTGCCCGTGGCACGAGGATGATTGGTTAGAAAGATGGATAGTGGTTGGG
>JAEEGJ010008382.1_pt1 | contig 28537 bp, 26 predicted proteins | sample 8958761 | NCBI WGS metagenome assembly JAEEGJ01 (sample SAMN16246546, study PRJNA631951) | gut metagenome | biome: gut microbiome; feature: rumen; material: RS-attached | host: Bos | place: Iran: Karaj | collected 2018-10
TATTGAACGCATACGCAGGTTTCAGCAAGCAAATAGGCCAGTCTTTTAGTCTTGATGCCTCACTGACTGCCGAACAATACCATGCTACTAAGTGGAACGAATGGCGCATCTACCCGCAGTTCAACGCAATGTGGAACATCAATGCGAAGAACATGCTAAACCTTTCATTCAGCAGCGAAACCATCTATCCCACCTATTGGAGTACGATGAATAGCATCTATTACTCTTCGGCATATAGTGAAATCTGGGGTAATCCCGATTTGAAGACTGCTTCGAGTTACGATTTCAACCTGATGTGGCAACTAAATCGCAAGTATACTTTCACGGCATTTGCACAATTTGAGCCTGATTATTTCGTCCAACTTGCTTATCAACCCTCCGACCGAATGGCTGTCATTATGAAGGAAACCAACTTCGACTATTCCAACAACTTTGGTCTGCAAGCCTCAGCGCAGTTCAATATTAGCAAATGGTTAAACGGAACTTTTAATGCTACTGGCTTCTATAGACATGACAAGAGCAATGAATTCTTCGACCTTCCTTTCAATCGTACTCAACTCTCAGCTATTCTCAGCGGTACGGCTGTAGTCAAACTGTCTCAGCGTCACAACATCCAATTCATTTTGAATCCTTTCTTCCAGTCAAAAGCCATTCAAGGAGTTTATGACATCGACCCGATGTTCTGTCTTCATGCAACGCTCCGTTGGACATCCGACAACGGCAAGTGGAGCCTCATAGCCAAAGGCACGAATATTCTCAATGGCTATTCCAACGTCCGTTCAACTCTTGCCAATCAAGATTACACAATGCGCGTTTGGAATTCTAACACTCCTAATGCATCCCTCACCGCCATCTACCGCATTGGTAACTTCAAGGAGAAAAAGAAAAAGGAGGTAGATACCTCGCGAATGGGATATTAATGAAGAAAGCCGCACTGCTATTCATCGCTGCCCTTATAATTACGGCAAGCATAGACTTCATCTGGCCTTTCACCACAGAAAGGGCAGATGGAGATGTGTTTGAGCAAGGCTTGAATACTGCTGAGATGTTGACATATCAAGACCCCGATTTGGGCTTCACGGTCAGATACCCGTCGTTTTTCGCCCTACAGCCCGACTCGCTTGATGATTATACAGGCAACGTCCGACTTAGTTATGACAACGAGTGGGCAACCATTGTGCTCGAATGTTATGCCCTTCGCAACTATAGCCAGTCGCTCAAAAGCGGTATGGACTCATTGGCGCAGGTGCTTCATGCGACAGGCCATAAACTCGGCAGCGACTACTTTATCCTCTGCGGCCCACAATACGAAAACGGCAGTCGCATGGAAGACTACAGCTATTATTCGCGATTTGTCAGTCGGGGCAAATTATGGTTTGTCTATACGATGGTTTATCCAGACCGTTATCACAACCACCTCGGCAGGCTCTTCAAGGAAATCGACGACTGGCAGGTATTCGAGGATCAGCACACTGGCATCAGCCGTGCCGACAAATTCATGCTCGATGCCACGCGCAAAGGTTACAAAAAGAAAAGGGCAGTTTTCAATAACATTTCATATATAACGAAATAATAACGATAAAACAAAAAAAACGACTATAAATACTCTCTCGTTCGGGCAGTTGTCGGCCTCGCGCCGATGCTGCCTTTCCTCGTCCTTTTCAGAATAGAAAAACGTAAATTACGATAATTTCTTTCTTCATTTTAAACTCCCTTAGGCTGGGAGTGAGGCTCCAGTAGGGGGTACGATAGTAGGAAGGTAGTAGGTAAAAAGGCCTTACCTACTACCAATAACACATTGAAACACAGTGTGTTATATCAAAGATAGTAGGAATAGTGGGTAAAATCGTTTTTACGCGTATGGAGATATCATCAGCAAGACAACAAAGTAATTTAGTTTGTACCTCAAAAACCTATTAAATGAACCTCAAAAACCTATTAGATGATGAACAAAGTAAATTAGTTTGTACTTCAAGACAACATTGAAAGAAGTGAATCTATTTCTCAATTCATCGAAAAATTCGTGTCATTCATTGCTTATCTCAGAAATTTTGCCTATATTTGTCGGCAGAAACGCTAAAACCACAATCATTCACCAACATGCACATCGCTGTAGCAGGAAATATAGGAAGCGGAAAGTCGACGCTCACCAGGATGCTGGCCAAACACTACGGATGGGAGGCCCGCTTCGAGGCCGTCGACTATAACCCCTACCTGGAAGACTACTATAAGGACATTCCACGGTGGTCGTTCCCCATGGAAGTGTACTTCCTGAAAGAGCGGTTCAAGGACCTGCTCGACATCAACAAGGCACAGCATACGGTCATCCAAGACCGCACGATTTTCGAGGGCGTCTATGTGTTCACGGCCACCAACAAGGCGATGGGCAATCTGAGCGACCGCGACTTCGACACCTATATGGAGCTGTTCGAGCAGATGATGCAAATCGTGCGTCTGCCCGACCTGATGATTTACCTGAGGGCTTCCGTACCCCATCTCATCGCCAACATCCAGAAGCGTGGACGCGACTATGAGCAGACCATGCAACTGGACTATCTGGAAAACCTGAACACCCGTTACGAGGACTTTATATTTAATAGATATAAAGGACGCGTGCTGGTGATTGAAAAGGATCAGACCGACTTTGAGCACAACGCCAAGGAGTTCGGTAGCATTGTGGACCGCATTGACGCCCAACTATTTGGAATATTTGGCCCACCCCCAATCCCTCCCGAAGGGAGAGGAGTCTGACAAACTTATGAACTCATAAACTTATCACTCATCACTTATCACTCATCACTTATCACTTATCACTAATAACCCATGCACATCGCAATAGCAGGAAACATCGGCAGCGGCAAGACGACCCTCACAAAGATGCTTGCCAAACGTTACGGCTGGACACCACGGTTCGAGCCCGTCGACAACAACCCTTACCTGAGCGACTTCTATGCCGACATGTCGCGTTGGTCGTTCAATCTCCAGATCTACTTCCTGAACAAGAGGTTCAAGGAGGTGGTTGAGATTTCAAAGAGCGACGACACCATCATACAAGACCGCACCATCTTCGAAGACGCAAAGATATTCGCACCCAACCTGCATGCCCAGGGACTGATGAGCGACCGCGACTTCGCCAACTATTCCGACCTCTTCGACCTGATGATCTCGCTGGTCAAGCTGCCCGACCTGATGATCTACATCCGCAGCAGCATTCCTAACCTGGTGAACCAGATTCAGAAACGCGGGCGCGACTACGAGCAGACCATCCGCCTGGACTATCTGAAAGGACTGAACGACCGCTATGAGGAATGGATAAATGACTACAAAGGGCATCTGATTATCATCGACGGAGACAATTGCAAGTTCGGTGAAAATCCCCACGACTTTAAAACGGTAACCGACCAGATTGATGCCAAGCTTTACGGTCTGTTCCCGATGGAATGAATTTTTAATTGAGAGTGGAGAATGGAGAATTGAGAATTATGATTACTTTCAGAGGCGGTAAATAGCGCGGAATTCTGGCGCGGATTCACGGGTGTGCATGGTAATCATAATTCTCAATTCTCCATTCTCAATTCTCCATTCTCAATTCTCCATTATTTTTATTTCCGGTCGTCCACATTGTCGCCCTCTGTGGGTGACATTGATTCTTCGAAATCGGTAATGCCGGCCTTCACAAGGATGTTGTACCACGAAAGGAGCTTCTTGATGTCGCTGTCGTGCACACGGTCGCGGTCGAAATCGGGAAGAATCTCTGCGAAATAGTCGCGCAGCTCTTTGCTGGATGCCTTCTTATAGTTGAGTGAACATTCCTTGCTCTCTTCTTTGTCGCGCACGCTGGCCAGGATGGTCATCAGGGGCACATCCTCAGCATCGGTGTACATGGCAATGTCTGCCAATGACGTTACACGGTCGGTCGAGAATACCGGCATGCGCTTATGGGCAGCGTCTAACGATTCTACGATAAGATTCGACTTGCCTCTTGAAACGAGTTTGTAGAGGCCTGGTTTTCCTGCAATGGAAAGAATAGTCTGTTGCATTGTCTTTTTCTTGTTATTTTACTTGTTTGATGATATGTTCTATTTGCGGGGTCAGTTCTCTTTCCCCGTCATTAATAATTTCATAGTCGCTTCTTGCCAGCACTTCCTCTTGCGGCAGCTGGAGGGCGAGCCATTCCATCGCCCTGTCGCGCGAGATTTCATCGCGCAGCATGATGCGCCTGATGCGGACTTCCTCGGGTGCCGTGACGCACACCACCCGGTCGACCAATCTCTCGAAGCCGCTTTCGAAGAGGATGGCGCATTCCATCCACAAATTGCCCGACTTGACGAAATCGTCGGCAACGGCGGGATGAACAATCCGGTTGACGGCAAGCTGGTTCTCATCGCTGGCCAGGATGAACTTTGCCATCACCGACTTCACCAGTTGCCCGTCGCAATAGACATCCTCGCCCACCAATGCCTTCAGCTGTTCCTGAAGCGCTGCCGAGGTACGCATAAGCCGCTTGGCAGCAGCATCGCAGTCGTAGACATCGATTCCACGCGCTGCCAACAGCCTGCAAACATAGCTCTTGCCGCTGCCGATACCACCCGTAACAGCTACCTTCAGATGCTTCATAAGTGATAGCCGCTATTGTTCTTCAATGAGATAATCCACATGGTCCACTTCAAGGCGCGCATTCTTGACGTCTCTTGGCAACTGAACCAGCCGCAGCGCACATTTCTCCGACGGGTTGGCCTCGATGTCGCGATAGTCGGTCTCCACCTTGAACTGGTCGGGCTTGACGTTGCGCACATTGCTTGCGCCTACCACATAGGAAACCCTGATGCGTGCGGGGAACGTTCGGAGCACTCTGCCTGGCGGCATGTTAACAGCCGTCACCGGAATTTCCATGCTTCCCTCCGTCAGGATGTCGGGATAGATGGTGACCTTCACCTCGGAAGGCACGTATTTCACACCCTTTATCTTCTGCAACGACACGGTGCGGACAATGGTGTCGGTGAGTTCCTTCACATCCAGCACATCGGTATATGCCACACGGATACTGTCGAGCAGCGACTGACGGGCATAGACATCAACCCTTTCGGGCTGGAAACTGACCCTGGCAATGTAGTAGCTCTGCCCGGGTATCACCTTGCCGCGCAAGCCAAGAGGCACCGATTTCTTCTGCCCTTGGGTGAAGAAGAATTCCCAATGGTCGGGCTTCATCGTGACTATTCGCGACGAGTTGTAAATCAGATGGTATATCTGCTTCTGCAAATCGCTGGCCGGCACCGTTCCCTTGTTGGCATTCTTCGAATAGTTCTTGAAGTCGATGCTGATGGGACGGATGATGTTACCGAACTTATAGGCGAAAAGGAAATAGCCGCGGTCGCGGATGGTCACTTTCAGCGTGTCGTTCATGTCGCTGGTAATCACCACCCCTTTCGGCACATTCACTAATTTCAGAGGCACGGCAATCTCTCTTTCGTAAGTCTCGTTGAGCGTTGTCAGCACCCAGAAGGCGGCGCTGACCAAGAGAAAAAACAAAAAAATCAAGAACTCCTTGTTCACTATCGAGAACAAGAAGTTCCTGACTACACGAAATATGCGCGTACCTGTTTGTTCCATTTATTTTGCCTGAGTCTGCTGCATGCCAGAGGCGTCAGCAAAGACATAACCACGGTCAACGGTAATGGTAACGCCACGGGCAATCTCCACCTCGATGGTGTTGTCCTGCATGTTAATGCGCTTCACGGTGCCGTAGATGCCGCCACCGGTGATGACCTTCGTTCCTTCAGTGAGCGAGTTCTGGAAATTGCGGATTTCCTTCTGCTTCTTCTGCTGAGGACGAATCATGAAAAACCACATGATGGCAAAGATGGCCACCATCATAATCAGGAAACTCATGCCTCCACCACCTTGGGCAGCCTGGGCTGATAACATAAATGCTGTCATATTTTCTATTTTAATAATAATTTATCGATTTGACGTTATGACGACATGCCGAAAAAAGCATCACTTGTGCTCGAAACGGTTATGCCGCTCGGGAACGGGCTTCATCATCTTGCCTGTAGCGTTCAGATAGCGGGCAATGGTGTCGAGCATGCCGTTGATATAGCCTGAACTCTTTGGAGTGCTGTAAAGCTTGGCCAGCTCCACATACTCATTAATCGTCACCGATACAGGAATGCCCGGGAACGTAAGCATCTCGGCAATGGCAATCTGCATGATCACCACATCCATATAGGCCAGACGGGAGAAATCCCAGTTGCGCGATGCATCACTCATATAGTGCTGATACTGGTCGGCATTGAGAATGGTGGCACGGAACAGTTTCTGGGCAAACTCTTTGTCCTCGTCATCTTTATACTCGGGAAGCAGTTCCTGATTCTTGGCATTCTTCGGGTCAAAGCGCTTGATGGTCTTCACCACGAAGGTGTCAACCGTCTCCTTATCGTCGTTCCAATACAGCGACTTCTCTTCGAGCAAGGCATCCAGGTCGGCATTCTCCATGACAAGAACCTTATACAGACGGCGCCACAACTCGCGATGTGCATCATACGAGTCGTCGTCGGAAGCCATGAAGTCCTTGTAAATCTGGGTCTGCTCAATCTGGTCGAGCAACTTGCGCACGAATTCGATGTCGTTATCCCATGTCTGCTTCTGCTGCTCCAGGAAGTCATTCAGCTGGCGATTCTCTTCCAGCAGAATGGCAAACTTGTTGTAGGCAAACTTCTCCGACGGCAGTTCACCGCCTTCACGGTTCACGCGTGCCGTAATCACTTCCACGCGATGACGTGCCTCTTTGGTCACCGCAACAATAAGCGCCAGGAGAAAAATATAAAGGTCATAAGCCTTCGAGAGGCTGAATAGCAGCTCCTTTTCAGCATTGTCCATGTTACGGTTTCCGTTTTGATAGTATGCATAGGTTAACTGGACAATTTTTATCCGAATCAATTCTCTGTTTATCATACTGCGTTTCTATAATAATGTTACCTCTGTAATTGTTTCGTGCAAAATTACACAAAAATAGTCTTTCACGCAAGAAAATTGCGTTTTTTTTCCTTACATGAGATATTTTTTCACTTAATCTTATTTTTTTTTGGTTTTTTCGTTCATTTGCACTACCTTTGCACCGCTTTTCCAAAAGCACTCCCAAAGTGTGATGGTAAATTAAGCAAGCAGTTTAATTATTAACAACTTAATTTTAGAGTAACACATTATGTTAGAAATTAATGTAACAGGTCAGAAGAGAAGCGACCTTGGCAAGAAGGCTTCCAAAACAGTACGCAAAGAAGGACTCGTTCCCTGCAACATCTACGGTGAGAAGAAAGGTGAAAACGGCCTCCCCGAGGCACAGGCTTTCACATGTCCCATGAGCGAGCTCCGCAAAGTGGTCTACACACCTAACATCTACGTGGTGAACATCAACCTCGACGGTGAAGTGAAGAAAGCCATCATCAAGGAGCTGCAGTTCCATCCCACAACCGACGCTCTGCTGCACGTTGACTTCTATGAGGTGAACGCCGAGAAGCCCATCGTGATGGGTGTTCCCGTGAAACTCAACGGTCTGGCACAGGGTGTGCGTGACGGTGGCCGTCTGAGCCTCATCGTCCGCAAGGTGAACGTTCGTGCCAAGTACACCGACATCCCCGAAGTTCTCGATATCGACGTTACCAATCTTACCATTGGTAAGAGCATCAAGGTGGGCGACCTGCAGTTCGAAGGTCTGGAAATGGTTACCAGCAAGGAAGTTGTGGTTTGCACCATCAAGGCTACCCGTAAGTCTAACGCCGCTGCTGCCGAGGCAGAGCAGGCTGCTGAGTAATATCGTAGAGCATGGAGGCTGGGCGGAAAACAAATCTCTTCCAGAGACTGCTTCAATGGCTGAAGCCGCATAACGCCCGGCACTCATCAAACAACGAAATGGAAAAGTTTCTGATTGTTGGCTTGGGAAACCCTGGTGCAGAATACGAGGGAACCCGCCACAACACTGGTTATATGGTATTGGACGCCCTCGCTAAGGCGTCCAATATTGTATTTGAGGACAAGCGCTACGGCTACGTGGCAGAAATGTCGCTCAGGGGAAGGAAACTGTTTCTGCTCAAGCCCACCACTTACATGAACCTCTCGGGCAATGCCGTGCGCTACTGGCTGCAAAAGGAGAATATCGACCAGAAGCGGCTGCTCGTGGTTGTCGACGAACTGGCCTTGCCGCTGGGAACTTTCCGGCTGAAGGCCAACGGCAGCAACGGAGGCCACAACGGACTGGGGCACATCCAGCAGCTCATCGGCCAGCAATATGCTCGCCTGCGCATGGGCATCGGCAATGAATTCCAGCACGGGAAACAGGTCGACTGGGTGCTGGGCCGCTATAGCGATGAAGAAATGCAGACGCTGCAGCCAGCCATCGACACGGCCGTGGAAGTGATCAAGAGTTTCGTACTCTCTGGCATCGACTTCACCATGAATGCGTTTAACCATAAAGGGCAAAAGGCAAAAGGAGATAACAGATAATGGCAGACTCCGCAAGAATAGACAAATGGCTGTGGGCATCACGCATCTTCAAGACGCGCTCCATAGCAGCCGACGCGTGCAAGAACGGGCGCGTCACCATTGGCGGCGTGAATGTGAAACCCTCGCGTCCGCTGAAAGCCGGCGAGGTGGTCAGCGTAAAGAAACCTCCCGTCACCTATTCATTCCGGGTTCTGAAATGCATCGAACAGCGCGTCGGCGCCAAGCTCGTTCCCGAGATTTACGAGAATGTCACCGACCCCAAGCAATACGAACTGCTGGAGATGAGCCGCATCAGCGGATTCATCGACCGCCAGCGCGGCACTGGCCGTCCTACGAAAAAAGACCGCCGTGCCATGGAAGCTTTCACCGACCCCGCCATCTTCGGCTTCGGAATCGACGATGACGATGACGACGAGTTCAATTTCGGCGAAGACTAACGCTCTAGAACAAAGAATAATCATGACAAACGTAGCAATATTCGTGTCGGGAAGCGGCACCAATTGTGAAAACATCATCAGATACTTCAAGGATTCAGCACAAGTGAAGATCAGGCTGGTGGTGAGCAACAAGGCCGATGCCTATGCCTTGGTGCGCGCCCAGAATCAGGGTGTGCCCACCGCCGTCATCACCAAGCAGGATTTCAACGACCGCGAGAAGATGACGTCGTTGCTGGAAGAGTACGACATCCAGTTCATCGTGCTGGCCGGGTTCCTGCTCATCGTGCCCAATTTCCTCATCGAGGCCTACGACCGCCGCATGATCAACATTCACCCTGCCCTGCTGCCGAAATACGGGGGCAAAGGCATGTACGGGCATCATGTGCACGAGGCCGTGAAGGCTGCCGGTGAAACAGAGACGGGCATGACCGTCCATTATGTCTCGAACGTCTGCGACGGCGGCGAAATCATAGCACAGTTCCGCACGCCACTTTCTCCCGACGACACTCCCGACGACATTGCCCACAAGGAGCACCTGCTTGAAATGGAGCATTTCCCCAGAGTTATAGAGCAAATCATTGACAGCTTGCAGAAATAAAAAAAACTTCGCAGATTTCCGTCAAAGGAGTCTGCGAAGTTTTTCTATATAGTAGTGTAAGCAAGTATCAGAACCGGCGTCCGCCACCGCCACCGAAGCCGCCTCCGAAGCCTCCGCCGAAGCCACCGCCTCCGAAGCCGCCACGGTTACCTCCACGGCCACCACGATTGCCACCACGGCCACCACCAGGCATGCCACCCATCATACCAGGCATCATGCCGGGCATACCGCGCATCATCTGACGGGCCTGATTGCCACCAAAGGCATTGAAACGGTAGATAACGTGAAGCATGGCGTAGCTGTTGATGCTGTTGTATTCGGTATCCATGCGCTGCATAGCACTAACCGAACGGCTGTAGGTGCTCATCTGGTGCAGCATGTCGTAGAACTGCAGGGAAACGGTGAGCGCATTGCCTTTGAGGAAACTCTGTGAGAGCTGTAAGTTCCAAACCAGTTCGTTGGTGTTCATAGAACTGTCGTTATAACCTCTACGGCTCTGGTTGTGGAGGTCGGTCGACAGACTGGTGCCCCAAGGAGCGAAGATGTTGATGCTACCACCATAAGAGAACTGCCAAGTGTCGAGGTCGCTCTCGCTCTGCATCTCATTGCGGGCATGAGTGTAGTTCACCGAACCGTCGAGTGCTATCTCGAACCAATCCTTACGGTAGCTGGCCTGCAAGCGCTCCATAATCATCGAGTTCTTGGTGGTATTCTTCACCGATTCTTTCAAACCGTTGTCGAACAAGTAACCCACGCTGTTGGTATGGTTAACCATAGTGAACGTGTTCACATTCCACACACCGGCGCTGTCGATAGCCGTGTTGAACATGAAGCCCAGGCTGGCATTCCAGTTACCGTTGATATTCTCAGGCTTGGTAATCCTACCACCAGTCTCTTCAATGTACTGAACCGAATTCGAGATGGAGTTTCGGGTATTGCTATAGTTACCGAACAGCATGACAGAACGCATGTGGTCCTGGATGAATGTGTTATAGTTCAATCTCAGGCTATTGGTGAACGAAGGCTTCAAGCCCGGGTTACCCTTGGTGATGTTCAGCGGGTTGCTGTCGTCGGTGATGTCAAGCAGGTCGCTCATCTGCGGCTGCTGGGTTGTTCCGCGGTAGTTGATACGCAACTCTGTGGTGTAGTTCGGACGATAACGGAAGTCTAAAGTCGGCGACACATTGAACACCGTACGAGTGGTGTCGGCATATACGCCACGGTAGTCCTGAATGAAATGCGACTTTTGCGGCTGGAACATCACACCGGCATTCAACTGATAGTTATCGCGGATCATGCGGAACATCACGTCAATCTGATGTGTATAGTTCTTGTATTCCGAGAAGCGGCTCTGGTCCTTGTCGTAGTAAGGAGAGTCAGTACCCACTGGATTCGTTATCAGCGACAGATAGTCGTCGAAACCGCCATAGACGGGTACGATTCCGCTGAAGATGTCACCGAGAGGACTGTAGGTATATGTAGAACGGTCACTCTTGTTATAGCTATACTTGTACTGATAGCTGAACTGCAGGTATGTGCGCAGTGCTATTGGCTCGCTGTAGGTTGTCTGGATACCATAGCTCCAGTTTTTCGTCGGCGTCAGGTTATACCGGTTGGTATACTGCGTCATGTTGCCACTGGCCATCATCATTTTATAGTAATTCACCTCCGAGAGCGACAGGCTCTTGCTGTCCTGGTCGCCATAGCTGAAGTCACCGCGCAAGGTCACGTTTCGGCCGTTGCTGCTCAAGCGGCGGTTAATCTGCAACATGGCACTACCCGACGTATTGGTATTTCTACTCAGCGAACCGGTTCTGTTCTTGTTTACCACGATGCTGTCAGCCACCAGCTCCTCAATGGAAACCAGCGGGTCGGCCACAAGGAGGTACGGATCCTGGTTGAAGGTGGCCGAAATGTTGTCAGCCGGGTCTCTGCGGCTATCGCTGTTGGTTATGCGCAGAGAAGGACGGAACATAATGTTCGTAGCCGTGTCAGGACGCCACTCCAAGCGCATCTGGGCATTCCAGTTGTTCGAACGGCTAAAGTTCTGACTGAGGCTGTTAGAGAACTGCTTCGAACCGAAGTTCTCGGTTGCTGAGCGCGACCAAGTGTCACCGTCGCTGTGATTCCAGCGCAGACTGGCATCCAGTTCCAGGTTCTTGCTGTTGTCGTAGTTAAAGTTCAAACCCGTCATCTTAGTCGCAGTAAGACCGTTGCGGCCACCGAAACGGCCACCGCCGCCACCGCCGGGGAAGCCCATGTCGTTCGTGTTGTTGGCATTGAACATACCCGTGATGCGCGTGGTGCTGTTCTGGTATGAACCCATGATACGGCTCGAATAGCGGTCCTTCGTTCCAACGCCGAGGTCGACGTTTGCAAAGTAGCCCTTGTTCATGCCCGGCTTGATGCCGAAGTCAAGAACGGTCTCCTCGTTACCATCGTCGATACCCGTCACACGGGCGAGGTCGCTCTGCTGGTCGTACGCACGAATATTATTAATAATGTAGGTAGGCAGGTTCTTCATGGCGGTCTGTGTGTCGCCCGTCATGAATTCCTTACCGTCAACGAGAATCTTTTTAACCTGCTTACCGTTGATGGTGATCTTACCGTCATCATCCACCTGTGCACCTGGCAACTTCTTCACCAGTTCCTCGGCAACACTACCCTCTGGGGTGCGATAGGCAGCTGCATTATAGATGAAGGTGTCTTTCTTCACCGTCACCTTTGCTGCCTGTGCCGTGGCAGTAACGCCTTTCAGCATAATAGCATCGGAACCGAATGTCAGCGTACCCAAGTCCACATTCTTGTCATCCTGGATGTTGACATTTTTAACCATCGGCTTGTAGCCTACGCCTGTTATCTTCACCAGATAACGGCCATTCTCGGGAGCCGTAACACTAAACTTTCCCGACTCGTCGCTTACCGCGCCGGCAACGAACGTGCTGTCTGTCTTAAGGAGTTGTACTGTGGCCTGCATCACAGCTTCTTTTGTGTCGCGGTCTGTCAATGTACCTGAAATGCTCCGCTCTTGGGCTTGTACGCCTACAGTAGTCATCAACAGTACTACTGTCAGCAGTAAAATCTTTCTCATTTTCTGAATTTATAATGAATAATTGTTATTTTTACCCTTACGATTGTGGATGTCTGTATATCAGACGCTCAAAAGGCGGCTTGGTTTAATCTATCTTGATAAAAATAAAAAATTAGTATTAAATTCTTCGCGCTTCACGCTCCACTCTTCACTTTTTTTTATACCTTTGCAGCCGGATTTTTACGTTATTATAAGGTTATGGAGCAGAGAATTATTATTTCAAGGAACATCAACGAAGAACTTGCAACGGCTATCTCGGAGTGCGAACACGACAAAATCTTTGTGCTCACCGACGAGAACACCGAGCGTTTGTGCTGGCCGCTCATCAAGGATTTCTTCTGCCTCCGCAAGGCCAGCCTGATTGTCATCAAGGCCGGCGACACGCATAAGAACCTGGAATCCATCAGCCACGTGTGGAGCGAGCTGCAGCGCATGGGGGCCACCCGTCATTCGTGTCTCATTAACCTGGGCGGCGGCATGGTCACCGACCTTGGAGGATTTGCTGCATCGGCCTTCAAACGGGGCATCGACTTCATCAACATTCCCACCACGCTGCTCTCAATGGTGGATGCCTCGGTGGGCGGGAAGACGGGCATCAACTTCGGCGGACTGAAAAACGAAATAGGCGTGTTCAACGAGTCGAAGTTCGTGATTCTCGCCACGCAGTTCCTGCGTACGCTCGACCGTGAGAACATCCTTTCGGGCTATGCCGAGATGCTGAAGCACGGACTTATCAGCGACGAGAAAATGTGGGCCGAACTGCTGAGGTTTATGGAAGACGACAATTGGACCGACCGACTCTCTGAGCTGTCGCGCCTGTTGGCCGACTCCGTGAAAGTGAAGGAACGCATCGTGGAAGAAGACCCCCGCGAGAGGGGCATCCGCAAGGCGCTGAACGTGGGCCACACCGTGGGCCATGCCTTCGAGAGTTTCTCCATGAACAGCCAGTCGCCCATCCTTCATGGCTATGCGGTGGCCTACGGCATCATCACCGAACTCTACCTGAGCGTCATTAAGTGCGGTTTCCCACAGGACAAGTTCCGCCAGACGGTAAGTTTCATCCGTAAACACTATGGACAATTGCCAATAACGTGCGACGACTATCCCACGCTGCTGGAACTGATGACGCACGACAAGAAGAACACTTCCGGAAAAATCAATTTCACGCTGCTTGGCGGCATCGGCGACATCCGAATCAACCAGACAGCCACGGAAGAAGAAATCAAAGAAGCACTGGATTTTTATCGGGAAGGCTGATAAATAATGGAGAATTGAGAATGGAGAATTGAGAATTATGATTACCTGAGAGCGACATGCAGAATCAGAGCTAAAAAGTAATCATAATTATCCATTTTCAATTATCAATTATCAATTCGAGGCAAGCTCTTCAGCTTGCCGACGTGCTATTTTTCCCGTTTCTGTCATCGGTATTCTTTCCACAAAGACGAAATCGCGGGGCTGCCAATATTTTGGAAGATGTTCACGGCACAGGCGCTGCAAGCGAGTTTTCAGGGATTCCTCTATTCTCTCTCCTCTTTCCTCTTTCCACTCTCCTCTCTCCTCTCTCCTCTCTCCTCTACATTCCACCATCATCACCACAATCTCGCCGAATTTCGAATCCTTGCGCTTGGTAATCATAAAGGGAACATGCAGATAGGGCATTAATGCGCGCTCCACTTCCTCTGCCTGTATTTTTATGCCACCCGAGCAAATCACGTTATCCTTGCGGCCAACAACACGGAACCGCCCTTGGCTAATCTCAACGATGTCGTTGGTCACCAGTCGCTCAGCACACACCTCAGGAGCATCGATGACCAGACAGCCGTCCTCGCTTTGTGAAATACGTACATTATCAAAAGGCGTGTACCATTCGCTGGCCTCCGCGCCGTTCAACCGCCTCAGGGCGATGTGCGAGAGCGTCTCGGTCATGCCGTAGGTACTCCAGACATAATTAGGAAAGTCCTTCAATTCACGAGCCAAAGCATCATCAATGGCTCCCCCGCCGATAATGAGATGCCTAATCTGGCGAAGCCGCTCTCGCTCCTCAGGAACCTGCAGCGAATTATAGACTTGCATGGGAACCATAGCGGCAAAGGTGAGCACTCGGGGGAGTTGGTGGGCGACCAGCGGATGCCCCGTTGGCTCCACCACCATCAGTTTCAGTTTCCTTACCAGCGACCGCACCACCATCATCTTTCCGGCGATGTAGTCCAGTGGCATACAAAGCAAAGCCGTGTCGCCCTCTTTCAGTCCGAGGAAGTCGCAAGTGATGCGTGCCGATGCCTCCATGCGCCGCTTCTCCACCCACAACGGTTTCGGCGCCCCCGTAGAGCCGCTCGTATGCACCAGCACCCGTTCGGAGTCATTGTTCCACTCGTCAAGGAATTCCTCTAATGTCATCACTTCGTTTTATATTTCTGAATACTGACCCCACCCCTTGCCCCTCCCCTACGATGGGAGGGGAGTTCGTTTGTCTTCCCGCGGGGAGGTTGGAGGGGGTTCCTGGCGGCTAATCACTATCTACTCCCCTCCATATAGGGAGGGGCCGGGGGAGGGTCCGTTATGGTGGTCTTTACCCACAACCTTTCCCCTCGTATTTCCAACGGCATTGGAATATTGTCCGTAAAGAGCATTCCCGTGCCTAGTCCCTGCGGCATGGTGATGTCCGGACCGTACACGTCGTGACAGAAATGGGCGATGGCATGCAGACCGATGTTGCTCTCCAGGGCCGAGGTAATCCACGAACCGATGCCGCGCTCATCCGCCATCCCGATCCATTCCCTGCAGCCCCTCATTCCGCCGTGCAGCGAGGGCTTCAGTATGATGTATTGTGGACGGATGGTGTCCAGCAGGGCAGCTTTCATCTGTGGCATGTTCACCCCTATCAGTTCCTCGTCGAGCGCAATGGGCAACGGCGTTTCACGGCACAGGCGGGCCATCTCAGCCCATTGGTGCTGCCGGATGGGCTGCTCAATCGAATGGATGTCATATTGCGCCAGCTGCTCCAGCTTCTGCATGGCATCGGCAGGCGAGAAACCGCCGTTGGCATCCACGCGCAGTTCTATCTGTTCCTTCGTGAAGTTGCTGCGTATGAACCTGATCAGTTCTATCTCGCGCTCCCAGTCGATGGCGCCTATTTTCAGTTTCACGCAATGGAATCCCTGTTCCAGTTTCTCCTTGATGCGCTCGTACATCTCGTCGAAAGTGCCCATCCATACCAGTCCGTTGATAGGGATGGAGAACGTTTCCCGTGCGGACAGCGCCTGGCGCTCCAAGTCCCAGAAAGCCGTTTCCAGTCCGAAGAGCATCGAGGGGTATGGGCGCAGCATCTCGTAGGGAATCTGTCCCGTACGCTCCACCATGTCGCAGAACGTCCGCAGCGTCTTCGCGTATTCCGGAGAGGCGTCGCACGACAAGTCGGGCAGCGGGGCACACTCTCCTATCCCCTGTCGTCCTTGCCCGTCAGCAACGGTCAGCATCCATGAATGCCGCTCTCGGTAAACGCCCCTCGACGTGCCTGCCGGCTGCTTGAAGTGGAGGGTCCGTTCCTCAATATCAATTTTCATTTCGCTTTCTAAAGTTTTTTAATTCAACACAGAGATACAGAGGTACAGAGTTTTTTTATTTGAGGCTCTTGTACTCCCCGCCCCTCAAGGGGAGGGGTCAGGGGTGGGGTCTGTAATCTCTGATATCTGCCTAATACTCTGCCTATTTTTCTGAATACTGACCCCACCCCTTGCCCCTCCCCTACGATGGGAGGGGAGTTAGTTAGCCTCCCCTCGGGGAGGTTGGAGGGGGTTCCCCTTTAGGTAGGGCAGGGGGAGGGTCCTCTTCTTCTTTACGGGAACTTCGGATACTTGTCAAAGTCGGGCTTGCGCTTCTCTAGGAAAGCTTTGCCGCCCTCCTGTGCCTCGTCCATGGTGTAGTAGAGCATGGTGGCATCGCCTGCCAGTTCCTGAATACCTGCCTGACCATCCAGTTCGGCATTCAGTCCCGCCTTTATCATGCGCAGGGCCAGCGGCGAGCGCTCCATCATTATCTCGGCCCATTCCACGCAGGTGTCTTCCAGTTCCGCGATGGGCACCACCTTGTTCACCATTCCCATGCGCTCGGCCTCCTCCGCCGTGTACTGCTTGCAGAGGAACCATATCTCGCGCGCCTTCTTCTGCCCCACCATACGGGCCAGGTAGCTGCTGCCGAAACCGGCATCGAACGAACCCACCTTGGGTCCCGTCTGCCCGAAAATGGCATTCTCCGAAGCGATGGTCAGGTCGCACATCACGTGCAACACATGGCCGCCGCCGATGGCATAGCCGTTCACCATCGCAATCACGGGCTTCGGCAGTCGGCGAATCTGCATCTGCACGTCGAGCACCGACAGCCGGGGCACGCCCTCCTTGTCGATATAGCCGCCGCGGCCCTTCACATGCATGTCGCCTCCCGAGCAGAAAGCATGCTTCACGTCCTCCAGGCGCTTGCCCTCGGGCACCTCGCTCATGGCACCCGTCAGAATCACCACCCGTATGTTGCTGTCCTCGCGACAGATAGAGAAAGCCTGCGATAGCTCCAGCGTGGTCAGCGGCGTGAAAGCGTTGCGGTAGCGCGCGCGGTTGATGGTAATCTTAGCGATGTGGTTGTACTCCTCAAAGAGTATCTCCCTGAACTCGTGGGTCGGTATCCAAATTCTTTTTCCCATGTTGATATTTTTTAATGTCTTCAAATGTGCGAATCAGCGAGAACCATTCTCCCCTTTTGCAGCCTCCCCGACTGCCAGGTTCCGCCTTTATTCGTGGTGCATCTCAAATGCTCTACAAAGATACGAAATATATGCGACACTTGCAAGGAAATCGCAGAAAACCCCGAAAAAAATCTTTCAACACAGAGTTGCAGAAGACCCTCCCCCTTGCCCCTCCCTATAGGGCGGGGAGTGAATAGCAATGAGCCCATAAAGCAATCGCTCCCTCCCTTCAGGGAGGGCGGGGGGAGAGTCTCCTTTTGCTGCGTGCAGACTTTAGACGGATGTCGTGCAGAGTTTAGAGCGATGGCGGGCAGACTATGGACAGATGGCGGGCAGACTTTAAAGAGCAGCACACAGGAGGACGAATATATGTAAACATTTATTAATTGCTCGCCGCAAAACGTTAAAAGGTATTTCGTTACCGTGCATAGTTTTCGCCTTTTCAACTTTTCAACTTTCCATTATAAGGACTTTGAAGGTGGCTGCAAATTCGACACAAATACATTAATATATATATAAATATATATATTTATATATATATTAAATTTTACTCACTCCCTCAAAAAAGCTTATAGTAGAAAGTAGAAAAGTAGAAAAGCTGAAAACTGCTCCTGTCTGTTTCATTCACAATAAGTTTAATTTCCTGCTTCACAAGTAGTTACAACAATACCCTGATTGTTAAAATGTAAAGATTTCTGGGAGCAGTTTTCCACTTTCCGCTTTCCACTTTCCATTATAAGGACTTTCCGAAAAATCTGGGGAAAATTTCAAGAAAACAGGCGGTTCTCTTGTATAATTCAAAGATATTTTATATCTTTGCAGTAGAAATCTTAGCTCCCTATAAGACTCACATAGCACGCGGAATCTCCCCCACTCTACTGGAGCGGAATCACCCTGCAAAAGTGCGGTAATACTCCCCAAAGACGCGGGCATCTTCGGCAGAATCTGTGAAGACCTCAAGAAGAACCGGACGGCTGCTCTCCATCTGCATCAACCGCGAAAGACCGTCACTGAGCGCCGGCATGTCGCGCGCACTAAGGTATTCCACCCCATTACTGCGGCAAATGCCCTCGGCCGAAGTGTGATGGGTGCCCATGACGCTGCCGAGCGCCCCAGAGCGACCGTCGCCTACGGGCAGCTGGCGGAAGATGCCGCCCCCGCCATTGTTGAGCAGCAGAATGCGCAGATTGCCTCCCAAACGACTGTTCCAGAGCGCATTGCTGTCGTAGAAGAAACTGAGGTCGCCGATGACGCAGAACACGGGTTTGTCAGCAACGAGCGAGAAGCCGGCCGCCGTGGAAAGCGAGCCCTCGATGCCGTTCACCCCACGGTTGCAATAGACGTAATGGCGCGCATAGATGCCGGCCAGGCGGATGGCCATGCTGTTGGCATAGTGGATTATTGGGTGATGGCTGATGGGTGATGGGTGATGGATATTGTCGCAGTGTTGCTCAAACAATCTCACTGCAGCCATCTGCGAAAAGGCAGGGACGAATTGGTCGGCATGAACCTTCGCACGCGTAAGCGCCTGCACCCACAAGTCGCGGAAAGCCGTTGGCTGGGGCTGTTTCTCCCGCAGCAAATCAGCCAATGTGAGCAGCATGGTCCACGCGTCGCAATGCACCCAATGGCGGAGATTCATAAACGTGTCGCTCAGGTTCCCGCTCTCGTTGGCCATGACGAAATAGCAGTCGTTGCATCCACGGAGGAATTTCTTCAGTCGCTTGCTGACGATGGTGTCGCCCAGATAGAGCACGAAATCGGGCTGGTATTCAGGCTGTTCCCCCACCCTGCTGAGCACCTCGTCGAAATGACTAGGACAGATGAAATCGCTAAGCGACTCGTGAAGCACCACGGCATAGTCGGCCACCAACCTGTATTCATCGGCGTAATTTTTGGGGTATCCGTCGTCTTGGGTCTGACCAATCACAATCATGGGGCGCGAAGCTTTCAGGAAACGCTCACCCACTTCAACGGCTATGCGCTCGAAATTAGGAAAACTATGTATGCGTTCTATGGTACGCTCTTGCGGCAAAGACGGAACCGTGAAGTCGAACAGCGGCTCGCTGATGGGCACATTGATGTGGACAGGGACATCCTCCCAGCGCGATGCGAGCAGGGCCTCGTTCACCAATCGGTTGCAATACCAGCGGGTCTCGTCGTCGTGCGGTTCGGGCAACGACACAGACTTCCCTACAAAACCGCCGAAAGCACCAGGCTGCGGGAGTGTCTGCCCGTCCAACTGGTCAATCCATTGCGGGGGACGGTCGGCCGAAATCACCACCAGCGGCTGGTGCTGATACCGAGCCTCGGCAACTGCCGGAACAAGGTTCAGCAAGGCGGTGCCCGACGTGACACAGACCGCCACGGGAAGGCCATAGCCCTGGCACATGCCCAGGGCATAGAATCCCGCCGAACGCTCGTCGGTGACGGGATGGCACGTGATGTCGGGACACTCCGTGAGATTGTGCACTATGGGTGAGTTGCGGCTGCCGGGACAAACCACCGCATGGCGCACGCCGTGGGCCACCAGCAGACTGGTCAGTATGTTTACATTCTCCTTATTCGAGTACATAGCGCATGGTGTTAAGTTTGGCTTCGGTCTCGTTCCACTCCGACTCCTCGTCGCTGTCGCTCAGCAGTCCGCCGCCGGCATAGAGGCGGTAGCGGTTGTGGTGGATGCTCATGCAGCGGAGCGACACGTAGAGATGAGTCATGCCCTCAACATCCAACGGTCCCTGGAAACCGCTGTAGTAGCGGCGCGGCACCGACTCGTTGCGCAGGATGAAATTGAAGGCATCGTGCTTGGGCAGTCCGCAGACGGCAGGCGACGGATGAAGCGCATGGAGCAGTGAACCCAGATGGTGCCCGTCGGGCAGCCGGAAGTTGAAGTCGGAACGCAGGTGTGCAAGATTGGCCGCACGCGTGGTGTAGGGCCCGTCCTCGACGATGTCGCTGGAAAAATGCTCGAGCGTCTCCATCATATAGGTGGCCACGTAGCGCTGTTCGCGGATGTTCTTCTCGCTCCATTTCACATCGTCGGAATAGTCGACCGTTCCGGCCAGGGCAATCGTCTTGAAACAGCAGCCCTGCTGCGGTTCTTTCGGCGACACCTTCTCGAGCAGCACCTCGGGCGTGGCGGTCAGCCAGGTGCCTCCCTGGGGCGTGCTGACCAGCGAGATGAACATGCGCGGATAGCGGGCGCAAGCCTCCTGAAAGAGCACGAAGGGCGATTGCGGTTCATTCTTCTCAATACAGGAGCAGCGGGCCAGCACAATCTTACGGAATGCCCCCTCGCACAGCTGCGCATAGAAATTGCTGAAGTCGAGATGGTAATGCAGTCTTTCCGCGAGCGACTGCGGCTGCTGGAATGCTGAAAAGAAGAACTGGAAACCTGACAACGCCGCCGATGCGGCAAGCGACTGGGCAACATTCTCGCATAGATATGTCTGCACCACATCGGGCCGCAGCAGCAATATGGGATTATCCGGAGCGGGAGCAAACGGGGCAAAGACGTATCCCCGGCAGTCGTCGAGCATCGACAGCCGCTCGAGTGTTTGCGGCTCGCCCTCGGTCTGGAGCATCAGCGTGCAGGCATCGGCATGGGGCAGCCGGAACAAGGCAATACTACTCATCTTTCTTCTGTCGTTTGGGCGTAATGATATAGTTGGTGACATGAACGGTGGAGATGAGGTCGCCGGCAGAGTCCTTGATATGCACATCCCACACATGGAGGGCGCGCCCCTTGCTGACCAGACGGGCATAGGCGGTCACCGTGTCACCCTCGATGACGGCCTTCACATGCTCGCCGCTGACGCTGATTCCCACACAGATTTTTCCGGGACAGATGGAGGAGCTGCCCACGCCGGCCAGGTTCTCGGCCAAAGCCAGCGAGGCACCGCCGCTGAGGAATCCGAAAGGCTGGCGGTTGCGTTCGTCTACTTTCATTTTTGCCATGCAGGTATCTTCCTCGGGTGTAGAGATAAACTCCATGCCCAATGCTGTGGAAAGATTAGGCTGGCTGTTGATGATATCCGCTATTTTTTCAACGTTCATTTTTCTTTAATTTTTATGTCGTTATGACGTTATATCGTTATGACGTTATAGGAAGAAGAGGGAAACGCCCACGCACGATATGAGGGCGCCCAGCACGCCCTTTGCCGTGACGGGGGTGCCGAAGAGCCAGTGTGAGGGCAGTATGATAATGATGGGCGTGAGGGCCATCAGGGTGCTGGCAATGCCCGCTGCCGTGTACTGGACGGCCATGAGCGACAGGCCGACACCCACGAAGGGACCGAAAAGAACGGCCAGCACCACGTAGAGGAAGCCACGGGCATCGGTCGAGCTTTTCTTCAGGTCGGAGAATCCCTGGTGCATCCACATGATGAGCAGGAAACAGAAGAAACCGGCAATGCAGCGTATCATGTTGGCGCTGAACGGCAGCACGTTGACGACCGAAGGGAGTATGGCCGACGGCACATCGTGTTCGTAGTAGTCCAGTCCAATCTTGCTGAGCACCAGTCCCACACCCTGCCCCACGCCTGCGCCAATGGCGAAAAGCACGCCCTGCCAAGGCAGCTTGAGCGCCAGCCGGTGCTCCTTGCCCCTTCCCAGAATGGACAAGGCAATACCCGAGAGCGTGATGGTCATGGCCAGGATGTTCTGCGGCGTGAGATGCTGCCCCAGCATGAACCACGCGGCAAAGGCAGCGGCTGCAGGAGCCAGCGTCATGAACAGCTGCCCATAGAGCGAGCCAATCAGTATATAGCACTTGAACAGGCAATAGTCGCCCATGGAATAGCCCACCACGCCCGATAGTGCCAGCCAGAACCAAGCCCTGCCGCTGGCATAGACGGGATAGGGAGCGCCGAGGGTGAACCAGCAGAGGACGGCAATGAACGACGTGGCGATGAGCATGCGCCACACGTTCGACACGAACACTCCCCAGCGTTTCGACACGAATTCGCTGGAAAGAGCGGCGCCCGTCCACAGAAAGGCGACAGCCAACGATATGATTTCTCCTAAATACTGCATTCGGAGGCAAAGGTAATAATAAAAAGTGAAGAGTGAAGAGTGAAGAGTGAAGAATTTTATTATTAGCGAAAAAAATCTCAAAATCTTTGGGGTTTACATAAAAACTTCATATATTTGCACCAAATCAAAATACTAACGACGAACATAAGCGATGGTAAACATTGTGCTTCCCGACGACAAGGCGCGCAAACTGTCATTCTATCTGGCCATGGAAGAATATCTGGCTCACCATAGTGAGGTGCCAGCGTGCTTCTTCGTGTGGCAGGTGGCACCCAGCGTGATCTATGGGCGCAACCAGTTCGTCGAGAACGAAGTGAACCTGGCATATTGCCGCGAGCACGGCATCATGGTATTCCACCGGAAAAGCGGAGGCGGGTGCGTGTATGCCGACCACGACAACCTGATGCTTTCGCTGGTCACCCGGCAGGAAAACGTGGGGTTCGCCTTCAACCAATATATAAATATGGTGATGCTGCTGTTGCGCCAGCTGGGCGTAGAGGCCGTGGGCAGCCGTCACAACGACATCATGGTGGGCGACCGCAAGGTGGGCGGCACGGCCTGCTACAAGACGGGCGACCACTGCATCGTGCACGGCACTCTGCTCTACGACACCAACATGGAGCACATGACGCATGCCATCACGCCCTCGCCCACAAAACTGCAGCACAACGGTGTGCAGAGCGTGCGCCAGCGCGTCGGACTGCTGAAGGACTACGTCACGATGAGCATTGAAGAACTGAAGGCGTTTATCACGGCTCAGCTATGCCACGAGCAACAGCAGCTGACGGAAGCCGACATCCGCGGCATCGAAGAGCTGGAGCGGAAATACGAAATCATTTGAACAGCAACTATTCAACACATAAAAAATATGGAAAACAAAAGAACCTGTCTGTACGACAAACACGTTGCCCTCGGGGCACTCATCAGTCCGTTTGGAGGTTTCGACATGCCCATCCAGTATTCGGGCATCATCGACGAACATCAGGCCGTGCGCCAGCATTGTGGCGTATTCGACGTGAGCCACATGGGCGAAGTCACGGTAAGGGGCAAGGATGCCGAGCGCTATGTGAACCACATCTTCACCAACGATGTGGCACAGATGGAAGCGGGCAAAATCGTTTATGGAATGATGTGCTATGAAGACGGTGGCGTGGTGGACGACCTGCTGGTGTATAAGATGGCCGAAGGGGATTTCTTCCTGGTCATTAATGCCTCAAACATCGACAAAGACTGGGCATGGATTCAGCAGCAGGCCGAGGGCTTCGACGTGGAGCTCTGCAACTGCTCCGACGACTACGGCCAGCTGGCCGTGCAGGGACCTGAGGCCGAAAGCGTGATGGAAGAGGTGCTTCAGATTCCTTGTAAGGAACTTACTTTTTATACTTTCAAATTACTCCCTCCCTCACAGGGAGGGACGGGGTGGGTCTCTATTGTTTCCCGCACTGGCTATACAGGTGAGGACGGTTTCGAAATTTACGGCTCGCACGAATATATCCGCGAATGTTGGGACAAGCTGCTGGCCAGCGGCCGAAGCAAGCCCTGCGGACTGGGTTGCCGCGACACCCTGCGTTTCGAGGTGGGACTGCCTCTATACGGCGACGAACTGTCGGCCGACATCTCGCCCATCATGGCCGGTCTGGGTATCTTCGTAAAACTCGACAAGGAAGAGTTTATCGGCAAGGATGCACTCGCCAGGCAAAAGGCTGAAGGCGTCAGCAAAAAACTTGTGGGCATTGAACTGGCCGACAAGGCCATCCCGCGTCATGGCTATGCCGTGCTGAAAGACGGTGAACCTATTGGCGAAGTGACTACCGGCTACCATACCATCTCAACCGACAAGAGCGTGTGCATGGCGCTCATCGACAGCCGCTATGCCAAACTCGACACCGAGCTTGATATCCAAATCCGCAAGAAGGTTTTCCCCGGCAAGGTGGTGAAAAAGCGCTTTTACGAGAAACATTACAAGAAATAACCGTCATAACGACATAACGTCATAACGACATAACGCAATAAAAAAATAATACAACTATGGCAAAAGTAATTGAAGGACTCTACTACACAGAGAGTCACGAGTATGTGAGAATCGAAGATGGTTTCGGATTTATCGGCATCACCGACTACGCCCAGAATGCCTTGGGCAACGTGGTCTATGTGGACATGCCCGAAGTGGACGACGAGGTGGAAGCCGGCGAGGAATTCGGTGCCGTGGAAAGCGTGAAGGCCGCTAGCGACCTCATCTCTCCCGTCAGCGGAACGGTGGTCGAAATCAATGAAGCCTTGGAGGACACTCCTGAACTCATTAATCAGGACGCCTTCCAAAACTGGATTATCAAGGTGGAACTCTCTGACGAAGATGAACTCGGCAACCTAATGGATGCCGCCGCCTATCAGGCTTTCTGCGAAAAGGAGTAAAAGCCTCTCCCCAACCCCTCCCCCGCAGGGAGGGGCTTTCAGGAATCCAAAAAACAATCTCAAAATGAATCCAAACAACAAACAAGAGCAATCCCAGTCTCCCCTCTCCCTTTGGGGAGGGGACGGGGGTGGGGCTCCCTATAAGTATTTTCCCCATACTGGGGACGACCTGAAGCAGATGCTTGAAAAATCAGGCGTAAGTTCGCTGGATGAACTCTATGCCGATGTGCCCGAGGCTATCCGCTTCAAAGGCGACTACGACTTGCCCGAGGCTAAGAGCGAAATTGAGCTCCGCGAATATCTTCATGCCCTGACCCAACTGGATGCACCGCTGACGGTGTTTGCCGGAGCAGGATGCTACGACCACTATGCGCCTTCCATTGTCCAGAATCTTATCGAGCGGTCGGAGTTCCTGACAAGTTATACACCCTATCAGGCGGAAATCTCGCAGGGCACGCTCCACTACATCTTTGAATACCAGAGCATGATGGCCGAACTGACGGGCATGGACATCTCGAATGCTTCGCTCTACGACGGTGCCACCGCTACGGCCGAAGCCGTGATGATGGCATTCAGCGCAGCTAAGAAAGCCACGAAGGTGCTGGTGAGCGAAACCATTGACCCTAAGACGCGCCGGGTGGTCGATACCTATGCCCACTATCATGGCATCGACATCGTGAGCATTGCCCAGAAGGACGGTGTGACCGACCGCGACGACCTGCAGCAGAAACTCGCTGAGGGAAGTGTGGCAGGCGTGGTGGTGCAGGCACCTAACTACTATGGTATTATCGAGGACTTCACGGGAATGGCCGACGCCATCCACGAGCAGAAAGCGCTTTTCATCATCAACAGTGTGGCTGCCGACCTTGCCGTACTGAAGACGCCCGGCGAATGGGGTGCCGACATTGCGGTGGGCGAGGGTCAGAGCCTGGGCATCCCGATGTCGTTTGGCGGTCCGGGCATCGGCTATATGTGCTGCACCGAGAAACTCATCCGCAAGATGCCGGGACGCATTGTGGGCATGACCAAGGACAGTCGCGGACAGCGCGCCTTCGTGCTCACCCTGCAAGCCCGCGAACAGCATATCCGCCGTCAGAAGGCCACATCGAACATCTGCTCAAACCAGAGTCTGATGGCACTCTATGTCACCATCTACCTCTCCGTGATGGGCAGGCAGGGACTTCGCGAGGCAGCCGAACTGTCATATTCAGGAGCCCACGAACTCTACGACAAACTGCTGGCCACCGGTTATTTCCAGCCAAAGTTCGACCAGCCTTTCTTCAATGAATTCTGTCTGACCTACGATGGTGACGTGGACAAGCTGCAGCAGGAATGTGCTGAATGGGGCTACATGGCCGGTGTGAAGATTGACGAGCACACCATCATGTTCGCTGTTACCGAACAGCGTACGCCCGACGAGATTGACGACCTCGTGGATTCTATCATTGAAATTAAAACGCAAGAGGCATGAACAACAGACTTTATGGAAACCTGATTTTCGAACTCTCGAAACCAGGACGCAGGGGTTACTCCCTGCCCAAGAACGAGTATAGGCACAAGCTCACGGAACTGCCTGCCCACCTGCTTCGGGCAAAGGATGCCGAACTGCCGGAATGCGACGAGATGACCGTGGTGCGCCACTACACCAACCTTTCTCACAACAATTTTGGCGTGAACGACGGATTTTATCCGTTAGGCAGTTGCACGATGAAGTACAATCCCGTCATCAACGAGGAACTGGCTGCCCTGCAGGCATTCGCCGGCAAGCATCCGCTTCAGCCTGCCGAGACTTGCCAGACGCTGCTGTTCATCTATCATGACCTGCAGAAGCAACTCTGTGCCCTCACCGGACTGAGCGAATTCACGCTCAATCCCTGTGCCGGAGCCCACGGTGAACTGACGGGACTGATGGTTATCCGTGCCTACCACCAGAGCCGCGGCGACGACAAGCGCACGAAGGTGCTCATCCCCGACTCTGCCCATGGTACCAACCCTGCCTCGGCAGCCGTCTGCGGCTTAGAGGTTGTCGAAGTGAAATCTGATCCAGACGGCCTGGTTTCCCTAGAACACCTGGAAGAATTAGTCAAGGAACAGGGCGACAGCATCGCCGCCATGATGATGACCAACCCCAACACCCTCGGCATCTTCGAGAAGAACATTCCGGAGATTGCGAAGCTGGTGCACGACTGCGGCGGACTGATGTACTACGACGGAGCCAACCTTAACCCCATGCTGGGCTATTGCCGACCGGGCGACATGGGCTTCGATGTGATGCACATCAACCTCCACAAGACATTCTCTACGCCTCACGGCGGTGGCGGTCCCGGGTCAGGTCCCGTGGGTGTACGTGAAGGTTTGGAATGCTTCCTCCCTACCCCTCGCGTGGTTTACGACGAAGAAACGAACGAGTATTCTGTTGAAACGGGCGACTACGAACAGTCGCTGGGCAGCATCGGCAGTTTCTTCGGCAACTTCAATGTCATGGTCAAGGCCTACTGCTACATTCTCTCGCTTGGTAAGGAGAACATCAGGATGGTAGGACCGCTGGCCACGCTCAACGCCACCTATATCAAGGAGAGTCTGAAGGACGACTATCTGCTGCCCATCGGCGGACTGAACAAGCATGAGTTCGTGTTCGACGGTCTGAAGGACAAGTCGACAGGCGTCACCACAATGGATGTGGCCAAGAGGTTGCTCGACTACGGCTACCATGCACCCACTATCTACTTCCCGCTGCTTTTCCACGAGAGTCTGATGATTGAGCCGACCGAGAATGAATCGAGGGAAACGCTCGACGGTTTTATCGGGGTGATGCAGCAGATTGCCCGCGAGGCACGTGAGAATCCAGAACTGGTGAAGACCGCCCCGCACTTGACGCCCATTGGCCGCGTCGACGATGTGCTTGCCGCCAAGCATCCTGTGGTCACCTTCCGCCAAATGCAGCAAGAATTGTAATTGATAAAACGCAAAGGTACGAAGACTTTAAAATCTTTGTGCCTTTGTGTCTTTGTGTTCAATAAAAAACCAAATCATGAAAACCGATTTAATCATTATCGGTGCTGGTCCCGGCGGATACCGGGCGGCCGAATATGCAGCGAAGAACGGCCTGCAAGTGGTGGTTGCCGAAGCCGAAGAAGTGGGCGGCACCTGTCTGAACTGCGGATGCATTCCCACCAAGACGTTCTGTCACCACGCTGAAATCATCGACAATCTGCAACGGGCCGAAACCAACGGACTGAAAAACCTGCAGTTCGAAGTGGATTTCCCCGCTATCGTTGCCCGCAAGCAGCAGGTGGTGGAACAGTTGCGCACAGGAGTTGAAACGCTGCTCTCACAACCCGGCATCACATTGGTTCGAGGTAAAGCACAATTCAAGGACAACCACACCGTCAGCATCGGCGAAGAGGAATACACCGCACCGAACATCATCATCGCCACAGGTTCCGAAGCAGCCCTCCCGCCTTTCATATCCCCATCACCCAACACCCAACACCCATCACCCTTTCTGACTTCCACCGACCTGCTCAACATCGACCACGTTCCCGAGCATCTGTGCATCATCGGTGCGGGTGTCATCGGCATGGAATTCGCATCGGCCTTTTCTTCCTTCGGCAGTCGGGTTACGGTCATCGAATTTTTGAAGGAATGCCTGCCGCCAATGGATAGCGACCTTGCCAAACGCCTTCGTAAGACGCTGGAGAAACGGGGCGTGGAATTCTTCATGCAAT
>JAEEGJ010008383.1_pt1 | contig 28535 bp, 32 predicted proteins | sample 8958761 | NCBI WGS metagenome assembly JAEEGJ01 (sample SAMN16246546, study PRJNA631951) | gut metagenome | biome: gut microbiome; feature: rumen; material: RS-attached | host: Bos | place: Iran: Karaj | collected 2018-10
GAGCCCCCGCCGAAACCGCAAACTTTGCTCGCGCAGCCGAGCAAAAGTCTGCGCTCACGTTCGTTTCCTATTTTATTTATTAACAAAATTAGGTCGTCAAACTTGGATTCATCAAGCGTCATTGATACAGCCATGCTAGTTTGTAACTGAGTATAGCTGAATTATACGGTTCTCATGCTACTTTTGCAATTTATTTATTAACAGTTCCAAATCTCCTTCGAGACAAGAGAGCGCGCCTCTGTCTTTTCCCTCTTGGTCCATCCGAGCTGGTCCTCGTAAAGGTGCTCGCCGTCACCGAAGAAGTTATTGATGACAACTGTTCTGTTCATTATTCTGCCCCTTTTCCCAAGTATGACCCTTCTTATTGAAATCAACGATTTTGTCAATCAAATGCTGGTATTTATTATCGATTGGAAGATGGTTACTTTCGTCATGACGCTTTCTTCCTAATACTCCTGGAGAATTTTCAGTCCAATTGTGAGCATGTGAGCCTTTCTCACTGCTGTCGAATGGGATGACACTGCCGTTCTTGTCAAACTTCAGATCGATTGATTCCATCAACTTGTGCTTGTCGTATATTCCGATTCCAGAAATGGTAATTTTATGAGTATCTTTGTCGATAGATGCAAAGAGATAGATAGGATTCTCCGAATTTGCCTCCATGATGAATTTGTCATGGTCAGGTTTTGTTTTAAGTATTACCACTTTATGACCGTCTATCCTGTATCCGGTGTCATAATGAGTTCGGTCTTTTTCTGCAACACCGCCCAATGCTTTTCCGTAAGAACCGTTACCACCCATAATCTTTAAACTCCTCTTATTGTTTTTCGCAATAGACCATGATTTCATCAATTTCATTGGGCTGTTTGGCCATCAGTCATCCCTATGCCAGAACTGTTCATGCATATCACTGAATGTTTAGGATAATCGTCAATACATCAATTTATGACATATACATCAACAACTACATTGGAAAAGACTGTCATCCAATTGTTAGTGCCCCAGCCATGATCAGCTTCTAGAAAGATATGGCAATCTTCAATGGAACAGTCATCACCGCCCAGCTTTATGCAATGTCAGTTCCCAAGACAGCATGCTGATTTAGTCTAACAATACAATCCCTAACTTCTTAGGAAGATAGGCTCTTCACACACTACCACCACCTCCATTTCAAAATCAAATCTTTTCTGATTTCTCTCAACTTCCCGTCATATCTGGCTTTTTCACCTTCCTGGTCTATTCAGGTTGATCTGTTTGAAAATACAAAGGTTCTTCTTGACAAAATCTGTGCGAGCTGCTATTATAGGCTCCATATCTGGAGGGCCGCAGCATGGGCAAAATAGCAAGAACCGAAGAAAATCTGTTCAATTTTCCGAAGGGAGCATTTGTGGTAAATCATAGGTATTTATATATAAATACCAGCAACCATTATGTGAGTAAGTCAGAAAGAAAAACTGAGGGAAAGCGCGGCTATACTGGCCATGACCAGGCCTGCATTGGTGTAGTAATGAACCCTGAAGACAAAAACTGCAGGAAGTTCTATGCCAACAAGTTCTATCATGAGAAGTTCCTTAACAAAGGTCAGGAGAAAAAGCAGGCTGAACGTCCTGACGCTCCGGAAATAGCTGACAGTGTCAGTGTCGGGTTCCATTGTTTTATCTCCAATGCTGCCGAGCAGAAGAAACTCATCTCGGCCCTGACTGATGCTTTTGGTACTGAAGACGCAAGGCAGATCCTTGATTTGGCGAACTACATGATTTCCAAGGAGAGTGCGGTAATGCAGCACTATCCCGCATGGGCCAGGGAACATGCCCTCTTCTCAGAGAGCATCCGGGATGACAGCTATCTTGGAAAATTCCTCAGAAGCTCTCTGACCATTCCTAAAATCAACTCTTTCAAAAAGGCATGGGCAAAGGAGAACATCGGCAATGGGAAGGTCTATCTCTGCTATGACTCGACCAATGTCAACAGCCAGGCAGAAGGCGTATTCATTGTCCAGAAGGGATTCGCCAAGGATGACAAAAGCCTGCCGCAGGTGAACTCTGATTACGTTATCAGGCAGGCAGACGGGCTCCCGCTTACGTACATGCATTCTCCTGGGTCTGTTGCGGACATTGCCCAGGCTCAGGAGATGATAAAGTTCTTTGACGGCATCACTTACAAGGATGGGAAAACAGTCGGCATAGTCCTTGTCTGCGACAGAGGGTATATCTCGGAGAAGAATCTGAAGCAGATGGACGAGGCCGGGATAGGATACCTTCTGATGCTGCGCACCTCATTCGGCCTGCATGCAAAGCTGTGCGACAAGTTTGCTGGCGAGATTCATGCTTTTGACAAAATGCTCTCATCGCCCAACGATGAAAAATACGGTATTACAGACGAGGTAAAGCTGCTGGACAAAGGCAGAACCTGCTACGCTCATGTTATCTGGAGCGAGAATCTCTACAAGGAAAAACGCTCGGCTTTTGACCTGGATGCTCAGGAAAGAAAAGCCAGGTTAGCCGCTTTTATCCAGGACTCCTCGAATCTGTCCTTCACGTCTGAAGAGATTGAGAAGAATGTGGATGAGCTTACCAGGCGTCTCTTCACTCTGAAGCTTGAAAAATCAACACCTAAAATAGTACAGCAGAAAACAGGAACAGGCCGCGGGGCCAAGACTGAGGGTGTTCTGACAGAGACTTTCAGAATCACAGGCTTCTCCGATAATATCGGGGCATTAGATCGTGAACGCATGAAATGCGGCATGTATGTCCTTGTTTCATCAGAGAAAATAACAGCCCAGCAGGCAATCGACGCATATTCAAAACGTGACTGTGTCGAGAAGATGTTCGAGGCATTGAAGAGCCACATGGGCATGGACAAAATAGGAGTCTCATCAGAGGAGGCAATGCACGGCAAGGGGCTGGTCTGGTTTGTTGCATCGATCCTGTATTCTCTCCTTTTCAATGGCACTTCTTCACTGAGAACCAATGACAGAAAACATTTTACGGTTCCTGCAATGGTTGACGAGCTTGAGGCGATCAAGGCCGACAAAGATCTCGAGAGTGGAGCATACGAGCGGCGCTACAAACTGACAAAAAGGCAGGGTGATATTTTGGGCTGCTGGGAAATCAGTGAAGATGATGTAGATGAGTGTATCGACGCACAACTTTAATATGGTTGGCCGTCAGCACATTTTTTAGCCTGATCGCTGACGGCTGGGTGGCTTAAGCCTATAATCCCCAAAAAAGTTCGGGATACAATTCATTAGCTGTTAATTCAGGTCAATGTGATTATGTACGAACGGCTGATAACCTCTTCCAGTGACTTGCCGCCGATCCTGACCCCATCCCAGAGTTCTTTTGGATCTCTGCAGGAGAAAATCACATCTCCATCAACGTGAGTATCGCCCTTGCATTGAGAGTTGATATGGGGGTTTTCCGGATGGTCGAGCGGCAGTATTTTCACATCAATAGGAATGCATTCACGGTGAATGCCATAAAACCTGCCGTCATCCAGGTAATAAAACGCGAGGTTCAGTCCTACACGCACCACTTCAAAATCAAAGATTTCCTTTGATACGAGAGACCGTGCCTCTTCTTTCTCCAGCTTTGACCATCCAAGCTGGTCCTCGTAAAGATGCTTTCCATCGGTAAAGAAATTATAGATGGCTACTTTTCTGTTCATTGTTACTGTACTTGCTTCCATATTTTCCTCTGCTTATTAAAATCAGCGATCCTATCCATCAAATGCTCATACTTCTTATCTATTGGCAAATGGTTACTCTTATCGTGAGACGTTCTTCCCAATACTCCAGGCGAAATTTCAGTCCACTTGTGAGAATGTGAGCCATTTTCACTGTCATCGAATGGAATGATGTTGCCATCATTGTCAAACTTCAGATCAATTGACTCAGTTAACTGGTGTTTGTTGTAGATGGCTATTCCTGAAACAATAATCTCATTAGTTTTTTCATCAGCCGATGCAATAAGATAGATGGGATGTTCTGAATTTGAGTTCATGATGAATTTATCATGACTCGTATTTTCCTTAAAAATTACCACTTTATGACCGTCTATCCTGTATCCGGTGTCATAATGAGTTCGTTTTCCTTCTACAACACCACCCAATACCTTATCGTAAGAACCGTTACCGCCCATAATCTCTAAACTTCCTGTTGTCGTTTTCGTAATAGACACTGATTTCCTCAGCCTCATTGGGCTGTTTGGCCCCATAACGCAGAATAAGCGTGGGGCTGAGCTCCTCTATTACATGTGGATATATGATTTGCCAGTTCTGCTTGGCACGTGGGTCACTTCCTATGCCAGAACTGTTCATGCATATCACCGAATGTTTTGGGTATCCGTCAATACACCATTCGATGACCTGTGGATCAACAATTACATTGGGAATGACAGTTATCCCATTGTAGCGCCACCATGCCATGATCAGTTTATTGTAGAAAGATATAGCAATTTTCATGGGTATTAACATCTCAGGCTTTATGGAAATGTCTATTCCCAACACAATCTTATGATTGCAGATCATCCTTAAATGCCTGTATGGATCACTCAGGAAAGGGAGAAGCCGATCATCAGAAGTATAAAAATGCGGTATAACACCCTCAATGTCAGAATTGCGCATCCGGTAAAAGCAGAATATATCCCGAGGTGCTTCTGCAGAACAGCCACATACTACAGGCATCTGATGTGTTGAAGTAAAGTCCACCTTTTCACACAGCGACATGCTGAACCGGTTATACGGGGCAAAAATTCCGTGCAGGTTCCATTGTTTGTCTGCTGATTTCTCTGCTGTGGGACAAAGATCAGGAAAGAGTTCTAGTTGTTCAAGTTGTGACATGTCTTTTAATTTCAAGCGTAATCTCAGATATCCTAAAACGAAAGTGATTCAGAGCCTTAATGGCTCAAGGGAACAATCAGCTGCAGTAAATAATCGTCGCCTCCTCATCGCTATTTGATGTTCTTTCAATCCTGGCAATAAGCTCTATTTCTGGCATCCTCACTTCCTGACCATTCATAGAAAGGAGACGGACAAGGCACTGCCGGTATTTCCAGGGGGCGATTATTCTGCTGATAAACAATTCATCCAGAATTTTTAAAGTTCCTTTGACAGTGACTTCCTCTGTTTTGGCTGCCTCCCGGAGTGCCATATCATCCGTGAGCAAAACGATATGTCTGCATTTGGCAATGGCAAGAGCAGCAATGTCATATACAGACAGTTTGAGGTATTTCGGCTGCAGTTCATAGGCCATGTCAAATTCTTCGTCTGTCCAGGCCTCACTGCGAAGACCAAATCCGATCATGGCATTGAGAAGGTCTGCTGATGAAATTTTCGCCTCTGATACGGCATCTTCATTCATCAGATGTCTATAAGGTAATTTAAATGGCAGAGCCGGTTCTCCAAGCAGGTAGAAGACCTTCCAGACACCTATTCCGCTGCTGATACAGTCCATTTCAGCCTCCGATTGCGGCAGAACACTGATCCTTTACCGTGTCGTAGGGCTCTTTTAAAAGTTCAGCGCCTTTCTGTACCGAAATGCTTCCTTCGCAAACAGCACGGTATACGAGTCTCTTGAAAAGTCCTGGCTCTTCCTTTTGTATACGTTCAGGCTCTCCTCCCTTACGCCACCCTGCATGTGAGGCCTTGACATAAAAATCCTTGGCAGCTCTGTCGCTGATGATGTGGCAGATAGTTGCCCGTTTGACCAGCAGAAACATCGAAATTCCATAATCGCGGCAGACTGCCAGCATGTCATTTGTTACATAACTTCTCTTTGGTCCCAGTTCCCGGACAGCGTCTGCGGATGAAAAAAGGAAAGCACCGCTGATCGCAGTAGCCCTGTTTTCACACTCTTTGTCAGAAATTGAATCTGGCCAGTTGAAAGCAAAATGTGCAGCCTCATGTATGATGGTCGATCTGATCCTTTCAGCACTCATTCCTGCTCTGAAGACGATATAAGGCCTGTTGTTTACAGTTCCGTTCATACCGGAAAAATCATTTTCATTTGTATCAATCGGAAAGATCAGCACTCCACGATACTCGAGAGCCTCAACTATATTTCCCACTGGCCCATGAAGAGGAACGTTTAAATAGCGGCGCAGAGCTTCAGCGTTGATTTCATCATCATCGCTAAGGGGAATGCTGTGGACTTGAGGTAGATCAGCAAGAATTTTGCCTCCGATTATGTCAACAGATTTAAAGAATCTTCCAAAATACTCCTCTGTAGCCTCGCGTATGTACTCCTGTTTGTTTTGGGGAAGCCTGCTATTCTTTCTGAATTCACAATGGGCAAATACCAGATCTGTACCGTGATCATTTAGAAAGTCAGATACCTTTACACCAAAAGCACTTGCCAAAGCACGAAGAGTTTCGATACCCGGCTTGCGGGCATTGCGCTCATAGTAGCTTATAGTCATGGGAGAAACACCGATTTTTGATGCCAGCTCCCTCATTGACAGATTGTTTTTCAGCCTGTAATACTGGATGATTTTCCCAAGCATATTGAGTGTCCCGCTTTAGAGGTGTGTTTACATTATAGTCTATAAATTTTGTTTGTAAACTGTAACTGACAAATAGTTTAAGTTTGTAAACAATAAGTCAAAGGACAAAACCAAGAACAAGAACTGATTGGCTGCGGTTGCTGTCAGACCTGAGTCAATCAGATCGACAGTGTGAATTCAAAAGTTAAAAGGCTTTTTTCTCCATTATCTGAAGAGCTGATTTTATGTTTAACAGGATAAAATCAGTCTGATTGGGAATCCGTATTCCAAGGAGGTTTTTCTGCATGGCTGATGCGTCAGATGACAATGATACTGCCTGGTACCTGAAGGCAACGGGCGAGGGGCATGCCTTTGCGCAGAATACCATGGAGACAGGTACCGGACCGGAAAAGGCATCACACAGGATTATGGTGAGGCTGCGCGATGGTATAGGCTGGCCGCGGAGCAGGGCATACCGGCCGCGAGGGAGCGGCTCGGAAAGACTGGCCGGAACGCCGCCGGCGGGGCGTGAGAGGCTGTCAGAACCCATTTCAGTGTCCATATTTTCCTGCAGCTTCTGCCTGATCATCATCGTAATAGCGCCGCCAGTACCGGCCTGCTTTTCCCTTTTTTCTGTGTAAATCAAGTTCATCTCTTCATGAGAGAGGCCTCTTGAGACTCGGATCTAACCTGTTTCACGTGAAACATAAATATTTTTGTTAATTTCATCACAAAATATTTTGAAAAATATTGATCTATACTGGGGGGGGGTATTCTACGAGGTGTCACTTTGGACAGGAGGCTTAATATGAAGGCTAAGGAAACGCTGATTTAATCGGCCGACCTTCTACCCTTGATCATCATATGATAAAATATGATCAGTAACAGATTGAGGAGCCAGATCATGCAGCAGAACTTTACGGACATCGAATACTCCTGCCGGAAGAAGGCAACACGCAGGGAAAAGTTCCTCCACGAAATGGACAAGATGGTTCCATGGGCTGACTGGATTGCCATGATTGAGCCCTTCTATCCGTCAGGCAGGCGCGGCCGTCCTACCAGAGGGATTGAAATCATGCTCAGGATGTACATGCTGCAGAACTGGTTCAATCTGGCTGACGAGGCCTTGGAAGATGCCATATATGACAGCTACTCATTCCGTTCATTCCTCCACCTCGATTTCTTCGACGAGCAGGTCCCTGACGCAACAACGCTTCTGAAATTCCGCCGCCTTCTGGAAAAGAACAAAATCGGGGAGAAAATCTTCGCCGACGTGAAAGCGCGCCTGGAGAAAGCCGGGCTCATGATGCACGGCGGCACCATCGTTGATGCGACCATTATCAGTGCTCCATGCTCACTCAAGAACAGGGCCGGCAAGCGTGACCCGGAAATGCATCAGACCAGGAAAAACAACCAGTGGTACTTCGGAATGAAAATCCACTCAGGAGTTGATGCCGGCAGCGGATATGTCCACACCATTACAGCAACCGGCGCCAATGTCCACGATATCAGAGAGGCTCACAATCTTATTCGCAAGGATGATGATGTGATGTATGGCGATTCCGGATACCTCGGTATGAAGAAGAGAAAAGAGGTGAGGAAAGATCCTCATCTCTCGAAGGTTGAATACCGCGCCAACGTCCGCCCGAGCAGCATAAAGACGCCTGACAGCTACCAGGGCATCAACTGGGACAAGGACATTGAGAACCGAAAGTCATCTACCCGTTGCAAGGTTGAACATCCGTTCCTTATTGTGAAGAGGCTGTTCGGATATTCCAAAGTCCGTTACCGCGGGCTTGCGAAAAACTTCAATCGTTTCAACGTTCTTTTTGCCTTCGCCAACATTGTAATGTGTGCAAGAGCCGGGCGAATTTCAGACTTTAAGGGGGTTAGTGTGTCCAATTAACGAGAAATAGGTCATAAAATGAACATTTTGACAGGATAAAGGTCCATTTAGGGACTTTTTTATGGAATTTTGATAGGTTACCGGTTAAAAAGCATCAGCGATTTTAAAAAAATTAAATTTTAACCGGGAGCACAGAAAGGAACCCTAATTATTCAGCGTTTCCCTAAGTTACTTGCTCTCGCTGTGGGGCTTGTTCCCATGCTTGCTTATGCAAACTGGGTAGAGCCGTACAACTCTCCGAATTTCATGGACATGTCGAGGGGTTACATGCAGCAGGCAGAGGAATCAAACCGTCAGCTGCAGCAGCAGATCCAGCAGATCCAGAACCAGCTGCAGCAGCAGCGGAATCGGCAGTGCTCATTGGACTTCAATGGGAATCTTTATTGCCCTTGATGCATGTCTCATGGCACTGAGAAATTTTATTCTCGGCTGTCACTATTTGAGAATAACCAGCTGCAAGAATGGCTGAAGACAGCAACATGGACTTGTTTGCTGAGTTAAATGCTTGGGATAAGGTTTATTGATGAAGCGGTTTTGGCTCTGAACCAGGGCGAAGGACCGCTTTTTTGTTTCTGTTGATCAGATGGGCACCGCCAGATTTTGGCCTGATGGCTGATATGCAGCTTCACTTTTGTTTTAGTCCATCAACGGGAGAAGCACTGACTATGAATAAGATGATCATGACAGAAGCAGCTGTCTGCTTATTGTTCTTGAATGGCTGTGTCCTTGGAATTGGAGATCCTGTATGGGAGCGCGCATCAATCTGGAATGATCCTGAAGCTCAGTACATGCTGGGTTTTAGGTACGCTAATGGTATTGGTGTCACACGTGATGATTGTGAGGCTGTGAAGTGGTACAGGAAGTCGGCTGAACAGGGGAACCCGGATGGATCGTATTTGCTTGGCTTGGCATATGCCAGTGGCCAGTGTATGGAACGAGACGACGGTCAGGCGTTCTCATGGTATGAGAAGGCTGCCTATGGCGGTATAGCCGATGCTCAGTTCAAGGTTGGGTTCGCGTATGGGCAAGGCGTAGGTGTTGCCCGTGATGATAGTAAGTCCGTATGGTGGTTCAACAAGGCTGCCAGCCAGGGCCACGCTGATGCTCAGTTCATGATGGGACTTGCATACGCATCCGGCACCGTTGTTGAACAGAATGATGCCAAGGCGCTTGCGTTGTTCCAGTCAGCCTGCAATCAAATCAATAAAAACGCCTGCGCAGCACTCCAGAAAATGAAGCAGAGAATGGCTTCTCGGAAAAATTGACACAATTAATTAAAGTATGAGAGATTCCGACAGGCAGCTATTCTGATCTACAGACCGTCGGAGTGGTGTGTGTCGGTGCAAGCAAAAACTCTGAGGCGTCCTTGCATACTCAGATCATCTGCATGGTATCAATGCTGATCCGGTACGTCTTTGTGGTACTTCTAGGACTTCAGCCGGTTTGGGAGCTGCTGAGTACGTGAAGAGGAAGATTTGGCGGTTCCCATTCAGTTATCCCTGGCATCCTGTTCTATGCCATTGAAAGCGCGGAGTTCCTTTGTTATGCCCTGCTGACATCGTGGCTGATGGATGTATCAGGCTTCGGTGGTTGCAAATTTGTCATACCTGGGCATTATTATGAATTCTAATGGCATCCGGACTATCCTGAATAAAAATAAACAGTTTATAATCTTATATTTTATGATTTAATACATGTAAATTGTCTGAATATACTAAAATATTATGTATGATGACAATGAAGCCCGAAATAACGCCGGGTAATAAATCAGGCAATAACCGGGCAATAACCAGGTAATAACCGGGTAATAACCAGACAATAACGGGGTAATAAAATGGGCGATTGGCACTGAGAGGTGCAATAAGATTTCAATATTTGTCATAATAGATCATAACTATGGACATTTCTGACTTCTGAGCCGTTCTGAAACGGAAGCGGACAGCTCCGAATCATAAATTTAATAATTTATTGCCTGATTTATTACCCATATACTTTTCAATGTGTATGGGTAATAAACTGGGTATTAAATTCGGGGCTCAAAATAATGGCTTTTTTGCATGCTGTAAATGAGCTGATGGCCGGTTCCGGAGCCCTTGCCCATGAAAAGCCTGCCATCCATCCCGCATTTCAGGTGTGCTGTGAGGAGACAGAATTAACAGATCCCGCGCCGCAGCTGCAATAAAATGATTGTGGAGCATGCGTCATGATGCCGCATGCCTCTCTGGATATCCTCTGAAACAAGCCCTGAAGGAGCCGCCTTTATGCCTTTTACCATTGTCTGCAAAAAACTTTCACAAGTCAGTGCTGACGCCGTTCTTGAGACGGTTTTCGCTGATCCAGGCGCGGCAGCTGGCAGAGCGGTTGTGAAGACTGTCGATGCCTCACTATCCGACGGCTCCGGGATGAGCTTCAGCAAGGTGATTCAGGCTGAGATCCCCTCATCCGTCAGCAATGAGGAGTCAGGCAGAGAGCTCTCACTTGCGTACAGGGACGCGCTGGAGCTTGTCATAAAGAACGGCTGCGGCAGCGTCGCGTTTTCTCCGCTCCCTTCAGGCGGCTCCATTCCTGATGATGCGCTGAGGATCGCATCATCGGCGGTCTCTGAATTTCTCCTGGAGCATGACCTGGATGTCTTTCTTGCCGTGCCTGAGAGGGACGCGCTTCCGCTCAGCAGCGAGCTCACTGATGAGGTGAGCCGCTATGTCGAGGGCAATTATTCCGGTGGTCCGGATGATGAATCCTGTGAATTATATTGTGCCTGTGATGTCCCGCATGACACACTTGCTGATGTTTCCTGCAAATACAGCATGGCGGCTGGTGCCGTTTCATTCGGGGCAAGGCTCAGAAAGTCCCTTGATGTCCTTGTCGGGCATTTGGACGAGTCCTTTTCCGACACGCTGATCCGGCTCATCAGGGCCAAGGGGAAGTCTGATGCCGAGGTCTACAGGAAGGCGAACATCGACCGCCGGCTGTTTTCCAAGATCCGCTCCAAAAAAGGATATACCCCGAAAAAGCCGACCATCCTCGCGCTTGCCATAGCGCTTGAGCTCTCCATTGATGAGACCAGGGATCTGCTGCAGCGGGCGGGCTACGCGCTTTCGCACGCGAGCAGGTTCGATGTGATAGTGGAGTATTTCATAAAGAACAGGATGTACGACATCTTCACGATCAACGAGATCCTCTTCAAGTTCGATCAGCCGCTTCTCGGAGGCTGATCATTTGTCGCTTTCAAGGCGACCTCTGAGCCTCCTCATTTCCCTATGATGCTCCTGTATCTGGAATACAGGAGGTTCACCATGAAGAAGAATTCCACAGAGCTCGCTTTCATCCTCGACAAGAGCGGTTCCATGCACGGCCTTGAGAAGGACACCATCGGCGGCTTCAACTCCATGCTGGAGAAGCAGAAGGCTGCCGAGGGCGAGTGCCGGGTCACCACCGTGCTGTTTGACACCGATTACACCCTGCTCCATGACCGCATTGACATCGCAGCGGTAAGGCCGATGACTGACGAGGATTACTGCGCCGGCGGGACAACCGCCCTCCTTGACGCGGTCGGCACCACCATCGACAAGATCAGGAACGTTCAGAAGAACTCGGCAGAGGAAGGCCGCGCCGAGAAGGTGCTCTTCGTCATCATCACTGACGGTCTGGAGAACTCCAGCCATGAGTACTCCCTCAAGAATGTCAGGAGCATGATTGAGGAGCAGAGGAAGAACGGCTGGGAGTTTGTTTTCCTCGGCGCCAACATCGACGCGGTTGAGACCGCGGAGGATCTCGGCATCAGCAGGGATCTCGCAGCCGACTACGTCCCTGATCGTGAGGGAACATTCATGAATTTCTGCGCTGTGGCTGATGCGGTGAGCGACTATCGCATGAGTGCCAGGGTTGAAAGCAGCTGTCTTGGGAAAGTCCGTGACTATTTCAGGAAGCGCGGCGGCAGGAAGAGCTCAGACAAGTGAGGTGAACGGCTGAGGTGACACCCCGCTGAGTGCGGAGTGTTCCGGGGAGGGAGAGAAGCCCCATGGCGGACTGACAACCCCCATGCAGCCGCCGCCGAGGGCAACTGAGAAACTGAGGGGAGGAAGCCATGGCTTCCTCCCTTTCCCGTTTCCGGAGACATGCCCGCGGTGATTCACCTGGCATAACGGAGCAGAATGCGCATTCTGCATGCGCCTCACTCCTTTTCCCTCTGGCGGAAAATGAATTCTGAGGCAGATGCCTGATCCTGCGCGTCAGTGCTGCGCTAATATATGAGCAGTACTGTGATGCAAGGGAGAAAGGCAATGCCGGACACCGTAAAATTCACCGTAAGCGCTGACCGCGCCGTAAAGGAGCAGTGCGATGAGCTCTTCAGGGATCTTGGTCTGAATCTCAATACTGCCATCAACCTGTTTCTCCGCCAGTCCCTCCGCGACGGAGGCATTCCGTTTGATATCCGCCTCGCGGGTAAAGATGGCGGAGCTGAGAGAGAGTCGGAAATGGAGCGCATAGCGGATGATCCGGCGGCAAAGCGCTATTCGAGCGTGGAGGAGGCGCTGAAGGATCTGAGGACTTAGCGGCATGAGCCTTGGGCGCAAAGTTCCGGCTGTCAGGGCATGGTGAAGAGGAAATAAACGTGAACTGGGAAGAACAAAGTAAAGGCTGAGGACCATGCTGCGGCCAGGTACATTGAAGATGCGGAGCTCTGCGCACATGTCCTCTCAGCAATGATGAGAAAACGCGAGGAGCTCGGCATGTCACGGCGCGAGCTGGCCGAAAGATGCGGCATTTCTGAATCATCTGTCTCCCGTATCGAATCATTTGAGACATCGCCGAAGATCGATACACTCCTCAGAATTTTGAGGAACCTGGGGCTTGGACTCTCGGTGACTTCTGCCACAGGCAGATAATTTCCTACCTGACGAATGGCTGATACCTGAGTGAAATATCTCCAAATTTTCATTTAACGGGGTAATTTTCGTAAAAATACTGAAATTTACCCCGTTATCGCGGAATTTCTTCACTGACTGCCTACAATTAAGAATCATACCGGTTTGCCCGGAGTTGCGGGACGCATTGGCATGAAGCTGTACAGAAGAGAGAATTACCTTAAGAAAATACGCGGTTTTTACCACGATACCGGAATCATCAAAGTGATTACCGGAGTACGTAGCTGCGGCAAGTCCTGTCTCATGCAGACAATTGTGGAAGAACTTGAGGAGAGCGGCACTCCTGCTGAAAACATCATTTGTCTGAATCTTGACCGGCGCGGATATCTTGGTATAAAGAAACCTGAGCAGCTTGACAGGTTGATCGAAGAGAAATCAGCTGCTGCCGGCATCAAGTATCTGTTCATTGATGAGATTCAGAATGTCAGAGGGTTTGAGGCAGTTATAAACGGGTTCCGTGAGGAAGATGACTACAGCATTTTCATCGCCGGATCCAGCTCCTGCCTGCTGAATGGAGAGCTCGTGACGAAACTGACAGGCAGATACCTGGAATTCGAGCTTTTCACTCTCAGCTTCGAGGAATACCTTGGCATGAAGAGGTTCCTCGGCAAAGAGGTACTGCCGGATCTGACCGCTGAGTTCGATCAGTATATTTCTTACGGAGGATTTCCCAAAACCCTTGAGTATGATTCTGATGCCGACAAAAGCTCCTACGTAAACGGTGTCATTGGGGAAATATTCGAGAAGGATATCAGGAGGCGTGTAAAAATCAGGAACAAGTCTGTATTTGAGACTGTCCTGAGATATGTCATCAACAACTGCGGAGCAGCCATGAGCCTTACCGGTATCCTTGACGATCTTCATAAAAACGGCTGCAGGATCAAAAGAGAGACGCTCAGCAGATATATCAGAATTCTTGAAGATGCGAAAATCATCTATCCCTGCAGCAGGTTCGATCTCAGGTCACGCCGGCAGATCTCAGTAGAGCAGAAGTATTACCTTGCGGATCTGGGTTTTTACTTTGCTTTCAAGACCGACAGGGGGAAGAATTACGCCCAGGCACTGGAGAATGTTGTCTATATATACGCAGTCTCGAAGGGCTATGCTGTCAGCTTCGGACGTATTGGAAAGCTTGAATGCGATTTCGTTTTCCGCATGAACAAGGGCAGCTATGCGTATGCCCAGGTATGCGCGACGATCATGAATGACACCAGCACGGAGGACCGTGAATACAGGCCGCTTGAAATGATCAGGGACAGCTATCCCAAATATCTCCTGACCAGAAACGACCTTATCCAGGAGCGATCTGGCATCCTGCATTGCAATATCCCGATCTTCATGAAGGAAAACCGGATGTTCTGAGATACGTGCCAGTCCGGATCTCGCATCTCTGACAGTCTCACTATGTTCTAATACCGCTATATTTTCAGCCGCACCTCAGAGTTGAAGATGATGGATGCTGAAGCGTTATATGAGAGGTGCATCGCGGGGGACTTTGAGACGGAATAAGTTCCCGGGCGTTTCGTGGCAGCCGCGCGTCAGAATTCGTAGCAAAAATGCGACGCAAAATTTACATTGCACTGTTGCCTGCGACGCAAATCGCCGGCCGGGGCGTCATGGCCTTCATTTGGGCTTTTCGAAAGGGCTCATTAAGCTGACTGCCGGACTTTCCATTCGCTGATGGTCCGTTTTTCAGAGCTGAAGCTGATGCCGACCTTCACAACTTTTCTTCCGTCTTCCTTCCAGGGGATGGCATAGCCCTTGTTGTCAATCTGTTTCAGTGCTTCCTCAACGCTGCCGTCGAGCTTCAGCTCCATGACGTATATGGTACTTACGGTCTTCACCAGAATGTCCATTCGCCCCAGCGCCACACGCACCTGCGACCAGACATACCTGTTGAGGAAGGAGAACATTACGTAAAGCATGGCAGTGAAATGTCCTTCAGCTGCAGGAGCATTTTTCAAAGTGCCTTCTTGGTAAGGGATAGCTGCGAAAAAACTCTGCGCAGCAGTGAGTGCCGCATCAATATGGTCATCAGTTAGAGCCCTGCAGATCTGCCTGCAGGCATTAGTGGCCCCGTTTGTGTCTGATGACACGTAGAAAGGTATCAGCATCCTGGTAAAACCTACCTTCACTTCTTCGTTGGGGAACCCGAGGATATATTCGTCATATGAGTTGTCATAGTTCTTGATAGTCAGATATCCACTTTGATAGAGGAGAGGCAAAATGCTGTGCATGTCCTCTGTCGGCGCGTCAAACTCAGAGGCGTCTGCCACACTGCCGTCTAGTCTAGTGATATCAGTCCCAAACTTTCTGAGCTGGCTGATCAGGAACCCAGGAGTGCCAGTCTCAAACCAGTAGTTGTGCAGTTCGCGGGAGTACATTGCAGAGAGAAGACTGAAGGGGTTATAAACTCCCGGTGAGCTGTGTGAGAAATGATAGCCGTCGTATTTATTTTTAAGTGCATCGAGCACTTCCGCTTGAGACATCCCATTGCGCTGACCGAGATGTACGATGCCATCTTCGAAGTTTTCCTCCAGCTCTTCCTGAGTGATGCCACATATTGCTGAGTATTCTGGCATCATAGAGATCTTGACCAGATTATTCAGCTGTGAGAATACGCTTAGCTGTGAAAATTTTGTTATTCCGGTAATGAAGACGAAGCGGAGATACGGATCAAGGTCCTTCAGAGGGGCATAGAAACTTTGCAGAGCTGTACGCATGTGTTCCAATCTCTCCTTGTCATGGAGGACTGTAAGCATAGGGGAATCGTATTCATCGATAAGGATAACCGCCTGCCTGCCGGTTATGCTGAAAAGTTCCTTTACCATAGCGGACAGACGGGTGCCTGGGTATTTGTTCCTTGCTGCTATGCCATTCTTTCGTTCATAAAAACAGAGCTGCTCATCAAGCACGTCCTCAAGTTCTTCAACTGTGCCCATCTTTGCGGACGCCAGCGAGAAGCTTAGCACCGGATATTCGATCCAGTCCTTCTCAAGCTCACCGGCGGCAAGCCCGGTGAAGAGGTCCTTTCGCCCGCTGAAATACGCCTTGAACGTGCTCAGGAGCAGCGACTTCCCGAAACGCCGTGGACGCGTGAGAAAAACATAATGCAGGCTGTTTGCCAGGTCATAGACATAGCGGGTCTTGTCCGCGTACAGGAAGCCTTCCTCGCGTATTTTCTCAAAGGTCTGTATCCCGACAGGATATTTTGCGCGCTGTTCCATCATGATTATTCCGCTGTTGAATGCAGTGCCGTGAGCCTTATGGAAAAGGAATCAGGCAGCGAGTTCCTGTTTTCCCGGCACTGCCACACCGTGTCCTCTGCGGTTCTGCTCCCCTGATGATAGCATCTGCCAGATCCTCATTGTGCCTCTCCGGAAACCTGCCCGGACGTGCCGCACTGGTGCCTGAGCCTCTTTCCCCGACATGTACCCGAAACAGGCTTTCCGGGTACACGTTTTACTGATATGTACCCGAAAACGGCTTTTTGGGTACACGTTCTTCCGACATGTACCCGAAAACGCCATTCCGGGTACATGTTTTTCTGCTTCAGTGCTGCCTTTCCCTGCAGTACACTTAAGATTTTTCCCTGTTTTTCACCGGCTTAAAAGCCCCGCCGGATCTGTTCTGACTCACAAAATTGTGGCAAAATAGCTCTTATCAGGAAAAGGATATGAGTGAAACATTAGTAGAAATCAGGGATCTCTCCTTCGCCCGCGGCAGACACGTCATCTATGACGGCATCAGCATGTCGTTCAAGCGCGGCGCGGTCACCGCTGTGATGGGGCCCAGCGGCACGGGAAAGACCACCCTTCTCCGCCTCATCGGCGGGCAGCTGAGGCCGGACTCCGGCGACGTCATCTATGACGGTGACATCAGCATCCCCTCCCTGGGGCGCGACAGGCTCTTCGAGGTCAGGAAGCGCATGAGCATGCTCTTCCAGAGCGGCGCGCTCTTCACCGACATGAGCGTGTTCGACAATGTCGCCTATCCGATAAGGGAGCATTTCCGCCTCCCGGAGGAGCTCGTGAGGACGCTCGTCCTCATGAAGCTCGAGACCGTGGGCCTCCGCGGCGCCGCAGGCCTCATGCCCTCGGAGCTCTCGGGCGGCATGGCCCGCCGTGTCGCTCTCGCCCGCGCCATCGCGCTCGATCCTGAGCTCATCATGTACGACGAGCCGTTCGCCGGTCAGGACCCCATCACCATGGCAGTCCTAATACAGCTCATCAGGAAGCTGAACCAGACTCTGGGCATCACGAGCATCATCGTCTCCCATGACGTGAGCGAGGTCCTCAGCATCGCGGACTACGCCTATGTGGTCGCGGATCACCATGTGATCGCTGAGGGCACTCCGGAGGAGATCATAAAGGAGAGCTCCCCGGCCGCACACCAGTTTATTCACGGCATCGCCGACGGCCCCGTCCCGTTCCGCTATCCCGCGGGCGACTACCTGGAGGAGCTCTGATGAGTCTCTTTGATTCCATTGCCTCGCTCGGCGCCGCCGGGATAAGGTTCGTCCGCCATGTGGGCGAGGCAGGCTGCATGCTCTTCCGCGCGCTTGTCGGGCGCCCGGAGATAAAGAAGCATTTCCCGCTCCTCGTCCGCCAGATCTACGTCGTGGGCGTACTCTCCGTTACCATCATCCTGGTGTCAGGGCTCTTCATCGGCATGGTCCTGGGCCTCCAGGGCTACAACGTCCTCGTCGAGTTCAAGGCCGAGGGCAGCCTCGGCCCCCTGGTCGCCCTCGCGATACTTCGCGAGCTCGGACCGGTGGTGGCCGCGCTTCTTTATGCGGGCCGCGCCGGCTCCGCGCTCACCGCGGAGATCGGCCTCATGAAGGCGACCGAGCAGCTCTCGAGCATGGAGATGATGGCGGTAGATCCGCTCCGCCGCGTGGTATCCCCGAGGTTCTGGGCGGGCATCTACTCGCTCCCGGTGCTCACGGTGATGTTCTGCGTCATCGGCGTATACGGCGGCAAGCTCGTGGGCTGCGACTGGCTCGGGCTTGATGACGGCACCTTCTGGTCCGCCACAAGGAATTCGGTTGATTTGGACGACATCGTCAACTGCATGGTAAAGAGCGCGGTTTTCGCGTTCATCGTCAACTGGGTCTCCCTCTACCGCGGCTGGGTCTGCCTGCCGACTGCCGAGGGCATAAGCAAGGCGACGACCGGAGCTGTCGTTGACTCTTCTCTTCTGGTGCTGGGGGCAGATTTCGTGCTCACGGCCGTAATGTTTAACTGAGGCGGTTATGAACAGAACCAATCGGTTTGAATTTATCGTCGGTCTCTTCATGCTGGCCGGCATAGCGGCAGCCGTAGTGCTGTGTCTCAACGTCGCGGGCCTTTCCTTCGCGGGAAATTCCGACAACGGCTTCGACGTGACAGCTGACTTCGACGACATCGGAGGCCTCAAGGAGATGAGCCCCGTCAAGATCGGAGGCGTGAGGGTCGGCCGCGTGTCGTCGATCATCATCAACCCGCAGACCCTGAGCCCCCGCGTAACCCTCCACATCAGCGGGCAGTACCGCGGCAAGCTCTCCGCCGAGACCAGCGCCTCCATCCTTACCCAGGGCATCCTCGGGGAGCAGTACATCGACCTCACCCCGGGCTTCGATCCGAAGTCCCTTACCGAGGAGGAGTGCGAGGCCATCGGCTGCGATCCGAACGAGAAGTACATCGATGAGAGCCACGTCATCAAGGACACCAAGTCCGCGATGATCCTGGAGAAGCTCATCGGGCAGTTCGTCTACAACATGGGCGCGAAGTCGTCCGACTCCGGAGACGGCAAGGCAGAGACAAAGCCTGCCTCTGACGCGGCCTCCGGCAAAAAGGAGCAGTGAGAACTATGAGGAATATCGCATTCAGGGCTTTCGCCGCCATTCTTATCGCGGCGTCGTTCGTCTTCTCCGCTTTTGCGGCAGGCCTGCAGGATCCGTATGACGTTATCAACACCGCCGCAGGAAAGCTCTTCCCGCGCATCAACAATGAGCGCGCCAAGATCAAGGCGGATCCCCTCTACATGAGGACCATCATCCGCGAGGAGCTGATGCCCTACGTTGACAGCCGCTTCGCCGCCTTCCGCGTCATCGGCACCAACCTGAAGAGCACCACCCCGGAGCAGCGCGAGAAGTTCACCGCGGCCTTCACCGACTACATCGTCGCGACCTACGCTGACGCGCTCCTCAAGTACGACAAGCAGACCATGGAGGTCGAGCCGAAGAAGCCCGTTGAGGGCAAGCTTGCCGACATCGGCGTCAAGATCAAGGAGACCGGCAAGGACGACATGAACCTCGTCTTCAAGCTCAGGAAGAACTCCAAGACCGGCGAGTGGAAGTGCTACGACATGGTCGCTGAGGGCATCAGCCTCCTCTCCTCCAAGCACAATGAGCTTGCCGGCAAGATCCGCGACGAGGGCATCGACAGTGTGAGCGCCGAGCTCGAGAAGCACGTGAGCGATCTCGCCTCCGGGAAGAAGGCAGACAAATGAACTTCACCGGCAGGCTGACCGGAGACACGGTTCCCGGCTACTGGAAGAAAAGGGCAGAGCTCTTCTCCAGCGCCGAGGCGGATTTCAGCGGGCTTGAGGCTATAGACTCCGCAGGGCTTGCCTTCCTCGTGAAGTGGGCCAAGGCGGTTGCCGCCGCAGGAGGGAAGCTCAGGCTCCTGAACCCCACGGAGCAGCTCACGTCGATCATCGGCATCTACCGTGTCGGGGATCTGTTTGATCTGGGAAAAGAGAGCGCTTCCTGAGAGGGGCGCATGGTGAGTCGGGCGGAGCCGCGGGGCCCCGCCTTTGGTGATTTAAAAGACAGGATATGGAAAAGTTCAGAATCAGGGGCAGCAGCAGGCCGCTTTCAGGCACAGTCAGGATTTCAGGGGCAAAGAACGCGGCGCTCCCCATCCTTTTCGGCACGGTACTCACGGATGACGACATCGTCCTCCACAATGTCCCGGTGCTCCGCGATGTTAAGACTGCCCTGAGGCTTCTCGAGCTCACCGGCAAGACCTGCGTGATGGAGGGCAACGACATCACCATAAAGGGCGGCATAAGCGACCATGTCGCCCCCTATGAGCTCGTGAAGACCATGCGCGCCTCCATCATGGCGCTTGGCCCCATCCTCACCCGCCAGGGCATCGCCATGGTCTCGCTCCCGGGCGGCTGCGCCATCGGCGCGAGGCCGGTTGATCTCCATATCCGCGGCCTTGAGGAGATGGGCGCCAAGATCAACGTCAAGTACGGCTACATCAACGCGAAGGCCGAGGGCGGCCTCCACGGCGCCTCAATCAACATGAAGTGCGTCTCCGTAACCGGCACCGAGAACCTCGTGATGGCCGCTGCCCTGGCGCACGGCAGAACCGTCATCGAGAACGCCGCGCGCGAGCCTGAGGTCGTGGATCTCGCGAACTTCCTCATCTCCCTCGGCGCGAAAATCGAGGGCGCCGGCACCTCCGTCATCACCATCGACGGGGTGCAGAGGCTCCATGGCGGAGAGTACACCGTGCTCCCTGACCGCATCGAGACCGGAACCTTCCTCGTCGCGGGCGCCGTAAGCGGCGGCCATGTGCGCTGCGAGAACACCGACTGCTCCATCCTTGAGGACGTGCTCTCGAAGCTCCGCGAGGCAGGCGCTGAGATTGAGTGCGGGAAGGGCTACATCGACCTCGACATGAAGGGGAAGAAGCCGAAGGCCGTCAACATCGTGACCGCTCCCTACCCCGGGTTCCCCACCGACATGCAGGCGCAGTTCACTGTCCTCAACGCCGTCGCCGACGGCTCCGGCGCGATAACCGAGAACATCTTTGAGAACCGCTTCATGCACGTCCCTGAGCTCATCCGCATGGGCGCGAGGCTCGAGCTCCGCGACAACACCTGCATCAGCGAGAGCGTCGACCGCCTCAAGGGCGCTCAGGTCATGGCGACCGACCTCAGGGCGTCAGCGAGCCTTGTCATCGCCGGGCTCATCGCCGACGGCGAGACCATCCTCGACCGCATCTACCACATCGACCGCGGCTACGAGAGGATCGAGGAGAAGATCAGATGCCTGGGCGGCAGCATCGAGAGATTCAGCTGAGGATAAGATGAAAAGCCTTCGTCCCTACAACACGTTCGGGTTTGACGTAAGCGCCCAGGACATCGTGCTGATGCACGGCCTCGATGACTATCTCCGCTGCGTCCGCGACAGCGGCCCGAGGCTCATCCTGGGCGGCGGATCCGACGTGCTCCTCAGCGAGGATTTCCCGGGAACGGTCTACATCATGGCCTCGCACGGCAGGACAATCGAGCAGAAGACCGCGGACTACGCGGTGGTCCGCTTCGCCGCAGGCGAGAACTGGAAGGAGACCGTCGAGTGGTGCCTCGGATGCGGGCTCTCCGGCATTGAGAACCTCGCGCTCATCCCCGGCACCTGCGGCGCCGCGCCCGTGCAGAACATCGGCGCCTACGGGCGGGAGTTCGCCGACATCTGCGAGTATGTCGAGATCATGCACGAGGACGGCACCTGCGAGCGGCTGCCTCCGGAGAAGTGCGGCTTCAGCTACCGGATGAGCCGGTTCAAGTCCGACCTTTCCGGCTGCCTCATCACCGCCGTCGGGCTCCGCCTCTCAAGGGCCTTTGTCCCGCACATCAGCTACAAGGCGCTGCAGTGCCTTGAGGGGAAGAAGGATCTCTCCGCGCTTGACGTCTACGACAAGATCCTTGAGCTCCGCGGCGACCGCCTCCCGGATCCCGCCAAGATCGGCAACGCCGGCTGCTTCTTCCAGAACCCGGTGATTGACCGGGCGAAGGCCGCAGAGCTGCAGAAGAGATTCCCGGAGATGCCGCAGTTCGAGTTCGGGAGCGAGGTCAAGATCCCTGCGGGCTGGCTCATCGACCGGGCCGGGCTCAAGGGCTTCGCGCAAGAGCGCGCCGCAGTCTGGTCGAAGCAGGCGCTGGTGCTCGTCAACCAGGGCGGGGCAAGGCCGGAGGAGGTCCTTGATCTCGCTGGCATCGTTACCGATAAGGTCCGCGAGCGCTACGGCATAGATCTGCAGCCCGAGGTGAGGATTGCGGACAGCCGCGGCTTCGTCGATCCGAAGGCGCCGCTCCGCAGGACCGGCGCGGGCAGGGGACACTGAGTTCAATCTAGTGCCGGTGCCAGCGGTGCGGCTCCGGCAGGTCTGGAGCATTGGGCATGAGGCTTTCACCGAAAATACATCAGATTCTGGATATCCTTTCTGACGGAAAGTTCCACTCAGGCGAGGTTATAGGGCAGCAGATTGGCATCTCCCGTGAGCGCGTCTCTGTCTACATCAGGGAGCTGCGCTCAAAGGGCGTGCAGGTCTTCAGCCTGCAGAGGAAGGGCTACTCGCTCCCCGCTCCCGCCGAGCTCCTTGACGAGAAGCGCCTCAATGAGAGCCTAGGAGGCGCGCGCATCGAGTGCGTCGACATCATCGACTCCACCAACAGCTACCTCCTCGCAAGGATTAACGAGTCCGAGTCGGGCGAGTGCGTCCTCGCCGAGATACAGACCGCGGGGCGCGGGAGGCGCGGACACACCTGGGTCTCCCCCTTCGCGAGCCAGTTCATCTGCAGCATGTGCTGGAAGTTCGACAGCTTTGACAAGATCCAGGGGCTCTCGCTCGCAGCGGGGCTCGCGCAGTACGACGTCCTCTCCGAGCTCGGGTACCGCGGCATGATGCTGAAGTGGCCGAACGATATCTACGCGCAGGGAAGGAAGCTCTCCGGCACGCTCATCGAGTGCTCCGGCACCGAGGGGAACGGCTGCGCGCTGGTGAGCGGCACCGGCATAAACTTAAGGCGCCTCTCAGGAGTTCAGATCGATCAGCCCTGGATCTCGCTTGAGGAGACTGAGTTCGAGGGGAACGTGCGCCCCACCCGCATGGAGATCACCGGCGGCATCATCGGGCGCACCAGGCAGTATTTCCGGGAGTTCTCGGAGTCAGGCTTCGCGGTCTTCCGCGACAGGTGGAACGAGAAGTGCCTCTACCTCAACGAGCCCGTGATGATGCTTGACGGCAGCAGTGTAGCCGCAAGGGGCATCTGCCGCGGCGTTGACGACATCGGGCGGCTCCTCCTTGAGACCGCAGACCATAAGATTGTTCCCTGCATGGCGGGGGTCCTCTCACTGAGGCCTGACACGTCTGACGGCAGCTGGAATGCCTGACAGGGGCAATCATGGAATCGCAGATAGAGAAGGTCAGGAAGTCATTCAGCGTGCAGGCCCGGGGCTTCGAGAGCGGCGGCATGAGCTTCTCGAAGCAGGAGTACCTCGACTTTACCGTCAGGAAAATGGGCCTTAAGGGCACTGAGAGTGTCCTTGAGGTGGCGGCCGGAACCTGCGCCCTGGGGCGGGCTGTCTCGCCTCATGTGAGGTCAGTCACCTGCCTTGACGCGACGCCTGAGATGCTCCGCGTCGGCAGGGAGAAAAGCCGTGAGGCAGGACTCACCAACATCGAGTTCCGGCAGGGGCTCGCGGAGGAGCTGCCGTTTGAGAACGGGAGCTTTGACGCGGTGATGACAAGGCTCTCCTTCCATCATTTCAGGGAAATGGAGAGGCCGTTCGAGGAGATGCACAGGGTGCTCCGCCAGGGCGGGAAGCTCGTCATCATCGACATGGAGGCTGCGGATGAGCAGCTCCGTGATACTGAGGACCGGATTGAGACCATGCGCGACAGGTCCCATGTGAGGAACAGGAGCAAGGCTGAGATCAGCTCGCTCTTCTCATCGCACCGCTATGCGATGGAGTGCTGCGAGAGCACCAGGATCCCGGTGAGCCTTGATGCCTGGATGGATCTCACTGCGACGCCGGATGAGACCAGGGCTGAAATCGTGCGCCTGATGGAGCAGGATATCGGGGGCGGGACAAAGACCGGCTTCAGCCCGTACCTGAAGGGCGGACGGATCTTCTTCGATCAGAGGTGGTGCCTCTGGATCGGAGTGAAGCCTGCCCGCTGAAAGCAGGACAGGGAAACGCTCCTTACCTGTCCCCCTCTTCTCAATCGGCTTCTCCTTTGCGCATCACCGGCGGTCCGCGTCTGTTCTCAGGCATGCAAGGGAATGGCATCGTCCCGTCCGCGCGGCAGGCAGTCCCGGATGTCACTCTTTTCAAATCTGCCTCTCCACAGTTCCTGTCTCCTGTGAGCATAATTTCTGTCATGCACTCCAGGCTCCGGCAGCGGGACGGAGCCGGCATCTCAATCCTCACAGAGCGGGATGAACCACAAAAATCTGGGAAACGTGTAACCTGAGGTCCCTCAAAAATCTAGGAAAGGTGTAGGATCCCGAGAGATAAAAACCTTGGAAAGGTGCAATTGCAGTGATAAACCGTTGATGTTGCGTATGGGAAAATAATGATGCATGGCAGGATGTCCTGACTGAGTCATGAACCGGATCAGATGCAGTGTCAAAGCTGGCTCAATTCTGGAGGCTGTCAGCCGGGGCCGTTTTCACCCGGCTCTAACGGCTGTGCAGATTTGAATCAGCATTATTGATGCTGTTTGCTGGAGCTGCAATGGATGACTGCCGTGGCGTTGAGACGGAAAACCTGGATCGTTATATGCCACGACGGTGATTTTGAATACTTACAGGATTATCAAAACAACTCCGAATGCGATCCTATTCTGAATAACTCCAGGATCAAAAGGTTATCGTTTATCCGATAAACGAGCAATAAATCCGGCTTAATGTGGCATTCCATATAATTTTGATAATTGCCGGCCAGCGGATGCGGGCGGTTTTTGGCAGGAAGCTGCTTCTCATTCACCAACAGCGTGAGTACTTCTCTTATCTTTGCAACCGTGTCCTGATCCTTTGCAATCTTTTTATAGTCTCTTTTAAAACGGCTGGAATATTCAATCTTCAGCATGAATTAAGAGTCCAAATCAGCCATTAAATCATCAACAGAATCGAAAACCCGGCTGTGGCTGCCTTTTTCTACCTCTTCGATGGCTTCAATTGTGTCTTTGTTGGGCATGTAGGATGACAGTCTCGGTGTGAACGGCAATCCTCCATCGATAACAACCTGACTCAGAAAAATTCTGATAGCATCGTTAATGCTCATTCCAAGACTTTTTAAAATAGCTTCTGCATTGGTCTTCAGATCCATGCTGATCTGTGTCTGTAATTTGGCATTCATTTTGACTATCCATGTATTCGTTATACATTTAAATTTAATACTTTTGGATTAAATATTCAATACTTTATTTGCCCAGCTGCAGGTAGTACGGTGATAAGATGTGCTCTGATGAAAATAAGATTTTTCGTCGCGGAGGACTGTCTGGAGATGAGGCCGCTTGATTTCAGTGAGTTCCTCCTGGCCATGGGCGAGGACATGCTGATGGAACTAATTCGCCTGCAGTTCGGGAAGCGCCAGCCGATGGGACCTGACATGCACCGCCGGGCCATGATGCGGCTCGGTGAGTACCTCATTGTGGGAGGAATGCCCGAGGCAGTGGAGAAATATGCCACGACCCGCGACTTTGACGAGGCTGACCGTGAGAAGCGCCGCGTGCTTGAGCTCAGGAGAAGGGAAATCAGGAACCGAGCCGGCAGGCAGAAGGGCAGGGTCTCGTTAATCCTTGACACGATCCCGGGGGAACTCCGCCGCCGCGGCAGGAAGTTCCGGCTTTCGGATTTGGGAGGTGAGGCCAGGTTCCGGGACTGGGCTGAGGCCTTCAGGATCCTTGAGGACTGCGGGCTTGCCTTAATCAGCAGGAGATGCACCGATCCGGACGCATGGCATATGCTCATGCCTGAGGGTAACGCGCTCAAATGCTATATGGCAGACACAGGGCTTCTCATAAGCCTTGCCTTTGACGCGGAAACTATAGAGAAAGAGCAGCTTTACCGGCAGCTGATGATTGAGAGCCTCGGGCTCTGTGACGGAATGCTGATGGAGAACCTTGCCGCGCAGATGCTGCATGATGCCGGGCATGAGCTCTTTTTCCTCTCATCTTACTCGAAGGAGAACAGCGCAGAGAGGATTGAGACAGACTTCCTTCTCTCAAAGCAGCTGCCGGATGGGCGGTACGGCGTGACGCCTGTCATTGTGAAGTCAGGAAGGAACTCTACACGCCAGGCGCTCAGGAAGATGAGGACGAAATACGGGAGCCTCCTCTCCGGGGAGGTGATCCTTCACGAGGGAGACCTGAAGAGTGAGGACGGCATCCTGTATCTGCCGCTTTATATGGCGCTGCTGCTGTAGAAAAGAGAATGCAGCAGAGTGCCGGTTCGCATCAGCCCGCCGGCACCATTGATGTCAGATGATTGAGCCTGCGCCAAGTTCCAGGTCAAGCAGGTACTGCTTTGCCTCAATTCCGCCGCCGTATCCCGTTAGTGAGTGGTCTGAGCCGATTACCCGGTGGCATGGCACGATGATGGAGATGGCGTTGGCGCCGTTTGCCTCTGCAACGGCACGGACGGCCTTCGGCCTTCCGAGGCGGGCGGCAAGGGCGCCGTAGGACTCGGTCCTGCCGTAGGGGATGGAGAGCAGAGCATTCCAGACCGACTTCTGGAACTCAGTCCCGACGAACATCAGCGGGAGGTCAAACGTCTTCCTTTTACCTGCGAAGTACTCATCGAGCTGCCTCATCGCCTCGCTGATTACCTCAGACCTCTCTTCCCTGATGCTCCCGCCGAGCTCCTTTCCAAGCCTTCTCAGCACGCGGCCGTGGTGCTCCTCTGCGAGCCAGTCGCAGAGGCAGAGCCTGTCCCCCACGGACGCGAGCTGCATGCGGCCGCATGGCGTGTCGTAGAAAGAGGTGCAGATTGCTGGCGTGCTGCCGTCTGCCATATTTTTCTCCGGAGATGGTTAATCCTGTGCGCTGCAATTTTAGGCTGTAATATGGCAGCAGGCAATCATGAGCGGCAGAGGAGGCAGGACGATGGACGATGAGGAGATGCTCCGTGCCATAGAGAGCAGAGACGCCCGGTACGACTGGCTCTTCTGGTACGGCGTGCGGTCAACCGGATCGGTGTGCCGTCCCTCGTGCAGCGCAAGGGTGCCGGCGCGGAGGAACATTGTCATTTTCGGTACGCTGGAGGAGGCGATCCGCCAGGGCTTCAGGCCGTGCAAAGTGTGCCTCAGGGAGCTGTATCCGCGGAGGCGCCGAGGCACAGCCGGCACCGGGCGCTGCGCCTGGTGCGAGGAGAGCGGGCTCCTCCGCCGCTATCACGATGAGGGGTGGTGCAGGGCGTACGCACGAAGCACAGGCAGTACCAGACTTGAAAACATTTGTGGCGGCATTTTTTCAAAAAATCGGTTAAGGTATGAGGTTGCCAAAAATTTGATCCCAATTCACGAACTCAATAACCCAAGGTGCCCGTATGACAGATTCGGTTTTGAAGGACACGGTAAATGCCTTAAGAGACAAGCTCGTAGTGGAGGATTTACGCCAGCCAGGCAAAGTAAAGTTCCCTCTGGTTCCTGCCTTATTTGCCATCATCACAGCACAGAAAGGCCACAAGGGAGCAAACATAAATCTTCCGCATAAGCCGGATGAGGAAGTTGAGCATTTCCCCGAGAAATGCAGGAAGTGCCCCTGTTTCGACAAGTGCAGGCAGAACGGCAAAGTGTTCAAACGCGGCGAATGCAGGTATGAGCTCAATGCCGTCCTGTACGTAAAAGTTACCAGGCATCAGGTCATTGAGGTGTCATCATGCCCGCGTGACGACACAAAGCAGAAACAGAAAATGAAAGAGGCTGTTTCCCTGAAAATATCCGGGGATACATCCAGTATGGCGATTCCTTTGCCGTTCTGGCCGGGCTTCTAAGCACCTACGGGGCGGTAAGCGTCAATCGCATCCATGACCTTCTGAGCAGCATGTTCGGTGTCAGCATCTCCACCGGGACCATCATGAGCCTGATATCCAAATGTGCCAAACATGTCGGACCGATACTGCCGGAAATCCGCAAGCTTATTGCAAGCTCCGATGTCGCGCATTTTGACGAGACCGGAACGGACATGAACGGCAGGAACTTCTGGGTACACTGCTCATCTACCGGACAGCTGACTCTGCTGACGGCAAATCAGAAACGCGGAAAGGACGGCATGGATGGCAACGGAGTGCTCCCTGTGTACAAAGGAACTGCCGTTCATGACTGCTGGGGGCCGTACTGGAACTATCCGAATGTCAATCACGCAGTGTGCTGCGCCCATATCCTCAGAGAGCTGAACTGGGTTATCGAGTTCATCCCGGAGCATACCTGGGCGGCAGCCT
>JAEEGJ010008385.1_pt1 | contig 28532 bp, 10 predicted proteins | sample 8958761 | NCBI WGS metagenome assembly JAEEGJ01 (sample SAMN16246546, study PRJNA631951) | gut metagenome | biome: gut microbiome; feature: rumen; material: RS-attached | host: Bos | place: Iran: Karaj | collected 2018-10
GGCGCGGCGGGCGCGGGGCTAAGTGCGCACGGCGGTTTTGCCGCCGGGGGTGCCGCCGGGGGAGCCGTCAGGGGCCCCTGGTTGGTGGCGGCCCAGAAGGCGCGGTTGCAGCCGGCCTTGAAGCCGGCGATGACCTGGCCGAGATGGGTGGAACGACCAGCGGCGGTCACGATGGGGTCGCGGACTACCAGGATGAAATGCAAGTGCTCGGGCATGACGACGTGGGCATCGACGGTGACCATCGGATAATGGGCGGTGATGGCGGTCAGGAGCTCGCGCCGAACGGCCTCGCCGACGGGGGTCAGGGCGACGGCGGCGGTGTCGGCATCGGTGCCTACGACGGTGCCGAGAGGACGGCCGAGGCCGTCGGCCACACGGATGGTGATGTGGTAGAAGCCGGGGCGCGTGTAGTCGTGTGCAAAGGCGCGGCGGCCCATGCGGTGGTGGGTGGGTTTTCTTGGTGGCTCCATTGTTTTTCCAGGCGGCAAAACCGCCTGGAGCTGTTTTGATTATCCAGGCGGCAGAACCGCCTGGCGCTGTTTTGATTATCCAGGCGGCAGAACCGCCTGGCGCGGTTTTAGGCGCGTGGGCGCGGCTTTAGCGGACGGCGAGCTTCTTGGTGTACTCGGCGTCGGCGGTCTGGACGATGTAGACACCGGCGGTGTTGACGCGGGTCTCTACGACCTCACCCGGCTGGATGGTGAAGGTGTTGAGGGTGACACCGCTGACGGTGACGACACGCACCTCCGTGGCATAGCGTAGCGACGACTCCACGATAATCTTCTTGCGTACGGGATAGATGTTGAGCGTACCCGGCTCGTCCTTCTTCGACTCGTGCGGAATGTCGATCTCAGCCGGTCCCTTCGAGAAGAGGATGCTGCGGGTCTGACGGGCCTCGGAAGCACTGCTTATGAAGTAGGGACGGAAGGCCTCGACCACCACCGTGGCGTCGCCCGTAGCGGGCACCTTGTCGAAGCTGCTGCCGGCAGCTGTCAGCGTATAGGTGGGCGTACCGGCCTTGAAGGCCATGTTCAGGTAGTTGGGCTTGAAGGTGTAGGCATTGCTGCTGTAGCTGGCCCTGATGCCCGCCGTCTCACGGTCGCTGACGCGGATGCTGTCGCCGGTGTCGGAGGCGAAGGTGATGGTCTGCTTGCTGAGCTTCACAGGATTCTTGATGCCGGTGGTCGTTGCCTCGAACTCGCCGCTGAGGTCGAACTCGTAGTAGGTGACGCCGGGGAATCCGATGATGTAAGGCTTGCCGTTGGTCAGTTTCGGGTAGTTAGGCAGCTTGCGGTCGTTGTCCTTGTAGTACTCCAGGTATTCGTCGCCGTTCCAGTCCTTCTGGTTATGGCTGACGCCCTCGTAGTAGTAGTCCCAGAGGAAGGTGTTGGTGACCGTCTTGTTAATGACGGCAGAACCGTCATTCGCTGTGGGATAGTTGAAGGGAGCGGTGAGGGTGTCGGCCTTGAGGAGGGTCATGGCGCTGCCCTTCTGGAGGGTGCGCAGCCAGTACTCGTGGCCGATCTTCGTGTGGGTGTTGTTGGCGCTCTCCCTGCTGTCGCTGTAGAAGTGGGTGATCTCACCCTTGCGGTTGGTGGTCACGAGTTCGGCGCTGAACGGCAGGCTGATGGCCTCCCAGCCCTTGGCGCGGTCGACATAGCGGTCGGGCGTGCGCTGGTACCACATACGGTAATCCTTGCCGAACATGTAGCCTATCGGTGCGTTGAAGTCTTCGCGGTCGACGAGGAAGTGGTCGAGCGGTGCGATGCCGTTCTGCACCCAGTGTCCGTGAATGTCGTTAGCCGGCTTGTTGGCCACGGTGCGGTAGCCGTCGTCGCTCTCGGCATAGACAGGTTCGGTGAGGTAGCTGCCCACGACGGAGTCGGTCTTCACGGCGGCCTCGATGTCAGGTCTGCCGTTGGTGGTGGTGTAGACCAGCAGGTTCTTCGTCAGGTCGACGTTGAGGAAGTCGGTGAGACCGTCGTCGTCGAGCAGCGGCGGGTAGAACCTTGTGACGCTGCCCACCTTCTGACTGGCGAGCTTGTAGCCTCCGGCGAGGTCGCCGTTGCCGCCGGTGAAGTCGATGGCCGTCATGTAGCGGTAGGCGACGGTGTCGGGCTGGTTAGCCGTTGTCTTGGCGTTAGCCTGTGCGAAGACGGCATAGGGGTTGAAGTGGGCCACGCGCATGGTGTCGCTGCGGAAGTAGGCCGGTGCGCGGTAGACGCGGTTGCTGCCAGCGTCGGTGAGCACGCGGTTGCCGCTGCGGATGATGCTCGACGGCGTACTCTGATGGGTGAGGCTCGCGACTTGGTTGTAGTTCAGGGCCTGTCCGAAGAAGAGGTAGTCGTCGGGCCAGATGGGGAAGTGAGCGCTGGTGTCGGCGTCGGCGTAGTAGCGCACGTCGTCGTAGTCGGGGATGGTGCCGTCGGCATAGACGAAGTCACCGTCGGCGAAGCGGCTCTCCACATACTTGAGGCCATTGTAGCCCGACGAGCACCAGGTCTCGTTCTGGGCGTAGGTGCCGTCCTGCGGAGTGGCCTTGCCGGGCTGCCAGTACTTATAGGTAGTGGTGGCTGTGGGCTTGGCGTTGTCGTTGTAGCGCTTGTAGAGGTAGAAGCCGTTGAGGTCGTAGGCCACCTCGCCGTTGTAGAAGGCCGTGTCGGACTTGGCGATGGCCACGCCGTGGGTGGCGGCGGTGGTCTTGTAGTTCTTCGAGCTCTGGTAGTAGCTGTTGACAATCTGCTTGCCTTCGGAGGCGGTGGGGTTGCCGAATACGGCGTACACAGAACCGTCGGGAGTGCCGGTGGTGTTAATCCAGCAGTTCTCGACATAGCCGTCGCCGGTGTCGGCCACGCCGGCTGACGTGAAGGAGCCGGTGACACCGAGGTTGTAGACGCTGCCGCAGAGGTTGCCGAAGAGCGAGCGGTCGAGGCCGCTGATGGTGTGGCCGTCGCCGTGGAAGGTGCCGTCGAAGCACTGGCCGTTGAGGGTGCCGAGGGGCGTCCAGGTGCGAGCGGCAGAACCGCTCGGCGCACTGTTATCAAGGTCGGTGCGGAGGATGAACTGGAGGTGGTTGGTGCCCTTCGGGCCGTTCACCGGGTCGGCGTTCATCAGGTTGTGGCCGACGAGGCGGGCGTTGGCGTCTGACGAGGCGGCGGTGATCTTGCCATTCTGGACGGTGTAGCCTGAGCTGCCATTCGTCACGAGGGTGAGGTCGTAGAGGTCCTTCAGCAGGTCGAGACCGTTCTTGATGCCGACGCTGTCCTTGCTGTAGTCGTTGATGTAGATCTTGCTGTCGCGCTTCAGGCGGCTACGGTCGTAGTCGACGTGGAGGTGGTAGCTCTTGTCGTTCATCACCGACTTCAGGTCGTGGTAGTTGGCCACGCTGACGGGCACGTAGTTCGAGTAGGCCTTGCCGAGGTAGGTCTTGGCATAGTAGGCGATGTAGTAGCCGTCCTGGTACCAGTAGAGCGAGTCGCGCGAAGGCGTGTAGTCGACACCGTTGGTGTGGTTCTCGGCGTAGCTCTCCTTCTCGAACAGCTCCCAGCCACCGCCCTGGATTTCGTAGGCTCCGCGCTGCACCCTCGGCGTCTGCATGGAGATGGACGTACCGGGGAGCACGATGCCCGGCGGGCGGATAGGATCGACGATGGGAATGCCGCTCTCGAAGTTGATGTGGATTCTCACGACGTGGCGCTCGCTGATGGGGTTGATGTGGAGTCCTGTGCCGTCGCTCTCGTCGTAGTCGTACTGATAGATGACGGTGATGATCTTCTCCTTGGAGAGGTCGTTGATATCGGAGTTGCGGCTGACGTAGAGCGTGCTGGTCTCCGTGGGCGCAGTGCCGTGTATGACGAAGTTGAGCTGCTTGTTGGGCAGTTTGTCATAGTCGGAGGCCTTGATGAGCGTGCCTACGGGCACGGTGTCCTTGGCATTGAACGTCTGTCCGTCAGTGACGCGGTCGGTAACGCTGACACCCATACCGTTCTCGTTGACTACGTAAGACTCGCGGCAGTAGTAGTAGGGCTTGTACAGGTCGGTTCCACTATCCATTTCAATATCAGCAGCCACGAAGCTTATCTCATCGATGTAGTTGTCGCGCTCGTACCGCGACAGGCTGTTGTATTCTTCCTCGCTGAAGGTCGCACCTGCGGCGTAAGGCGTCTCGTTATGGATGAAGGCCGTGTGGGCAATGTAGTAAGTGCCAGGGCCGGTGATGTTGATGGGCGCATAGTGGCGCTGCTCGTTGGGCAACTTCTCGAAGGCCTCGCGCTGGAGTTCATCATCTTCGTGCACGTTCTTGATGACATTAGCCGTATCTCTGTACACCAAAGTCGTATCTCCAACGTACGTTGCCGTGTAGTCCACCGGCGTCTTGAGCGAGTAGCCCGCACGGTTCAGCTTGGCTTCTTCCTTAGAGGTGAAGTCCTTGCCGTCGTACTGGTACTTGGTGCCTTCCTTCTGCTTTACACTGCCATTCCAGCCGTAGAGCGAGTCGACGAGCAGGTCGAGGGCGTCGTAGTTGTACTCGAAGTTCTGGCGGTCCTTCTCCGACATGGAGCTCCAGGCAGCGAGGGCGCGGTAGTTGTTGCCGGTCGAGTAGTAGTCGCCACCGTAGTAGCCGGGCGAGGTACAGTAGTAGGCAGGCACAATGAGGTCCTTGATGTCCTTGGCTATCTGCTTCTGCTCGGCGTTGCCGCTATTAAAGCGGTTGTAGAGGGCGGTCTTCTCGGCCTCGGTCATCAGCTGGTCGGGATAGACGTACTCGTTGTCGGGGAGCTGGATAGTGGCGGTGCAGACGTAAGCCGGGGCCACCTTGCCGTTCAGCTTGGTCCATTCCGTTTCGCTGTAGCTCGACTTGGCCAGCTTGGCGCCTTGCTGGAGGTGCTGGTTCGTTCCGTCGATGTCCTGAGCCTCGGCGTAGGCCGTGGTGATGTAGGCCGGCTCGAACGTAGCTTGGTTGGCAGGTACGGTGCCACCGTTATTCGTCAGTGTGGTGAGAGCCGCCTTATAGATGGTGTCGCTCTTGGCGGGCAGGATGTCGCTGAATTCGTATTCCTTCTGTCCGTAGAGGCCGCTTTTGCCCTCGCGGACACGGAAGGTGGGTCCGTCTTCGTAGCTTTCGCCGCCGGTCTGGTTCTTGCCAGCATAGCTGTCGCCCGTCTTAGGCGTGTACCACTGGTCCCAGACGGCCGGGTTGTTGACGTCGTAGGTGAGCAGGTAGCCGGTGTTGTGGCTCATGTTGTTCGACGAGTGGAACACCTCGCCGAAGGCTACGTTCTGTTCCTGTTTGACGTGATAGACGGAGTCGGTGTGTTCGGCCAGAGCGAGATACTCGTTCTTCAGCAGCACGCTGTCAGCCGGGTAGAGCTTCGAGCCGATCATGCAGGTGTCGGTGACGATGTAGGTATCCTCGACGAACAGCTTCTGCACTGAAGCGGGCAGCAGCGACCAATCCCAGTAGCTGATGGGGTCGTTCAGCTGGTAGGTGACGTCGTTGATGACGAGCTTCGAGTCGCCCGTGAGCTTCGTGTTGTTGTTGGCGGTGGTGTACGACGAGTAGTAGGCGTAGCGGTTGGGCTGCACGTCCATGAGCGTCATCTTGCCGTTGGAGGCGGCGGCGATGGTGAGCGGCAGTTCGACGGTCTCGCTGAAGGCGTTGGGCGAGCCTGTATAGGCCGATATGTACTGGTCGTAGACGTAGACCTGTCCCTTGATGTACCAGTAGTGGGCGGGCACGCGTTTGGGGTCGTTCCATTCGTAGCGCCCGGTGACGTTGTAGCAGTCGTCGATGATGGGCTGTGCAACGGAGCTGTTGATGAAGTTGCCTGAGGTCTCCCAAAGTTGCTGATGATCGGAGACTCCCGTCGCGCCGGTCGCTGCCTTCGTCTCGACATACTCATAGTCCCAATGCGTGGCAGCACCCTCGTTGAGGGCGGTCAGGGTGGTGGCGTGCCTTTCATTCCTCATGTCCTTAGGCACACCGTGGATGTTCTGGGCATAGACAAAGCCGCCGCCGATGCCGGGCTGCACGTTGATGAGGTCAAGCTCGACGACACCCGTGATGGGTCCCCAGTCCTTGCCCTTGAGGCTGTCGCCCTTGCTCAGCTCGGTGGTCACCTCTAAGTAGACGCCGGAGGCCAGTGCCAGCTTGTTGTGGCAGGTACCGTTGTTGCGCATACGGTCGGTCTTGTGGGCTATCTTCCACTGTTCAAAGGTATTTCCATTTGCTGCATACGTAGGATTCTGGGCGGTGTTGACGTTGGTGGCGCGTATGGAGTCGTGGAAGTTGACGTCGCTGGTGAGTGCGCCAAGGTAGTGTACGATGTTGTAGATGCCGAAGTAGTTGCCGTGGTCCTGCTTCTTGTTGAGCGACACCTCGCGGACGCGGTTGATGGTGTAGTTGGTGAAGTCGAGCTGGTCGGTCACGCGGTCGCGTGCGCCCTTCATCACCATGCGGCTGCCCCAGACGCCGCAGAGGTCGGCGCGCTGGATGGTGTTCATGATGCGTCCGGCGTAGATGGACACCACGCCGTTCTTCTCCCAGTATTCAGACTTGGGCCTGCCGTTTTCATCCAGCACATCCTTCCCCTCGAAGAGGACGAGCAGCTCGTCCTCGGGCAGGGTAGAGCCGGGGGCGTAGGTGGTCTCGTCCTTGTCGGTACACTCCTTTATGCACTTGTACCTCACCTCATAGTAGTCCTGCTCGCGCGGTGGCAGCTGCTGGTATTGCTCGAGGCTGATATGCTTTGACTTGTTGTTGTTGATGTTGTAGTAGTCAGTGCCGTAGTTGGTGATGTTCAGCTCGCGGTAGCCGTCGACGAGCGTCAGGTTGCCGTCGCCGTAGAGGCCGCCGGTGTAGCCGGTGCCGATGGTGACGAGGTCGCGGTTGTAGACATCGTTGATGGAGGCAGTGGCATTGCCGAAGACGGTGGGAGTGTTGGCGCTCATCATGTTGCTGCCCGGAGCAATGTTACCGCCGGCAAAGACGGCATTGTGGATGATGATGCCGCGCTCACGGGTGGCATCGCCGGCATCGACTTTCGCCCAGTCGCCGGTCCACGCGCCGGCGACGGTGGTGGTGTCCTTCGGCGGCAGGGTGTTGAGGTAGCCGATGGGGATGTACTCGCCCGCCTTGTACTGCTTGCTGTCGTAAGAGACGTCATCCTTCAGCTGCAGCCACGGCTCCACCAGCACCTTGCAGTCCTCGGTGAGCTGACGCTCGCCGTTAGCGTTGGGAATCCAGGTGTTGTCATTGTTGCTGATGTTGGCCCACGGGTGCTTATAGTAGTAGCCCTGGTAGACATCGCCGTAGCGCACGCTTCCTTCGGGCTTCAGGCCCAGGGCGAAGGTGCCGTCGGCATTCTCGTAGGCACTGTAGACATAGCCCTCGTCGCCACCGCCGAAGACGTTGCCGAACGAACGGGCCATACCCTCGACGGTGCCAATTTCACCACCGTGGATATGCACCTCGGTCTGTCCGAAGACGTTGCCCTTCGAGCTGAGGTCGAGCTTGGCCTTCACATCCGGGTCCATGTAGAGCGTGCCGTCGAAGCCCCAGCTGTCCTTGCCTCGGCCGCCGCCGAAGACGTTGCGCAGCACGTGGCCGTTATACATCTCGATCAGCGTGTGGCCGGGACGGTAGATGGTGGCCTCGCCGTTCTTCACGCCGCCGGTGGCCGTGGCCAGCTTCGTGCCGCGGCCGATGGGTCCCAGCTCGCCGCCGCCGTAGAGGCTGCCGCGGATGGTGCCGCCGTACATTTCGACGTGGGTCTTGTCGACGTAGCTGTTGACCACGTAACCGCCGCCGAAGGCATTGCCGTTGAGGTCGAGGTCGTTCTCAGTCTTCTCGGTGACGTTCTCCACGTAGTTGTCGCTGAAGTAGGTGGTATCCGTCGAACCGGAACTCTCGGCAGCACGTGCCGTGGAAGACTTCGGCTCGTAGCGGTAGCCGATGAAGCCGTTGTTGATGCGCAGGTGGGCGGTGCCGAAGACGGAGCCGCCCTCGCCGCCGGCGTAGACATTGCGCTGGACGGCAGGGAAGCCGGCGGTGAAGCTGCTGTCGGCAGCTGCCATGCCGATGACGACGTGGGTCTCGGCGGGGATGTCGCCTTCGGGCGACGCACTGATGTCGCCGCCATGGAAGCCGACGCTGCCCTTCCAGCCGCCGCCGTAGACGTTGCGCGCCGTGCCGCCGCCGATGTAGGCGTTGGCGCTGGCGGTGAAGTTGCCGCCGTAGATGTTGTAGACGTTGCCGGTGGTTCCGGCGGCGTAGAGGTCGCGCTCGACGGTGCCGCCGAGCAGGGCGATGTAGGTGGTGCCGATGATGTCGCCGCTGTTGAGAACGCTGTCTTTGCCGAGTCCGCCGCCGTAGGCATAGCCCGTCACGGTGGCTCCGTCTTCGATGATGACGTTGGTGTTGTACTTATTGGTCTTTTCAGTTTCTGCGCGCTCGTCCATCTCGGCCGTCCTGGTCAGGAAGGTGTTCTTGAGGTTGGTCGAGTCGTTGGCCACGTAGTTGTCAAAGTTGGCATTGGGCTTGAAGTAGTCGCCCAGCGTCCATGCGTCGGTCCAGGCATCCTTCCATTCGTCCAACTTACTGGGGTCGTAGGACTGCGCGATATGCGAAGGCAAGTCGCTAAGGGATTCAACCTCAATGTCGTCGAACATCTGCATATAGGCCTGGACGCTCTCGGCATTGAGCACCTGTCCCAGCTGTCCGCCGCCGTAGACCTCGTCTACGCGTGCGCCGCGCTTCAGGTTGACCTGCGTGTACTCCGACCATGTCCAGGAACCGAGACCGGCACCGTAGACTGTGCCAAGCACGCTGTCGTTCTTCCATACCGGCGAGGAGATGTTGACGTGGCCGTAGATGGTGCGGCGCACGTTGTTGTTGCCGCCGAAGATGGCTCCCGTGACGCGGGCCTTCTCGCTGGTGTTGCGGTAGTCGACGTTGGCATCGTAGACATCGCACGGCGGCAGGGCGTTGGTACCGTAGGCGCCGCCGAAGATGTTGCCGATGTTGATGGTCGACTGCTCGGGAACGTTCACCAGCGTTCGGCGGGTGATGCCCTCGTTGTAGGCACCGCCGTAGGCAGCGGCTATCTGACCGTTGGCCAGGTCGACGATGGCCGATACGTTGTCGAGGTCGAACTTCGAGTCGGTAGTCTGCTTGTAGCTGTAGTTCATGCCTACGCCGTTGTTACTACCGGCGCCGAAGACCTCGGTGTTGGCATAGTAGCCCTTCTTGTCGGCAATGTCGACGAGCACGTAGCTGCGGTCCTGCATCTTGTCGGACCTACGGACGCCCTGACAGCCCTCACCGGCGCCGAACACCTTGTCGACGTGGTTGCGCGAGTTGTCGTCGGGCCTGAAGTTGACGAAGGCGTTGTGGATTCTGGGGATGGAGTATCCCTTGCTGGCGGTGAACTCTGTGTCGTAGTCGTAGTCGCCGAAGCAGCCGCCGAAGATGCTCTTTATGTCGCCGCGCCGGTATTCCACGTAGGCGTTGGCCTTCAGCACGTCCTTGACGCCGGCGCTGTTGGTGTGTACCAAGGGAAGCGTTTCCGGACGCACCCACTTCGTGAAGTCGTAGAGCTGCTTGATCTCGCCGCCCAGGTCGTTGCCGCCGTAGATGTGGTCGCGCAGGTAGGGTATGCCGTTCAGGCCCACGTAGGTCTCGGTGTGGCCGTAGATGTCGGCATCACACGAACCGGCAAAGAGGTTGAACAGGCGCCCGTTGTCGAGGTGGACGTAGGTGTTGCCGAGGATGGGGCCGGAGACGCCGCCACCATAGATGAACTCCACGTCGGCCACGTCCTCGGAGGAGTCGTCGCCGCGTGCCACGCCTTCGCGCTCGCTGTTCAGGTTGACGTGGGTGCTGTAGGCGGAGTCGGGCTGGGCGGGATAGATGTACATGGAGTCGGCTTCGCTCCACGTGCCACGGCCGATGGCACCGGCATCGCTGCCGCCGAAGATCTGGAAGGTGTAGCCCTTCTCAATGTTGACGGTGGTGCTGCCCCAGACCTGGGTCTCCACACCCCTGCCGCCACCGTAGACGGAGAGGGCGTCGCCCAGGACGTCCATGCCCTGCTGGTTGAGGATGACGCCGGAGTGGCGGGCCGTGATGTCGAACGTGTCGCGCTCGTAGAGGATGTCGTCGCCGTCCTCCTCGCCCACGAAGGCGTCGAAGATGGCGCGGCGGTTGTGCAGCGAGTCCTTGATGTTGATGACCACGTTGCCGTTGATGTGTCCGCTCTCGTTGCAGCCGCCGTAGACGTTGGCGTACAACAGGCGGCGGCTCATATCCCACTTGCTGGCCGTGCCGAGTTTCAGCGTGTCGTAATCAATGACTTCGGGTACGTAGTTGCCGTCCTTGTCGAGGTTGACAGTGTTCCACTCCAAGGCCTGGCGCGTGCTGTCGAGGCGCAAGGGCAGGAACCGCAGCTTGTTGAGGTTCATCACGATGCGGTTCTTGATGCTGCCGTCGGCATTGGTGTAGCCGTTCGGGTTCTCCTGCTCGGCCTCGCTGCCGAGGATGCCGCCCTCGTAGCGGGCGTTGTACTTCGTCTTCGGGACGTTGGCGTTGTTGCAGCCGCCCACCAGCTTGTTATATATGTACAGGTGGGCGTTGGGCTCGATCTCGATGGAGTCGGCGTAGGTCATGCTGCCTCGGTTGCCGCCGAAGTAGAGCGAACCGATGTAGGAGGTGTAAGGCTCGTATTTGCCGAGGTCGGTGGACTTGACGCCCTCGACAATCATGCTGGGGACGTGGCTCATGGTCACGCCCTTCATGTATTGGGCAAAATCCGTGGCGTCCTCGGCAAACGCCAAGGAGCTGAAATTGGTGGCATACTTGCTGAGGATGTCCTCGTCAACCATCTTCTCGCCGTTGTTGCCGAGGAACACATTCTCGGCAATGACGTGGGAGCCAATCTTCAGCTCGGCCAGAGGATAGTCCGGCAAGCTATTGTGCTTCTCATCGGTCTCCAACGTGGCGCAGTTGCCACCGACGAAGACGGAGCCGCCGATGACGGTCTTCTTCTCGGCAGTGCCCTTCAAAAAGATGGACACCTGCTCGGCATTGGGACGGATGGCATTCAGGGCGGATATGGAGGTGGGGTGATCTTGGTCTGTCTTATACCAATAGTCGCCATACGTCTCATCATTCTCGTTCGACTCGGCATCGGTATAGGCGTAGGCGCCGTTGCCGCCGCCATAGACGTCGCCGCGCACACTGGCATGGATGCCGACGGCATTGCCGAAGTAGACCTTGCCGCGCACGTCGTTGCCGCCATAGACATTGTTGATGTCGCCGCCGGCGATGATTGTGCGGGCGGCCAGGTTGGGAGGCAGCGAGTAGGAGCCGAAGATCTCGCCGCTCACATAATCCACGTCCTTGTACTCGCCGGTGGTCTTGTCCAAGGTCATCGGGCGCACGTCGGCTATACGGCAGCCGCCGAACACGTTGTCGGCAATGATGGACGAGGAGTCGGGAATCTCAAGGACAATTCCGTTCTCGTAGATCATGTCGCCACGGTTGCCGCCGCTGTAGATGTTACGTATCGAACCCGACATCAGGTGCCAGGAGGGACGGATGGCCATCGTGGCCTTGTTGTTGCCGCCGAAGAGTGAGCCTATCTGGAACTCGTCCTTCTCGGGCTTGGCCAGCGCGAAGTTGATGCCCATCTCCTTGAAGCGCAGCATGTTGAGCATCTCGTTGCCGTCGCGGTCGAGGATGCTCGTCACCACCCGGATGGGATTCTCGACGCAGATGACGTCCTTCACGCGCACCGTGGCATTGTTGCCGCCGCCGTAGCCCTCGCTGATGCAGCCGCCGTGGAGGTCGAGGTAGCTCTTGTCCAACTCGGGGTGGACGAAGGGCTCGCTTCTGGTCACGATGGGCTGGCCACCGGCATCCATGTCGTCCTCTGACCAGTAGATGCTGTATTCGGAGCCGTTCTGCTTATAGAAATAGTCGCCGTTGCCGCCGCCGAAGACCTTGCCGACGAAGACCTTCATGGCGTCGGCGGCCTCCTCGACCTTGCCGTTGACGGTATCGGTCTTCGTGGAGAAGTAGACGAAGCTGCTCCAGGTGGAGTCTACGCCGTCAGTAGCGGCGTCCTTCAGCTCGGCGGGCAGACGCTTCTTGGCATCGGGGTTGGAGCCGACGATACCGGCCAGGTCGTTGCCGCCGTAGATATGGTTGATGACCATGCTGTCGGAGGCATGGGCACCGTCGATGTGGACGAAGGCATTGCCGCCGACGTTGGCCATACGGGCACCGCCGAACACCTTGCCCGACGGATGGGGGGCTGCCACATCCTTCAGGGTGGTGTCGCGCGAGCCGATGTCGCCGGCCCGCACGGTGACAGTCGTGTTGCCGTGAACGTAACCCTGGTTGCCGCCGCCATATACGTTGCCGCCAATAGTAATCTGTGCCTGCGCCACTACCGTGTACAGGAACATGATCAAGCTTACTATGATAGATCTCGTCTTCAACTTCTCAATTCTCAATTATCGATTATAAATTCTCAAATCCCAATTTTCACCGTCGGGTTGTCAAGGTCAGGCTCCGAGAGCATATACAGGTACGTCGGCTCAATCTTCAGCTTGATGGTGTACACATAGCCGCGGTTCAGAGTGGCCATGTTGAACAGTCGCAGGATGTCGATCTTGTTGACTGCCACGCATTGACTGCGGATCAGGTTGCCGTCGGGATGCTCCGTCGTCCGGTTGTTGTCATACACGTCGTAGGTGGACTCCAGCAGGTAGTAGCTGCTCACCTTGGGCACGAAGCCCAAACTCTCGCTCCAGGTGTCAGAGGGCAGCGTCACCGGGTTTGTCTCCCTGTCGCAGATGAGCACCGGCTCCGAAGGCTCGTTGTCGTCGGTGGTGTACTCCACGCCGTCGACGAAGACCGAGGAGCCGTCGCTGTTGGCAGCCAGCGTGACGGTGGTCGACACCTTGCTCATCGGGCGCGTGCAGGCCTCGTCCTCGAAGGCCGACAGCTTCATCTGCCTCATCTTGATGGTGCGCAGCCCGGCATACGTGGCGTCCACGCGGAACTGGAAGCGTATGGCGGCATACAGGTGGTCGAACAGCAGGAAGATGTAGTTCTCGTTGGCCTTGAACTCGCAGGTGAAGTCGCCGGGCCGGGGCGTTGACACAGGCTTGTTGGTGGCGGTGCCGTGCTTGGCACCGACGATGACGCACACGTCCTGGCTCTGCACGCTGTTGATGCCCTTGAGCGTCATCACCACGCCGTTGGCGTAGCTGCCGTTATAGGGGGCAATGACGGACCTGACGGTGTCGACGGCTTTGTGGGGCACGAAGCCGTAGAGCTGGTAGGTGCCGACGTCCACGGAGTCGTCGATGATCCACTTGTCGCTGATATATGGCCTGAACTTGCGGGCTATCTTGGTGGTGCCCTGAGTGAAGTAGACACCGATGGCAGCACCCGAGTCCGACTTCATCAGGCCCTCGTTGTTCTGGATGGCATAATAGGGCTTGTAGCCCTCGGGGGGCCACTCCACGGCGCGGGTCAGGCGGCTCATCGGCTCGACCTCGACGAGGGAGGGGGAGTAGGCCGCAAGCGTCACGGCCACCGGCTGGCGGCGGCGGTCATCGTCGTCGTCAGAGCAGCACGTCAGGCTCAGCAGCAGCCCCATCAGTCCTATGATTACTATCAGTCTGTCTGTCATCACTCTTTACCAATTGAATATTCTCCTCTCCGCCTCGGCACCCAGCTTCCAGTCGGTATAGGCCGACTTCACCTCGCCCAGGTCGATGCCGCCCTCGTCGTTCACCTTGAAGATATAGGTGTACTGGTAGCAGGGCAGCCAGTTCATGTACTCGGCGGGCACGATGCACTCCTTGTCGGGGTCGCCGGCCACGGTGACGGTCAGCTTGAAGGCTCCCTGGCCCTGGACGGGCAGCACCGTGTACCAACGCTCGTCCTTGGTGAAGGCGCTCATGCTGCTGCCGCTTTCACTGCTGCGCTCGACGGTCCACGTCTCGCGGGTGGCAGTGCCCTCCAGGGGATAGCTCACCCTGAACGTTCCCTTGAGGGTGATGCCCTGCCCCTCGTTGGCGGGGGCGAACACGGGATCCTCAACGACCAGGTTCTCTAAGTTCACCGTTTCGTCGGCCGGTATGAACAGGAAGCGCACCTTGGCGTAGGGCTTCAGAAACTCTAACTGCACGGTCTTTCCGAACTGGCGCGTCGGGTAGGTCGTGGGGTTGCCGTCGCTGAACCACAGCCGCGTGTAGAAGGTGGGCTCGGCGACACGCAGGGTGTCGGCCTGCAGGCTGACCGTGAAGACGCCGCCAGCCCTGGTCCCGCCGGCCTCGCCCGTCACGCCGAAGAAGCGGTAGGCCCTCGCCGCCCAGTCCCAGAACTTGATGCTCTGGTCGGGATACGACGTGAGGATATACTCCCAGCCCGCCGTGTTGGTTGTCGTGGACGACTGGCTGTTCTCGGCATACTCCACGGTATAGCCCGGGAACACCGTCTGGACATCGCCGTAGTTGTAGGTGCCGCCCTCGTCGGTGTAGCTGTAGTTCTTGAAGCCCCACACCCTGAACGTCGTCTGATACTCCTGCAGCGGCGTCGTAGCACGGGTGACGGCGGTCTCCTGCTGCTGGCTGGCCATGAACGTGATGGGCGTGCCGGTTTCGGGCACGGGCACTGGCTCCGGGATATCCTGTCGGACATCCCGCTCACAGCTGCATATCATTACAGTCGTCATCATCAGTACTACTATATGTCTGAACCTTACGGTCATTTTTTCCTTTCTCTCCTTTTTCTCCTTTTTTCTCTTTAACAACGAACCAAGACTAATTTCACGAATTTCACTAATTATGACTTATTCGCCTGTCCTTCGTTTAATCCGTATCTTCTTTCCATTTTTCACTTCTCCGAGGCCCGGCCTCTTCGCGTGCGTACATTATTTGTTTTCTTGGTAGCCAAGTAGGGAGTCGAACCCTGCTTGGCTTTGGTATCTCTCCGGGGAGCCGCGCTCGAGCTTGCTCGCTTCGCTTGCGAAGAACCTTGTGCGGGCTTAAGTTTACTTATTTATTTTCTTTGTAGCCCACCGGGGAGTCGCGCTCGAGCTTGCTCGCTTCGCTTGCGAAGAACCCCGGTGAGCTTGGGTTAGAGAGGGTTACTGAACCTTGATAATCTTATACTGATACTTAGCTGGTACAAATGTGGTAGGATTGGTCATTACCCAGTATTTATCTTGTGCAATAACCTCAGAACCTGAAGCCACAAATTTACCTGCACCTCTCTCGGAGGTATAGTAAGTCTGGCCTGCTGTCAGCTTGGTCACACTTTCAACAACTTGAGGATTCACTGTATAATATGTCGTAGAATTAATATCCTCATCGCCTTCAGCTACATGTGCAATATAACCGTTTCCAGATTTGGTGTAGTATGTTTCACCTTGAGTCAGAGTTGTTGTTACTTCCTGAGCGTCCTGAGTACCTATTGTATAATAAGACCCATCAATAGTCTCGGTACCGTCAGCTGTTAACGCAGTATAATCGTTTCCAGTTTTGGTGTAGTATGTTTCGCCGTCGGTTAGTGTCGTTACACTCTCAACAGGTTCAAACACAGCCGGAGTACCTGCATCTACAAGATACTGGAATGCATAGACCTTGCCGGATACTGGAACAAACGTAGCACAAGCCACACTAATACTATTGCCAGTAGGTGAATCATCAGCAGCAATTGCTGTAACTCCACCTGTCAGTTTAGATGTGGTCACATCGGTAACTGTCAGTGTGCCTGAATTTGCATCAGTAACAGTATATGTACTACCGCTAATGACACCATATCTTAAGGCATTATCAACAGCTTCCTCTGAAATAGAATTGAGAGAGGCTGGGCTTGAACTTATGCTTACCTCATAAAGTTTTGCATTAGTATTATTGGTCAGAGTCTGATTGCTTGTTCCATTATTAACAACAATGTAGATGGGATGATCACCATTCACAATGTACTCATCATTGTCAGTTATAACCTTACCCAGCATATATGTGGTGATACTAGGATCAGAAACGGTGGTAATAGTTTCCTGAACACCCTCTTCGCTGTCTACCACCACAGCATCAAGGGTGATGGGAGTCAAACCGGTGACAATGTCACCATTGCCATCAACACCAGTCGAACCGTTGGTCATATCAGAAATCTTGAAGATATAAGTGTAGGCATAGTTAGGATTCCATCTAGCTAACTCAGCGGGTACAACGGCGGTAGCGTTGTCTACAGTAATAGTCTCGCCGCCAGCGTCGATAGATTGGAGTGTGTACTTGATACGTAGCTGCAAGTTGGCACCAGTCTCATAAGGGAGAATGGGGTAATATGTTCCTTTAGCGTTGGGAGTGGTAACCGCAGGTTCTCCAGTCGTAGTTTCTCCATCCGCATAGGTGGCTGTATTTGAAGTGCGGCCGATAAAACTGCCTGTAGACAGTTTACCTTCATAGTCAGTAGGATAGTTTGTCAGCACACCGAATGTCAGAGTAGATGCAAGATCAGTTTGATCATTAGTTGCCGTAAAAGCAATGTGTGCCTTGTTGTAGTCGGTTTGGTTTCTATTATCCCAGCCCGTGGTTGGGTAGGTTATTGTCATTGTACCACTTCCAGAGGGAAGAACTGCATCTGATGTGAACAGGGTCGGTGTATTGCCTGCCGAACCGCCAGTTGCAGTAGAATAGAACTGCACATCCTTAACCGAATAGCCAGGGATGGTCTCGTAGAAGGCAATGCGAATCTTGGCTGCCAAAGAACGGAACGATAAAGTAACGACTTTTCCATAATCGTTTGCGGCAGGACTTTCTGCTATAGGATGCTCTGGATCAGTATTATCTGCTGCCACTGCTTGTTTATTGTAATATGTCACAAGGTCAGAAATATAGCAGGCCTTCAGTTTTTCGGCTGAGCCAGTGAGGGTGAAAGACTTTGTTTGTCCACTAATGGCAGTGGCAGTGGCATAGACATTGGGCGTTGAATCATCATCGTCATCGTCAACTCCTTTACCCAACGAATACGCAGCAAAGTCATACTGACTTGTTGCATAATCCCAGTACTTGATGGACTGAATGACACCAGAAGGTAACGAACTGGTGCTTGCAGGTGAATAGCCCACATACTCCCAGTCGTTGCTGTTTGACTGGGTAGTATTAGCTGTGTTCTGAGTCCAATTTGCATTGTATTGGTCAAAAACAATTGAGGTTGTGGAGGAAGCAGTTTTTGATCCTAAAAACACAAAATTGTTATTCAGCTTTTCAGCAGCATCTGCTCCTGTCCATTCTGCACGAGTGGTTTTCTTGATACCAGTGCCAAACTCGATGGCAACTTCATCACTACTACTTACGGGTGACGGCCTCTCGTCGCCCAAGTAGTCGTTTTCCGAGCAGCTGACTAATGCTGTGATAGCCAATGCTGCGAAGAATAGATTCTTTTTCATACTCTTTTCGTTTTAATTATTAATTATGTTTATTGTCTCTATTGATTCTTTACTATCAATTCCTCATTCCTCATTTCTCATTCCTTCCACCTTCCACTCCTCCACGGTGCCCGTCTTGCTGCTGAACGTTGCACCTATTTCATATATAGGCCGCTGGTCGGCGGCGTATGCCTTGGCATAGCCGCGGTCGCTGATTTGCTGCAGCGCCTCGTCGGCCGTTCCGTCGAGCTTGAACTCGAAGATATAGACGTACTGCGGCGTCTCCACGATACAGTCGGCGCGGCCCTCCGAGAGCTGCTTCTCCGTATAGACGGTGTAGCAGGAGATGAGGCGCATCAGCAGGTAGAACGTATAGTGGAAGTACAGTTCACGGCTCTTCCCGTCCTTCTTGGGCCGCATACTGTACGGTGTCTCGGCGAGGAACGACGTGAAGAGGCGGCGCACCAGGTCGAGGTCGGCCGTTTCAAGTGCGACTACTACCTGGCTCACCCACGACGGGGTATCCTCCTTTGGCTGCAGGTAGTCATTGGCCAGCAGCGTAATCATGCCCTCCTTCACCTCGTTATTGGGATAGTCGAGCAGGTAGGTGTTAAAGCGGCGGTTCACGTCCTTGATGGTGAGGTAGCCGCTCTGGAAGAACATCGGCAGCGGCATCGCCGTGTCAGCCTTGTAGTCCACAAACATCCGTTCGGGGTAGTAGCGTCCCGTGTAGTTCATCACCTCTTCCTCCCGGCTCTTTGCCAGAAGCCGCACCAGATAGGAGGGCGTGCCCGACTGGAACCAGTAGTCCTTCATGTCGCGCTTGGCGAAGGTGTTGAGGATGCTGAACGGATTATAGACGTCAATCAGGCGCTTGCTGAAGTGGTAGCCGTCGTAGCGCAGCCTCAGCTCCCGCTTCACCTCGCCGGCGGTGCAGCCCTGGGCGTCAGCCAGTTCGCGGATAGGGCTGGCAAAGACCGTATGCAGCTCCTGCTCCGTGATGCCCAGAAGCGTGTCGTAGCGGCTGTCGATAGAGATGTCGTCGGGCTGGTTAAACCCGCTAAACATCGACACCTGCGAGAACTTCGTGACACCGGTGAGCATGACGAAGCGCAGGTGGGCGTCGGTGGCCTTGAACACGGAGAAGAAGCCCTTCAGCAGCTCGCGGTTGGCAATGAGCTGCTGGTCGTCGCCGGGAAGGCCTGTCTCCAAGAGGTCGAGCAGCGGCTTGTCGTATTCGTCGATGAGCACCACCACCTGACGGCCCGTCTTCTCGTGCATATTTTCCAAGAGGCTGTTGAAGCGCAGGCTCACGTCCAAAGACGGTTTCCCGTTTTCTGGACTTACTATGGGGGCAATGGCGTATGCCTCTTCCGCCTTGCCTATCTCGCTGATGAGGTAGTCTCTCAATCCGACAGGACTGCGCTTGTCGCCAAGGTTGAAGTCGAAGCTGATGACGGGGTATTTCGCCCAGTCCTGCTCCAGGTCCATCATTTTCAGACCTTCGAACAGGTCGCGGCGCCCCTCGAAATAGCATTTCAAGGTATCCACCAACAGGCTCTTGCCGAAGCGTCGCGGACGGCTGAGGAAGTATACGTGTCCCTTGGCCAACTCGTAAATCAAGTCGGTCTTGTCCACGTAGACGTAGCCGTTCTGGCGTATCGTCTCGAAGCTCTGTATGCCTATCGGATACCTCATCTTATTATTCATTTCTCATTCCTCATTTCTCATTCCTAATTCCTCATTCCTTCCACCTTCCACTCCTCCACGGTGCCCGTCTTGCTGCTGAACGTTGCACCTATTTCATATATAGGCCGCTGGTCGGCGGTGTATGCCTTGGCATAGCCGCGGTCGCTGATTTGCTGCCGCGCCTCGTCGGCCGTTCCGTCGAGCTTGAACTCGAAGATATAGACGTACTGCGGCGTCTCCACGATGCAGTCGGCGCGGCCCTCCGAGAGTTGCTTCTCCGTATAGACGGTGTAGCAGGAGATGAGGCGCATCAGCAGGTAGAACGTATAGTGGAAGTACAGTTCACGGCTCTTCCCGTCCTTCTTCGGCCGCATACTGTACGGTGTCTCGGCGAGGAACGACGTGAAGAGGCGGCGCACCAAGTCGAGGTCGGCCACGCGCATAGCGTCCACTGTTCTTTCCACCCATGACGACATTGCACCAGTCTTCTTCTGGTTGAAGAAATTGTTGGCCAGCATTTGTATGAAACCACTGCGCACCTCGTCGTTAGGGAAGTCCAGTACATAACGGTACTCAAGCCCCTTCAAGATGGTCTTCTTGATGGTCAGGTAGCCGCTCTGGAATATCATGGGCAGGGGCTTCTCCGTGTCTGCCCGGTAGTCGGCGAATTCTGCCAGCGAATATTCGCGTGCTAGCAGCTGCATCATGTTGTCGTCGTTTTTCGACAGTAGGCGCAGCAGGTATTCCGGCGAGCCTGTGCCGTACCAGAAATCCTGCAGTTTTCCCTGGTCGAGGACATTCAGCACGCTGAACGGATTGTAGATGTCTGTCATCTTCTCGCTGAAGTGGTAGCCGTCGTACCGCTTCTTCAGTCCGGCATTCATCTCGTCAATACTGACGTGGTAATTCCCGGCCATTTCCGTTATCCGAGTCTCGAAGTAGTCACGGAGTTCTGCCTCGGTGATGCCGCAGAGCGTCTCGTAGCGGCTGTCGAACGTCAGGTCGCTGGGCTGGTTGAAACCGCTGAACACGCTGACCTGTGAGAACTTGGTAACACCAGTGAGCAGTACAAAGCGTAAATCATCGTCGGCAGCCTTGAAACACGAGTAGAAGGCTTTCAGTTCCTGGCGGTTGTCCTCTTCGACGCTGATGGGCTGACCGTTGAGTGTGATGGTCTGCTCAGTGTCAAGTACGTCAAGCATCGGCTTGTCGTACTCGTCTATAAGTACAACGCACCCTAAGCCTGTCTGGCGATGAGCCTCGGCAAGCAGATTGATAAAGCGGTCGCCAAGTCCCATGTCTGAGGACTCGATACCATACTGGCGTTCCCATCTCTCCATAGTCGCCATAAGGGTCCGATGGAGCATACCGGTCTGCTGGTAGCGTTTGCCGTTGAAATCGATATGGAACACGGGGTAGCGGCGCCACTCCTGCTCCAGCCCTGCTATCTTCAGGCCCTCGAACAGGTCCTTTCTACCTTCGAAATAAGCTTTGAGCGTGCTGACGAGCAGGCTCTTTCCGAATCGGCGGGGGCGGCTGAGGAAATAGACATGCCCCTGGACCAACTCGTAAATCAAGTCGGTCTTGTCTACGTAGACGTAGCCGTTCTGGCGTATCGTCTCGAAGCTCTGTATGCCTATCGGATACCTCATCATTCTATTTCGTTGTTTTACTCCTCTCACTTTTCACTTCTCAGAGGCCCGGCCTTTTCGCGTGCGTACATTATTTTATCGTTTCCTTTGGTAGCCCGCCGAGGAGTCGAACCTCGCGCGGGCTTAAGTTTACTTATTTTTTTCTTTGTAGCCATGTAGGGAGTCGCGCTCGAGCTTGCTCGCTTCGCTTGCGAAGAACCCTACTTGGCTTTGGTAGTCCGCCGGGGAGTCGCGCTCGAGCTTGCTCGCTTCGCTTGCGAAGAACCCCACCAGGCTTTTGATTAGAGGATTACTCTGCAACGACCTTGATAATCTTGGTATAGTACACGCCGTCGTTCTGGGAATACATATCGAAGTAAGTCATTCCCTTAACTGCAGTATCATTAGCTCCACAAGCTACAAAGTTGGCATCAACCGTCGGATCCGTGCCCTGAATGACATACAAACCATTGGTGCGCTGAGGCATAATGACACAGTAAATGTAATCGTCTGAAGCATTCTTATAATAATATGCAGTTCCTTTGACAGGCTTTGCGTCGGGATTCTCAACATAATCACCTTCTCCATTATTTGCTGTCTCATCCCATACATAGAGACTATTGTCAAAGCTTGCATATGCTACAGAATGTGCTTCAATGTAGTCTTGCCCATTAAGAGTGTAGTAATAGGTAGTACCCGTCTGTGCATATCCTCTTGCAGGAGTATAAACAAACGGATCATCATTTGCTCCTGTACCAGTCCTTGTGAACAGATTGTCTACGTTCTGACCGAGGAAAGCTGTAATAGCAGCAGTTGAAGCATTCTCGTTTTCAAAGTAAATGACGCCCTTCTCAACATCTTGATTTGCGGTGGCAGCAACCAACTTATAGCGATACAGGCCATCGACAGACTCTGCTGTTTCTTCGGCATCAGTGTCAGGATCATCATATCCCTTTGTCACAGCCTGATACATATTGGTCTCCCCAGTGGAAGCTTTCTTCGTATAAACAAAAGCGTAAGTACCTGCGTTAGCAGCCGTAAACTTCATTGCATTTGCAGAATAAGTAGCATCTCCTGCAGGAATTTCCGTCAGGTCGATGGCATTACCGTCAACACCATATTCAATACTAGTAACCAAATCGAAATCAGCTTCGGTCAGCACGAGTCCGCTGCGGCCTTTCACAGTGCCGTCTTCAGCATCGTCATCCTGTAACTGCAAAGCAGAAATCACATCAGCTTCGGTATATGCCTTGTCTGTGGGAAGCGTATACAGGGCAGCGTTGCCTATGGTCTGGCCTTCCGTCTTAGTAAGTGTCACAACCTTACCATTTGCGAGGTCCGGAGTTGTTTCTTCATTGCCGTCGTTAACAGTCACGAAGATAGGTCCAGTTGCCTTGTCATACTCATTTTGGTTGACCACGTTAGAACCCTTCTGATAAGTAGTGATACTGGGATTCGAGATGGTAGTGATGGTCTCCTGAGTAGCATCCTCTTCAGCATTCACAACAATAGCGTCGAAGGTGATGGGATAGAGGCCTGCAGGATCGCTCTGATAAGACAAATCATCGGGATGCTCCGGATCGTACGGACCAGTGAAACCGTTGGTCTTGTCGCTAATTTTGAAGAGATATGTGTAGGCATAGCCGGGCTTCCATGCAGCGTAGATACTGGGCACCTGAGCAGTGGAACCCTTCACCTCGATGGTTTCGCCTGAGCCGTCGACGCTCTCCAAGGTGAAATTAACGCGGAGGTTCAGATTCGTACCATTCTGGTTGGGCAGATATACCACGTAGTAGTTAGCGTCTGCATCGCCAGCGAAGGAAGCCGTGTTCGAGGAGCGACCCAAATAAATGGCTTCTTCGCTCTTCTCACCGCTTTCACGGAAGGTGTAGTTCAAACCACCCCAGTCGACAGTGGTCTTCTGCGCTGCGTTAGCCTTGGGAGCAAAGTCGATGTGAGCCTGATTGTTGTCGGCATTGGTTGGCTCATCAACAGTGGGGAAAGTCACGGTGTACACACCCTCTTTGTAAATGCCGTTAGCAACTGTGGTAAAAATCTTGGCAGATGCATTCTCAGCGGCGTTGGCTTCTCCATTAGTAGCATCTTCCTCATCAAGCAGTTTGTTTGCTGCTTCACTATAGAACTTTACATCCTTCACAGAATAGCCAGGAACGGTCTCGTAGATACCAATACGCACCTTGGTGCCAAGCTGACGGAATCTAAGGGTGACAGGCTGCTGATAACCGGCATAAACCGCATTATAAGTTTGGTCTGTACCAGTTTTAGCGGCTTTGTAGACTGTCACGAGGTCGGCAATGTAGCAGTCCTTCAGGTCTTCGGCTTCACCTTCAAAGGTATAGGCAGCCCCCAAGCCCGTGGCTGGAGAAGTTGCAGCCTGCGGAGTAATCTCAGAAACGAGCACCTTACCAGTGGTGGGTGTACCTTCATAGATGGCTTCCTTCGAACCTGTTGACCAGGCGATGAAGTCATACTGAGCCTGTGAGTAGTCCCAATACTTGATGGTCTGCTTGGTGATGCCGTTGTCTGTAGCGTGCTTAATGGGGCCTTTGCCAACATACTCCCAGTTTGAGGAGTTCGATTCTGTAGTGTTAGCTGTGTTTTCGGTCCACTCCACAAGGTAGTTGTCAAACACGGTGCTACCAGGTGTACCTGTTTCGGTACCTTTGTAGCCAAAGACCACGAACCTCCTGTTGAGTGAATCGGCAGCGGCGGCGCCGGTGATGTCACCACGGGTAATGTTGTTCTTTACAGAACTGAACACGATAGGAGCGTAAGCATCCTCAACATTGACCTCGGGGGGAGAGAGGGCGAGGTCGTCTTCACTTGTGCAGCTGGTCAGGACTGTGCCTGCGATTAAAGCTGCGAAAAAATAAAACTTCTTCATGCTTCAAAAAATTTTTATTGTTAATACTAAAAGTTAATTATATGAGTTACATCTCAAATTCATGTGTTTCCTCCTTGTACTCCTCGACCACGGCGTTGAACGCCGATCCGCCAGAGCGGCTGGGTATGGGTACGGTGTCCATGTCGAGCTCGACGGTCAGCACGCCCCCCTTGTAGCGCCGTCGCACCTGGTCGGTGACGTCGAAGACGAAGGTCGAGTCCAGTCCGTTGTTGAACTGCATCTTCAGGTCAAAGTAGTGGCGCTCTTGGTCGCGCACCTCGCTGACGTTGTGCAGTCGGCTGCTGTTCTGTCCGCACATGCCGAAGGTGAGCAGTCGTCCTCCGGCAATGTCCACCGACTCGCCGTTCATGTCGCAGTCGCGCTTCCAGTGGGTCTTGTAGCTGACGGTGATGGCATCCTCGCCGGCGCGCCCCGAGTTGAGGGTTGACGAGCGTGCCATGCCCGAGAGGTTGGCCAGTCCGTCGACGCCTACTATTCTTCCCTTGTTATGGTGTACGATGACCTGCGTCAGATATATATAGGTAATAGGCTGCAGCACCATGTTCACCCTCTTGATGTAGGCGTGCTGCTCCTCGTCGTAGACGAAGCCGTCGAGGTTGCGGTTGATGTCGATGGCCTGCTCGTAGGCCGAGAACAGCTCCTCGGGCTCGTAGAAGGAGTGCGTGAATCGCGGTGCGTGGTAGCGTGCCGCGTTCATCGACGGGTTGGTATGTACGGTGACGGAGTCGAGCGTGGTCGTCTCGTCGAAGTTGATGCTCTGCACGCCGTCGATGAGCTTGATGTTGTTGTAGACGAGCATGTCCCAGAAGCCCCAGGGGAACTGTCCGCGGAAGACGTTGCCCTCAATGGTGTTGTTGATGACCTGCGTGTGGTGCGCGTAGGGTGTGCTGCCGGTGTAGTAGCGGCGTATGTTGAACTCGTTGGGCTGTGTGTAGCCTATCTCGCCGAAGATGCGGCGGTCCTCGTCGTTCCATCCGTAGTACCACTCTGTGCGCCAGTCGTACCTGACGCCGGTCTCGAGGATGTAGTCCCAGTAGACGTCGAGCTCGATCTCGGCGAAGACGAAGGTCATCTCCGTGGGCTGCGACTCGTAGAGGTGCAGCTCGGGCTCGCGGCGGCATGCGGTGGCCAGCAGCAGTATGGTCAGCAGAAGGGCGTACTTAGTCATGGACGGTCCTCCTTTCTGGTTTGGGCAGGCTGGACAACTTGGGTCTCAGTAGAGTAGAAGCTGACGCCACGCTTATTGATGCGGCGGTAGAGCAGGTCGTAGCTCAGGGTGATGCCGACGCGGGTCGGTCCCAGCCAGTTGTAGCGGTACTGGCGGCGCTTGAAGAGGTCGGGGGCCAGCGTCCACTTGTAGTAGTAGAGATTGTCCTTGTAGCTCGGGTCGATGGGGTTCTCGAACTGGTAGGGGTCGTACTTCGTGGTGAAGAATCCCACCTGTGCGCCGAACTCCAGTCTCCAGTGGCCGTTCTTCGTGAGCGGCATGACGTAGCCTATTCCCAGTCCGCCGCCTACTCCCTCGCCTTCCCAGCCGCGGTCGGCGTCGAAGCAGATGCCGTAGAGTCCGGCGTGTGCGTATGCCTGGAAGTACAGTCCGCTGAAGGCGGCCTTGGTGCCGGGCATTTCGCCCCGGTCTATGCTTCCTGTGTGCAGGTAGTAGCGTGTCTCGGCCTGATAGTTGCGCACCTGGAAGAACTTATGGTCGTCGTAGTGTCGCCACCAGGGGAAGTCAATGGACAGTCCGTAGGTGAAGTGCCCGTAGAGGGGGTAGTACTCTATGGCCACGTTGGGCAGTGGGCACCAGCGGTTGTAGCCGGGCATGTAGGCGAAGTCCATGAGCAGGTTTGTCTTCACGGCGAGCAGCTCGCGGCGGGGCAGCCGCAGCGTCTCCGGCTCGGCGGTGGCGGGCTCCCTCTCCACCAGTACGGGTACGACGGGTACGACGGGCACAGTCTGCACCGTCTGCTTGGCTGCCACCGGCCTTGCCTTGCGGAAGAAGAGCACGACGCGCGCCACGCGCAGTCCGGGGTAGTAGTCGCGCAGCAGCCGCTTCCAGAGTGCTCCGCCTTGGACTGTCTGCAGCTCAGTCTTCAGCGGGCCGACGCCGTTTTGAGGGATATGCTTGTCGTATATCGACTTCACCAAGCTGTAGTCCTTGTCGCCGGCACGTCGCATCATGATGCAGAGCGTGCGGTAGTCCTCGGCCTCGATGTCGAGGTTGAAGTGGTCAGGGTCGACGGGTATGGTGATGTGGGCCTTGAGGAAGTCGATGAGCGACTGGGCGCGCTTCTGTCCGAGCTGCTTGTTGTACAGGTACGGTCCTTCGGGCGAGGCGGCGCCTCGAATGATCATATAGGCCAGTTCCAGGCTGTCCTTGTTGACCTGTGGCAGCACTTCGTCGGCCAGCTCCCTGAGCAGCGAGTCGTCCTCCTTCAGCTGGTAGGCGTTGACGGCAAAGACCACCTTGGCCGAGATGTCGTAGAATTCCTCGTCGCTGATGTCTATCGTGTCGCTCCCGCCCACGAAGCGTATGTAGGAATAGTTCTTATAAAAAGTAGTGTCGGCAGTGATTGCAGGAGACGCCACAGCCGCCAGCCCTGATGTTAGCATCAGGGCGATGGCCAGTATTCTGCAGTATCTCCTTGCTTTGTTCATGTTATCTCCTACTTTTCTCCTACTTTTGTTATTTTGGCAATCTTTTTCTCGTTAGAGTTTACAAAATTAGTGTTTTTTTTCTGTTGCTGTATAATTTTCCTCTTCTTGCCAGGTTATAATTAATCTTATTTCACAATAAACGGAGCGAATTAACTTTTTTTTGAGAGTGATATATAGAAAAACATGCGTGCGCTCGCATATTGTAAACGTGTGCGAATGGTTGTCGCTTTGACACCTATTTCAGGAATCCCTGTTTGCGAAGCGTCTCCAGCAGCGTGGCCGACATGGCCTCGTTGTCGCGGCGGGTGTAGCGTACGTCGGTGAACACCTGGGCCAGCGTCTCCTTATGGTTGATGCGGACGAAGTGGCGGTTCTCCTCAAGCTGCTCCTTCGGCGTGTAGTAAGCGTCGATGTCGGCGCCTAAGTAGTCGTTGTAACGCTCCTGGTGGACGAAGCTCTCTATGGGCAGGCGGTCGGAGAGGGGAGGCTCCTCGGCGGGCCAGCCGACCGTCAGCGTGGCTACGGGCATCGTGAGCTTGGGCAGGTGGAGCGCGTCGATGATCTGCTGGGGCTGGTAGACGGTGGTGCCCAAGTAGCAGTAGCCCAGTCCCTCCTCGTCCATCAGGTTGCAGAGCGTCTGCGTGTAGAGCAGGGCGTCGGTGGCGGCGTTCAGGAACGAGAGCAGGTTGTCGTAGCCCGGCTCGGCCTTCCGGCATTTGGCCCAGAAGCTGGTGCGGTTGAAGTCGGCGCAGATGGTGAGCACCACAGGGGCCTCAGTCACCATCGGCTGGTTGAAATGGGCCGGGGCCAGCTGTTTTTTCATCTCACGGGAGCGGGTGACGATGACGGAGTAGAGCTGCAGGTTGCCCATCGTCTGGGTGCGGGCGGCTTCTTCCATGAGGCGGTTCAGCAGCTGTTCTTCTACTTCTCTGTCCGCATATTTGCGGATGGTGCGGCGTGTCAATAAGTTTTTCATTGCATTTTTTTTGTTTTTTGCGTGCAAAGTTACTAACTTTTTCGTAAATTTGCAAACAAAAACGATATGAAGAATGTTCTTATGGCCTTTGGTGCCCTGTTGTCACAACAGGCGGCGGCTGCCGACGAGCGGCCAAACATCATCTTTATCCTGGCCGACGACATGGGCTACGGCGACCTGGCCTGCTACGGCAACCAGTATATCCAGACGCCGAACATCGACCGGCTGGCCCGTACTGGCACGTCGTTCACGCAGGCCTACGCCGGCAGCGGCATCAGCTCGCCGTCGCGCTGTTCGCTGATGACTGGCAAGAACTCGGGCAACACCCGCATCCGCGACAACCAGTGCTACGCCGGCGGGCTGACGGGCCTGAAGATCAACCCCAAGGGCGACACCACCATCGTGCGCCGGGCCAATCTGCTGCCCGAGGACGTGACGTTAGGCACGGTGATGTCGAAGGCCGGCTACCGCACCTGTCTGGTCAACAAGTGGCACCTCGACGGCTACGACCCGCAGGCGGCTCCCAACCACCGCGGCTTCGACGAGTTCTATGGCTGGACCATCGCCACTGTCCACTCTAACTCGCCCTACTACTATCCCTACTACCGTCTGCACGGCGACTCGCTCATCAACATCAAGGAGAACGAGCACGACGCCCACGTGCGCCACAACACCGAGATTTCTACCGACGACGCCATACAGTTCATCCACCGTAATAAGGAGCGGCCGTTCTTCCTGTTCATCGGCTACGACGCGCCCCACGAGCCGTACAACATCGATGACACGTCGTGGTACGACGAACGGGGCGACTGGTCGGCGAACACCAAGCGCTACGCCGCCTTGGTGACCCACATGGACTACAACATCGGCCGACTGCTCGGCACCCTCGACGCCCTCGGACTGCGCGAGAACACGCTCATCATCTTTGCCAGCGACAACGGGGCGGCGGTGATGGCTCCGCTGAAGGAGCTGAACTGCGGCGCCGGTCTGAAGGGGCGCAAGGGTCAGCTCTACGAGGGCGGCATCCGCGTGCCGCTCATCGTCAACCAGCCGGGGCGCGTGCCTGCCAGGCAGATCGACAACCTCGTCTACTTCCCCGACTTCATGCCGACCTTGGCACGGATAGCGCGACATCCCGAGAACGTGCCCGGCGACACCAACGGCATGGACATCTCGCCGCTGTTCTACGGCGAGGACATCGA
>JAEEGJ010008387.1_pt1 | contig 28530 bp, 32 predicted proteins | sample 8958761 | NCBI WGS metagenome assembly JAEEGJ01 (sample SAMN16246546, study PRJNA631951) | gut metagenome | biome: gut microbiome; feature: rumen; material: RS-attached | host: Bos | place: Iran: Karaj | collected 2018-10
AGGTGTGAGATGAGATGCAACTCAACCAAGACAGATGATCGGCAGCACAGTACTCCGAGGCAATGTCCAACCCGGTCGTGGAGAAACGGTTTGAGGAGCATCTGTCGGCAATGACAGCGGCTGACACCTGTATCCTTCTTCTTCCCTGTGGCTTCTCAGCCCACTCCGAGGCAGGCTTCATGGCGGGCCTTGGAAAGAGGGTGTTTGTCTTCAGCTTTGACAAAGAGGTGAAGCCGGAACTGATGTACCTGCTCTACGAGGGGTATGCCAATGATCCCCACGACCTGCTCGAATGGCTGGAGGATCCTGTGCCAGGCGTATGTCGTGTATGTGGTTGTACTGAGGACAATCCTTGTTTTAATCCCAAACATGGCTATTGCAGCTGGGCGGACAGCACCATGACGCTCTGCTCTCATTGCGCCAACAAGGAGATAGCCGATGATTCCGAGACCATCCATTGCGTCAACGACAACGACGATGTGTTCAAATGATATCTGCAGTGATACTTGTGGATAATTTTGCAAAAGTTGTCTACATCAAAGACAAACCCCTAAAAACAAAATGATATGAAAGAAATTGAGATAAGAGAAGCCGGCAGGCAAATCGTAGCAGACACCCTTGGTGTTTCCATAGAAGAGTGTACTGATGATGCAGGCCTTGAGGATGACCTTGGGGCTGACTCTCTCGATGCAGCCGAAATCCTTATGGCGGTGGAGACAAAATACGACATCACTGTGGCGGAGGGCGAAGCCGACAAGATAGAGACGGTGGGAGATTTCCTCGATACGCTGGTGAAAAAGGTGCTGGATAAATGAGACGTCCCAAGTCTAACCATCAAGATCCTTGCCATGTGCGGACTGCTCGACCTGTTGGCTGCCATCTACCTTACAGGCTTTGTGCTCGGCATGATATGCATGATGATAGGGCAGGGGTTTTACTGCAGATACACGGAAAAGGTGAAACCTGACGCCTGGTGGTTGCTGAAAATCTCCCTGTTGTCATGGATGGCCGTCTACCTCGCAATGATGCTGATCAGTGAGGCATGGTACAGACGGAAAGAGCGGGATATGGATAGTCAAGGGAAACATATAAAGAAATAGAGCAGGGATGGGAATGACATCCCCAAAAGGAATGAAACCAACGCCGGATAGATGAAATCACTGATAAGCATAATGGCTGCTTTCCTTCTGCTGACCATGGTGTCGGGATGCAAGGAACTGGACAAGCTGGCAGAACTGGATGAGATAGAGAGTCTGCTTGAGAGGATAAATGCCGCACATGGCGGGGACTCCCTCAGGGTGGACAGCGCCCTTGCCATGACAGATATGGCCGATATGACCCTGTACGACTCCATAACCTTTGACTCGGTGCATAAGATGATGACCGTCATCAAGAAAGTGAGGCTCGAAGGGCATGACTACTGGACCATCATCGGGGTGGGGGAGAGGATGGGCGGTACGGGCATCACGCACTCGGAGAGCTGTTGGTGCCACCGCTTCAGGACCGCCGGGACAAGATAGATACAAAACCAAAACGATAATATGACAAACGATATCACTTCAATACAGCAGGTGCTGGAACTCCTCAAGGCGGGAATCGATCCGTCTACCTGCAATCTGGCACTGAGAAAAGACAAAACGGATGTGTGGCGTGCGGATATGTTGCCATCCATTACCGCGATGGATGATTTCCCAAGGCGGTCTTATGAAGACCAGGAGACATATATCCTCAAAATGAGCTTGGCTCCGGCTTGGACAACATGCGCCTTGCTCGAGAGCATACCGGATGACATGAAGCTGACCATCACGATGACAAGGGGCGGTTATGACATGTCGGAGCATCATGATACGTATGAGGAAGCCTATATGTCCGACGCTTACTTCGCCATATTCGAATACGAGGACGATGAGAGGGACTTCTATATCGAACGTACTTTCGGAGGCGACTCATACATCGAGGCGGCAACCAACATGGTGATAGCCTACCTGACAGAACTAAAAAGCCAGATAGGATAGGCCGATACATATAACAAGAGAAAACTCAACTGTGACCTCATATCAAACTGATAGAAGAATTTTTCATACGATAAGAATTATCAAAGTGTGATTAAGTATGAAATGTCCAATAGTGGACAAATGCCAGCTCGTGAGAGCAGGCTTCATACGGTATTGGTTAAAGATATTTATACATCCTGCCACTCGTGAGAGCCGTAGGAAACGGAACGGTAGCTCAGCTGGCCAGAGCACGTGCCTGATACGCACGGGGTCGGTGGTTCAAGTCCACCACGTTCCACCAGAACAATCAAAGCATAAGGTTAGTAGTTTAGTAGTAATTTTTTTCATTTGTGTCACATTTTATCGCCTGTGAAGGCCATTGAATGTGGTTTGAGAAAATATGATTGATTAATATTTCATATCGGAACGAAATTCGTGAGAACAACGTTCCACCCGGACCCGTAGCTTAGCTGGTCAGAGCGGCGAATTCATCATTCGACGGTCGCAGGTTCAAGTCCTGCCAGGTCCGCAAGGATTGCTTTCTTCGTTGGCTGAAATGAGACAGTCTGTCAGGATCATTTCTTGAGTTCCAAGTTGCTGCACCGGCTTGGGACACACAAAGCACCGAAAGGTGAGGGCCTGGAAAGCCACAAACCCTGCCTTTTCCTCATTGATGGCAGGTCATCCTATCCGGATAAACCCATGGGGAGCCTGCACCATGGGACAGGATGCTGAGGAAGGCGTGAGCAGGACGCAAGACTGGGGAGACGCGAGTCCCCATGGCCGGGAAGTCTCAGCCAAGAGGCACAAGAAAAGAACTCTCAACCGGCCGCACAGGACATTAGTGTAATGGTAACACGTCACCCTTTGGAGGTGAATAAGCCGGTTCGAATCCTGCATGTCCTTCCAAGACGATTGAGCCTATAAGTGATATAAGGGTGCTCTCGCCCTCAACAGGAGTTTTAACCATCAAGCATAATGACGATATGACAAGTTATCAAGACCTGGAAAAAAACATTAAATCATACCACAGGCTATTGGCAATGTATGGCTTGACGCCATTTGCCATCTTGTGCCTGCTGGTGGTATTCTTGTTTTTCCATGATAAATCTTTCCTTCATGACCATTGGCCTGTAATGGCAGTTTTTGGTGCATGGGTGCTTATGACTGTTGGTTTTATGATGTTATTTTCACACGGTTTCCTGCCTGAAATAATAAGAAATGTCAATGATTGCTGGGAGGAATTCATTAAAAAGGATTTGATAGAGAAACAATACAAGGATGTCATTGAATATCAAGGAGTTCTAAAACAATTGATTGAGGATGAAAGATTGATGAATGATAAGATCAACAAGATATTAGAAGAATATGAATCGAAAAACAGTAAAACCCAATGAATATGCCACATCTTATAGTACTTCACAGCGGAAGCAATGAGTTCTACATCAACGCAGAGCACATCTCCGCCATATTTCCAACCATAGTGAAAAGAGACCAAAGGGAACTCCATGGCTCGAAACTGATCCTGGCGACACATGCCTCAAGATTCATCGTTGAGGAATCACCGGCCAGAATCTTGGAAATGCTGAGCCAGTCCAACGATGGCCACCAATCGACCAACAATAACCGCAGCTGAGCCACGGAACTTCCTCACGTGCCGCCAGAGCAATATGAGAAACCTTTTATATAAGGTATTAAGGTAATAACTATAAATAACAGCATCTGCGACAAGCAAAAAACAGCAATGAACCATAAACGCCAAAACATTCCAAAATGGCCTCCGAAACCTCAAAAAACGGGTGGAAAAAGGCCCCGAAAATCCCCTATCCTAAATTCCACATAATAATGATTATGATAAACAGGGTTATTGATTAATGAAAATTTTAAGTATTCTAACCCCCTATCAATCAAGTATTTAGTTTAATTTTATGTTAAAAATTTTACTCAAAAAACAGCAAAAATTGAAAAATAATGCGAACTTAGTTGCAAAACAACATCTTTCAAATGATGTAAAGTCCTATAAATCAGAACATAAGCGTTCTTCATCAATAGGATTTAACTTCGGATTATTCCGTTAAAACAAGATTTTTACGATAATTCACAACAAAAAAGCAAAACATAGAACCAAATGAAATATATCGATAACAGCAAATCCAATTTTTCCATGATTCAGTTTGGCTATGCACCTGACTTGTTTGAAATATTCAAGAGCCAGCTCTCTGTTCCGATGTTCATAACATCCACGATTGAAACAAAGGATGATGGCCAGGAAGATATTCCTCTCATCATCGTCAGGAATGACAAAGACAAGTTCTTTCTTGTCGAAAACAAAAGGCAAAATCAGAGTGCGGTGTTAGCGGAACACATCTTTAGCATGATTCACCATATCAACTACAGAGACTTGTCCTACAATGTCTGCCCAGTATGGTATACCGAAGAAACAGACTTAAATGAAATTCCTAACCATTTCGTCGATGAAGTCATGAACAAGATGCCTGTAATATGGTTGAAGGACTATCCTGGGAAGGAGAAAGAAGATTTCTTCGCCCAATCAGTTGCTTTCTTCTATGTCAAAAACGTGTTCAAAAAAGACAAACAGCCCGACGCTTTTATAATACACTTGATTTCAACGTCCGACGTGCCACTCATCAAATCGAAACTACCCAGAGATATTCGTGCGGACGGACCTCTCAAAATTTATCCCTGCGATACAAACTCGTTTCAGGGTCATAAATAATGTCTTTCTCTCCCCTATTGCAATCATCTCTCAAATTCACAAATATGACCACAAAAGAATCATCCAAAGAACTGAAAGCACTCAGCGAGATACTCGCAGACGCCAGAACAAGACTGGCAAGGCTCATTCCTGAGCTGGTGGAGCATGACATTGTGGATTACCACTTGTCGAATGTCTCGCTGGCCCTCTCGAACTTGTCAAGGTTCTCCAAGAACCTGGCGGAAATCTCAAAACTGATAGAGGAAACATAAAACGATCATCTGGTTTTCAATTTTAGAATAGAGTCCGCGGGAGGGCGCAATAGATTTGATTTTGTTTCATAAGATAAAGGTCGTATTTAGGTTAATAGGCGCCCTCCCTTTTATGACGAACCACAGATGTTAAGACATAAAAACAGCATATAGATAATATTCAAGAATGAAGACGAAGAACAAGCCCGTAGATGTCTGGGGAATGGAAAGCAACGTCCAAATCCCCGTCAGGATATACGCCAGCGATGATGACCTGTCATCGGACGGCAAGCTTATCCTGTGCTCAAGGAAACAGAAGATGAGGGATGACGTGGAATACGTCAGCAAGCAATGGCTGATGCAGACACTGAAGGAGTGCCTGGCTGACAGCCCTGACATTCTTGGACGGATATCAGCAAGACTCGAGACCAACACAATATGAAACCCATGCGGTGTGTCGTGGGGAGAATACCTGACGAACCCCACATATCGCCGTAACAACCAAACCGATTCACAACCATGGCCAACATCCTTTTAGGTGACGAAGAAAAGACGACGCTCGTTCTTGTCAACGCGTGCGTGGCCTTCGCCTTGCTGGCAGCATACAGCCCCGAGACAAGCAGGCCGTACCTGCTGGCTACCGCCACTGCCCTTGGACTGTTCTCCCTCTACCCTATCTACCTCATACTGCAGCGGCCGAGACGCTTCATGGTGGCCAGGGAGACTGAGGGTGACAAGAGCGTGTTCGTCCTCAGATACAAAGGATACCTCTGGTGGTACGACGCCAAGGACCGCAAAGGCAATGCCATCGTCTTCAAAACCCTGGAGGAAGCGCAGACATACATCAGGGAGAACGTAGTCACTGCGCTGATCAGCGACAGAATGAGGCGCAAGTCCCTGAAAAGGGAGATCGAGGTCATCATGGACTCCAAAAAGATGAACCAAGACACGGAAGCTCCCCCTACCGAGAGCAACCAAAGCGGCCAACAGCAGAGACAGGAGGTTTCCCCTACCCCACAGCCAGATGCCGCTCAGCAAGAAGAGGAAGAGAGAGAGGAAATCATCCCCGACAACCAGGCGGCGATAGCGAATCTTTTCGCCATGGGCAAAGCGAACCAGAATGGAAACGAAAACGAGGTGGATGAGAAGGAGGAACCCCAAAAGCAAAAGGTGGAAGTAAAGGAAAACAAAGGTTTCTCCCTGTTGAAACAGCAAACTGACAAGTCTTCAGAAAAAGACGCACCTTCCGAGCCTAAAAATGAAACCGAGGACGAAAACGGGAATGAGGAGGATGAACAGGATGATACGGAAGACCCCTTCGCCAGTGATTACCCGGCGCCGGTGGATGACACGGAGGATGCTCGTGACGACGTTCAGGACGATGGCTACGACGGCCCGGCTGACCCCATCGATGCCGAGAGCTTCAATGAGCAGCTGTTCGATGTAATCGACAACTTCAACAAGTCGGCCAACCATAAGAAACCCTCCCCCAAACCTGAACATCCTGCTCCAGCACCCGAGGTGAATACCCAGGAGGAGGAACCGCATAAGGAAGCCATGGTGACAACGGCACAGGTGGCCGAGGACCAGGCGCTCGTCCATGCGCACAAGGCGGAGACCGTCAAGGACGCCCTGAGCAAAATCCTCTTTCACCAGCAGATGGTGGAACAGAACGAGGAGAAGAAAAGGGCCGCGGAGACCAAGACAACCATCATCCCGGCACGACCAGAGACAAAGATCATCCCCAAGAGCAGGAGAAATAAGGAGAAGTCCCCGGACGGGATACCGACGAAGAACATCCAATACAGGCCTTCCGCCGAAGAGAAGGTATTGCAGAAACGACAGATGACCCTGCTCGAAATGCCTGGCTTCATCGAACCCGAAGACAATCCCAGGGAAGGCGACGGTGTAGCTCCGGAAGACCAGCAGACGGTTACGGAGGATGCGCAGCACCAAGCGAACCCTGAGACGGATGCCACGGAGAATGACGGCTCCTCGGGCGGTCCTCGGGTGGTCAAGAAACTGCCTGATGCCGACTATGCCCCATCCCCGGCCATGGCCGATGTGCTCGCTGCCCAAGACAACACCGTCCCGGAAACCCAGGAGGCGGTTTTTACCAACGGCTCCGAAAGCCAGGAAGAGGGGTCGCAGGATGATGACAACGGGACGCTCCAACTATGACAAGAAAGTCTCACAACTTAACCATACAGACCAATGACAAAAGATGACACGAAAAAAATCGCATTCAACTGGAGGTGGCTGAGAATCCTGCTCCCCCTGTGGATCATCTTCGGCGGGATACCGCTCATCATCATAGGACCGACGGGCTGGACCACCATCATGACGGTGATGGCCATCGCCTTCATAGCGGCGCTCGCAGCCACCGCATTCTGTGTCAAATGCTTTTTGTTCTACCTCGAGGAATATGAGAAGCAAAAGCCCGAACAGCAAGGAGAAGGACACGACGGGAACAGGAACGGAAAAGAATGACCTGTTCCCTGAGATGATGGACGAGAACTGGAAGCCTTCCTTCATGGAGGTGGTGAGAAGCAAGTCCTGGACGGAACACCTCACCGCGTACTTCATCACCTTCGGCGTCCTGCTCTACCTCATCCTCTCCCCGGAGGACTGGACAGGGTGGGCGCTCACCATACTGTCGGCGGCGGGTCTCGCCTTCGGCTACTGGGTGGCGATGGTCAACTTCAACCGCTGCTACCTCCAAAAGGCCAACCGCCGGCTCCTGCAGGAGAGAAGACGGCTCGACAGGATCGAAAAGGAACTCCAGGAGGTCACACGGAGGCTGGAGCAAACAGGCACAAAACGGGAAACTCCCAATAAATAATCATACAATGAAAGCAGTAACATCAACATGGTTCGAATGCGCTGTCAGATACGGGCGCACGACCGAAGAGGGACCGGAAAAGAAGGTGACGGAGACCTACGTGGTCGAAGCACTGTCGTTCACCGAGGCCGAGGCGAAGATCATCAGAGAGCTGAGCCCATTCACGCCGGGTGAACTAGAAATCAAGAAAATAACGCCGATGAGCATCAGCGAGATCTTCTTCAGCGACAGGGATGCCGATGACTCGTGGTTCAAATGCAAGCTGGCATTCATCACCATCGACGAGAAGACGGACAAGGAGAAGCGCTCGGCGGTCTCATACCTGGTACAGGCGGACTCGCTCGGCACGGCGCTGAATTATGTCGTGCAGGAGATGGGCAAGACCAGCATCGACTATGTCGCCTCCAACATCAGCGAGACGAAAATCATGGACGTTTACAGATAGACACCAAACAGTGACGGATATGAACAGCATATCAAAGCAACACACGAAGTGGTGCCTGGTCATCGACGAGACAGAGGTGAGCATGCCCACCAAGGAGCACGCCGTCAGGCTGGGGAACTACCTGCTGTCCTTCAACGTGCCCCTGCAGCTGCTCGAGGTCAGCATCGCCATCGAGAAGGTGAACGGCAAGGTGAGGATCGGTGACAAGACAAGGACGGACCATACGGACCTGCTCGACCCCACCCCGCCTGAGATAGAAGAAGATGAATAGTGTCCACACCATCAATATATGCCTCCCATGCCAAAGAAATGGAAAATCATCGCCCGCGACCCATCCGGAAAGGAGACGCTCCTGAGGTTCTGCGACGACCTGGACGAGGGAAGACAGCTGCTGGCTGACCTGAAGGCCGAACAAGACAGAATAGGCCTTGAGGGCGAACTGGCCCTGACCGCGGTGTTCCCGGAATGGCTTCCCGACCCGCAGCCGGAGGACTACAAGCACTACGTGAGGTCGCTCATTCCCGACGAGGAGTGGATGAGGGTGACAAACATCGACGACCTGCTGGCATGGTACAATCTCGAACTGGGCGACATGCGCGAGTATTTCCTGCTGGCGAAGGTCATACCGAGAACGTACACGGTCATCGACTTCGGATGTGGCAAGAACGCCCAGTCCTATCTCTTCATGCAGCACAGGCATTACTACGCCGTGGACACGGGGAAACAGATGTTTAGGGCTCCGGGGACGTTCTACTTCCAGATGACGGCAGGCGACTTCATCCGCCATGAGATGCCACGGCTCCAGCCGGACATGCACAGAACCTTCGCCATCTGCAGCAACGTCACGGGCAAGGACCATGGGAACCCGGGAATGCTGGTGAGGATGAACTTCCTCAACATGTACACCATCAACAACTTCAAATACTTCTTTGACGATGAGAACAAGTAAACTCCTTTCCCTATTGCTGCCGGCAGCCGCCATCGTCATCCTCCACGGCTGCGCCACGGCGGAAGCGTCACGGATGCCCGTCATGGTGTCGCCGTACTACAACAGCGACCCGCTGACCATCAACGTGGGTGAGATGAGCGACAAGCTGAAGTCGGAGAACCCCGCTGACCTGGTCAGGCTGGCAAGCAGCATCAACGCCAATGACCTGAACGTCCCGACGGAGGCGCTGTACGTCCTGGCCATACGGCTCTTCGACCTCAACGAGAAGATACCCGCCGCCTACTGGTTCTACAACGCGCAGTTCCGCACCAGGGTGCTCAACGGACTGAAGGCGCAGGACCCTGACCTCTTCGGCGACGGGATGGGTGACGGCGCAGGCGAGAAGCTGGCGGCGTACAACGCCTTCTCCGAACTGGCGGGGAAATACTTCAACGAGGAACTGTCAAGGAACCCGGACGGGTGGATAGAAATCATCAACCTGGTGCAGAAAGACATGACCAATCTCGACATCAGGGGGTTCGTCAACGACTTCCCGCGCATAGCGGACAAGATCGTGAGCGAGCACCCGGAGGTGGTGCAGAAGGTGTCCGAAGGACTCAACGTCCTCAAGGAAGTACTGCAGGAGAACATGGACGAAATTGTGCGGCAGTCGCGCAACCTCAGATAGACATCAGACGACATGCGGAAGACGAACAACGCAAGCCCACTGGTGCTGATATTCCTCGCGGACGCCGTGGCGATGACCGTGGAGATGGTGGCGGCAAGGATCCTCTCGCCCTATTTCGGCTCTTCCAACGCGGTGTGGACGGCGGTGATAGGGGTTATCCTGCTGGCAGGCAGCATCGGCAACTACTACGGGGGAAGACTGGCAGACAGGCATCCCATCGACCCGATGGTGCGCAGGCTGCTCTGGGTGACGTCGTGCTGGATCCTGGCCGTGGCCGTCACCGGGGACATCGTCTCCATCCTCCTGGCAAGGCAAATCCACATGGCGGAAATCGGGGCGCTGGCGACATCCCTCCTGCTTTTCCTGTCGCCTGCGGCAGCCCTCGGCATGGTCACGCCGATGCTGATGCGCAAGGCGCTACGCAAGGAGGAGAACGGGGCGATGACGGGGAGGTTCTACGCCACCATGACGGCGGGCGGGCTCACGGGGACGTTCCTGGGCGGCTTCATCCTCATCCCTTCCATGGGATGCGTGCAGATGCTCTGTGCCGTCGCCCTCGTGCTGGGATGGATGGCATACTGGGCGGACCGCGGGGTGGGCACCTTCGCCCTCGCAGGACTCATGACGTTCTTCGCGGTGTTCTTCTACTATGGATGGAAATACGTGCAGAAGGTCGGCGACGACAGCGTCAGATACGGCGAGCTCCATCACAAGGTGTCCATGGACACGAGAGACGGCCATGTGACCATATACAACGGGTTCAACGCCGAGGGGGACTCCATACGGATCATGAACGTAAGCGGGGGACACATGTCGGCGGCTTACCTCGACCCTAAAAGAAAATACGAGCTGCCCTTCCCCTATACCAGGGCCTACGACGAGGCGGTGTGTTGCTTCCCCTACCCTCCTTCCTGCCTGATGATCGGGGGCGCGGGATACGGCTACCCGAAATACATCATCAGCCACTTCCCCGGGACCAGGATGGACGTGGTGGAGATAGACCCCGAGATCACCCGGATAGCCAGGAGATACTTCTATCTCGATGACCTCGAGCGGGAGTTCAACACCAAGGAGGACAAGAGGCTCCGGATCTTCCATGAGGACGGACGCGTGTTCCTCAACAACACGGGCAACCGCTACGACATCATCATGAATGACGCCTTCTCGGGAGAAGTGCCGACAAGGCAGCTGGCCACGGTGGAAGCGGCGAGGACCATCAAGGAGAGGCTCAGGGATGGCGGCGTCTATGCGACCAACGTCATTCTGTCCAAGAGGAACGTCGCCTTCTCAAGATGCGAGTACCATACACTCTCCAAGGTGTTCCGGCATGTTTACGTGATTCCGGTGAGCGGACGGGACGAGAAGAACCAGAACCTGATGATGCTGGCGGCGGACAGGCCGCTGGCGCTCTCAAAAGACACGGTGTTCATACACCACCTGCCGGAGGACGTGGTCTTCACCGACAACTACTGCCCTGTCGAGCGGATCGCCTCCTATGCCGGCCTCGCGGATGTCTCGCTCTCTGGAGCGGAACAGCTAAGCAAAAAGAGGTAAAAGACAACCTCGGGATAACAATAGCAGGATAACAACGAAGACGGGCAACGCCTTTGTGCCCGCCTGTGTCCGACAGGCTGTGACAGTGTTTGACAACTCGATACTTTAATCTAAAAAAAGCAACTATGATCAATCTGGAAAAAGGACAGCGCATCTCCATGGAGAAGACGCTGCACAAGGTGGGCGTGGGACTCGGATGGGACCCCAACGCCAATGGCGGTGAGAACTTCGATCTCGACGCGTCGGCATTCATGCTGGGCAAGAACAAGAAGACTCCCGCAGACAAGTTCTTCGTCTTTTACAACAACCCCGTCTCACAGGACGGCGCGGTGTCCTCGTCAGGGGATGACCGCACCGGCGGCAACAGCGCGGACGGTGACGACGAGACGCTGACCGTCAACATCGACAGCGTGGCTCCTTCCATCGAGGAGATCGTCTTCATCGCAAGCATCTACGAGGCGGAGAAACGGAGGCAGAACTTCGGACAGGTAAGGAACGCCTACATCCGCATCTACAACGCGGAGACGAACGAGGAGATCGCACGCTATGACCTGGAGGAGGACTTCTCCGTCGAGACGGTGGTGGAGTTCGGAAGGCTCTACCGGCGCAACAACGAGTGGCGCTTCGAGGCGATGGGCATCGGCAGCAAGAACGGACTGGAGTCGCTGGTGGCGAAATATATGAACTAACCCGCCTGCCCTGCCTGAAATGCCAACCTGGCCTAAGGCAAGGAGTGCAGCACGCCGCTGCACTCCACCCCACACACAAACGACACAACAGCCATGCGAGACCATAACATCCGGACCAAATGATAGAGATAAAAGGATATCCCGGCTACTACCTCGATGATGATGGGATGACCATCATCGGGAAGAGGAACAGGGCCCTGAAGACGAAGTTCAACTGTGTCATCCTCCAGCAGAATGGCAGAAGGACTTGCGTGCCGGTCAACAAACTGGTCTGGTGTGCCATCAGAGGGGTGTCGCCCGACGAGATCCCCAAGGGCTACTCGTTCCGCATGGTCGACGGGAGGATGGTGGCGGAGACCTTCAGCGACAGGATGTCCTACGTCAAGAAGAAGAACACGAAGCGGGTCAGGATTTCAGACGAGCAGATCCTCTACCTCGAGCGGTACATCCAGATCCTGAAGGATATCCAGCTGGACACCGACGACGCGAAGTCCAGGCTCTTCATGCTGATCAACGAGGACAGGGAACAGTTCATCGCCTACGCCTGCAAGCTCTCCTACAACAACAGACAAAATGCGGAGATTGTCGCGGACAGCGCCATCATGGCGACCATGGACGTGATATGCAACAACGAGGTGATGGTGCCCAACCCCAGGGGATGCGTGAAGTCGTTCATCAGGGGGTACCTCCGGGAGAACAGGAAAATCTCGGCTGACGGGCAAGACCCGGACAGGCTCTCCTGATGCCCGGCATGCGCTGGCCAAAGGCGCAATAGGCAACGCTCAACCAACTAATTCAAACTCAACTATCATGGTTATCAATCTGCAGAAAGGACAGCGGGTGAACCTCGCTAAGGAAAACGGAGCGGAACTCAGGGAGTTCTGCGTGGGATGCAACTGGGGGATGATCCCCACGGGAAGGACCATCACGAAAGTCATCAAGAAGGGACGTCTCGGCTTCGGGCGCAAGACGGAGAAGATCCCGGAGCTCAAAGCGGTGGACCTCGACCTGAGCTGCATCATGCTCGACGGCGGCAAGGAGATGGTGGACTACATCTACTCGCCCATGTACACGAAGGAATGGCTGGCCGGCTACCACCTGCCCAAGGGAAAGCTCTTCTCCAAGGACGGGGCGCTCAACCACAGCGGGGATGACCTGCAGGGTGACGCCGACGGCGACGACGGACTGGACAACGAGATCATCACCGTCAACCTCTCAAGGGTCAGGAACAACATCCGGGAGATATTCTTCTTCCTCAACAACGTCGGACCGGAGGACTTCTCACAGATTCCCTACGCCTCCATACGCATGTACGAGGGCACGCCGCAGAGGGTGGATAACGTCTACGCCATATACGACGTGGCGGCCATCCCGCAGTACAAGGGCAAGAGGGCGCTCGTGATGGGCAAGCTCTACCGCTCCCGTGAGCAATGGCGGTTCGCGGCCATCGGCGACGCCTTCGAGGACCGCAACCTCTGCGAGACCATCGCACGCATCATCCACACCTATTGACAAGAGCCCATGAGAGAACTAGCTGAACTGTTGCTTGATGCCCCGGCCGGGATCAAGCTGTACTGTCCTGCCTGGGGAGAAGTGGTGTTTCAGGGAATCAGCGACGACATCAACGTCCTCACCGACAAGGGTGAGTTCGACGGCTATGGAAGGATGGACCCCAACGGCGAATGCCTGCTCTTCCCTTCGAAAGACAGACATGACTGGGAGGAGTGGCAGGAAGACCTCTTCAGACCCAACGATGTCGTCTCCTGCGACGAGGGGGTCTTCATCTACGTGGGCACCGTCCACTACAACGTCTTATCAACCTATAACATGACGGCTGCCGACGGGAAACAGCTGCTGCTGCCTGTCGCGAAATGCCAGTTCGCAACGCCAAGGGAGGCCGAGAAATTCTTCAAAGCCATGAAGTCCAACGGTCTGCAGTGGAACAGCGAGCAGAGGAAAGCGGAAATAATTCCAACGGTACAGGAAGAAACGAAAGAAAAGATGATGGGCATGGAAAAGGTGGCTGACAAGAGGGCAGCGAAAGATGACCCCATGCCATGTCTTGAAACTGCTACGGAAAAGGAAAACAGACAGCCACCGACGACTCCCGGGGAACCGCCAAGACCTGACCAAAAGGTTCTGGAAAAGGAAAAGCCCCCAAGCGAATGGACTAGATTCCTGGAACTGACAGAGGAATATACGAAGAACATCAGGAAAAGAAACGGGAAGATAGCGGACTGCAGCGTAAGAATGGATTTGAACATCAAATATACGCTTGAGCATCTCAAACTTCAGAAGGTCAGTACACCCTTGAAAAGCGTCATCAATGCCGCCCTCCATGCTTTCCTTGAAAACAATGCTGAGGAAATCAGGAAGATGGTGGCTTCGAGTGCAGACCATCAGATGATCATCTAATGATACAGACATGAAAGCAAGAATATTCGGTACCGACATGATCGTGGAATGCCTTGAAATCAGCTGGAGAGGTGACCAGCCGGGCATCAAATGCACGTACCTCAACGGAGCGTACAAAGACAAGACTGGTGTCGTCCCCCTCCATGCCCTCAGGGAAATCGAGATGACCAAGGAGGACAGGGAACGCCTTGACAGGCAGAAGGCCGAGAATTCCCTCGTCAGGTTCGCCTGCGTCGCCTTGCATGCCATCCTGGCCAACCCCCACCATGACTACCTTGACGAGGTGGGCTACAAGCAGTGTGCGAAGAGCGCATTGGTCATAGCCCAGACAATGGTTGAGGAAATGGCCCTCCGCACGATGACCTCCTCAGAAAACCATCCTTCATGCGAGCCTGAGGATTAAACCTTCTGTCCTTAATGACCAAGTGATTATTTTACAACTTAACGACAACAATATGGATCAGTTCTTACAAGACAACAAAAGCGACACGACCTCCCATGCTATCTTCATGGGAGGAGGCACAAACGACAGGATGAAAGACCTTACAACAAGAACCTTGCTCAGATTGTGCGGCGAGGATCAATGGGACTTTCGCATTGCCTGGAGAAGACTCTCGACAGGATGGGGACTGGTGAGTTCCCTGGATATGAAAGTAATGGGCATATACATGGATATCCACGAGCAGCTCAAGTGGATCAAGAACGTTCTGTGCGCATTACAGGAAAACAAGAATCTAACCACCAAGATGGAGGAGATAGTACAAAAATGCCTCTGCAAGACAATGTCTGCAAACAGCATCATCATGCATCTCCATGACACTTATGTCAGTAAGGGGCAGAAGCCTGTCTACCTGTGGGACGTGATACCCTTCGAGTGCGACGAGACCACGGCAAAGGCCGTGCTGAGCCACCTTTTCCCATACAATAAGGCACTGTATCTGGACGTGGATGAGTTCATCAAGGGTTACCAAGAAATGGAAGCCCAATGCGAGAAGGAAACGGCCGGAACAGAAAATGTGGAACAAGCCCGGCAAAGGTGGTGGAAAAACCACAATGAACTGGTCAATTGCACCTCATACTGTGTCTGCAACATGTCCGATGACGAGGTGACAATAGACCTGAAGGCATTTCCGAGCAAGAGCATGGCGATAAGGCGAACCCTTGAATTCATCATCGATGTGCCAAGTTTCTGCGACAAGACGCTGATGACAGAAATGGGTGATATCCTGGGAAGGATGAAGATGATATGCTCAACCATCAGAAAGATGGTGGAAATGGATGAGAAGGTGGAACAACAGGACGATAAACTCATGAGTTGCCTGGATGACCTGATGGGCTCCATCCATCGCTTCTATCAGAGAAAGGGAATAGAAGACAACTGCGACTGTGGCCCAGAGGAAGCAGATGCTTCCACAGCTGATAAGGCAGAAATGGACCAACAACCAGAGGAACCTGCTGATGACAGCCTGTCCCCAATGATGGAGGATGACGAAATCTCCGAGAATGACGAAATCTCCGAGAATGACGAGTTGCCAGAAACAGACGGAGAACCTGGGGATGCCGAGAAAGAAACTTCCGACGAAGACTTCATGGGAGAGGATCGTGAGGTCGCCGATGATGTGACGGATGAAATCGGATACAAGACCTTCCTGGCTGATGCACGGTCTTTCGCCGACCACTGCTCCTCGTTCAAAGAACGTATCGCAAATGCACTCCGGAAGACTGGATTGAAACTGTTCAGTGAGATGGAATCCTATCAGATAAGAATACAGTGGGATGGATGGACCTCCAAGCCGGAGGACGTCGTCATCCGTATCATGCTGTTCTACGATGCAGCAACCGATGAGGAACTTGAAACAATCAAGGACCTGCTCCGTATCAAAGACATGGTCATTGAGACCAACGAGGACTATGAACTCGAAGTCTGCTGTATGTACAACGACAACCCCTTTAAATAAGTATATTGAATATGCCAATATCACCATTTGTCCTTAATGAAGAAGACGGCTTCATCCAGCTTCGCAAAGAGGCGGAAGCCCACATCGAATTGTTCTCATCCCTCAATGACAAAATTGACAAAGAGAACTATAGAATCCAAGTGGATGTCAACATGAAGGAGAAGAAGACGGAAATGAATCTCATCCTTTTCTTCAATAATTCTGTCTCGTACCAAAAGATACTGAAAGTCATCAAGGCCATACAACCCATTTCATGGTCAATCGGCTCAAATTACAAATTCATCGAAGACTCTTCCTCTGAGAAAAGGATGAAGCTGATACTGAAAGTGGTCTCCGTCTGATGACAATTATGCTCGAACAGACAATGACGAGATGATAGATTTTCCTTATGTCTCGGTTTCCTGACTCCATGCCAGGAAACCGTTTCTCTCCCCTATTGTTACAGGATAGCCATCAACTTTCCTGCCACGATTTTGCCATTTTTCTATATAAATAAATACTCCAACAAAACTTGATAAATAATTGTTAAACAATACATTTATATATAGACCAAAGATTTATACCCGTTAAAGTATTACTTTAAGTGTCTCTCAAGGCAGGTGATACAGGCTATGAAAGCCTGTTGGCTCCAACGGACTTCATATTTTCAATCTCTTCTAGCTTATGTCAGGCGCGGATAACGACTGAAATCCCTTCTTGGAAGGGTTTCAAAACACCCCCGGCTACTACTCAAAATAGCACGCTCCAATGATTCCCGACTCATGGTACAGACCCCGTGTGAAGAATAAAATAATAATATAATTATATAACATAAAAATTCATTTTTTGATAAATAATTATATAATATTATAATTATGAAATTATCATTTCACTCATAACAAACGACAACAGATACATCCTGCTGGAATACAATCAACTGCAGGGATTGTTCCATCACAATAGCATCTACAACGGTCGATTCAACAGCGAGCCAAATACCTACGGATGGGAACCGATAGCTTTGACGCTAGAGTCAAAGGCAAGCCTGTTCTGCAATATTGCCGATGCGGTGCTCCATAGAAGACGTAAAGCGAAAAAGGAACCATTCTCCGTCACCACGATCAAGCAAGGATGGAAAAGCTTCTGCTTTGCCTACAATTATTTGGCAACAAGATCGATTCCCGACAACATGATACAAGAGGCCAGGGAACTGTTCTGTGCCGAGATGGCAATGGCCAGGCTGGGTAAAGGGACACTTCGCAGATCTGATGACTGAAGATACCCCCTTGGCATGGGATTACGACCCGATGTCCTACAAGGACTCGAATTATTGACAAACGACAAAAATGACTCTCAAATTCTGGAAAAATGAAAGAACCATCACCACAACTCACCGGACTGACCTCCCAGCAGGTCATCCAAAACAGAAAGGACTTCGGACCCAACATCCTGACCCCACCGAAGAAGGATTCCCTCCTCAAGCGCTTCTTCGAGAAACTGACGGGTCCCTTCGGACACTTGCTCCCGGGATGGGAGAACGGCGACCCGCTGATCTTCATCCTCGAAATAGCAGCGTTACTCTCCATCTTCATCTCCTGCGCGGAATACTACGGATGGATGGGGCTGACATGCAGCAACGGCATGGGGGTGTTCTTCGAACCCATCGGCATCCTCGTGGCCATCGTGCTGGCGACGGGCATCGCATTCATCTTCGAACTGAAGGCCGACCGGGAGTTCAACCTGCTCAACCAGGTGAATGACGAGCAACAGGTGAAGGTGATGCGTGACGGGCATCCCACGACCATCCTGCGCAAGGACGTGGTGGTGGGTGACGTAGTTTTCATAGAGACGGGCGAGGAGATTCCGGCTGACATCAAGCTGCTGCAGGCGGTGTCTCTGAATGTGGATGAGTCTTCCCTGACTGGCGAGCCGATGTGCCACAAGTCAGTCAACCCGAAAGACTTCGACAAGGAGGCGACGTTCCCCACGGACAACGTGATGCGGGGCACCAAGGTCATGGAGGGTCACGGCATCGGGAAGGTGTTCGCCGTGGGTGACAGCACGGAGAACGGCAGGGTGTTCCAGGCGGCACAGATAGATGACAGCGTGAAGACACCGCTGAACGAACAGCTGGAGCGGCTGGGTGACCTGATCACCAAAATCAGCTATGTGCTGGCCCTGCTGATCGTCATCGGCAGGACGGTGACGTTCCTGCATGCCCACGGCTATGCCATGGCTGCCCTCTCCTCTGTGGACTTCCTCGCCTACTCGCTACAGTCGCTCATGCTGGCTGTGACGCTGATCGTGGTGGCGGTGCCGGAAGGACTGCCCATGGCAGTGACGCTGAGCCTGGCCTATTCCATGCGGCGCATGCTGCAGACCAACAACCTGGTGCGCAAGATGCACGCCTGTGAGACGATGGGAGCGGCGACGGTGATCTGCACCGACAAGACCGGCACACTGACGCAGAACAAGATGCAGGTGAGCGTGGCGAAAATCTACAGGAAACCGAATGCCACCTCAAAGTGGTGTGAGGAGAAGATGGCGGAGAACATGGCTGGCAACTCCACGGCAGAACTGGACTGCTCCAATGGCGCCCCAAAGGTGCTGGGCAACCCGACGGAGGGGGCATTGCTTCTCTGGCTGCATAAGAATGGCTGCGACTACGCCAAAATCCGGGCTGGCCTGAAAAAGACGGGTGAGATACCTTTCTCGACTGACAAGAAATACATGGCGACCATCATCGAGGGCCAGTTCAAGGGCTCTTCGGTGGTCTACGTCAAAGGGGCGCCTGAAATCATCCTCGAGATGTGCTCGCAGATACCGGGCGGCCAGTCCAAGAAGGATATCGCCAGCGAACTGGTCTCTTACCAGAACAAGGGCATGCGTACGCTGGGATTCGCATGCGGGAGCTTCCCCAACAACAGGATACCTGTCAAGGATGGCAGGCTCGACACGCGCAACCTGACATTCCAGGGGTTCGTGGCCATCAGCGACCCCGTGCGTGAGGACGTGCCTGATGCGGTGCGGGAATGCACGGATGCCGGCATCCAAGTGAAGGTGGTCACGGGTGACACTACGGCGACCGCACGTGAGATTGCAAGGCAGATAGGTCTCTGGGACGAGGACAAAGACAAGATGGGAGTGAATATCAAGACGGGACCTGAGATCGCGGCGATGAGTGACGAAGAACTGCAGGAGTGCGCACAGCAGGTCAAGATCGTCGCAAGGGCCAGGCCGATGGACAAGAAACGGCTGGTGGAAGCGCTGCAGGCCAAAGGCGAGGTGGTGGCGGTCACGGGAGACGGCACCAACGACGCCCCGGCTCTGAAGACGGCTCATGTCGGGCTGTCCATGGGTGACGGCACGGCGGTGGCGAAGGAGGCAAGCGACATCACCATCATCGACAACTCGTTCAGCTCGATAGGACGGGCGGTGATGTGGGGACGCTCGCTGTACCAGAACATACAAAGGTTCATCCTCTTCCAGATGACGGTGAACGTGGTGGCCTGCCTGATCGTACTGGTGGGGGCGTTCATGGGGACGGAGTCGCCGCTGACGGTCACGCAGATGCTGTGGGTCAACCTGATCATGGACACCTTCGCAGCCATGGCGCTGGCATCGCTGCCGCCGACACGCAGGGTGATGGACGAGAAACCGAGAAACAGGGAAAGCTTCATCATCAACGACTCGATGTGGCGCAGCATACTGAGCACGGGAATCGTGTTCTTCGGCATTCTCCTCTCCCTCCTGGTGGCCTTCAAATATGCCGACATCAGATGCCTCACGGACCTCATACACCTGAGAAAAGGAGGTGGCGGCAGCCTGACGGACTATGAGCTGAGCCTGTTCTTCACGATATTCGTGATGCTCCAGTTCTGGAACCTTTTCAACGCGAAGGGGTTCGCCAGCGGGAAGTCTTCCTTCATCCTCTCGGGATGCAAGGGTTTCGTCCTCATCGCCTCGGTGATCCTTGTCGGACAGGTGCTCATCGTCAACATTGGACAGCAGTTCTTCAATGTGGTGCCGATAAGCCTCACGGACTGGGCCGTCATCATTGGCTCCACCTCTCTTGTGGCACTCGTCGATGAAGTAATCAGGTTCCTGGGGACAAAGCCCTCCTGATGCTCATGGCATCATTGCCGGTTCCACAATCTCTCATCCCCATGCCTCTCCTTCCTTCCCTATCGCTTTCAACCACTCAACAAAGATGAACATCCTCAAATACCATTTCCGAAAGAAATACCTCCACAACCGCAACCAGGGATGGATCAACCTCGCACTGCTACTGATGGCGGCCACTGTCGTATGCTGCTACAAGCCGGCATACAGGTGGCTCACGGAGACCATCGAAAACAACATCCTGCTGTCCCTGACGCTATGTGCCCTGCTGTTCCTCAAATTCCTGCTGTCACGGATGTACTACATCTCCTGCATACAGGAGGGGGACAGCAAGGCAAGGGGATGTGCCGGCAGCAGCTGCCTGTTGACCATCGTGATGGCTGCTTGCATCGTCATCCTGAGCATCAAGGCGTGCAGGGAGCACAGCAAGCCGACACCTCAGCAACAGGCTGTCAGGGAACTGGCATGCTCCCCTTCTGACAACTCAACAGGCAAGAATCCATGAACGTGTATTCCATCCTCGGCCTGTCATTCTGGTCCTACCTCGCCGCAGGTGTCTTGGCGGGAGTCATCGCCTTCCTGGTACTGATGATTCTCATCAAGACCAACCTGAGCGGCAAGGCAATAGTCTTTTTCACCATCCTGGCATTCCTCGTCTATGCCTACTCCATCCTGGTCATCATCAACATCTTCTTCTGACCAAATCCCTGAAACAACAAGCAGCCCCCTACCCAATACACAGGATCCTTCTGCGCCATCGGCTAAAAGCTGTCTTCCACATGGGTTGCAGCGCTTCATATTTCTCCAAAAGCTTTATAAAAGAATTCGGTGTCTCAGCTAAGGATTTTGCCAACCACTGATATCAGGATATATTCCAATTCCCTATTCGTTTACTACGGTCATTCCGCCATTAGATGCATGATAATACTGATGACTGTGAGTGGGCTATGAAAGTGAATTTTTTATCATGCGAACTTTTTTGTCCAAATGTGGGTTCTTTTATATAGATTTGGATTAAAACATAGTTTTAAATGCAAATAATGATAATTTTTCCATTTTATGATTTCCATTTTATGGAAAAATGATTATCTTTGCTCACTGTTAAGAATAAATATATGAGCAAGGTGAAAGAAAAGATTGACAACCCATTCGTAACCACCGGTTATGTGAGTGCCGAATATTTCTGTGACAGAGAGAAAGAAACACAGGACATCATCCGCTATCTGACCAACGGCAATAATGTCGCCTTGATTTCTCCGCGTAGATATGGCAAGAGTGACTTGCTCCGGCACTGTTTCGCACAAAAGATAATCTCTGACAATTACTATACGTTCATTGTCGACATCTATTCCACCAAAACGGTGGCTGAGATGGTCGGAAAACTGGGCAGTGCCATTCTTGATACCTTGAAATCAAGGGGAAGAAAGGCATGGGAGAGATTCCTCTCCATACTATCTTCTGTGCGTTCCGGTATTTCTTTTGACATTAATGGTCAGCCATCCTGGACAATGAGCGTTGGCGATATCCAATCGCCAACAGCCACACTGGATGAGATTTTCAATTATCTTCAGAACGCGGACCGTCCCTGCCTGGTCGCCATCGATGAATTCCAGCAAATTACAAAGTACGGCGATCCCAATATAGAGGCAGAGATACGCACCCACGTGCAATATTGCAACAATGCCCATTTCGTCTTTTCCGGCTCCAGAAGACATCTGATGGGTGCCATTTTCACTTCACCTGCAAGGCCCTTCTATCAGAGTGTAACACTTTACCATTTGGATCGTCTGCCATTAGAAAAATATGCAGAATTCTGCGTTTCCCACTTCAAAAGACACGGGAAAAAGCTGGATGATCATGTTGTCAGCCGTCTTTACAGCCAGTTCGACGGCGTCACCTATTACATGCAGAGAGTCATGAACGAATTGTTCAGCAAGACTTCAGCAGACGCCACATGTGTTGAAGCCGATGTCAGCAAGGCCGTGGATGAGATCATCGCAGTTTCTTCCATCATTTATGAGGACTTGATGTACCAGTTGCCTGAAAAACAGAGTCGTGTGTTGATAGCGGTGGCAAAGGATGGATGTGCTGAAAATGTCACCAGTGGAAAGTTCGTTAAACGGCATGGTCTGGTGTCGCCTAATTCTGTGAAATCCGCCATTCCCGCATTGATAGACAAAGGCTTGCTCACCCAAGACAAAGGTACTTACAAGGTCTATGATCTGTTCTTCGCCTTATGGCTGGTTAAGAATTTCTAAACCCAGGCAAGTTCCAGAACGTATTGCTCCTCTAACTCCCCTCTGACCCGACAATGATTCCTATTCATCTTGCCGGAATATGTTCTTGACAAAGTAATAAACTGCCATCTGTGTGGAACCCATCATGGCCAGGACCATGTCCTTCTGGGCATCCCATTCATCCCCCTGCTGGCCGTTGTAGTTGTCCGCCTGTTCCGGTGAGAGGACGATGGTGAGCAACCACTCGAACAACTCATATACCATGCTGCCTGTCTGGATGATAAGCCAGGCCATGAAAACAGCAGGTAGCGTTTTCAAGTTGAACCATTGCTTGCAAGCATATTGTAGATATGGGAACAACAACACACCAAAACATAAATGGACAAACCTGTCATAATGGTTGCGGGTGTCCTGAAAGAAGTCGGCATCGACAATGCTCAGGGAGACACTCCACTCCTTGTAGGGTACATAAGAGTAGATGTACCTTGCTCCTATGACATGGAGAACGGCGAACAAGAGTATTCCCACAAAAGCCGACATGGGCATCCTGTCCTTCACCAGGTCGGCAAAGAGCGGTATGAGCAGGAGTATGGTTCCCGCATGCTGCAGGAACTGCTCTCGGGGATACACGGGGTGGATGAATGTGATAGCCGTGAACGCCAGGAATGTTATGATGAGTATAAGTTTAGTCTTGTACATTTTTCCATCATTTGTCTTTCTTATGTATCAGACGGCACATCAGATACCAGATATCCACTCCGACGGTAAACGACGACGGATAGGCTTTGGTGCCGTCTGTAAGTTTGAATAGAGGCGTGAGATTTTGTGTGTAATTGACAGTGACAGGTCCGACGCCTGCAATCAGCAACCACTGCGCCCCTACATGCCGGGTGTGAAGAAGAGGGTGGCTTTCAGATTTGTCTTCCCATTTGCTCCCACCGGCATACAGCCCAAGTCCTGTCTGCAAAGAGAGCCAACGCTTTGGAGTCTGGATTCCCACGAGCAATGGTATGCGTACGGCGTACATGTCTAGGTCGTTGTCGTAATCTTTGAAAGCATAGGAGGTGCCTACAAATTGCAATCCCACGGAATAACCGGCCACTCCCCGATAGAGGTTTCTTGAAAATTGCAGAAAGGTGACGCCGCCTTCCTGCTGCTTGAGAAAGCCGTTCCTCAGATGAAACGGTGATTGGCTGCCTTTCAATATACCGTCAGACAATCGCGTGGAGCCGAGCCACACCGTTGTCGTTTGTGGAACATAACGTTCCTCGTCTTTTTCATAATAGCTGTCGTCCGCATAGGGGGCCATCAGCATGAAAAATCCACCCACACTCCATTTCAACTTTTCATCGGGAGAGATTTCCTCTCCTGATTCCGTCTGCGCCATCCCTGATATTGTAACAAGGGAGAACAGAAATATGATGACATGTTTCATACTCAAAATTCTCTGTTATGACAACACGCCGCAAAGTTAACAAATTATTCATATCATGAAACCATTAAGGTGGAATATCTCACATTGTACAACATAAACTCCATGAATCATTACGATAATTGTAAAAAAGTTGTATATTTGCATGTTAAGTATGCGAGTATGTTTCTATCAGTGCTTAGCCTAAGATAAATTTGATATGTATAAAAGAAGATATTATGACAAAGAAAACTGTACGGAACACACAAAAAACGAACGTAAGTATAAATGAGCGCGATTACATCTCGCTCACCGATATGGTAATCAAATATTAATACCTTTATTCCCATGAACAAGAAAAAAAGCATTATCACCATATTCTTGTTGGCTATTTTTTTACTGATAGCTTGGACTACAATAACGTTTATCTTTTCTAATGACAATGAAGATTTAGGTGGAGGTTATACCTATTATTCCGAACAAAAGATGATTAGTGGAAAGTTTCAAATACCACCGACCATACAAGAATATAAATATGATTCAGAAATTATCATTGCCAAACAACACCCAACAAAACATAAGGATATAATGTATGCTGATTATAATTATCCTTTCGGACGGGATACAATTTACTATTGGATAATTGATAAAAAGGCGAATACTTTTTCAGGGCCAATGAATCATAATGATTTCTTAAAGGAAATTAGCCAATATGATGACAAATTTGAATTAAATTAAGGAGATGAAATGAAACGTATATGCCTTTTGTCAACACTTCTGCTAGCAGTCGCAGTCTCTGCACAGAATCGTATTGTGCTTGTCGAGGAATTCACCAATACGGGATGCGGTCCTTGTGCGTCGTGGTCGCCCGAACTAGATGCCGTGATTGAAAACCGCTTGGGTGATTGCGTCGCCATCAAGTATCACAGTAATTATCCCAACCGTAACGACGAGTTCTATAATTACGATCCCGATACACAGCAGAAGCGCCACGATTTCTATGAAGTAGATGGTGTGCCCGCCACTTTTGTCAATGGTGAAAAGTTATATTTCCGCACATCTTCCTGCCTGGATGAAACCATCACGCAGCAGGTGGCTCAGCCGGAAAGATTCTCGCTCACGCTTTCGAAAGGAATTGAAAACCACAGAATGTCGGTCCAGACCAACCTCACACCATTACAAGAAATCGAGAGTGGCACTTCGCTGAGGTTGTTCGTGGCCGCCATAGAGGAGCATATCTACCCATCCAAACCATATCCCAATTGCGAAACCTCGCTTCACTACACCATGCGCAAGATGTTCACGGGCGGTGATGGCATTCAGATAAGCGATGACGGTCTCCATGCTGGTCAGGCCTACTCCTATGGTGCGTCTTGGGAAATCGACTTCTGCGATGACGAGACTCAACTCGGCGTGGTGGCTTTCCTGCAAGACATTGAAACGAAGGAAGTGGTTTGTGCAGCATACAGCGGAGCCGGGACAAACAAGGAAAACCACCTGACATTGGTAGCCTTGAACGCCACTCCCGATTTCATCTGCGTATCCGATTATTATGGGTATGTGGTATTGCGCAATGATGGTTACAACACGCTGACCACCGCCACACTCAACGTGAAGGTCAATGGGTCGTTGAAGCAATACCCTTGGAACGGGGAACTCGACTATCTTGAGCGCGACACGCTGGCATTCGACGGATTCCGCGACTTCACTCTTTCCGATGATGAGAACCAAGTGCAACTATGGTTCTCCGATGTCAATGGCACCGCTGCCGAGAGCAACCGCATCAAAAGCACTTTCTCCAATTCCTTGCAGGCACACTACGGCGTGCAGTTGAGGTTTTATACCGACAAGAAACCCGATGAGACAACATGGAAACTCTACAGTTCGGCGGGGGATGTGGTGCGTGAGGGAGGACCATATACCGACCCTATGAAACTATATACCGAAAACCTCCAACTGACACACGACGACTGTTACCTGCTCGAATTCCTCGACGCTGGCAATGATGGCATCAAGGGCGACTACGGAACCGGCTACTATCAACTCTACCAGATTGATAATGCTGGAATGACCCAACGCCTCACACAAGGCAATTACGACGGGGCGGTACACGACGTGTATTTCAATCTGACCGAGGCTTCATCGACAGGTGTCGTGGAGATTCCTACAGATGATGTCTCATCTGGCTCGTGCTACGACTTGCAAGGACGCAGAGTACTACATCAAGAAAGAGGCGTCAACATCGTGAATGGGAAGAAAGCGGTTGTGAGATAAGCCTTCACCTCACTTGACATGTAGTTTCTTCCCATTCTGGATATATAAACCTCGCATGGGCTTGCCTTTCAAACGACGACCTCCCATATCGTATAGTGTGGCATCATTATTATCAACAACCGAAGGAGAGCTGACGGCATCATCGTTCATTTCAGAAATGATTTGGAAGTCGCGCCATCCACGTTTGGACTGATACTTGTCGGTAGTGCCTTTGGGGACATGAAGAATCGCTCTGCTTGTCACCACATCAGAGAAGCATTTGCCGAGCAATGGGGGGTCGTCATAGTCAATTAAATCGAAAGGCTCCTTAATATACGACCACACTTCCCAAATATTGTCGCACCCACTGAAGGCACCGCCTGCCAGTGTCGTCACTGAACGGCCTATCGTCACGTCCTCCAGGCCGCTACAGTCCTTGAAGGCATCCCAGCCCACATACTCCACCTTGTCGGGAATAACAAGTTCTTTGGGCGTTCGACAACCCAGAAAAGCATATTGGTCGATGGTGGTCACACCCTGTGGAATCTGGAATACGGGCAGACTGCCGCAGTCACGAAAAGCACACATGCCGATGTAGTTCAGACCGTCGGGAATATTCACCTCGCTGAGGCTGCTGCAACCGTCGAATGTCCAGCCCTCGATGCGGGTAAGACCATCGGGAAGATGGACTTTCACAAGTGACGTACAGCCGGAAAAAGCCGATGTGCCTATGCTCTGTATCTTGTTAGACACATAAAGTTCCGTCAAGCTCGAGCAACCACTGAGTGCTCCATTACCGATGGCAGTTACGGTGGCTGGTATCGAAATGCTTTCCAATTGGGCGCAACCACTCAGCCAACTATTACCTATTTTTGTCAGTGTCGGTGGCAGCGTGATACTTTTCAACTTGCTACCTTGGAAAACTGCAGGAGTGATGTCAGTCACCGTTGCAGGGATATCGTAGTGGTTCTTGTCGCTTTGTACCGGGAAGAGCATCAGTGTCGTTATGTCGTGGTTGAAGAGCACACCATCTTCGCAGAGGTATGATGGGTTGCCGTCTTCCACGGTGATGCTCCGCAGTCCTGTGCATCCTATAAACGCCGTTTCCGTGATGTCGGTCAGCGTTTTGGGAAAGGCCAGTTCCTCAATGCTGGAACAATAAAAGAAAGCATAATCGCCTACTCGCTGCAACGACTTTGGGATATTGACTTCTTTCAATTTGTAGCAACGAGTGAAAGTCCAGTCGTCAATCTCGGTGATGTTGTCTGACAACTTTACAGATGTTAGTTCTCCACACTCATAAAAAGCATAGCCACCCAATGTTGTCACCTGATCGGGAATGTCGATGGATGTCAGACTGCCGCATTGCTCAAAAGCGCCGTTGCCAATAGAGCACAGTGACTGCGGCAGATTGATGGCCGTCAAACTTCTGCATTGATTGAATGTGTTGTTCCCGATAGAGCGCAGCGACTGTGGCAGATGAACCGTAGTCAGTTGGCCGCAAAGATAAAATACCCTATCCTCCAATTTCTCTATTCCTTCCGGCACGGTCACCTCCTTGAGGCTGCCACAGCCACCGAACGCCGTGGAACCAATGGCCTGCACGCTACTGGCAATCGACAGGGTAGTCATCGAGTTGCAGCCAGCAAAAGCATTTGAGCCTATCTGCGTGACCGAGGATGGGATGACCACCGATGTGAGGGCTGTGGCATCGTGGAAAGCATCATTGGCAATGACCGTCACATCATCGGGTATCACCAACTCCTTCACCTCCTCACCATTTAAAAACAGACGGTGTGCCAGACTGAGGGGGTTGCACTCCGAGCCTCCAACATAACTCATATTACACCAGGCGGTGAGGTCCTCGATATGAACAGCCTTCAGCCCATAACAACCACTGAAGGCAGAATAACCGATTTTCTGCATAGTGGCAGGGATGGCAATTGATGTCATCTTACTGCAAGCACCAAAAGCCCATCCGTTGATTTCGGTAACGGTATATTCCTTTCCACCATAACTGACCTTGCTAAGTATCTTGATGTCGCCTT
>JAEEGJ010008388.1_pt1 | contig 28528 bp, 29 predicted proteins | sample 8958761 | NCBI WGS metagenome assembly JAEEGJ01 (sample SAMN16246546, study PRJNA631951) | gut metagenome | biome: gut microbiome; feature: rumen; material: RS-attached | host: Bos | place: Iran: Karaj | collected 2018-10
TCTTGAAGAGAAACAAAACCGACATGATTTTTCCTTTCGCCTCTACTTAATCGTTCTACATATTCTTTTTCGTTAATTACAAATGGTTTATTTGTTAATGCAGGTGTTTCTGAAATAAATTCATGTTGATTTCTCCAATAAACGAATTTAAAGAAATCATCTGCCCATGAATTGGCAATGCTTGGTCTATTAGTTACTATTAGGACATTCCTGCATCCCATTTTTAGAATGAGATCGTATGTGGAAAGCGTCTTTCCGAATCTTGGCTTTGCGTTCCACAAGAACTCTTTTCCGCCATGTTTGAAATATTCCGCAGTTACAGAGACTGCTTTTTCCTGCTCTGAACGAAGAGTATATTCTGACTTTTCTGCTCCGACCGAGTCAAAGTTTCTGCTGGCAAATTCGTCGAAGTAATCTCTAGAAGTATTTTTGTCAATCTTGAACCATTCCTTACCAGGTTCACGTTCAATGTTTTTAACAAATTCAAGATAATCGTGAAATTCATGATCAGTGAAACTGATACCCGAATTGTCGGTATATCTGGCAAAGTTTTTCCACAACAGATTAAACTTAATTCCCGCTGTATAAGTTTGCTGCTTAATTCTGTCTTCAACCGTTTGTTTTTCTGTATAACCGATTTTTATCCAACCATTATGATAAGAAACACCAGGAGTATCATAGGCATATATCATTGGTTCAACATGTGTAAAAGACTTAATATTGGGGCTTGCCATACTATTCCATCTCCTTTACATGGGTTTCAATGAAATCTATCTCCTTATCGTCGAATGCATATTTCTTATATAATTGCTTATCTATAGCTGAAATATTATTTGTCCAATCTATATCTGAATATGAAGAAAAATCCTGTATAGGAATTAAACTCCAAACTGAAGCAGGATTATGTTGAGTGATTTTCAAAGCACCCAAAAGCGCTCTGAAGAATTTGGTTTTAATATATTTTAAGCATCTATTGGCATCTGACTCGTTTTCAAATTTACCAATGCTTAAAAACGTCACAGTATTACCCTCCTTTGGAAAAGCAACAAAAGGAGTGCTTAGCGCTTCGCCAAAGCTACCTGAGCCGTTGGAAATAGCTACCATTACTTTAAATGAATTATAATTTTCAGGATAAGAAATATATTCCTCTGGTATATATTTCTTTACTCGTTGATTCTGTTGGCGACCTATAATGCAAGCATAAGATACATCTGGATTAGGAATCGTATCAACAAATGCATCAGGCATCAGCTCAAACACATTAGATTCCATGTCATACTTATGCTCTTTGCTCAAACAACCTGTTAACGAAGGTCTTTCATCATACATTTTTTGGAGAAAATGATAAGAATACTTAGGATAGAATAAATCTGAGAAAGGCGTAAAGTTACAATGCTTTCGAACCTTTTCTGTAATCGGAATCAACTCCGCAAATGGAAGCATCATTCCAATTTCTTTATATTCAACTGAATTATCCTTGTAGGTTATAGCAACACCACCTTTTATATCAACACCGCTGAACACATCAGAACTGTTAGGCCAATATTGAACAAGCTTAAAGTGTTTATCATTTAGCATTCTCTGATTAAAATCCTTAGGAGTTTTACCGGCATCAAATAAGAACCGCGCTGGTGTAATAAGCAACGTCTTATCCGATAATTCGTAGGCAGCATCCATGAACAAATGATAAATTGGCATAGATCTATTACCATCGTCTGTCCCAGCAGCATTTTTAGTCTGATACGGGGGATTGCCAACAATATAGTCAAATTTCATAAAGACCTCCTAATTAAATAACATCTGAAAGACGGATTCCATCAAATTCCCACCACTGCGCACCACTATATCCTCCGGATGCATTCAGTTTTCCTCTTCTTGTTTGAATCTCTCTTGTTAATGGAGATAATCTCCATCGTTTTCCTTCAAACTCAACCTCGTGATCACTTACCACACGAGCAACTATTGTTGGATCATCTATAAAGTTTATATCCAAACCAATAAGCTGAAGTTCTTGGAATGATAATCCGCGACCTTCTTTTTGATTGAAATTGTTTGTTATTCTCATGCTTTCTGGTATTGCTAAGACATTATCCAAAAGATATTTAATCAACCATCTTGTTCTACTTTGGATTGTATCTCCATTCCAAACCGCTTTATCGATGATTTCTGTTTTTGCAATTTGCAAGCCAGCGTTATTTTCGTAAGTCTCTTTTTTCTCATTAAACAGCTTTTGACCAAGTTCTTGATTATGGCGTATTAATGTGAGGTTTCCAATTGTATTAACCAGTTCTTGATGCATAGCCTCACAATCTGCGCCAAGATAATCACGCCACGCATCATTCAGCGTTTTCGGCATGATATGTTCTATTTGCAACTTTTCATCACTTTGATCCGGTCTGCTTCTAGTAATTGATTCTTCAACCAAGGAAAGATAGAACTTACAATATTTAAAATTGTAGAAATTCATAGTTTCCATAAATCGCGAAACTTCTATATCATTTGGCAATCTGAGATTACTTTCTTGCTTTGCCAGAATTTCAAACATTGTTTTTCTTTTGTCGGTCGTCTTCTTCAAATCATTTATCTTTCCTGCAAGCAAAGGGAAATTCTTGTTTTCCGCACCGGACAATCCTATTATTCTTCTTCGCATACAATAAATCTTAAAAACATCAAGGATGTCTACTATGTCTTTATCAGTGAAATTATTTTGTTTCCATTCTTTTAATAAAGCTAAAAAGAATGAATAAGCTGTTGATACATTAAGAGTATTTAAATCTCGAATAACAGAATCAATATTTTTATTTCCAGTACTTACGTCCTCCGTTATATAAGAATAAATCGTAGCACTCTCAGAAAGATCTTTAAGTAGTTCCTTTGCATTACTGTTTTCAAATATCTTTTTAAATAACCTATATAGTTCTTTATAGTTGCTTTCCGTAGCTCGCAAATATGGATGTGTTTCATGTGCCTGCATATAGTCTCTAATGAACATAGATACTTTTCCCGGAATTGCCTTTTCTATATGTAGCCAGTACTGGATATAGAGAAAACTTTGAGTATCCGCGTCAAGGCCAAGCAATAAATAATTGCGAACCAAATCAGCAAGCGATAGCGGTTTCCCAAGGGAATTCATGGATTCAAAGATTTCCTGGGGATTCTCCCATGGATTTTTATCTGGCTGGAGTTGGATTGTAATTACACTAAATTTATCGAGTCCGTTTTCAATTAAAGATCCAAGATCATAACCTTCATTTTGCAGTTCTCCAAACCTGCTCGTGAAGTATTTGTAATTGCGATATACAGCTGAATTCTTTTCTTTTTCTGTTAGTTCGTCACCAAGAATTATATTTTTGTAAGCTTCCCAATCTGTCTCTACCTGTTTCAGTTTAATCTTATATTCTGTATCATCAGCAACATTCTCATTTCTAAGATACTTTTTATCAATGTAAGCGACTATGTTCTCATCTTTAAGAATGTCGCGCAAAGCAACAAGAAAAAGCATTGTTGTTGTAACTCGCTGTTGTCCGTCAATCAAGACAAGTTTATTCGGTTGACCAAAAGCAGCTTCTGTTTGAAAGAATGTAATAGATCCAAAGAAGTGTTCTGCCTTTGTACCTTTTCTGTTTGATTCATATGTTTTAACAATATCATCCAGAAGAACTTTACACTGTTCCTCATTCCATTCATAGTTTCGTTGATACGGAGGAATGAAAAAAGTAACGTCATTATTTGATAACATGCTTAAGAGTTTTTGTTCTTGCGGTATCATAGCCTGTTCTCCTTCATGCTTTCATATGTTAGTGATTTATTACTTCTCCAATCGTATATCTTGCATAATGGTTGAGTTTCTTCTTCCGTTTTTTCTATTCCCATAGGAGCAAACATATCTAGTTGTTCTGTAGTTTCTATAAGAGCAAACAAATCTAGTTGTTGATATGATTCTTGAGCCTTTTTAAAGGGTATAGTTCCTGTAAGCCCATCCATTTGCCAAAGATTCCAAGTAATAATGTTAATAATAGTATTTACTTCTTTGATTGTAGGTTGTTTATTCCAAACCATCTCAACATTTTCAAATAAAGTCATTATGAGATTAACTCTAGCAATTAGTAGGTTGTCTCCCTGAAACTCGTATCCATAAGTAGCTTGATAAGCCCGAGTAACCCAAAAGAACCATTCATCATATGTAGTAGTATTTTCTGTTATCACTCGTATTTTTCTATCAAGTATTCCGATTCTTTGCTTTATTGGAATCAATTCTCCCGAGGAAACATCATATCGACTAACTAGATAAGGCGCTTCCCCGCAGGTTATTTCAAGCCTTTTAGAGTCAACATAGTCTTTCCATGACTGGCTATCAGAAAACAACACTTTATCCGTTGGAACACCTTCTGTATTAAAAACACCTTTCCGATCAAACCACTGATCGTCAACGTAATTGTTCATATAATTACAAATCCAAAGAGGCGTAAACACCTCAGCTCTTTGGCGAGTGCGTTTGTTTTGTTGCTCAAATTCTTTTCGAGCACGGGTTTTTATAATGCCGACATTATCACCAATCAAATGGAACGATTCAATCTGCTCGTTCCGTTCAAACTTAGGACCATACTCAGCATAGGCATCAGTAGCCCACATTATGTTTTTTTGAGTCGTCTTATCTACAAGGAGTTTATTCAAAACACCCATTGAATTAAGTCGAATGATATCATCTTGAATGTTAATCAATGTCATTAATCCGAGCTCCTTTAATGACGTCTCAATTAGCCTTGCAAGTGAATTCTATCAAAGCAGGCTTCCCTTTATTGGGACTATATTAAATTATAAGCATAAATGTATTTATTGGCGAATTATTACTCTAATGTTTTTCTTTTAACAAGCCATCCTTACTCCTCTGCATTCCCTTCATGCTCACCCTCTTGCACAATGTCTACACACGTGCTATCATTTCAGTAACAGAATGATAGCATAACTGATGACATTAATTTGAGGAGGTTTTCTATGACACCTGATGTTGAACATACTAATAACGACGATTATATGTGGAGAATGCAGGCTTATGCCGATCTTCTCGGTACTGCTGCTTCGAAGAGAAAAGAGACGATCTCTGTCATAAACCTTTGCAAGAAGCTGAATACTAAGAGATCCGTTATTTACAGAATGGAAAGCGGCGTAAACGATATTAAGGTATCTACTCTGATCAATTACCTTCACGGCTTTGGTTTTCACCTTGAGATAGTTCCGGACACGTTAGAGATCGTACCCGGTAAGACTAACGACAAGACAGACATGGTTATCGACCTGGACGGACTGCCGATACTTGTCGAACACGGCAAGATCAAGAAAGAACAGCTGAGCAAGAAGCAAAGGATTGCTTTGCTTAAGCTCATTACTTCGCTTTATGAAGACGAACTTGGAGATGATGAGGCGTGACACGGATATGTGTCACCTTACACACTTACCCGGTCTCTTCTTACTCCACCTTCTCCACAACTTCGATCGGAATATCACCTATAAAGGCGAAGATGCAAAGATCGCCTTTTTCACATCCCTCCAGATTTACACCAAAAATCGCATTTGCGCTGAAGCCGTAATAATAGCCGTATTCTTTTTCCTGTTCAGGGTCCAGCAGGTGAACGCTCCAGTGGCCGCCGCCGTCATAATCGACATCTTCGATCTCGAGTATCTTTAAGGTCATGATGGTTTTGCAGTTGCCGAGTTTTTCGAGCTTGGCATCGCTTGTGAAGTAACGCTCACGTGACGTTCCGTAGAAACTTCCTTCCTCTCTTACCTCTGGCTCGATGCCGTTTGCAATGAAGATATCGCCGTATTCGTAATCATTCGGATCATGCTCCCACCAGGCTGCATTGACATCACCGCAAGTCTTGTACTTATACGTGACGCCGTCCCTTGTACGATCCACCCAGGCTACATTTTCTTCTCTTACGCCCTTGAAACTTCTGAGACGGATCGTCTTACCATCGTAATCAGTGCCTACCATAACGTAGAACACTTCGCTTTTTTCCAGTTTCTCTTTATTCAGCTGTTCTTCTGCGCTGAGCGTGCTTTGTGTCACAACATTTTCTCCAGGCTTTCCATGGAGACTGCTTTGTGTCACAACTTTTTCTTCAGGCTTTTCATGGAGACTGCTTTGTGTCTTACCCTTCTCAGGCGCCTTGCCGCATGAGGCAGCTGCAAGCGTTAGCGCTGCGATCAGGATCACAGAAATAAATTCTTTAACGGATCTCATATCATTCCCCTCACCCTGCCATCGTCTCTTCCGGCTTCTCAGTCACGCTGACCTTGCCGAGATCCTCAGGATATTTCCACACGATTGTGTATTCCACACCGACTGCTTCGCCGACGGTCTTGATATAGTTCTTGATAAGCTCCTTGGCGTTGGAGCGTGCGTTGGCGAGCAGAGCCTGGTTCTTCTCGGCGGCGTTCTTCATCTCGTTCTGGGCCTGCTTGAAGGCTTCTGTCTGCTCTTCGGGGCTAGGCTTTTTCGCCTTCGGATCGAAATAGAATGAATCCGCAGTAAGCGATTCCTCGCTGACGATTACGTCCTGGACTTCCGCTTCGGGCAGCGTGATGGTTACGACGTTATCTTCGCTGACTTCGACCTTCAGTTTGGAGACGTCGATGCCGATCGTAACGATGCCTTCGTACTCGACCCAGAAGCGCATGTTCTTCTTCTCCCAGAATTCGTACCATTCGGGATTGAGCTCCCTGTCAGATTTTGCAACGTTATGGAAATAGCAGTCGACCGTGGCAAGCTCTGCGATCTCACGCATCTCGTTGATCTCGATCGTCGACTCAGGCTTCTTCTCTTTATCTTTTTTCTCTGTGTTGCAGCCGGCCATCGTAAGGAGGAGGGAAAATGCCAGGACACAATTCATGATCTTCTTCATCTCTTGTCCCTCCATACGAATCTGACGGTGTATTTCTCTTCGAGCTTGTCGACGAACGGCATGACGAGACCCTTTACCAGCCTCTCGCCGTTCTCCTTGGCGTACTTATAGATCTCTGCCTGTTTCCTGGCTCTCTCGGAGACATCCTGCTTGCAGATCTTGTATGCGTCGGCAGAGATCGTCTCTGTCTTGACCTTCTTGCCGACGACTATGTAATCCATTTCTTCAATCTTTATCTTGGGTTCGAAAATTTCGATCTCCGGAAGACTTATAACGATCTCTTTCTTATCGTCATCTTTTGTTATCTCGATATTCTTGAGGTCAAAGCCTGCATTGACCGTGGCGGTGTATGCCACGTAGTAGTCGACTTCTCCGGGCTTGTCGGCGTTATAGACGGTTGCGACACCGTTATATATGACTTCGTATGTTGAGAGGGAACTGTTCTTTACGACCTTCTCGAGTGTTGAGACGGCGTCGACTTCCTGGGGACCGGGGCCCTTATTGGCCTTTGAGGAATTGATCTTGAAGACCAGGACCACAGCAGCAATGCACACTGCAACGATCGCGACGCACACGGCGATAACCTTAGCTTTTCCGTATCCTCCGATACTTCTTATAGCTCTGGCTATTGCTTTCGCATTCCTTTCTTCTCTGTTCATATATGCTCTCCCTTTAAGCCGAAAGCTGCCCTTGATCTGAACTTATTTAAAATATACCTTTTGGAGATTTTCAAAACAACCTGATATTTGGGGAATCTGAAAGAACTGTCTCTTCTCCTTCTTTTCGCCCCCTCCCCAAAAGCCCTCTTGACAACGCCGGCATTTCATCAGATAATCACTTTGACACAAGTGAATTGTGCAAAAGTGATTACAGGACAGGAATGAGGCAGACTGACATGAAGAGATCTAAAAAGTACGACACATTAAAGCTTGAGAACCAGGTGTGCTTCCCCCTCTACGCATGCTCCAAGGAACTTGTAAGCCAATATACTCCCTCCCTTAAAAAGCTCGGGCTTACCTACACTCAGTACATCGTCATGATGGTCATGTGGGAACATGAGAGCGTATCTTCAAGAGATCTTGCCCAAAAGCTCCACCTTGATTACGGTACATTGACGCCCGTACTCAAGAAGCTCGAGAGCATCGGATATCTCACAAGACAGAGAGATCCCGAAGATGAGCGTCTCCTCATCCTGAACCTTACAGACAAGGGCGAAGCCATAAAGGACGAGGCTCTTAAGATCCCGCCCTGCATCGCATCCTGCGTAGGCCTTAACGAAGAAGAATTCAAGATGCTTTATATCCTTACATACAAAGCCTTGAGCAACATGGAAAATGCTAAATGCAATAAGTAACCCCTAAGAAAGGCAACACATGAGCGTATACGAATTTACAGTAAAAGATAACAAAGGAAACAGCGCTTCTTTATCCGAATTTAAGGGCAAGGTGCTCCTGATCGTTAACACCGCGACCAAGTGCGGCTTAACGCCCCAGTACGAAGGCCTTGAGAGCCTTTATGAGAAGTACAAGGACCAGGGATTTGAGATCCTTGATTTCCCCTGCAACCAGTTCGCATTCCAGGCACCGGGAGACGCTGAGGCGATCGACAGCTTCTGCACATTGAAGTACAACACCAAGTTCCGCCGTTTCGAGAAGATCAAGGTAAACGGCAAAGATGCTGCCCCTCTCTATCAGTATCTTAAGCAGCAGAAACCGGGCCGCATCGAGTGGAATTTTGCGAAGTTCCTTATAGACAGGAACGGCGAGGTCGCTGAGAGGTTCGCTTCCACAGCCAAGCCTGAGACATTAACAGAATCAATAGAGAAACTTTTGTAATTATCCAAGGAGATATCTACATGACATACGCAGTCAGATATTACACACAGACAGGCAACACAAAGCGCCTTGCAGAGGCGATCGCAAATGAACTCGGCGTCGAAGCCCTCCCCCTCAGTGCGCCCATCATGGAGAAAGTAGATGTGCTTTTGCTCGGCAACTCCTACTACGCATTCACGATCGCACCTGAAGTAAGAGACTTTGTTGCAGGTCTTAATAAAGCAATGGTCGGTAAGATCGTTAACTTCGGAACGGCCGCCATGATGAACTCGACTTACAAGAAAGTAAGATCCGTAGCAGCCACCAGAGGCATCCCCGTTCTCGATAAGGAATTCCACTGCAAAGGCGAATTCAAGGGCATGAACAAGGGCCGCCCGAATGAATCAGACCTCAAGGCAGCGCGCGAATTCGCAAAGGCCTTAAGAAAGGAGCTCGGCTGATGACTAAAGTATTAGTTGCATATTTCTCCGCGAGCGGAGTTACAAAAAAGCTCGCTGCAAATCTTGCTGAAGCAACCGGCGGCGACCTCTTCGAGATCGTTCCTGAAGAGCTTTATACAAAAGCTGACCTCAACTGGATGAACCCTCTAAGCAGGAGCTCCGTTGAGATGAAAGACCGCTCCTCCCGCCCCGCGATCGCTTCTAAAGTTGAAGATATGTCTGCCTACGACGCAGTATTTATCGGCTTCCCGGTGTGGTGGTACAGAGAGCCTTCGATCATTGACACGTTTGCAGAAAGCTACGATTTTTCCGGCAAGACGATCATCCCGTTTGCAACATCAGGCTCCAGCGGCATCGGCTCATCCGGTGAGAACATTGCCGCCCTCGCCAAAGGCGCGAAAGTCAGCGCCGGCGAGCGCCTCAAAGCAAGCGCCTCAGTCGAAGAACTGAAAGACTGGGCTTCCAAATGGCTGTAAGGGTGTAGATACTTTTCTTTTGCAAGGCTGTTCCGTTATGGAGCAGCCTTAATTTTGCTTATTTAGCAGGCATGCGCCGCATACCCCCAAGGGGTATGTTAAATGTAATTGTGGTTCTCCAACGGACTAATTTTGCAAAAACACATTTTAGTCCGTCGCGGGATTTTCGCGCACCAATGATCAAACTTGCTCGAAAACCTCCCTTGACCTGGAGTCAACTCCAAGTTGTAGAATTAAACTATCAGCTAGACAAATAAGCGGTTGGAGGTACCCACCATGACTATTAAAGAGGTGTGCGAGAAGTACAACATCACGGCCGATACTCTGCGCTACTACGAGCGCGTCGGCGTTATTCCGCCGGTCACAAGGACCGCCGGCGGCATCAGGGATTACAGGGATCAGGACATCGATTGGGTAGAGAACGCGATCTGTTTCAGGGATGCCGGGATGCCCGTGGAGATGCTCATCGAATATGTGAAGCTTTTCCAGGAGGGTGATACGACGATCGATGCCAGGGCGAATCTCCTGAAGGAAGCAAGGGAGACGATCCTTGAGGCACGCAAAAAGTATGACATCGCACTCGAGAAACTCGACTACAAAATAGGTCGTTACGAGATTGCGCAGAAGACCGGCATACTCTCATGGGACGATTGCGACGACAGCGGCGCAAAGAGGAAAAAGCATCAGTAGGAGGTATTACATGATCAGGAAAATACTCAGCGCATTATGTGTGACAGCGATGGCGTTGGCAGCAGTATCGTGCGGCGCGGCGCCTTCTGAAAGCGCTTCTGATACCACCTCAGGCAGCACGGTCACGGAAGCCGCCACGACCACCGAGGCTGCCACGCCCACAGAGGTCACAAGCGAAGCAACTTCTGAAGCAACAAAACCCGACGCTAAGTCAGACACTCTCGTCGTCGTCTTTTCGTGCACGGGAACGACAAAAAGTGTTGCAGATAAGATCGTCTCGATCACTGGTGCAGACCTCTATGAGATAGAGGCAAAAGAGCCTTATACCGATGCCGACCGCGACTGGACTGACAAGAACAGCAGGTGCACCAAAGAACAGAATGACAAGTCCGCAAGGCCTGAGATCAGCAGCAGTAAGATCACGCTTGACGGGTATAAAACGATCTTCATCGGCTATCCGATCTGGTTCGGTCAGGAGCCGAGGATCATGGATACATTTGTCGAGAGTTACGACTTCGGCACCGCTGCGGTCATTCCCTTCTGCACATCAGGTTCAAGCGGCATCGGCAGCAGCGGCAAAGACCTTGCGAAGAATGCAGGAAGCGGCAGCTGGCTCGAAGGAAAAAGATTCGGAAGCAGCGTCACTGAGGACGAATTGAAGTCATGGATCGGCAGTCTTGGTCTGCAAAAAGGAGAAAGCACAATGGTACTTAAGATATCAGGCACGGAAGTACCGGTCATTTGGGAAGACAATGCGTCGGTAAAAGAGCTGCAGAAGCTTGCCGCAAGCGGCCTTAAGATCAGCATGTCGAAGTACGGCGGATTCGAACAGGTCGGCCCCATCGGTCAGAAAATAACAAGGAGCGACAATCAGACGACCACTGCGCCTGGTGATATCGTTCTTTATTCAGGCGATCAGATGGTCATCTTCTATGGCTCCAATTCATGGTCCTACACGAGACTCGGCAAGATCGATCTGCCTGAGGACAAGATAAAAGAACTCCTTTCCAATGGAGATGTAACGGTAACACTTGAGATTAAATAAAGGAGAATCAGACAATGCAGAAAGCAGTATTAGAACTTACTCAGGAATGGGATAAGACTTTCCCGAAAAGTGACAAAGTCGACCACAGCAAAGTTACATTCATCAACCGCTACGGCATCACGCTCGCAGCTGACATGTATGTGCCGAAAGATAAGGAAGGAAAACTTCCTGCGATAGCAGTGTCAGGTCCTTTCGGCGCGGTCAAGGAACAGTGCTCCGGACTCTATGCACAGACGATGGCAGAGATGGGTTTTCTCACTATCGCGTTTGATCCTTCTTTCACAGGCGAGAGCGCCGGCGAGCCCAGATATATGGCATCTCCCGACATCAATACAGAAGACTTCATGGCGGCAGTGGATTACCTGTCCCTGAACGACAGGGTTGATCCTGAACGCATAGGAATAATCGGTATCTGCGGCTGGGGCGGCATGGCGCTTAACACCGCAGCGCTCGATACGAGGATCAAGGCAACCGTCACGTCGACCATGTACGATATGACGCGCGTTAATGCAAACGGTTACTTCGATTCTGAAGATTCTGAAGAACAGCGTTATGCGAAGAAACAGGCCTTGTGCGCTCAGCGCCTTGAGGACCTGAAGAACGGCTCCTATAAGCGTGCCGGCGGATGCCTCCCCTTGCCCGTTCCTGATGATGCACCTTTTTTTGTAAAAGACTACAGTGGGTACTACAAGGACAGGGCTTATCACGCGAGATCACTTAACTCCAATGAAGGCTGGAACGTAACAGGATGCGAATCCTTCATGAACCAGCCGATCCTCAAGTATTCGAATGAGATCAGGAGTGCCGTGCTCATCATCCATGGCGAAAAGGCCCACTCATGCTACTTCTCAAAAGACGCCTACGCCAACATGATCAAAGGCAGCAAATATACTGACAACAAGGAAATCATGATCATCCCCGGCGCGGTCCACACAGACCTTTACGATAACCTCGATGTGATCCCTTTCGACAAGATCTGTCAGTTCTTCACTAATTATCTTTAATACCGCCAAGGAAGTTTATGGTGAATAAGAAATTAAAACCGTCCTGCGGTCACGAAGACAGACGGCGACAAATATTATTTTGACTGGCCCGAAATGCAGCTCGAAGATTACTTCAGAAGATTCGGCAAAGAGGCCGTTGTGTTAAGGCCGCGCTCTTTGAAAGACAAGCTCTCCCAATACTACAAAGAAGCTGATGAAGCGTACGGAAAATAAGCAAAATCAAGCATAAAAAAAGCAGTCCGATGGCCAATCGGACTGCTTAGTTTTTAAAAAAGGATCGCTAATGTCGTTTTCATGTCAAACGTAGCCTTATTATATATCCTTACGCAGGATTTTTCCACAAAAAATCGCAAAAAATGAGTCTTAAAATTTTATTGCGAATTTCCCTCACCGGTCTCATCATTACCGTCGTCATCTTCATCGCCGGTATCTTCAAAGAAAGGGAATTCATCAAGCACATTACGCGATCCGATGACAGCACCAAACTGACATTCGATGTATTCTGCAAGAGTCTTTATGATCTCCTTCTTGTCAGTCATATCTTCGAGCCGCATATCGAGTTTCTGGATCTCAGGTCTTGCGTTGATCTCTTCGATCACATACTCGCCGTCTTCTTCTCCGAACTTCTCCATGATCGCATTCTCGTAATTCAGAGCGTTGAGCATCTCATTAAGATAACGCTCGGTCAGTTCGACGAAAGCATTGTAGTAATCTTCCTTCGACCAGGAATCGGGATCGTTGATCAGGCTGTCCATATTCTCTCGGAAATTACCTTCGTTTATCATATCTTTACCTCCTTCAAATCAAGAGTGCGGACTGATATTTATATTTTAGAGGGCAGGCATTGAAGAATCAATGAGGGAAGAAAAATGTGTCCCAAAAACCGGAGAAAAAATTCTCTCTTACGCGATCTCTTTTTCGAACCTAGTGATGACATTTTTTATATCATCAGTCAGATATTCATTTGCCTTGCAGATCAGATCTTCAGGCATGCCCCAATAAGCTTCGGCGATAGCCCCCGCGATGGCTGCAAGTGTATCCGTGTCGCCTCCGATATACATGATATTGCGTATGCACTCCTCGTAGGACGAAGCCTCCAGGAAACATGTGAATGCTTCAGGCATAGTCTGCATGCAGTCTTCAACATGGTGGTAACCGGGACGTATCTCATCCAAGGTCCTTGAGAGATCGTAGCCGAATTCATTTTCGATGTATTCTGAGATGTCTTTGAGAGCAGCGCCATGCCTTGCCATGAATATCGCTGCCGCTGCAGACTCCGCACCTTTTATGCCTTCAGGATGGTTGTGCGTGATCTCAGCAGTCCACCTCGCGACTTCCCTCGTGCGCTCGATGGAATCATAAAGCCAGCCGGCCGCCGACACTCTCATCGCCGAACCGTTGCCATAGCTTCCATAGGGCTCAGATTTATCGCTTAATACCCACGCTTTGAATCTGTTGCCGTAACCTGCATAAGGGTATCTCTGGCCCCATTTCTTGAGGGAGCTGATCAGCTTATCCTTAATAGTCTTCTCGTCAGCATCCCTGCCGGCATCCATGAGTGCTTCCGCAACAGCTATGGTCATAACCGTATCATCGGTATACTTGCACCTCTTGCCGAAGAGCTCAAACTCCCTGCTCTTATTGCCTTTGTCGAACTCGAACTGACTTCCGATAATGTCGCCTGTAATTGCACCGTACATACATATCCTCCTTATTCACTTTTGTGGTTTGTTGATAGCAGGATTATAGCGGAGATCCAGCCCGCTATTGTCGAATGGAAAGCGACATTTAAAAAGCCCGCTCACATCAGCCTCTTATACACATCCAGGAGGCTCTCCATCTGGTACTTCAAAAGCCACGCCGCGTTGCTGTATTCGACCTCAGCTTTGAGGACTTCGATCAGCCTGGGATAGTATTCTTCGGTTTCCTTGATCATGCGGTAGATCCGTTCTCTTGAAAGGCCCCCTGACATGGTCGTGATATTGTTCGTGCGGTCGATGCACTTGATGAGGGCCGCCTTGGGATTTGTGGCGATCAGGCCGTAGTATTCCTTCAGGACTTCGCTCCTGTTCTCCGGAGTGGTCTTAGAACACGTCAGAAGGCGCACCAGTTCCTTCGTCTCGTCATTTACGGGTAATTCCTCATAAGTAACGCCGCAGTCCTCTACAACGTCATGTAGAAGGCATGCGGCGATAATTGCATCATCTTTAATATTCATGGATAAAGCGTGACAGGCGAGATTCAGTGGGTGGTAAATGTAAGGCGTCGTCGAGCGCTTGCGCATCTGGCCCTTGTGAGCCTCAGTCGCGAAATTGACTGCCTTAAGTGTATTCGTGAGCCCCAGGTTCTTTGCTGTGGTCTTCACATAAGTCTTCATGTGCTCCCAGTTGTAGATCGCATCCTTGGTCTTAAATACACCTTGGCGCTCTTCGACCAGTGCTGATACCGATACGTCGAAAAGTTCAGCCAGCTTCATGATCTTATCGATGTCCGGCTTATACTCATCTCTTTCCCATGAAGATACAGCCTGGAAAGTAATGCCGATCTTATCGGCCACCTGTTCTTGCGTAAAACCCCGTTCTTCTCTTAACGATCTGATATTGCTCCCGATACTCATATTCGTCCCTCCTGCTGCTTAAGCTAAAAAGCCTTCATTGCATATATCTTTTCGCTTTATCTTCAGTGATCTCTTCCATCTCATCCATTATCTGAGCATTTCCAAAACCGTAGAAGCTGTCATCGCTGGGATCAAAGCCCATGAGGTGATCAAGTATTACATTCCTCTCATCTGCAATCCACTCGCCGTTATCGTAAAGAAAATAGCCATCTTCCTGGGCCTTGCCCAGTCTTCTCTCACGTATCAGGTAGTATGTGATCTTTGCCATGTGATATCCCTCCCTTCAGCCATAGAATAGAGGAATTCACACCAATATTTTAGCGAGCGGGAGTTGAAGATTCAATGTGGAATTCAAGTGAGGCTTGAGTCGGATTTTTCTGCTATAAAAGCCACAGAGGCCGCCTTAACTTAATAAGGCGGCCTCCAAGGGCTAGTATTCAGGTGTCTAAGCTTGCTTTGTTGTTTCTGCCTTAAGCAGGTGTCTTAGTGATAGAGCCCGAAGCAGAATATGTTGATGCGAATTCAGCCTCTGTCCATGTACCGTAGTACTCCATTGTGTTGACGTCACTTTCGCTGGTCTTGAATGTATACTTGACGCCGCTCTTGGACTCTGCCTGGACTAAAAACTTGCCATCGACAGTCTTTTCGAGATGCGAGATCTTATCAGAATATTCCTCGACAAATGCACCGTCCTTCATGTGACCGTACTTGATGTCAGAAGAAGTAAACTGAATGTAGTATGCGGGGCCGGCGGTTCCTTCTTCAGTGCTGATCGAATTGGTCTGCCATGTACCCGGTACTGCATTGGTCTCAGCAGGTTCGCCGCTGTCAGCAGGCTTGCTGTCCGAAGTCTTGTCTGAAGGATCAGCCGGGGGATTTCCGGTAAGGTCCTCAGAAGGGTTCTCGGACGCGATGACGTCTGTAGGATTGAGGTTATCTCCTACCTCATTCTGGTCACCTGCTAACGGCTTATCGACCTGTTCTTCAGTAAGGATGATGGATGTATCAGGTGTGTCGGAAGAAGCGCCTTCCTGGCCTGCACATCCGGCCATGCCGAATAATACCGCAGTTGACAATGCTGCTATTAAAACTTTTCTCATATATGTTCTCCTTTTTTATGTATAGGAGATAGTACGACGGAAAAAAGCCAATAAGGAATACACCGTTCTGAAAGGTTAGTAGAACGTCAAGACCAGAATATTCCGTTGTATTATCCCCCAGTGTCCGCGTTCCGATATTCACATTGGGCAAAGCCGGGACGCTTTCACTGGGTATGATAATACCCCCTGCCGGCATCATTTTTGCGTCAAAGCGGGGGTAAAACTGTAAGACTTATTTTGCAATTTTGTGGCGTTATCTGCCCTCTTCAGCCCATTTTTTAAGGACTTCCGAGGATATATCGACGACCTGGTCGCCATACTGTCCGTTGAAGGAATGCGTGGCTCCTTCGATGACATAGTACTCGGAATAAGGCAGCGATATCCTTGCCTGATCGGCCGTCTTATTCGGCTCGCACGCAAATGCTTTTGTACCCGATATGATCACTACCGGAATGTAGCATCTTGAGATAAGGGCGTAGATATCAGTCCTTATCGTTTTCTCATTTTCGAACTTCATTATCTTGCAGGCATAATAGCTCGGATCAAGCAGGATCAAGCCCTTGATCTCGGTCTGGCGCATCGTGCCGACATAAGACGTTACAAGGCCTCCCATGCTGTGCCCGAAAAGATAGATATTATCGTTATCAACATCCGGCAGTTCTTTCGCGCCGTCCAGAACTGCATAAAGGTCCAGCACCTGCTCGTAAATGAAGTCGCCCAGCCACTTCGGATCCCTGTAAGGCGAAGGCGCCGTGCCGTTCTGGAACTGGAACTCTATTACCGCATAGCCGTAGGTGGTATACCTCTGCGCAAGTGCAGCGTACCTGCCGAAATATGCATATAATCCGTTCGACATGATTATCGTCTTATAAGGACCGCTTCCCTCAGGATAAGTGATCCTTGCAGTTATCGGATTGCCGTCCCTGTAGAATGTGAGGTTCCTGACCTTGTAGCCGATCGAAGGATCGGACGTCGAATAATCGGCGTTGAATTCCGGAAACTGCGGAGCAGCTTTGAGCGTCTGAGCCGGCTCGGCTTGGGCCTCTGTCTCAGTGACTGTTGTTTCCGTCTTCGCTTGCGTGACTTCCGGAGTCTCAGTCTGCACCTGCCCCGTCTCACCCGGCTGCATGGCGCAGGATGCGAGAAGGGTCATTGAGAGCATTGCTGTAATTACGTTCTTGATTCGTCTGTTCATGAGGTAATTATAGCACCTCAGGTAAAATCCTTTTGATACATTCTGATTACTGTGTGAGAGGCGGAATTCTAGGCGGAATTCCAGGCGGCGCCTGAAGTTTTGCCTGAAGTTTGGGTGTTTTTGAGCTGTTTTCCAGGCGGAATTCCAGGCGGCGCCTGAAGTTTTGCCTGGATTTTGGGCGTTTTTGGGCTGTTTTCCGGGCGGAATTCCAGGCGGCGCCTGAAGTTTTGCCTGGAGTTTGAAAACGAACGGCAAAACAGGCGGCGGCGCCGTTCAATCCGCCGTTCAAAACGGCATTTTTGGGTCAAATGGACGGCAAAGTGGGCGGCGGCGCCGTTCAATCCGCCGTTCATAACGGCATTTTCGGGCCAAATGGACGGCAAAGTGAGCGGCAGTGCCGTTCATTCTGCCGTTCATTCCGCCACTCAGACACAGAACCGGCGAAAACCCCGGCTCAAGCCGAGCACCAGCCACCCCAGTCTACCTTCTCTCGTCCAGCACCTTCTGCACCCTGTCCTGCGCGATCTTAGCGGTCTCTTTAAAGCTCTTCTGGCCAGTGAAGTAGGCGGGCATCTCTTCCACAAGGATCTTTTCAATGTCGGGATCGGTATCTTTCATAGTGGTGCAGTTGAGAAGTGTCTGTTCGAGTTGGTCGATGTGCTTTTTGGTGAATGTGACCCTGTTTTTGGAGGGATGCCCGCCTTCTTCAAAATGAGCACTCACGCTGACTGTGTTGAAGTAATCTGCTGCCTGATATCCGGTCTCGCGGAATATTTCGCGGTTAAGAGACAGATAGCCGTTCTTTGCAAGGCGGGCCTGTGTCTCATCTGTAAGGAGCATCTTTAAGAACTCACCGCATGCATCAGGATCTGCCGAGTGTGCGGATATGGCAAAAGTTAATATCCTTCCTGCGGCAGGACCGCTGCCGTCTGATGTGGGGAGGCCCAGCAGGACAGCATTCTCGCTTATTCTTTCCATCGACGCGAAATAAGTATAGTAACCTGCTGCAGTTGAATGAGATTCCGGATGCTTGAGATAACCGTCGTCGTAGTAAGGATTGTTCATCTGCTCGTCTTCGTCCATGACGATCTCCATGTTGGGAGCTTTCTCAGGCACGTTTTCCTTGACGAATTCAGCTATAGCCTTGAAGTCCTCACTTGTGAAATCGGCCTTGCCGTTCTTTATAAACCTGTCCCTCATGTTGTTAAAAAGCGTTACGAAGTAATAAGGCTGAGAGACACCTTCCACAACATCTACGCCGTTAAGCGTCTCTTTTAAGAATTTCGCATATTCTTCAGTCGTAAAGCCCACACCGGATTTTCCGGCATTTTCAGCATCAGTCAGAATTCCTTCAGCGCACACGGCAAGCGGCATCAGATAGAGCTTTCCGTCCTCCTTAGAGAGGTCTACCACGTTCTCGAAATATTTATCTTTCGAGAGCTCTCCAACATAAGGAGTCAGGTCGGCCAGATGCTCCTTGTAATTGAACGGCATCGTGAAAGCATCGAAATAAATATCCGGGCCCTTGCCGTTGATGATGTCCATCGCGAGCTTATTGCCGAGCCGGGATGAGGCATTTAACACGTTGTAGCTCGATTCATCCGGATCCTCGGAATAAGCCACATCGTAATTGTTTGTATACCTGTCAGTGACAACGATATAGTACTTGCCATTCGTGCTGTTAAACTCTGTGATCTTATCGAAAATAACATCATCGATCCAGCCGTACGGAGCATAAAGTTCCAACACCTTCTTTCCCGCATGGGGATTGGCAGCCTTCTTTAAACTTACGAACTCCATCTCTAACGGTTCTTCGAATGACGGAGCGCCGAATTCCCCGTTCGGAATAGCACTGTTCCACAAGAGGACCGAATCACCTGATACATCACTGACTTCATAATGTGCAAGCGATTTTTTTGTGTTGCACCAGCTGTAATTCAACGATTCCTCAATATGCTTCTTATCCAGATTAAACCTCGCTATGCCCGTACCCTGTGAATAGTAAACATTTCCGTCGGAACCGTTGATTGAAAATGAAGCTGCTGAGGGGTTGATCCATGAATATTCTTTGGGATCAGCCTTGGAGAGCTTGCCCGATTCAAGATCCACTTTGTAGAACACAGCCTCTTTGTCCGCATTAGCAGGAAACAAAACCGTCTTTTTGTCCAAAGGCAACATAAGCGAGATATCATATACGGATCTGCCTTCTTCCTTTATCTCGACTCTCTTAACATTTTTGCCGTTTCCGCTGCCGGTCGTTATGTCGAGAGTATAGAAGCACAATCCGTCCATAGTTGTGTTAAAACACAGATCACACCTGTATTTGCCAAGATCCATAATACGTCTTTGTGTGTAACCCGCCTCGACGTCACGCTCATCCAGGATCTTCTCATTTACGGGATCGTACTCGACAAGTTTATAGAGCTGTTTATCCGAATCCTTTTCCCAGACACTCAACACAAATTCCAGGATACCGTTCCTGTAATATGTATCCTGAATCCAGAAGTCTTCGTAATCGAAAAGCTTTGTTACATCTATAATTTTCACCATCTCACCGGACGTCCTGTCCACCATCGAGACGTTATTGATCAGATCACCATCGCTTATATATATACTGTCGGGATGCGCATACTCGCCAAATGTCTTCACAAAAATATATTTATCGTCAGCACCCGCAAATAACGATGAATGGTAACTGACAGCCCTCGTCCTGTCTATGCCCGAATCAACCGTAATATGCTTCGCCTCATACCACGGCGTACCGGCCGTTATCTCCATACCGCTCTTGATCTCCGGGACATCTTCTTCCTTCTTATTGCAAGCCGCGATCGGTAGAATCATGGTTGCTGCAAGTGCTGATACCGCGAGCTTTTTATAGTAACTCTTCATCGTGTGCTCCCTTCCTGTTTTCCCCGTTAGATGTGTGAAATCCGCCCCCATCGACGGCCATGCTTGTGTTTACTTTGGGGACCGCCCTGCATGGCAGTCCCCCGCTTTTCCAATGTTTGCTTGACTTTGTGTTTTCCCCAATGACAATGTCCCCATTAACATTGTCCCTATTGCCCTGATTATATTGGCGCGATGTGTAATCTCTATGTACGTTTTGAAGAATTGGGGATTATTCTTGTGCGTCGCTGCGGATGGCGAGAATTGCAAATTAAAGGCGTGTAGTGGATGTTGTTGACAAAACAGGTACCCAAACGCCTTCAACATTGAGGGAAGTACCTGTTTGGTTGACTGTTTTAGCGAAAACAGAGCTGTTTAACTTTTTGTCACCGTTTTTTCGATTTCCGTTGTACAAAAAGTTGAAATGAGCCCTGATTTCAACTTTTTGTCACTGATTTTCCAATTTCCGTGATACAAAAAGTGAAACAGACTCAAGAACCGTTTTCGAAAATTAGTACGTAGAGCGGTCAAAACAACACTGCCAGATTAATTACTTCCCCTCTTCGTCCCACTTCTTCATTACTTCGACGGAGCGGTCGACGACCTGGTTGCCGGCTTCGCCGTCCATGTGGTGATCGGCGCCGTCAAGAACGATGTAATCGCAGTAAGGGAGCGACGCGATCGCCTGGTCGAAGTCCTTGTTCGGATCGGCAGCAAAAGCTTTTGTGCCGGAGATGATGACGACCGGGACATAGCAGCGGGAGATCAGGGGGTAGATGTCGGTTCTGATGGTTTTCTCGTTCTCGAATCTCATGATCTTGCAGGCGTAATAGCTCGGGTCGTTCAGGATCAGGCCCTTGATCTCGTTCTGGCGCATCGTGCCGGCGTAGGAACAAACGAGGCCGCCCATGCTGTGGCCGTAAAGATAGATATTGTTAGTGTCGACTTCGGGGAAAAGCTTGACCTCATCCATTACGGCGTAGAGGTCGAGGACCTGCTCGTAGATGAAGTCGCCAAGATATTTTGGGTCCTTGTAGGGCTTCGGCGCGGTGCCGTTCTGGAACTTGAACTCGACGACGGCATAGCCGTAATCAGCGTAGCGCTGGGCCTTTGCGGAATATCTGCCGAGGTTCGTATAAAGGCCGCCGGAGATGATTATCGTCTTGAAAGGTCCGTCGCCTTCAGGCACCGTGAATTTGCCGGAGATCGGGTTGCCGTCGCGGTAGAAAGTTACAGTTCTGACCCTGTGCTGCACGCTAGCTTTGGAGATCTCATAATCGTATTTGAATTCGGGGAAAAGCGGGCCTGATAAGCCTTCTTCGGCCAAAGGCTCTTCGAGCGTCATTTCAGCGGCTTCGGAGGCAGGGCTGGTCTCCGGTAAAGCCGTCGTCTCAGTCACACCCGGCTCATTTGCGCAGGATGCGAGGAGGGCTGTTGCGAGTATAGATATAAGCGCGCTTTTGAATCTGTTTCTCATATGGGGATTATAACATTTAGGTCAAATCCTTTTTAGATATGACTCGAAAATGCCCCCAAAATTTATCCCGGGATTACTTTAAGCATTGTTTTTTCTTGTACTGCAGCTCGGAGATGCGCTCACGCAGTCTGGCGTCTTCAATGTTTCTGGCGACATCGGCCTCGTTGGCCTTACGGTTTTGTTCGTCTCTCTTTTTTCTGGCATAGATGCCGGCGAAAATATGGATCAGTACAAAGGCGCTGCCGGGAATCAGATAGTACATGTAATATGAATCCAAAACCTGTCCCCAGGGCAAAGCGGGACCGAATACCATTATCGCTTGCTGTGCCGCTTGATATGCCGCAAAAGAGAGGATCAGGAACGGCCAGAAATACGAGAAAGCATTGCGCCTGATGATCGGCTTTGCATAAATGATGGCATTTCTTCTGGCTATGAGGTTCTTGAGTTCTTCGTCGATCTCAGCAGCGCTGTTGTACTGTGGCACAAACGGATTGACCGCAGGTGCGGCGGTCTCTTCGGCTGCTGTCTCAGCGGGCGTAACGGAAACGGCTTCCGCAACAGGCGTAGCGACAACGGCTTCATCAGCAACGGCCTCAGCAACTGGCGCATCAGCCTCCGATTCAGCTCCCCCTTCACGCTCATTCGTCATGAGCTCCATTTTTCTGTACTGAAGATCGGCAAGCTGTGTGTCGAGCTTTTTTATAAATAACAGCTGGTCGTCTTCTGCCTGCTGCAGTTTACAGTTTTTCTTGTCAGCCATATGCCTGGCAAAGACGATGCCGGCCACGACGATGATAATCATGACAGCTAATAACGCGCCATTAACGGTAGGCTGTGAGACAACTCTTTCGTCCGGTGGTGTTGAGAAAAAGTATACGAACGAATAAATATATGCAAATAAACCTCCGGCGATCGAGAGCACCAGGAACGGCCAGAAATATCTGAACATGGAGACACGTGCAGTTTTGATCTCTGACCTGCCTTTGTTGATCTTGTACTCTAAGTCATTGATCTGTTCGTTGATCTTATTAATGTCGGATGTCATGTGTCCTTACCTCTCCAAAACATATTCTCCGGATGAGCTCATATTAACATCCCCGAAAATGAATTTCAATAGTTTTTTATCGTTTTTCAATATATCTTTTCGGTTTAATGATAAAAGACAGGCCCCGGAGATCAACTCCCGGAGCCTTGGGAAAGGGCATTAAACGCGCGTTAAAACGCACAGAAACATCCATAAATGATCAGGCCCGGCATGTCAGCAGCCGGGCCAATCTGGGAAAATCAAAAGTCGTCGGAGTAAAAGTCTTCGTAATCAACATCCTGATCACGGGCAGGGCCTTCGGCCTGGCCGGTGAACGGGTTGTAATCTATATCACCATAGTTTTCGAAATCGACATCACCGCCGTACTCACCAGGCTGGTATACCACGTCATCCGGGTAAGAGCTGCTGTTCGAGGCGCGCTCCGGATAAAGCGACTTGTCGAACTGATGGTACTTGTCGTCGATCTCTTCATCCGTGAGCATGAAGTACATGGACGGGTGATCCTTATATACTGTGGCGTCGCAGTGATACCACTGGCCGTCAAGCTGAACGAGGTTCCAGAAGTGGGCGCTCTTCTTGACAGGGTATCTCTTGACCATCAGGTTAGGGATCTCAGCGCGGTCGAGGAGCATTTTCGAGCAAGAGAAGTAAACATAGCAGTCGCCGGTCTTCTTTGTGAAGCCCATGAGCGCAGCCTCCTCGTAAGTCTGGCTGTGACCTACAGTCTGATAGTAAACGTGCGAGTGAACCCAGGTGAAGATCGCTCTTGCGGTATCGATATCGTTGTCGCACTTGATCTGAGAAAGGATCTTGTCCGCGATATCGTAAACGTCCCTGTGTTCGCCGTCCGCAGCGCCTGCTGCAGCACCTGCACCGTTTGCGGCACCATTAGCAGCACCCTTTTGAGCCTTGGAAGACTTGTCGGGCTTAGTCGGAGTCGTGTATTTAGCAAAGCCTTCCTGGCCGAGAGGGATCTCGGAAGGGACTGCAGTCGCCTTGCTTCCCAGGTCAGAGAAGATCTTTGATATGAAATTGTCGCCGTTGGACATGAAGTACTTGGCGCCCAATGCTGCTCCGAGCATTACCGCGATAGCCGCGAAAGCACCGATAACGAGCTTGCCCGCGCCCTTCTTTTTCTTCGTGCCGTCAACGCCGGCCTTTACGAATGTGGGCGCCTGTCTTACAGTCCTGTTGATTACGGGTGCGCTTGTGCCGGCTGCAGCATAGCCCGCGTTAGCAGCATAACCTGATGCTGCATAACCAGTGGATGCAGCGTAAGTTCCTGCTGAATATCCTGTGTAGCCTGAAGCGGGAGCGCTCTGTGCAGGCTGGGTAAAGTCTGTATAGCCGCTTCCAAAACCGGAATAGTCGTTGTAGCCATTTCGGAAGCTCTCGCTGTTTCTGTCCGCATAGCTGTTGCCGAATCCTGAGAAATCCGTATAACTGCCGGCAGATCCGTTATTATTTGAAGTGAAATCAGTATAACTACTGCCTGCGTTATCGCTTCCAGTGTAATACCAGTATTTCATACTCATTGTTCTTTCCCCTTTGTGTTTTTTGTTGCCGGGGCACCATTGCCGTGCCCTTTTGTTTCTGCATAAAGGTTAGACTCACAGGTTTTCAAATAGTCTTCATTTCAGCATCAAAACGCCAAAAAAATTGTGTGAAAAACTAGGCATAAAAATGCAAAAAAGCCCTAAATATAAGGCTTTCATGGCATTTTGGTCGATTTTTGATGTTTTGCTAACCTAAGTCAAGTCTGAATTCTATATGGTTTGCAAAGCACCATGAGTCAAGCTGGCCAACCAGTTCCGGATAGCCCTCGAAAACCATTTTCTTATTGTCTTTGGGTGTTCTGCCAAAGCAATATTTGTGCTTATTATCATTTCTGTCTGTAATAACAACCGTTCTGAACCCCACGGTGGTACTCCGGATCGATTCATATGTATCCGGAGAGGCAACTATTTTACTGATCTCAGAAGCATCGTATCTTTTGTCCCCGAAGGTAAGGCAAAAAGGTTCAAATATTACAAAGGACGGAGTATCAGAGAGTGCCTGTTTTGTTTCTGTTCTTCCGTAGAAATAAATGATGGCAGCCAATGCCGGTCCCAAAAATCCGAAAATAATGGCAACTGCAATAAATACAAATTGAGGCAGCTTCAGGTACGCAACTATACATACCACGACCGCTATAACCGTGACAATTATGCCTATTATTCCCTTGATACGGCCGGCGCGTGTAAAACTCTCAGTATATTCATCCTTAGGTATCTCAAACCTTTTACCGCCGTCAAATGAATCCCTGATCCCGTTTGTAACTTCTTCAGTATCAGCATTCGCTCTTTTATGCTTAACAATAAGCGCAACAATATCAGAAAACTCTTCTTCCTTGAAAGGAACATTTATCTGCCTGATGATTCCGTCTGATCTGATAAACTTCAGAAGTCTTTCTGAATTAACATATCCGCCATTCATGTAGTTATTTATGACATTGGTTCCGGCAAAAGAATCAAGTGAATATTTCTCAACAATGTTGCCTTTTGTATATGTTAATGACTCATCATCGATCTCAATAGTGACCTGCTTGTCAAAAACAACAACCAGAATGCCTGCCGCTATGCCGTTCAGAACCGGAATGATAATTTCCAAAAAATAATACAGCTGCGGATCAACATAGATTACATCGAGAATTTCCCTGACCAGGAAAAAGGTAAGGATAGCCGTACAAATAAGCATGCCAAAAAAAGCAAATGCCCTGTTATTGACCCTGCGTGACTGAAAAACCTTCTTATCTCCAGGCATCCTATGTATCCCCCCTACATAATTGTTCCGGTATTATAACCCCATTATAAACTCGAATATTTGATTTCCTATCCCTTTACTCTATTCGCCTCATACGCATCCCAGATCGCGAGAAGATCCCCGCTCCGGTCCTTATACTGCGGATAGAAATGCTTTGCGAGCCTGTCGTAAGCCAGAGCCGCCGCGTAAATATGATCGGCGATGCGGTTAAAAACCTGATCTTCAGTCTCATATGGGACCTTCCCCAGGTCTTCCACATAATCGAGCTGCTCTGAATATCCGTATCTGTGATGGTTCGTGGAATATTTCCTGTCGCGCATGATCATCTGCATGACCAGTGTCTCGTTGCAATTCATATTGGCCAGATGCGAGCTGATAAGATGGTCTCTGCGGTAAAGCTTGCCCAGCGCCTGGATCTCGATAAACCAAAAGCGGTTAATATTCTCGAGCGGCCAGTCAGGATTGTTGTCTTCACCTTCATATGGGCCCAGATCAACAGGTTCATCACCGTCGAGAACAAACCCGAATTCAAGGTCATACCTGAGGCCATTCTTAAGAACTGCCCTGCATATATTATTCTCAGGCACAAACATCCAGCCGAGAGCCGTATCCTCAGATATTCCAAACCTGTCTATTCTCTTCAGATATTCTTCAGGCGTAACAGAGCCGTCCTTGGGAAGACGCACCTTTACAGCAATATCGGCATCGCTGTAAACATCGTGAAAACCTGCTTCAAAGGCCTTTCTGCCATTCTCATTCAACGTATCACGGGTAATAACGATCTTCTTCACACAGACACTTAAGATCTCCGGGTGCTTGAAAATATCACCCAGAAATTGCATGAAGGATTCTTCCATGAAGTCTTTTGTCAGTGTTATCTGCGGCATGTGTATCGTCTCCGGTTATTTGTTCATCTCTTTTACTGTTTCCACCGGCTTTACGGTCATCTCTGCCCAGGCCGGAATGAGGCCGCTTTTGACAGCGTTTCTTACTGATCTGATGTTGGACCAGGCGGTGCAATAGAACGGCACCTTGCCGCGTTCAAGGATCTCTAATGCGAGCTCCGATGTCAGGGCGGATGCAATGCCCTTTCTTCTGTACTCAGGGAGAACGTCAACGCCTATCTGCCACATCTCATCCGCATCGGCTGAACAGCCGGCAAGACCAATGAGCTTCCCGCCGTCGTATGCGCCTACTGCAAGCACATCAAGGTGCTTTCTGTCGCTGCATAATGCATTGGGCCATTCAGGCAGATAGAGATTGTCGAACTGGCCTTTTTCGAGCACCTTCATATCATATTCACAAGGCTGCTCAGTAAGCCTGTTTACATCAGGAAGATAGTATTCGGCCATAAAGCATGTGGTCAGACCTAAAGGGGACAATCTCTCATTCAGCCAGTGCATATTGGGAGTCTCAAAGCAGTGATAGAACTCAAACTTCGAAATGTATTCAGCCACGATATCTGCTGTCTCATCCGTTGCAGCGGCAACGACATTGCTTCCGTAGGAAATGAAGTTGGCACCTATCGGAAGCTTGTAATATCGCTTTGCATTAGGACATAGTTTCAGCGGGACTATCACGTTCTTGTCTGATAGAAAATCCTCAGCCTTGCAGCCAATGTCAGCTGCGGACTGTTCCATAGCAATACGTAATATGTCCTTATTTGTCAGCATATTTCCCCATAACTTAAAATCTTATTTGTTGATAACGATCTTGTCGTAAGCGAGTTCGACTGTGTTTCCGGCAATCTTGGCAGGAATATAAAGAAGAACCTTGCCTACCGCTTCATCGTCACTGTCGCAGAGAACCATGATGTAATCGCCATCTTCCAGGCCTCCGAACTGATCTTCATCGAATTCGAAAATATAATCTTCGCTGGATTTCTTATCACCGTTAGCGATATAGGCATACAAAACATCGACCTCATCAGCTTCGCCTTCTTTTGTAAATCCCTTGGTGCCGGGGATGAAACCGAGCCATGCATCCTGCTTCAGATCCAATCCTGCATCAACAGTGAATACGACATTGTTGCCCTGCTTAGTGAATTTAACATCGTCCTCAGCTGCTGCAGCTGCGTCAGCGCCGCCTTTATCGTCGTCCTGAGCTTCAGTCTTCGGCTTGTCACTGCCGCCCTTTCTCTCCTCTTTCTTTCCGCATCCAAAAAGTGCAAAAGACATTGCACAAACCAGAATCAAAGCAACGATCTTCTTCATAAAAAGCTCCTCCTCGATGTCAATAAAACAGGCTCTGCCCGTATTTTCCAACTGTAAAGAAATTTTAACACAGGGCAGAAACAAAGAAAACAAAAACGGCGGCGAGGATTACGCTCTTAGTCATCCTTTTAGTCTATTTTATTCCTGATTTACGCGACTAAGCTTTACTGGATTATAGTTCTTCGTATCCGGATCGGAGCGGTCATGGTACGGTCATTCCGTGTTCCTCACCCCAGGTACGTTCCATGTGTTCTAGCGAACAACCCTTCATTTAAAGCAAAGAATGCTATGATCGCCAAATAAATAAACAGTATAAGAATGATGATTATCACGCTGAGAACGATAAAGACTTTCACCTTCTGTTTTATTGCAAGGACCATGCCAACCACAGACATAGGAATGCCGGCAGTCAGGGAAAAAAGCAACAATATGTCTCCCGCATTGATTAGGATCACGGCGAGTTCAAAAGGTATTTTTGGCGGATCAAAAACTCCTTCCGCAGCTAACCTAAATACAATGAATAATGACAAGCCGAGAACAGTCGTGATTAGTGGAGTAAGGATCAGGAACCTGGCAATAGATCGGACTGTTTTGCTCTTACGGGTGTTATTACCGGCATTATCCATATGTATCCCCCTTATCTGCTAATTTAATGCTCTAATCCTACGTTATATAAAGGTGGTTCATAAATCAGTTTTCTAAAAACTCATTCAAATACACGCCTATATTTCTTTGCAAGGAAATGAGCACTCCCATCGAATTTCTCGTACTCAGTATCTTCAACGAAGGTCATCCCCA